>ERZ795042.483-NODE-483-length-32291-cov-86.193790_pt1 | contig 32291 bp, 33 predicted proteins | sample MGYA00375126_ERZ795042 | MGnify/ENA primary metagenome ERZ795042 (study PRJEB30171, sample SAMN05518105) | compost metagenome | isolation source: Feedstock adapted compost from Newby Island compost facility, Milpitas, CA | place: USA:Newby Island compost facility...
GACTTGATTCGTACAAAGGTCAATCTCCTTCCTCCTGATCTTCGCGAAATTCGGATTGTTGAGATCGTTGGACTGGATCTGCAAGCTGATGGTGGCACCCATGTCCATAACACCCGTGAAATTGGGGGCATCCGGGTGGTTGGCACGCGTTCGAAGGGACGTGCCAACAAGCGGCTTGAGATCGTAGTAGTTGATCCGGAGGAGCAATGAACCGCTGGGCTGATCGCGTCGCTGCTCGGGCCAAGCGTTTTCACCCGTCCGTCTGTATTGACTACGACGCTCTACCCGGTGACGCTGCACAGTGGATTGCGTTTACCGGTGGCACACCACCGCGTGAGTGTTTGCCAACGACTGCACTCCTTACTGCCTTGAACGCCGCTTGGGATGCCGAGCCAGAAGCCCTTTGGTATGGTGATCCGCAAGGATATGAACCACTGCGTGAGCAGATTGCACGGCTCCTCGCTGAACGCGGTGTCTGCCTCTCGGCTGAAGAAGTGCTGATCACAAATGGCGCCCAGCAAGCAATTGATGTCTTGGCGCGGCTGTTGCTTGAGCCGGGCGACCGCGTGCTCGTCGAAGGTCCGACCTATTTCGGTGCGCTTCAGGTCTTCGAGCCATATGACGTACAGATCGAAGCTATTCCACTCGATGAATACGGTATTCGCCTTGATATGCTGGAAGATGCACTTGCGCGTCAGCCACGTCCGAAGCTGCTCTACCTTGTCCCGACGTTTCAGAATCCTACCGGTGTGACCTTGACCGCTGAACGACGGGTTGAACTTGTCGCGTTAGCTGACCACTATGGTGTCGCGGTCATCGAGGATGATCCCTATGGGGAACTATGGTTTGATGCTCCACCGCCACCACCGCTGCGAGCATATCATCCTGACGTCTTTTTCGTCGGAACCTTCTCGAAGTCCATTGCGCCGGGGCTCCGCATCGGCTGGCTCGTTGCCCCACGTGAATTGATTGGCACGTTGACCGATATTAAGGAGAGTATTGACTGTCAAGCCGATCGTTTGCATCAGCGCGCCATAGCCCGGCTGCTTGCTGTGGGCTGGTACACTGCGCATGTCGCGAGTGTTCGTCCAGTCTATCGCCGCCGCTGCCAGATGCTTGAACGTGCCTTGGCTGAGCAGCTCACCGGTTGGGCGCGTTGGACGATGCCCGGCGGTGGGTTTTTCCTCTGGTTGGAGTTGCCGCAAAATACAGACACTGATGCGCTCTTGCCCAAGTGCGCTGAGGCTGGCGTTGTCTACGTGCCAGGCTCTGCATTCTTTACGGAGCGTACCCCCCAACCAAGCATGCGACTTGGCTTCTCAACCTTGCCAGAAGAACAGATTGTCCCAGGCGTTGAGCGCCTCGCGAGTGTCGTTCGTGCCCACGTTCGCCCTTCACTCGTGTCCTAGTGTGTCAGGCAAGGGGAGGACGACTGATTGATACGCTCGCCAGAGGTGTGCGCCGAGTCGACCATAGAATGAAGCAAGTTTGGTCCAATCGATCACGGCGAACGTGCAGCCATGCTCTCGCAGCCATTGCGCTGCTCCGCGAACGAGCGCGATGCCGAGTCCTTTGCCGCGTGCTTCGGGAGCAAGACCAAGCGGCCCCATGCCGCCAGCCGGTTCTGGCAAGGCCTGGGCCCAATATTGACTCGGGCCACGATACGATTGTCCTGGAACATAGACGGCGACAAAACCAATGAGCTTGCGCTGTGTCCAGAGGCCAAGCACTGTTCCCCCAACTTGCAGGTACTGTTCCATATCCGCTTCCCAGCGTCCGGGGAAGACACGAGCTAAGAATGGCAGCAGATGCGCTGCGTCTACTGGCTCAAGCGTTGTTGTTTCTGGTAGTGTGCCAGGAAGCGGTAGGCGCAAGTCGAGGAGCAGGTCAAAGAAGACCTCGCGGAGTGTCGCACCGCGGCTGCAGAAGAAGCGCCAGGTCGCGAGAGACGCTTCAAGCGGGATCCCTGGAACGAGATGGCCAGGATCACCCCCAACCAGGAGCCAGCGGCGACCGCGTGCTCGGATTGCCTCAACGAGCGTGGTATAGAGCGCCGAGCCGATACCACGGCGCTGCACTGCGGGATCGACAATGATGTAGCTGAGAAACCCAAGATCCGGTGGAAGCCAGGGGACGGTTGGCGCTTTGCCTGCAATGGCTCCCACAACGTCGCCGTTATGCTCGGCGATCCACACAAGCGCTGGGTCATACCATGGCGTGCGGGCTAATTGTGTAAGCACTGATAGTTCAAGGGGATATCGCTCGCCGTAGTGTGCATTCCACATACGGGCAATAATAGGGAAATCAGCTGCAGTCATCTGCCTTAGGCGAAAGTGTTCTGCATGCATTCCCATTACCCTTTCAGGATACCTTCCTGAACTGCTACTGTAGTGTTATTGATCATTCCCTGTGGGGACAGCATAGGCGTTGCTGTTGATTGTGCGCAAGGGTGGCACATCTGTTACGCTCGAAGATGACGCTGGATAGAGAAGAGGGGATAAGATGCCGAGAGAGCAGGAGCGGCAAGAGACCTGGCACGTTGACGGCCATGAATTAACGGTGACGCATCTTGATAAGGTGCTTTGGCCGGATGATGGTATGACCAAGCGCGATGTGCTTGCGTATTACCGTACTATAGCCCCTGTTTTGCTCCCTTACCTGCGCAATCATCCCGTTGTCTTGCGCCTTTTCCCTGACGGCATTACCGGTCAGGGCTTTTACCTGCGAAATGCTCCCGAGTCAATGCCAGCCTGGATTCGGACTGCTCACTATCATCCTGTGACTGAGGAAGCGGAACGGGTCGTGCCGCTTATCGATGATGCAGCTGGTCTGCTCTGGTTCGTCAATCGTGGTGCGCTTGAAGTGCATGTCTGGGCAGCGCCAGCTGATCGTCCCGAATTCCCTGATTGGATCGTCTTTGATCTTGATCCCGGTCCGCGTGCAGGCTTTGATCGGGTTATTGAGGCTGCACTTGTCCTACGTCAACGGCTTGCTTCGCTTGGAGTGCCGGCATTGCCGAAGACGAGTGGCGGCTCTGGTCTGCACCTGTGGGCACCGATCGAGCCGCGATATCACGTTGATATGCTTCGCACGTGGGTAGCATATCTCGCTGAGGAACTGAGCCGAGAATATGCAACGCTCTTTGCGCCGCCCGATGGCGCGACGCACGACGAGGACGAACGGATCACGCTCGATGCTGCGCAAAATAGTGTTGCTCGGAATACTGCTGCCCCCTATACCTTGCGTGCGCGTCCCGGGGCGCCGGTTTCAACGCCCTTGACGTGGGAAGAGGTTGAAGGCGGACAGATCCGCCCCGAGCAGTTTACGTGGCAGGCTGTCCTGCAACGGGTGCATGATCGTGGCGATGTCTGGCAAAAGGACTGGAAGCCTGGCAAGCTGCCGATTGACGGAACGATACAGTCAGCACGACGGCGCACGCGCCGTGGTGAACATCGTCAGGCATGATACCTGGCTAGGCAAATGCTTGCACCCAGCGCTGTGCAAGATCCAGTACCGGGCCTGAGAAAATCCCCAGTGCAATGTTGCCGAGCACCATGAGGGCAAGACCTAAGCCAAGCAGCGGTGTGCGCACGGCCTGCCAGGTCTGGCTCGGCTCGCTAAACCACATTACGGCGACGACGCGCAGGTAGAAGAATGCTGATACTGCGCTCATGATGACAATGGCGACAGCCAGCCAGAGGAGATTTGCTTCAATCAGCGCCACAATCACGTAGTACTTGGCATAGAAGCCAACCAGCGGTGGCAGACCCATCAAGGAGAGCATGAACACGCTCATGGCAATAGCAGCGAGCGGGCTGCGCCCGGCAAGTCCAGCAAAGTCATCGAGTGTCGTGCCATATCCGCGCTCCTGGAGCCATGCCACTGCGCCGAATGCACCAATGTTCATGAAGGCATACGCAAGCAGATAAAAGAGCAGACTCCCGACACTATGGTCTCCCGGCTGAACGCGCGTAAAGGCTGCTAGGCCAGCGAGCATGTACCCCGTATGCCCGATTGAAGAGTACCCGAGCATACGCTTGATATCGCGCTGCGCGATGGCGACGACATTGCCATAGACCATCGTGATCAAGGCCAGGATCGCAATAAGGGTGAGCCATTCCTGGCGGAGTGGCGCAAGCCCTTCGACAAAGATGCGTGCCATGGCCGCAAAACCTGCTAGCTTTGGTACCGAGGACATGTAACCGGATATTGGCGTTGGTGCTCCTTGGTAGGCATCTGGAGTCCACATGTGAAATGGCACTGCAGCGACTTTGAATCCTAGCCCGACGGCAAGCAACAGGAGGGCAAGCAGGACCGAGGCTTCGACACGACCTCCGTTGCCCACCGCGCGTTGTAACGCTGCCGCGATGTCGTCCAGCATGATGCTGCCGGTGAGGCCATATGTCCAAGCCATGCCATAGACCAGCAGCGCTGTTGCAAACGCGCCGAGCAGGAAGTACTTCAGCGCTGCCTCCAGCGAAGTTGATCGCCGCCGTGCAAAGGCCGTTAGCGTATAGACGGCGAGGGAGCTCATCTCTAAGCCAAGCAACACCATCAGGAGGTCGCCGGCTGCACCCAGAATCATCGTGCCGAGAATTGAGAAGAGGAGGAGCGAGAGGTATTCCGCAAGAGCCATGCCACCTGGTTCAAATCCCGACTCAACGTAGCCTGCTGAGATGAGCACGGCTAAGATTCCCGCCGCCAAGGCAATAAGCATCACAAAGAAGGCGAAGGAATCGGCGCGATACATCCCGCCGAAGGTCCGCTGGCCAGCGGTCCAGTCAATTGTTGCCAGCGAGAGCAATGCCAGTGCCAGGCCAACAATCGCAACACCGGTCAATATGGACTGACGTGTCCGCGGCAGGAACAGATCAGCCGCGAGCAAGACGATGATCGTGACAAGCACAATGAGTGGTGGAACAAGCAAACCCCATTGTGGCGTCGTCAACTGCAGTGGCACAGCTCCGCTCCTTACACCCCAATGTTGCCGAACAATGCTGCCAGCTGCGTGATCGCTTGCTGCATCCAATGCAGGAAGTAGCCGGGATAGATGCCGATCCATACTGTCGCGAGGGCTAGTGGTATGAGCGTCAGCGCCTCTTTCCAGGTTACATCAGGGAATGTGCGTGGGTCGGGCGCGTCATGGTGCTGCGTGTCAGCTCCACCAGCGATCGGCTGTGTCGCAAGTTCGGCTGTACGGCGCTCGGGATCATCCGGATCCGGCGGCTCGCCCGGTGCCCGAATTAAGGCCACGCGCTGGTAGACACGCAGCATATACCATGCTGAGAGAATAACAACCAGCAACGCGATGGCTCCGAACCAGCGGTTATAGCGGAAGCCGCCAAGAATTGCAAGGAACTCACCGACGAAGCCACTGAGCCCCGGTAGTCCCAGGGAAGCGAACGTGAACAGTCCGAAGAAGCTGGCGTAGATCGGCATGTTCCGTGCAAGACCACCAAAAACCCGTAACTCACGAGTATGGGCTCGCTCGTAGACGATGCCGACAATCAAGAACAGGGCACCTGTAACAACACCATGGCTGAGCATCACGATCATGCTGCCATAGAGCCCTTGTGCATTGAGGGCAAAGATGCCCAGGGTAGCAAACCCCATGTGACTTACTGATGAATACGCAATGAGGCGCTTGAAGTCTTCCTGGACGAGTGCCATGAGTGCGCCGTAAAGAATCGCAATAACTGACAGGACAAGCAAGATGGGGGCAAGTCGCTTCGTGGCATCTGGAAAGAGGGGCAAGTTGAAGCGCAAGAAGCCATATCCACCCATTTTCAGCAACACGCCGGCGAGCAAGAGCGAACCAGCGGTTGGGGCTTCAGTGTGCGCATCGGGCAGCCAGGTATGGAATGGCCACATCGGCACCTTGATGGCGAAGGCGAAGAAGAACGCGAGGAATGCCCAGAACTGAAAACTCGAGTCGTAATGGGCATGGGTCAGCGTCAAGATGTCGAGCGTTCGTATGCCGGTCTGCTGGTAGTAGGCTTGGTAGAGTGAGACGATCCCGACAAGCATCAACAAGCTACCGGCTAGGGTGTAGAGGAAGAACTTCACTGCGGCATAAACGCGGTTTCCGCTGCCCCAGATGCCAATCAACAATGCCATCGGAATGAGCATAACTTCCCAGAAGATGTAGAACAGGAAAAGGTCCAAGCTCACGAAGACCCCAAGCATACCAGTAGCGAGCAGTAAGTAGGCGATGTAATAGGCACGCACGCGCCGTTGGATAGGATCCCATGAGGCGATGACGCCAATGAGGCTGAGCACTGTCGTGAGCAGCACGAGCGGTGCGCTAATACCGTCGACGCCAAGTCGATAGGCAATGCCAAGCGCTGGCAACCAGTTGACCTCTTCAACAAACTGCATGCCGCTTGCCGTGCGGTTGAAACCGAATACCATGACCAGTGAGAAGAGGAGGGAAAGCGCGGTCGCAATGAGCGCGATCCACCGCGTGATGCGCGGGCTCGCGTTTGGCCAGAAGAAGAGGATCAGTGCGCCAATGAGTGGCGTGAAAACTGTGAGTGTCAGCACCGGCAGTTGTGTCATGGTTTGCCCCTCTGCTGCCCTGCTCGTGCTCGCCTACCGGAACAATGTGCTTCCCATCACCAGGTAGACGCCGACGATAATAACCGTCCCCAATGCGATGATGAGGGCGTAGTTTGCAACCAGCCCCGTTTGGAGTCGTCGCCAGGCTTGAGCCGTAGCCGCTACCACTCGAGCCATTCCGTTGACCGCGCCGTCAATAATCGCCACATCGACGCCGTGCCAGAGACCTCGCGCCAGTGCGTAGCCAGGCTGCACAATGAACCGATCATAAATTTCATCGAAGTACCATTTGTGCACAGCGAGCTGATAGAGTGGCCCAAGTCGTTGGGCAAGTGCTTCTGGAGATAAGCTGCGCTGAAGGTAGAGTGCAGCGGCGAGCCAAATTCCGCCGAGCACGACGAGTGTTGAGATGACCGCAAAGCCGATCGTTAAGCTTAAGCTCGCCTCATGCTGTGTCGCGTCGGTAAAGACTGGTTCAAGGAAATGATGAATCCATCCCTGTTCCGGCGGCACGCCAACGAATCCAGCAATGAGTGAGCCTATGGCCAGGATCAGAAGCGGAAGTGACATAGAGAGCGAAGGATCGTGCGGGTGCAAGTGGCGGTCATAGCGTGGCACGCCATGGAAGGCTAGGAAGACAGCGCGGAACATGTAGAGCGCGGTAAAGAACGCAGTGACAAGGCCAACAATTGCGACGAAGGGATGGCCACCGACCCACGATCCTACGATGATCTCGTCTTTGCTCCAGAATCCGGCGAACGGCACAAGCCCAGCGTTAGCGAGCGCGCCGATCACGAACGTCCAGTATGTCAGCGGCATCACAGCCTTGAGTCCGCCCATACGTCGCATGTCAAGTTCGTCCTCAAGGGCGTGCATGATGCTGCCTGATCCGAGGAAGAGTAGTGCCTTAAAGAAGGCGTGGGTAAAGAGATGGAAGATCGCTGCGCTCCAGGCTCCAACGCCCAGCCCCATCGCCATGTAACCAAGCTGGCTCACAGTCGAGTAGGCGATGACTCGTTTAATGTCAAACTGTGTCACCGCGATAGTAGCAGCGATGAAGGCGGTTAACGCGCCGATGATGCTGACAACTTCCATCGCTGTGGGGGCAGCCAGGAAGATCGGGTGCGCCCGTGCTACCATGAAGATGCCAGCGGTCACCATTGTCGCTGCGTGGATCAGTGCGGAGACCGGCGTCGGCCCTTCCATGGCATCTGGCAACCAGACAAAGAGCGGCACCTGAGCTGACTTACCAATTGCCCCCATAAAGAGCAAGAGTGCAATCAGCGTCACTGTGCCTTGACTAAGCGATGACAACTTGGCGAAGACATCGTGGTAGACCAAGGAACCAGTCTTAAGGAACAGCAGCATAATACCCAGCTCGAAGCCAAAGTCGCCAACGCGGTTGACGATGAAGGCTTTCTTGGCGGCGAGCGCGGCTGAACGCCGTCGGAACCAGAAACCGATCAACAAATAAGAACACAGACCAACCCCTTCCCACCCGAAGAAGAGCAGGAGGAAGTTGTTGGACATGACGAGGATGAGCATGGCGAAAACGAATAAGGGAAGCCAGGCAAAGAACCGTGGATAACCAGGATCATGGTGCATATAGCCAATGGAATAGATATGAACGAGTAGGCTGACTCCAGTAACGACGACAAGCATGATGGCCGCGAGATGGTCGACGGAGAAAGCGACCGGGATCTGGAAATCACCTGCGGGGATCCAGGTATAGAGTGTCTGTTGCAGTGGTTCCTCACTGCCCGAGACGGCAGCAAGGACAAAGAGGCTGAGGACAAAACTTATCGCAACAGCTGGGATCGCCAGCCAATGAGCACGCTTGCGAATCCACCAGCGCCCGAGGAGAGCATTGAGCACCGCGGCAATGAGTGGTGCAAGCGGGATAACAAAGAGCCAATGGGCAATCCCGGCCATTGCGTTACTCCCCTGCCTTACTCACGCAGTTGCCGAACCTCGTCGATGTCCACGGTATCGAGGCGTCGGCTCAGTGCCACGATAATGCCAAGTCCGATGACCGCTTCCGCAGCTGCTAAGGCGATGATGAAGAGTGCAAAGACTTGGCCAGTCAACGCTTGCTGTTCCCAGGCAAAGCCAATGAAACTCACGTTGACAGCGTTGAGCATAAGCTCGATCGACATAAAGATGACCAGCACGTTACGGCGTGTGAGGACGCCAACCATACCGATAATAAAGAGGGCAGCGCTGAGGAAGAGAAAGTGAGCCGTCGTGAGGTGCGTCATCGCCGAACGACCTCCCCCCATGCCGGCTGCTCGGTGAACTCGTCAGCCGACTTCGCGAGAATAAGGGGCCGCGTAAAGCTCGCTGGTTTAAGCTCGGCCTGACTTGGCGCAGGTAGCTCGCCAATCGGCCCGAGATCCGTTCCTTTGGGGTGGCCCAAGGAGATGGTGAAAATACGTCGTGCTGCGGCTATTCGCTCGGCAAGTGTCTCTGGACGTGCGAGGAAGATAGCGCCAATCGTGGCCATGAGCAAAACAATTGCTGTCACCTGGATTGGTAACGTGTATGCCGAGTACAGCTCGCGCCCGATCGCTTGAATGTTGCCTCCGACAGCTGCAACTGCATCCGGTGTCCAAGGCCCCGGTTGCCCGCGGAGCGAACGTGTCAAAATGGCGGCCAACACCTCAGCGAGTAGCAGGATGCCAAGTACGAAGCCAGTTGCGATGCGCAGTGGTCGCCCACCATGAAACTCCGGCAAATCCTGCTGTTGGACAAGCATAAGCACGAAAACCACAAGGACGAGGATTGCGCCAGTATAGACAATAACTTGTGCCACAGCCAGGAACTCCGCACGGAGCATCACATAAATCGCCGCCACGTTAATGAACGTGACCATTAGCGCGATAGCGCTGTGCACAGGGTTTCGGGCAAGTACTACACCGGCTGCTGCACCGATGGAGACAATTGCAAGCAAATAGAACACCAGCACTTGAATGCTCATTGCTGCCGTGCCTCCCTTTTCGCGGCTCGTGTCCACTGCAGCATTAGAGCAATCCTAATCCCCAGAGCCGGACCAAGCCGGTAAGCGCGATGTTCAGCAGGGCTAAGGGCAACAGCACTTTCCAGGCCAGCCCCATCAGCTGGTCATAGCGAAAGCGCGGAAGTGTTGCCCGCAGCCAGACGTAGAAGAACAGGAAGATGAGCGCTTTGAGGATGAGCCACCACACTCCTCGGGCAAAGGGGCCGTCAATACCTCCAAGGAAGAGTGTTGAGGCCATGAGGGAAACCACGATCATGTTAATGTACTCAGCTAGGAAGTAGAACGAGAAACGGAATCCGGAATATTCAGTGATATAGCCGGCGATCAACTCAGTTTCAGCCTCTGGCAGGTCAAAAGGCGCACGATTGGTCTCGGCAACGGCCGCGATGAGAAAAAGCACAAATGCCAAAGGCTGGCTCAGGATAAACCAGTTCGGCAGTTGCAACGGCCCCAGTGTCAACGTCTGTTCCTGCTCCCGCAGGATATCAACCAGGCTCAGTGAGCCGGTCAGGATGAAAATTCCGACGAGTGACAGCCCAAGCACGAGCTCATAGCTAATAACCTGGGCCGTGGAGCGTAAGGCGCCGAGGATCGAGTAACGATTCCCTGATGCATAGCCGCCAAGAATAATGCCGTAGACGCCGACCGACCCAAGCGCAAGGAAGTAGAGCACCGCGATGTTGATGTCAGTGACGTAGAGATGGACTGTCCGACCAAAGAGGGTAAGAGAGTCCCCAAACGGGATGACAAGCGCACCGAGCGGCGCGAGCATGAACGAGAGCAGTGGAGCAACAAGGAAAACCAATCGGTCAGCATTGGCCGGCACGATATCTTCTTTGGCCAGCAGCTTGACTGCGTCAGCAATTGGCTGGAGCAGGCCGAAAGGGCCGGTGCGGTTTGGCCCGACACGGTGCTGCATGAGAGCCAGCACACGCCGCTCAAACCACGTCATGTAGGCCATACAGAGCAACAACACGTTGAGCACGATGAATCCGAAGATGTAGCTGATGAGCAGCCCGATCCAGTCCATGTGCTCCTCACTGTCTACTAGCCTCAGCGCCAAGCTACTGGTGCTTTGCGGTACGACGCGGCGCCGTAGCCTTGCCTGGGATTACCGATCGACCGAGCCGAGCACGATATCGATCGTTCCAATCAGAGCAACCACGTCAGCGAGCATCGCTCCCTGGGCCATGTATGGGAGCGACTGTAGGTTGACAAAGTCTGGCGAGCGAATGCGCATACGATAGGGAATCGGCGAGCCATCGCTCACTAAGTAGTATCCCTGTTCACCCTTTGAATGCTCAATCGCGTGATAGACCTCGCCCTTTGGCGGCGAGAACCCTTTGATGACCCAAATGAAGTGCCGCTGCATATCTTCCGCCGTGCGCATGACGTTCTTATGTGGCGGAATGACATAGGGTGAGTCATGTGCCATGAGCGGCCCATCAGTCGGCACTTGCTCGAGGCATTGCTCAATGATGCGGATGGCTTGCCGCATCTCTTCGACACGCACAAGGTAGCGATCATAGACGTCGCCGTGCGTGCCAAGAGGAACGTCGAACTCGACGCGGTCATAGAGCAAGTACGGGTTGGCCTTGCGCACATCATAGTTCACACCTGATCCTCGCAGGCAGGCTCCCGTCAGCCCATAATTGATGGCAACCTCTGGCTCGATGACCCCGATTCCTTTCGTGCGCGCGAGCCAAATTGGATTTTCGGTTAGTAAATCTTCGTATTGCCGGATGGCTGAGGGGAAGTAGCGAATAAAGTCTCGTACCATATCCGGCAAGTCAGGCGGGATTTCGCGCGAGAATCCGCCAATTTCCATCATGTTTGTCGTGAGCCGCGCCCCGCAGAACTTCTCAAAAATGTCCAGGATGAGCTCGCGGTCACGGAAGGTGTAGAGCGAAACCGAGAGCGCCCCAATGTCGAGTGCGTGAGTGCCGAGCCAGACAAGGTGCGAGGCAATGCGCGACAATTCGGCCATGATCATGCGCCAGTATTGGGCGCGTTCAGGAACCTCAAGTCCGCAAAGTTTCTCGACAGCCAGAACATACCCCAAGTTATTGAGTGGGGCAGCAACGTAGTCGGTTCGATCAGTCCACGGCACCACTTGGGCGTAGCGATGTGTTTCTCCGAGCTTCTCGACACCGCGGTGCAGGTAGCCGATGACTGGATCACAGGCGATTACGACTTCGCCCTCGAGTGTCAGGCGAACGCGCAGCACGCCGTGCGTACTCGGGTGCTGTGGCCCCATATTGAGCACAAGTTCGCGCCGTGTCTCGCTAAGCTGCCGCTCCTCGCTAATGACAACCGGAGTCGGCTGAGAAAAGTCCAGCATCGTTCACAGCCTCCGCAATGGCCCGTGTATCCGCGGCACAGGAGACTCATAGCCCGGCTGCACGTAGTCACGATACCCGCGTAGTGGATAGTCTTTTCGTAGCGGGTGTCCCTCGTCCCAGTCTTCGGGTAAGAGGATACGGCGGAGGTCAGGGTGTCCCTCAAAAACGATCCCGAACATGTCAAACACTTCGCGCTCAAGCCAGTTTGCGCCGGCGAAGATCGGGACGAGTGACGGCACCGTCTCGCCGTCCTCCACGCCGCACTTAATGCGCAGACGTTGACGCCGCGGGATTGAGTAGAGCTGAACAACCACGTCAAACCGCGGGGCTTCGCGCAGATACAGCATGTCAACGGCGGTAATATCGGTCAGATGGTTATAGCGTAATGCGGGGTTCTCACGAAGAAACGCGACGACATTACGCAAGGCTTCTCGCTGAATACGAATGGTCATCTCGTCGCGGAACGTCGTTGCTTCAACGAATGCTTCGGGGAAATGTTCACGAATGGCTTGGACAGCTGGGTGTTGATCGGGATCAGTCGGCCCCCACCAGCCACATTGCCAGGGAACCCGTGAGGCCGACGCTGGAGCTGGCACGGGGTGCTCCTGCTGCTCCATCAGCCTCTATCCCTCCTAGCGTCGCGGCCCGAGCGCGGCCTTGGCCGCCTCGCGCTGCTCTTGTCGATACGCCTCAGCGGCCTCAAGCCCGTGCTTTTTCTTGAGCGTATCGTAGCGGATAATGCGGTTCTGGAGTTCAAGGACCCCATAGTAGAGTGATTCTGGCAAGGGCGGGCATCCTGGTACGTAGATGTCGACGGGAATCACCTGATCGACGCCCTGGACGACAGCGTACGTGTCAAACGGGCCGCCAACGTTTGCGCAGCTGCCCATGCTAATGACCCACTTGGGATCAGCCATTTGGTCATAGAGCTGGCGGACGATCGGCGCCATCTTCTTGGTGACCGTGCCAGCGACAAACATGAGATCGGCCTGGCGTGGTGAAGCGCGATAGAGCATGCCAAAGCGCTCGGCCATATCGAAGCGCGGCATAGCCGAGCTGATCATCTCAATTGCACAACAGGCTAGGCCGAATTGCAGCCACCAGAGACTTGAGCGTCGTCCCCAGTTGAAGAGCCAATCAACAGTCGTGAGGAAGACGTTTCGTTCTGCTTGCGGCTCGGCGGTTACACCCATTCGAGGGCTCCTTTCCGCCATTCATAGAGCAGACCGAGCAGAAGGATAAGGACGAAGAGGCCTGCTTCAACGTAACCATAGAGGCGAAGCGCATCAAATGCTGCTGCCCAGGGATAGAGAAAGAGCGCTTCAACATCAAAGACGACGAATAGCAAGGCAACCAGGTAAAAGCGTGGTGAGTAGCGTGATCGGGGCGGCTTCACATCTGGGACGCCACTTTCAAATGGCTGCAACTTTGCCGGAATCGGCCGTGATGGACGGACAAAATGCCCGACAACTAACAGCACTGAGCCCATGATTGCCGCTGTGATCAACAGCAGGCCGATAACCGCGTAGTGCATGGGCAACACTCCTCACTCTCTACCCCATTTGTGCAGTATAGCACAAGTGCTTGGGCGGCTCTCCTCTCACGTGAGTAAAGCAGCTATGGCGTTGGCGTTGGTGAGCCCGGAGGCACCGTTGGAGTTGGCGATCGCGGTGGGCTGGTCGTTGGCGTTGCTGGTAACGGAGTTAGTGTCACGCCTGGTGATGGAGTTACGGCAGGCGGTAGCGGTAGGCTCACCTGTGGCGTCGCTGTCGGCTGTCGCTCTGTATCAATGACCGGTCCGCCACGTCCCACCATCGCTGCATAGGCGAGCACGCGGGAACGTCCTTGCGCTGTCATCCCCTTGGGGGTTGCAAGAGCTGCGCGCAATTCTTGCGCTTCCCAGGCATTAACTTGGTCGCAGCGCAATCGTGGCCCACCATCTTTGGGCATGACTTCCATAACCGTGCGTACTCCAGGTATTGGTCGCTTGCCTGTTGCAGCACAGACTGGGGCTTCAATAATGCCTGAGGGGCGGACAAAGTCTGGTGCAATTGGTTTGCCATCAGGAGCAGCCAGCGCTTTGGCAAGCTGCGGATCTTGATGGACTTTAACCATGAAGTCGTGCCAGATGAGGGCGGCGCTGCTTACGCCATCAAGCCCGCGCGTTGGACTGTTGTCAGTATTGCCCACCCACACACCCACCACGACATCAGTGGTATACCCAACGGTCCAGAGGTCGCGTGCGTCCTCACTTGTACCAGTCTTGGCGGCAACCGGTCGATTGCCGAGTTCTGGAAGGATAAGCGGGTTGCGCAAGCCAAAGACGAGGGCCCGTGCGTTATTGTCACTCAAGATACTCGTGATCATGTAGGCGCTTTCAGGCCGAACGACTTGTTCGCCATGGGCGAGCGCATGGGTACGGTCAAGTTCGTACACCTTTTGATTGCCTGGCGCGATGATCTCAAGGAAAGGCGTGTATGGCACGTAACGACCATTATTCGCAATCGTTGCGAAGGCATTGGTGAGCTCGATCGGCTTGACTTCTCCTCCACCAAGGGTGATCGCTAGACCGTAGAAGCTAGGATCGCGCCAAAAGCCGGTGCGAATGCCAACCTTGTGTGCCATCTCAATCATCGTCGGTACACCGACTTGATCGATTGCTTGAACAGCAGGCACGTTCAAAGAATTTGCGAGTGCTTCTCGAACCGTCACAGCGCCGTAGTGAAGATTTGTGTAGTTATGCGGTGTATATGGCCCGCTTGGAAGCTTCCAGGTCTTCTCGTAATCAAAGAGAATCGTTCCTGGATACCAGCCAAGCTTTTCAAAGGCCGTGAGGTACGTAATCGGTTTGATGGCGCTGCCCGGCTGGCGCTCCTGCGTCGTGACGTTGACCTGACCGTCAATTGCCGTATTGTAGAAGTCGGCACTGCCGACCATCGCAATAATTTCGCCGCTCCATGGCAGCATGGCGACGAGGGCGCCATTGTTGACATGATACGGCGCGAGCTGCTTGACGCGCTGGGCTACGACTTGCTCTGCCATGTGCTGAATATCAAGGTCGAGCGTTGTGCGCACCATTAAACCGCCGCGGTAAGCAGCATCACGCCCGTACTTCTCGGAGAGTTGCTCGAGCACAAAGTTCACGAAGTGCGGCGCTTCAATAGACTGCCCTTTAGCGCGCTGAGGAAAGAGTGGTTCGGCATAGGCTGCGTCGGCTTCAGCTCGAGTGATCATGCCGAGTTGCACCATACGATTCAGCACGTAGCGTTGCCGCGCTTTCGCAAGGTCATAGTTTTGCGTTGGGTCGTAGAGGCTTGGTGCTTGAGGCAGCCCAGCAAGCATAGAAGCTTCGGCTAAGTCCAGCTCCCAGGCAAATTTGTTGAAGTAGGTCTGTGATGCTGCATCAATGCCGTACGACAGGTTTCCGTAATACACGTTGTTGAGATACATTTCCAGAATCTGCTGCTTGGTGTAATGCTGCGTGAAGCGAACTGCCATAATCGCTTCACGCAACTTTCGGGTATACGTCCGCTCGTTGCCAATTCGCTCAGGATAGAGCAGTCGCACTAATTGCTGGGTGATTGTTGAGGCGCCAGATGTCGCATCGCCGGAAATGTTGGTGAAGAAGCTTCGAAGAATGGCCCGTGGATCGACGCCGGGATTCGTCCAAAACGTGGCATCTTCTGCAGCAATTGTCGCATCAATAATCCAGGCACGGTGCGGCTTGGTTGGATCGTTTTGTTGCTGAGCGATGTGATCCATCAACTCTTGATACGTAATAACGGTGCGTCGGCCGAGATTCGGGTCAGAAATCTCAGCAAGGAGACGCCAGTTACGGTCATAAATTTTGGTGGTTTGGAACTGCAATGCTTCAAACTGCTCAGGCGAGGGAAGATCATCGGTGAGGTAGTGCCATCCGGTGAAGGCGGCTCCAGCTGCAACGCCCGTCGTGACGAGGGTTCCCAGTAGCAGCACAAGCAGAAGGCCAAGGGCAAGGCGCAGGAACGGTACGCCGTGTTTCGTGCGGCGGCGGTGCATTGCGGCGAAGACTGCTGCCCGCGTGACTGGATGACTTGTGTAAGGAGTTCGTCGCTGGATTTGCCGCTTATCCCGTCCCATGCTCATCCTTACATTCTTTTGTTTCGCGGCCACGTGCTGCTAGTATGAACAGCGGGTAGCCAGTGTCTCTTTCGCTCATTATGATAGTGCCCAGAGGCAAGTGCAGTAGGGAGAGGGGCATCTCCTGTGGAACTCAAAGCCCTTCGTGGCCTTGCAGTGATTACCGTTGGGGACGGGCAAAAGATCGGCGAAGTGGCCGAACTCTACATTGACCCCAGTGAACGTCGCATTGTCCGCCTGCGGATTGCAAGTGGTGGGTTCTTCGGCGGGCGTAAGATGCAGGTACCACTCAGTGCGGTACAGCAGATTGGTCAAGACGCGGTCTTACTGCCGAATGCTGATGTGCTTGAGGCAGAACCGAATGAGCAGGCGATTCGTGATCTGCTCGACTTTGACGCATTTACCCGGCTGCGTGTTGTGAGCGATCATGGACGGCTCCTTGGCACAGTGAGCGGTGGCGAGTTTGATCCGGCAGATGGTCGGTTAACCGCCATTGCCTATCTCCCGACGGGACTTCGCAGCCTCTTCGGTCGACAGATACTTGTTGCCATAAGCGATGTCATTACCCTTGGTAAAGATGTTGTCGTTGTGCCTGAGGCAGTCGTGCATCCGGAATCAGCACAGGCAGAGGACGAGCAATCGGCAGAGCATACTGGATAAACTGACGAGTGCTAACGCACGATGTGGCCCAGTACAATGCCAAGCAGCGCTCCGGCGAAGACGTCTTGCAAGAGGGATTGCCAGAGTGGAAGATGCTGACCGCGTATAGTTGGAGGGGCAAGGAGGATCCAGACTGTTGCAGCACTCCACCAAAGGCCTGTTGAAAGGAAGACAATGGGCCAGTTCATCCTCCAGCTCCTGTCCTGGCATTGCCGCTGTGCGTGGCGACGAAGTCGAAGGACGGTAGCGTGAAGATCTTGTTTGTTTCTCCCTTCGACTTCACCAATCCTGGTGGTGTCAACGAGCATATTTTGCACCTTGATGCGCAATTTCGTCGTCTTGGTCATGAAACACGTATCCTGACACCGCGCGCGTTGGGGGAAGATGAATCTGACGACGGGCATTTCATTAAACTTGGTACGGCCGTGCCAATTCCCGCGAATGGTTCAACCGCGCGAATCACACTCTCCCCCTTCGTCTCTGGCAAGGTGAAGGAATTGCTGCAGCGCGAGCAGTTCGACATCATTCATCTGCATGAGCCTCTTGCCCCAGCCTTGCCGTTGCTCGTCCTGCTCCATTCCCAGACGGTCAATGTTGGCACGTTCCACGCGGCCCGTTCGTATCACCTCGCCTATCTCTATGCCAAACCATTCCTTGGCTACTTCTTTAACAAGTTGCACGGTCGTATTGCTGTATCCCCCGCTGCGCTCGATTTCGTCAGTCGTTATTTCCCCGCTCACTATGAGCTCATTCCAAATGGTATTGATGTCACGCGTTTTCATCCCAATGTCCCACCGATTGCGACGTACGATCGCCCCACGATTTTGTTCGTCGGGCGGTACAACGAGTCCCGAAAAGGACTGAAATACTTGATTGAGGCGATGGCGCTGGTGCGTCGTGAATTCCCGACATGCCAGCTCGTTGTCGTTGGCCCTGGAGATCCGGAACGCTATCGGCGGCTTATTGAACGGGTTAATGTTGCTGAGCACGTGCATTTTGTTGGGCCTGTCTCGGCTGATGAACGACCGCGATATTACACTGCATGCGACGTCTTCTGCGCGCCAGCGACCGGCCGGGAGAGTTTTGGCATCGTCTTGCTTGAGGCCATGGCGTGCGGGCGGCCTGTCGTCGCAAGCGACATTCGTGGGTATCGCTTTGTCGTGCGCCATGGCGTTGAGGGCCTGTTGGTTGAGCGGAAGAATCCGGAAGCTCTTGCTCTCGCGCTTGTGCATCTCTTGGCTGATCCGGCACTGCGGCACCGGCTTGGGCAAGCTGGTCGAGCGCGTGCTGAACAGTTTGCTTGGCCAGTCATTGCCCAGCAAACACTTGAATACTATGAGCGGGTGCGGGCACGCGTTGCTCCGCGTCTCGTTCGGGCTGCCCAACGCTGGACAGCTGGACTACCGGCCTTTTTGCGTGGCCCATTTGATGGTGAGCAGTCATGATTAGTGATCTTCTCGCAGACCGCGTTCGTGCCCACTTGCAACATGTCGGCGCTGTGCTGGCACGAGGGCGCTTGACCCCCAATATGCTAACGGTGCTTGGCTTCCTTCTTAACCTTGCTGTTGCGGTAGTCCTTGCTCTCGGTCATCTCCAAGCAGCAGGATTGCTGGCGCTGGTCGCTGGAGCCTTCGATATGCTTGATGGGGCAGTCGCGCGCGCAACCGGCAAAATAACGCTATTTGGTGGTTTTCTTGATTCGTTTATTGATCGCTATTCTGAAGCTGTCGTGTTTGGCGGCATCCTGATCTATTTCTTGCGCGTTCCTCATGGCGATCTTCCGATCGTGCTCTGTTATGCGGCTATTGTCGGCTCGTTGATGGTCAGCTATGCCCGCGCACGAGCAGAAGCTGCTGGTATTGCGCTGACTGCCGGCATTTTTGCCCGCCCAGAGCGCATCGTCACGCTCGCGCTCTTTTTGCTGCTCAATCGTCCAATCTGGGCTCTCTGGCTCTTGGCCATTGTTGCCAATATCACTGCGCTGCAGCGAGCCTATCTTGTTTGGCGAGAAGCACATCGCGCTGGCCCACGTCAGCTTTCGTAACGGGCCTAGCAGTAGGGCGAACTAATGCCTCAGCGGAAGCGCGGGTACCCAAGACAACGTGCCAGCTATGGGCTTCTACTGCTGCTCAGCTGGCTGCTTTTTCTCACTGGCTGTCAACCGTTCTCAAAGCCGGCAGCCATCTCGGCACGACTCACGGTTGCCGTCTTAGATGTTGGGCAGGGGCTGTCGGTCGCTGCCGTAACCGATGATGGTCATGCCTTGTTGTACGACGCTGGCAATGGCGCTTCGGATGTCCAAAACGTGATCATACCGTTCCTGCGCCAGCATGGCGTGCAACGCTTGGACTATCTTGTCGTCAGTCACCCAGACCAAGATCACGTTGGCGGAATACCAGCAGTCTTATCGGCCATACCCGTTGGGTTGTTCCTTGATCCTGTCTTGCCCACGACGAATCATGCGTATCTCCAAGCGCTGCAACTCGTCGCTTCGAAGCACATTCCTGCACAGCGTGCTCGGCGAGGGCAGAGCTTTACCCTTGGGCAAGTCCGCGTTGAGGTACTTTGGCCGCGCGATCCACTCATGCAGCAAGATGGCGCAGTCAGTGACAATGACAATGCTGTTGTTATTCGGCTTGTTCTTGACGATATTGCTGTCCTGTTGCCAGCTGACATCGAGGCCCCAGCGGAGTCGGCGTTGGTTGCAGCTGGAGCAGGCGCACTCCGCGCGAATGTGCTCGTTGTTCCACATCATGGCAGTCGGACGTCAAGCACAACGCCGTTTTTGGCTGCCGTCGCACCGAAATTCGCCATTATCTCGGTTGGCGCGCACAATGCGTATGGCCATCCGCACCCCGAAGCGATCGCGCGACTGCGCGCGGCCGGGGCAACGATCTTCCGGACTGACCAGGATGGTACAGTAACAGTATTGACCGATGGCCAGAGTCTTCAAGTGAAAACCGAGCGGGGTAAACCATGACGATGTTGCGCGCTACCCTTGACCGCTTTGAAATCGATACTGCCGGGCAGGCTATCGCGGTCCTTGTGTTTGACGATGGCCAGCAGCTGGTTGTCCCACGATCCTTGCTCCCGTCCGGTGTCCGGCACGGTTCAGTGCTGCAGATTCAGTTCGTGCTCGACCCGGATGCCGAAGCACAACGTCGTGCGGAGATTGCAGCGTTGCAGGAACGGCTCTTTGGTGAAGCGCCCTCCAGTGCATGACCTCTCTTGGCGGTAGCATGATCCTTGGGTGGAGATGTTGACGCAAGGCTGAGGCTGAACCGATGATGCCTATCCGACAGGTTGCAGCACTGCTCAGTTGCGTTGCTGCCATAGTGCTCGCAAGTTGCAGTTGGCCGGTGCATACAAGCAAGCCAACGCCAACACCGATGCCAACACCAACGCCGATCCCCGTGCTTGAAGTCGTGACGCCGACACCTGGGCCTGCCCTTCCGCCCGCTGGCACGCCAACGCCGCGACCTGGTGGTACACCGGCTGCTGGTACGTATGTCGTTCAGCCCGGGGATTCCTTGTTTACCATTGCTGCCCGGTTTCATGTTAGTGCCCAAGATTTGGCGGCTGCTAATCACCTGACAGATCCCAATACGATCCAGGTTGGTCAGGTGTTGGTCATTCCGACTCCCAGCAGTCGGTGAGCAGAACGCTTTGCCCGTCGGTACGCCGTTTTTGGCTCGAGGAGTTGTGAAAAGAGAAGTGCTTATCTTGACGGGCAGATTGGGGCATGATACGCTCAGCGTGGTCGGTCTGAATATGACCGAGTAGGGTGAAAGGGGGTGATGCCCGGCATGAGTAGTAGCGAACGTCCGGGCGTCACCGCGGGGGTTACAGCTTAGTCTGTCACTATCCGCGGTGACGGCCCAAGAGACCGGAGGCCGGCTTTGAGAAGCCGGCCTTTGCTTTTTCGGGTCCTGATCGACATGCTTGGTATGCTTGAGCCAGTGGCAACGTACGAGGTGCACAAGGAGCAATCGATGCAGCAGGAAGAGCAGGTCTACCAGCAGCGGATTGCTGATTATCGCAGGCGGCGGGATGAGTTTTTCCGTTCTCATCCCAATTCGCCGCTGCTGCCTGAGCAGCGCGAGCGGTTTACTGGCCTGGTGTACTATCCAGTGAATCCCGCACTGCGCTTCGTTGTCGAGCTGGACCGAGAGTCTGGTTCGAAAGAGCCCGTCTATCTTGGCACGACGACAGGGGAGCCGAAGGCATTCATCCCCGCAGGGAAAATTCGCGTAGAGATTGAAGGGAAGCCGGTTGAGTTGACCGTCTTCCGAGAGGTTGGCCGAGGACGATATTTCTTGCCCTTCCGTGATGCGACAGCTGGTAGTGAGACGTACGATGTTGGTCGCTACCTTGATCCACAAGAAATGCCGGACGGCAAGCTTGTTGTCGATTTCAATATGGCCTACAACCCATACTGTGCGTATAACGACCGTTGGACGTGCCCCATCCCGCCGCGCGAAAATGTTGTTGATGTGCCCATTCGCGCGGGTGAGAAGAAATATCCTGACTATGTCTCAGTTGCCGCCTCTGAAGAAGCGCCTGGCCTTTTCCTTGAACTTGGGAAGCACGACGACTAACGTAATGTTGTCGATCAACAGACACGAACCCTGAAAGCGGGCCGAGGATGGGGCAGGTCTATACGAAGCGTATTCAAATCGCAACACGCGGGCATGATCAAATGCTTGATCTTACCCCGCAGGCCCAAGCAGCGCTTGCCGAAAGCGGCCTGACTGATGGGATCATCACCGTGTTTGTTGCCCATTCAACCGCGGCAGTGACAGTCAGCGAGTGTGAACCGGGCCTGATCGAAGATGTGCGGCTTGTTGCCGAGCGGCTTGCTCCGGAACACGAACGGTATCGCCACAATGCGTTGAATTTTGACGACAATGCTCATAGTCACCTGCGAGCGCTCGTCCTTGGGCCCTCTGTCACTGTCCCCTTTGCCGATCGCGCACTCTTGCTCGGGACATGGCAGCGCATTGTGCTAATCGATTTTGATACGCATCCGCGGCAACGGAATGTCGTCATTCAGGTGCTTGGTGTGTGAATAGTCAGGCTGTTTCTCCACTCATTCAAGCGTTGGCACACCTGCTCACACGGTGGCGTGGTGAACGCGGCTGGTCGCTGCGTGAGGTAAGCGAGCGCTCAGGTTTGTCGATCCCGTATCTGAGTGAACTGGAGCGTGCGCGAAAGGCTCCGTCAGTCGATGTCCTCGAGCATCTTGCTCGTGCCTATGGTGTTTCGCTTGCCGTACTCCTTCGCGAGTTGGCCTCGCTCCTGGATCGTTCGAGCGATTCACACTATCACTTGCATCCAGAACTTCGTGAAATACTTCCGCTGCTCACTGAGGCCGAGCAGGGGGAACTGGTGCGCTATGCACACTATTTACGCTGGCGTCGTCAGCAACCGCAGTAATACGAAACGGCGTTGCGCATGATACGATGCGGCAATGAACGGCGAACGAGCTCGCGAGAGGATGTCATATATGCTACTTGAGCGTGAGGCTGTGCTTGTTTCGACAGATTGGCTCGCTCACCATCTTGACGATCCAGCTATCCGCATTCTTGATTGCCGCTATTACTTCGATGGGCGTGATCCGCGTGCCGAATATGCGCGTGGGCATATTCCTGGCGCAATCTTTTTCGACTGGTACCAAGCGCTCAATGACCTGTCGAATCCGATTGAATTCACGATGGCACCGCCCCAGCAGGTTGCGGATGCACTCAGTGCACATGGTGTTGGCGATGAGCACCTCATTGTAGCGTACGATGATGAAGGTGGGCACTTCCCTGCGCGGCTCTGGCTCGTCTTGACGTGCTATGGCCGCGGCGATCGTGTACGGATTCTCGAAGGAGGCTGGACTGCCTGGGTTGCGGAAGGGCGGCCGATAAGTACCGATGTGCCCACGGTTACCTCAGCGCGGTTTACGCTTTCCGGTGAGATTGATACGCGGCTCTTGGCAACGCTCGACGATGTGCGGCGCGCAATTGAAGCTGGTGACACTGCCCTGCTCGATGTTCGTCGTCTGACTGAGTATACGGGTGAGGAAGTTCGGGCAGCTCACGGTGGTCATATTCCCGGCGCGTTGCATTGCTTCTGGCAAGACAACCTCAATTGGGATGGCGACCGACGCTTCCTCTCGCCCGACGTGATTCGTGAGCGTTATGCAACGCTCGGCATTACCCCTGAAACGCCAGTCATCACGTATTGTCAGGGTGGCGTGCGCGCGGCTCATGCGGCGTTAGCATTGATGCTCGCGGGGTTTCACAATGTGCGCGTGTATGAAGGAAGCTGGGCAGAGTGGGGCAATCGCGATGATGTGCCCATTGAAACGGGTGAGCCACGCTTGCCGTCTTCTCGAGCCTGATACTGGTACGCTAAGGCAGGAATCGACTAGGCTTAAGAGAGGACGCATGGTGGTGAAGTATGGAAGTGATGGATCCCGATGTGGCTGCTCATTCCACTTGTGTATCTGATGGCCTGGCGGCTCTGCCGGCGCTTTGATCAGGCATTCAATGAAACCGTGGCATGGAGTGTTGGTTATCTGATTACCGCGGCGATCATCTGGATTACTGATGTTGGTGGCATCGACATTCTCTCGGCCCGTCCTGACGGTCCAGGTGCTGTTGTTGCCTATCTCGGTGGCTTTGCTGGGATGTGGCTGAGTCACTACCGCTGGAAGCGACGTGGTGGACCGCTCCAACCAGCGCGCGACCCTGTCACCCGGGCAATTCGAGCGTTGCGCGTTGGGTTTGCTGGAACAATCCGCCCGCGAGCCGCCCGGCCGGCGGCTTCTGCTCGCCCTCAGGTCACGGCGCGCGCACCCCAACGCACTCCTCCGCAGACTACTGCTTCGACCGGAGGCACGGCAAAAGCTTCCCCTGCACCAGCAACGCGTAAGACAACGACAGCAACGCGCACTGTTCCCTTGAACAAGGCGATGGCTGCAGCAGTGCGTGCTGCTGGCACGAAGCCTGGTGGGAAGACAAATCGCTGGGCCCGGGCGATTAGTGCCTTTTTAGATGCTGACAGTGCACCATCACGTACGCGAACACGGAACCAGTGAGGGCCGAAGCTCTGCTGCTCAAGTTGGCTAAGGGAGGTGGGCAACGGTGAGTGAGCAGCGCTTGCCGACGCGCCACGAGGCGTGGCAACTCGTAACGGAATACACTACGGCACCCCATCTGATTCGCCATATGCTGGCCGTTGAGGCAGCAATGATGGCGTACGCTCGCCGCTTTGGCGAGGATCCGGAACTCTGGGGCCTTGTTGGTCTCCTCCATGATTTTGACTACGAGCGTTATCCCGATATTAGCCAGGAGGGGCATCCGGTCGTCGGTTCGCGAATTCTCCGTGAGCGAGGGTATCCGGAGGTCGTCATTCGTGCCATCCTTGCCCATGCGAGTGAAGTGACGGGAGTGTATCCGGAAACCCCACTGGAAAAGACGCTGGTTGCGGTTGATGAACTGACGGGATTCCTCGTGGCGGTTGCCCTCGTTCGGCCCACGAAGAGCATTCTCGATGTTGAGCTGCCAAGTGTGAAGAAGAAGTGGAAGCAGAAGGAATTCGCCGCCGCAGTGAACCGCAAAGAGATTGAAGAGGCGGCAGCAGCGCTCGGAGTGCCACTCGACGAGCATATTCAAATCGTTCTTGACGCGATGAAAGCGATTGCTAGCGACCTTGGCCTTGAGCGCCAGCCGGTTGAGACACGGTGAGTGCTGCACTCCCCTGTGCCGCCGAGGGAAACGAAAGCCCGAGGGAGCCAGAGGCGAGCATTGTGCAGGGCGAATGACAACGTCGCGAGGACGTCATCCGGTGGGCCGCGGTTCAACCGCGGCCCACGCTGCCGGGATTGCTCTGTTGTGTCCTGGCGACGCGCTGTTGGGGTGAAGCGCAGTATTACGCTGTCTTTACTTCGGTCCAGAGCCGGTCGAACTTTTGGGTTGCCTCACCGATGTCTTTGATCCATTGCAGACGTTGCCAAACGTCCTGTGGTGGGTAGACCTTCGGGTCGTTCAGCATGCTCTCATCAATGAGCTTTTGCTCTCGTGCAGCTTTGTTCGGGCTAGCGTAGCCAATGTAGTTCGTATTGCGCCCGTTGACCTCTGGCCAGTTGAGGAAATCGATGAATACCATGGCAGTGTACTTATGCGGCGCGCTCTTGAGTACGCAAAGATTGTCTTGCCAGACTGTACAGCCTTCCTTCGGGATAACGTAGGTGATCGTGCTCTTTTGGTTATGCGCTTGAATATAATTTCCTGTCCAAAGATGCGAGAGTAGCGCTTCGCCGGAAACGAGTAAGTCAGTTTGGTTGTTGCTGGTATAGGCAAGCACTGCTGGTTTCTGCTGCATGAGCACGCTCTTTGCTTTCGCTAAGGCTTCGTCGCTGGTTTCATTGATTGAATAGCCGAGATACATCAGTGCTGCGCCAATGACCTCGCGCTCATCGTTCAGCATGACGATCTTTTTCTGCAAGGCAGGCTGTGGCTCGAAAACGTCTTTCCAGCTCGAAAGCTCTTGCTTGATTGCCTCCGTGTTATAGCCGAAGCCGGATGTGCCCCACATATAGGGCACACTGTACTTGTTTTCTGGATCGTAATACGGCTTGAGGTTATTCGGATCGATATTGGAAATGCTTTTAATCACGGAGTAATCAAGTGGTTCGAGCATGTTGAGCTTGATCAAAATGCTGACGGTGTAATCAGACGGGACGATGACGTCATACCCCGTTGCACCTCCTTGCAGCTTGGCGAGGAGGTCTTCGTTACTGTCATACGTGTCCTGGGTTACCTTGACACCAAAGATGCGCTCGAATTCATCTAACAATCCTGGTTCAATGTAATCTGACCAATTGAAGAAGTTGAGTTCTTTGGCTAGTTTGGTTTTGTCGACATAATCTGGGATTCCTCTGGCAATCGGACTTGGTTTGGCGGTTGCCTCGGTGCTTTGGGTTCCGCTTGCGCTGTTGCTCTGGTTCGACGACGAGGAGCCGCCACAGGCGCTGAGCAGCGCAGTGATTGCTGACATGCTCAGGCCAAGGGCAGTGAGCCGGCTAATCAATTCACGACGGGTCATGCGCCCAGTCTGCCATTGGCGAAGGAGCCGCGCGATTGCCGCACTCCGTGTCATCTCCGACCTCCTTTATCCTTCTCTTGCCCGCGTTCAGCCTTCTGATATGCCTGCTTGCACGAGGGAATCAGCGTCGCCGTTGGAGAAGTAGCGATCCGAGGACGAGCGTAATCGAGGCGAGAAGCAGCACTGCCGAAATTGCGTTGACTTCAGGGGTAATCGTGCGGCGGATTCTGCCATAGATTTCGAGTGGCAACGTGGTTGCACCAATGCCTGCATTGAAGAAAGTAATGACGAAATCATCGATTGAGAGGGTGAAGGCGAGCAGTGCTCCCGCAATGATGCCGGGCATCAGTAATGGAAGGGTAATATGGCGAAGTACCTGCCATTCATTGGCTCCGAGGTCCTGGGCAGCTTGCTCGAGTGTGCGGTCGAAGTCGGCTAGGCGAGCACGTACGACAACGGCAACGAAGGGAAACGAAAACGCAATGTGTGCAATCGTGATCGTGCCAAGGCCAAACTTCAGGGTAAGTCCAACGCGGTCATCCAACCAGCGGAAGACCTGGTTGAAGAAGACGAGGAGCGAGATTGCCATAACGATCTCAGGAACAATGATTGGCAAATAGAGCGCACCCTCGACCGTCGTCTTGAGGCGAAAGCGATACCGGTCAAGCGCTAACGCCGTCATCGTGCCAATGATCGTTGAGACAATCGTCGAAATTGTTGCGATCACGATGCTGTTTTTAGCTGCCTCGAGAATTCGATCGTCCTGTAGCATCTGCCGATACCAGTCGAGTGTGAAACCGACCCAAACTTGCTGCTGGCGCGAATCGTTGAAACTGAACACGATGAGCACGATGATCGGTGCGTAGAGAAAGAGAAAGGTAAGCACAACGTTAAGGTCGAGCATGATCCAGCCAAGCGAGATGTGCCGTCGTGGCTTCATCAGTGCTGTTATTGGCCGGGGCATCGAGGTGCTGCTCATATAGGCCGTTCCTCTCCGGAGCGGAAGTAAATCAGCGTCGCGATCAGGACGATTGCCATCAGGATCAGCGAGATTGCAGAGCCGAATGGCCAGTGGCGAACCGTGAGGAATTGCTGCTGGATAAGATTGCCGATCATCACGACTTTGCCGCCCCCTAGGAGATCAGAGGTGACGAATGTGCCAACTGAGGGGATGAAGACCAGGATTGACCCAGCGATCGTTCCTGGCAGTGTCAATGGCCAGAGGATTTCTCGGAACACTCGCCATGCATTGGCTCCGAGGTCTTGAGCAGCTTCAGCAAGAGTAAAATCAAATTTCTCAATCGAGGCGTAAATGGGCAAGATCATGAACGGCAAGTAGCCATAGACCAGACCAAGCACAACAGCGAAAGGCGTAAACAGCATCGGAATTGGACGATTGATGACTCCCAGCCACTGCAGGGCTGTGTTGATCAGCCCTTCGTTCCGGAGCAGAAACATAATCGCGTAGGTGCGTACCAGGAAGTTTGTCCAGAAGGGGATCATAACCAGAAGCATCAGCGCGTTGCGCCAGCGGCGTGGTGCTCGTGCCATGACAAATGCAAATGGATAGCCAATCATGAGGCAGATCACCGTAGCGAGGACCGAAAGCCAGATCGAAAGAAGGAAAGTGCGGATATAGAGCCAATCGAAGAACCGTCGGTAATTTTCAAGGGTGAAGTGCCAGACGATTTGGCCATATGTCCCGCGCGTTGCAAAGCTGTAGGCGAGCACAATGCAGAGTGGGAAGAGGAAGAAGAGCGTAAGCCACAGGATGCCTGGGCTGAGAATAACGCTCAGTTGCAGAAGCGGGCGGCGGCGCAGTACTTCTCCGATTGCTTCAGTAAGACGCGGTTTTGCCTGGACGGCTTTCTGACGAGCCTCTTCGGCAAGCGCCATAGCGGCATCCCCCTATTCAGTAAGTAGCCGTGCTGCCTCTGGTGCCCAGCGCAAGACTACCCATGTGCCGCGGCGAATGGAATCTGGACTGTCGAGGCGGTTTTGGGCATTCTGGACGCGGACTCGGATGGCTGTATGGTCATCGATGCGGACAAGGTAATGCGTGTCAGTGCCGATATAGACGATGTCCTGAACCGTCCCTGTGAGTGCTCCAGCCTCGTTCTGGCTGTCGCTCGTGGGAATGCAGAGACGAATCTTTTCCGGGCGAATGGCAACCGTGACACGTTGCCCAGGCTGGATGCCGTGGTGCGTTTGCGCCAAAACTGGGAACCGGTCGCTAATAACGACGGTTGCGGTGTCGCGCTCAATGCGTGTCACTTGCCCTTCGAGGAAGTTTGATTCGCCGATAAAGTCGGCGACGAAGCGGTTGGCTGGACGTTCGTAAATTTCAAGCGGTGTTCCAACTTGGAGAACGCGCCCTGCGTTCATGACGGCGATGCGATCAGACATGGTAAGCGCTTCTTCCTGATCGTGCGTGACGTACAGAAATGTGATACCGACCGTTTCCTGCAAGCGTTTGAGTTCAAGCTGCATATCCTTGCGAAGTTTAAGGTCAAGGGCTCCAAGCGGCTCATCGAGGAGAAGAACCCGTGGTCGGTTCACCAATGCCCGGGCAAGCGCAACGCGTTGTTGCTGCCCACCAGAGAGTTGACGCGGATAGCGATTTTCGAAGCCATTGAGGCGTACAAGGTGCAGCGCTTCGCGTACTCGCTGGCGAATTTCGTCACGGGGTACGCCTTTCATTCGCAAGCCAAACGCAACGTTTTCCTCGACTGTCATGTGAGGAAAAAGGGCGTAGTTTTGAAATACGGTGTTGACATTACGCTTGAATGGCGGCGTGTTCCCAACGACGCGCCCTTCAATCAAGATGTCGCCACTGGTTGGAAGCTCGAATCCGGCAATCATCCGCAGTGTCGTTGTCTTACCACATCCTGACGGGCCAAGTAGGGAAAAGAACTCGCCCTGGTAGATTTGTAGCGAAACGTGGTCAACGGCCTTTACATGTTGATCAAACACTTTGGTCACATCGCAGAGCTCGACATCGACTGGGCGCTCCAAGCGCTCACTCCTCTCCCTCAGCTACCCAGCAGCCTGCGCCTGACGTTTGTGTGTATTCGATGTTGCCCCGAACGAACAAGCCTGTCGTTCGAGCGCTTCCAGTCTTGCCTGGAACGACAGGTCATATCTTAAGCGCTTTGCTGTACTGTGTCTAGGGCAAGACGCACAACTTGGGTTGCCGCGTTATGAGCACGGTGCCTGGGTGACCGCTGGTGCTGGCCACGGAGTTGCAGCACAGATCATTGCCTCATGTGGATACCAGCGCTCACGCACTTGACCGACGAGATAGAGTGAGCCAGTCACAATGATCTGATCATCGGGGGCTGCGAGGGCAAGCGCTTGGGCAATGGCATCCTGCGGAAGCGGAACGATCTGCACGGGAACCTGGGCGTCAGCAAAGCAGCCCGCAAGGGCAGCTGGGTCTGCCGCTGGACGTTCAAGAGCTTGTGGTGTCGTCACAATGGCCATGGTGATATGTGGCGCAAGCAAGCGTGCCATCGTCAGTGCATCGTGCCCCTCCAATACACCAAAGACGAGGATGCGGCGCGATGGTTGAGGCAGGCAGGCAAGGCTCTCCAGTAGCCCGCGCATTTTGTCTGGATTGTGTGCGCCGTCGAGGATCACTGTCGGGCTCGTTTGCACAATTTCAAATCGACCAGGAATGCGTGCTTCAGCCAGGCCACGACGGACAACGTCTGTGGTAATTGGTCCACGCGGTAGATGGCCAAGTTTTTCCACTGCGGCCAATGCAGCAGCTGCGTTTGGTATCTGGAACTTACCGAGTAAGCCTAGTTGGAACACAGTCTTGCGCCGATAATCAAGGAGCCATGTTCCTGTCGCGTCACAACGCAACAGGGCATAGTCGTGCTCAGGCTGAACGATATCGAGTGGGGCGCCGACGGTCTCAGCTTCTCGACGAATAATCTCCAGCAGTTCTGGATCGGTAACAGTTGTCACGCCCGGACGGCCAGGTTTCAAGATGCCCGCTTTATGCCAGGCAATATCGCGAATCGTTGGGCCAAGCGTGCGCACGTGATCTAGCCCGACTGAGGTGATTACTGCAACTTCGGGCATGATGACGTTGGTCAGATCAAAGCGGCCGCCAACACCAACTTCAATCACCGCGATGTCAACGCGCTCTTCGGCGAAGGCCAGGAATGTGAGTGCGGTCCAACATTCCCCATAGGTTAGTCGCTCTTCGCCTCTGGCATTCCATCGTTGGATGGCTTGATCGAGTTCGGCGACGTATCGCGCAAAGCGGTCGGCTGGTAACAGGGCGCGGTCAAGCTGGAGCTTCTCAGTCTCGACTTGAAGGTAAGGCGAGGTGTGCAAGCCAACATGATAACCAGCAGCGGTTAGGATGCTTGCGATAAAGGTAGCGGTTGAGCCTTTTCCGGACGTGCCAGTAACGTGAACGGTCGGGTATGACTCGTGTGGTCGCCCAAGGAACTCGAGGAAGCGACGAAGACGAGCCAAGCGGGCCTGAGCGCGAGCCCGAATTTGCTCAAGCGTTGCTCCAGGCGGTGGAGAAGGGGGGCCTTGGATTAATCCGTTGAGGTATGCTGCAGCCTGCTGGTACTGTGCCAGTAACTCGGCACATAGTGCTGTCACTGAATTGCTCCCTTCACCCCGGCAATACATCTAGTCGGGATGATTCTAGCAACCGAGCATGGCTACGGATGAGGAAGACGGCGCTGTTTCAGCATCACGCTCACACCCGTGACAGGGCAGTTCAATCGCTCTGGCATTCCTACACCCGAAGTGCTCTCGTGCTCGCAATCGCCACTGGCTTTCTCCTGGGGAGTTTCACTGCCTTGTTGGAGCAGCAGCCCGCTTCTGTGTCACTTGCGCTTACTCTTGCGCAATTGCACGGCGAACTCCAGCTGATTGGCTTTCTCGGGCTTTTCACGCTTGGTGTCTTGTTTCACTTCTTCCCGCGTTTACGGGGTGTCGCCTCTCCACCGACACTGCTGCAACACATTGCACTCATCGGGTTTGTCGTTGGGCTTCTTTTCCGCATGGTCGGCGTCCTGCTGCTTTCCGTTGGATGGATGCATCAGTGGAGCGCATGGCTGCACGTGCTCGCTGGAGGTTTCTCGCTCATCGGGGGAAGCGCAGCAGTGCTTACTGTTGGCTGGCTTTTGCGCCAAGCACCGCCGGCGGGGAAGACTGCCTCTCGCCTGTTTACGGTCACGGTTGCACTTGCCTCCTTGGCCCTTCTGCTTGCAGTTGCTGTGCTCGCGTGGGGATTCTTGTACGTAAATGATGCGGGTGCTCTCCCTGCGCGGCTGGACATCATAGAAACTGCCCTACTGCTTGAAGGTTTTGTCGTCCCGATCGCGCTTGTGATGGCGACACGCCTCTTCCCGCTGTTTTTCCAGCTCCAACGGCCGCGTGAGCGCTGGGTGGCTGTGAGTGTCGGCTTGGTTCTCCTAGGGCTGGCCTGCCGCATCCTTGGTCTTTGGCAAGGCGGCTGGTGGGTATGGGGTGGTCAGGGACTCATTGGGGGTGGCATGCTTGTGGGCCTCGTTGGGCTGCGGCTCTGCGAACCGCGACGCCAACTCCCCCGTGCTGGGCGTCTGTGGTATCGCGATCCATTGCATTGGCTGTTGCTCTGTGCTCATGCTTGGCTTGCACTCGCCGGCGGGATATTACTCTGGCACGGGTTTCATTTCCGTCCCGCGCCAATGATGCTCGAGTGGCATCTTGTTGGTTTGGGGTATCTTGTGACACTGGTGTTGGCCGTTGGCTCGCACCTCTTGCCAGGGTTCCTTGGAGTCCGTTTGCGATCTCAGGCAGCCAGTTGGGTGTTGCTCGGACTCTCGCAAGGGGCAGTGCTGTGTCGGCTCATCCCCTTTGTTCCCATGTTGCCGCTCTCTTTCCGCCAGGCACAGGATGGAGCCGTAATTGCTGGCATGCTCGGCCTTCTCAGTCTTGCCCTGTTTTCGTGGAACACGCAGCTTTTCCGGCGTGTGCGTAGGGGGTCTCCATAGAGGAAACTTCATTGCCGAGATAGACGGGGCAAAGGTATTTCGATACTATTGGGTTCGGAAAGTTGATGGATCGCGCAGAAGAGAGGCAGCAGCGATGACGGAGCTGACACGCGAGCAAGTGATTGAGGCCTTGCGGCCAGTCTATGATCCAGAGCTGCGTCGCAGCATCGTCGACCTCGGTATGGTGAAAGATGTGCAGATTGATCAAGGGTGCGTGCGGGTGCACGTTGAACTGACCACGCCCGCGTGTCCGCTCCGGGCCCAGATTCAGCGCGACGTGCACGCGGCGATTGAGCAGTTACCGGGCGTGCAGCAGGTCGAAGTGACCTTCGGCGCTCGGGTTCGCGCTGCTGGGACGGGAATGCCCGATCGCCAGCCGATTCCTGGGGTGAAGAATACGATTGCCGTTGCGAGCGGTAAGGGCGGTGTTGGGAAATCGACTGTCGCGGTTAACATCGCTGTTGCCCTCGCGCAAGACGGTGCGAGCGTGGG
>ERZ795042.497-NODE-497-length-31799-cov-334.288338_pt1 | contig 31799 bp, 32 predicted proteins | sample MGYA00375126_ERZ795042 | MGnify/ENA primary metagenome ERZ795042 (study PRJEB30171, sample SAMN05518105) | compost metagenome | isolation source: Feedstock adapted compost from Newby Island compost facility, Milpitas, CA | place: USA:Newby Island compost...
AAGAACCAGCGCTTCACGAGTTCGACCGCGAGCAGATAGATGGCTACGAGAGGGACGAGGACTGCAAAGTACGCGGGTGGGAGCGGTTGGAACCCCAAGAGCTCGCCCACGGACGTGAAGGGGAGGACCAAGGCGGTCGCCACCACTGCGAGAGAGGCAGGTGGCGCACCCCGACCCGTGTGGTCGACCCGGCTGCGGGTCCGGTTCCCTGCGTGGTCAAGGTTCGAGCATCGAGTACAGCTCGTCTTCCTGGGCGAAGTGCAGCGTCAGGACGGCGTGAAGACCGTAGAGGACGCGGCGCAGGTCCCGGATGTCCTCGGGAAAGGGGCCGGCGGCGGGAAGCCGATCGACGAGGCGGCCGAACAACCGGACGAGGCGGCGGATCTCGTGGTGCGTCTGGACGAGAGGGCCGGTGGGGTCCTCCCTTCCCAGCATCTCTACGATCAGGGGATAGGCGACTCGCTGCTCTTCCCTCTCGTGGGGAAGGAGCTCGTCTTCGAGGACGGCGCGAATCGCTTCGAGCTCGCGGCGCGCCTGCGCCGGATCGATGACGTCGAGCCGTGCGGCAAGTGCGGCGAGCTCGGCGACCTGGGGGCGCAGGGTTCGGTGGGCCGAGGCAAGCTCCCGGGCCATGCGCTCCGATCCTGCGGGGCGACGCATGCGCCGGATCCCTCCTCCGAGCGCCCGCAACGCATTCACGATGACGAGCAGGTCGATGCCCTCCTGAAGGAGGGCGCCGGCGACCGGCGTGATCGCACCGGCCGCGGCGAAGCCCATCGCCGCGAGGGAGAGGCCCATTCCGGTGAAAACGCTCTGGGCGGCGATGCGCAGGGTTCGACGGGCGATTCGGGTGGCGGCGACGAGACCCTCCAGCCGGTCGGCCGACAGGACCACGTCCGCCGCCTCCGACGCGGCGGTCGCTCCGCGCGCGCCCATGGCGATCCCCACGTCGGCCAGGGCGAGGGCGGGTGCGTCGTTGATGCCGTCGCCGACCATGGCGGTGACGCCCTCTCGACGCAATCGACCGACGACCTCGACCTTTTCCTCGGGGGTGCGCTCGGCAAAGACGCGGTCCAGTCCGAGCGCGTCACCGACCAACTCGGCCACGTCGGGATGATCGCCGGTGACCATGTAGAGCCGTCGCGCTCCGGTTGCCCGAAGCGCGCGGATGGCGCGAGGCGCTTCGGGGCGGAGGGGATCCTGGAGGAGCAGGACGCCGGCGAGCGACCCGTCCACGGAGACGTAGACGCTCGCGGTACCCTCGACTGCCGTTCGCACCTCGATGGAGCGGAGGGTGGGTGTCGGGCTCGTGCGGGGTGCCACGAATTCGAGCTGCCCCACGGCCACACGCCGGCCGTCCACGACACCCCAGACCCCAATCCCCATCTCCTCGTGAACGCCTCCGGGAAAATCGAGACGGAGTTTGCGGTCGCGGGCCTCGGCCACCACGGCCGGCGCGTAGGGATGCGCCGAGACCTGCTCGACCGAGGCCGCGAAGCGGACCACCTCGTCGCTGGTGAAGTGACCGAACGTCTCCACCGCGATCACTTCGGGCCTCGCCGAGGTGACGGTGCCGGTCTTGTCGAGGAGGAAGGTCGTCGCTCTGGCGAGCGTCTCCAGCGGGCCGCCGCCTTTCATGATGATCCCACGCTTGGCTGCCCGGGATACGCCGGCGACGATCGCGGCCGGCGCCGCCAGGATCAGGGGGCAGGGGGTGGCGACCACGAGTACGGCCAGCGCGCGCGTGGGATTTCCGGAGGCGATCCAGGCTCCTCCGGCGACGGCGAGCGTCACGCCGAGGAAGGCGAGGGCGTAGCGATCCGCGAGCCGGACGAAAGGCGCCTTCGACGTTTCGGCGTCACGGACGAGGCGGACGATGCCGGCGTAGGTGCTCTGCGCCGCGGGCGCCGTGACGCGCAGGTCGAAGGGGCCTCCCGCGTTGGTTCCACCGCTGCGGATCGGGGCGCCCTCGTCGAGGTGCACCGGTCGCGCTTCGCCGGTGAGCGCCGACTCGTCGAGGACGGCGCGCGGCGAGGCGAGGATCCCGTCGACGGGGACGACCTCGCCGGGTTTCACCAGGAGAAGCTCTCCCGTCTGTACCTCGTCGACGTCCACGTCGACGACATCCGAGCCCAGGCGACGGTGCGCGACACGTGGCGTTCGCTCCAGGAGTGCTCGCAGATCGCGCCGCGCACGCGCGACGGCGAACCGCTCGAGCGCGTTTCCACCGGTGAGCATGAGGGCGATCACCGCGCCTGCCAGATACTCGCGGAGCCAGAGTGCTCCGGCCATCGCGAGGACCGCGATGACGTCCACGCCCGCCTCGCGACGGAGGAGACCGCGAAGCACGTCGACGATCGTCGGGACGAGCACGATCAGGGTGGACGCGGCCCAGGCCAGCTGCCCCGCGCTTCGTTTTCCGAGGAGATGGAGCAGGGCCCCGGCTGCAAGCCCGAGCATCGTGGTGCCCAGCAGGACGATCCGTCCGCTTGCTCTCCCGCATCCTCGCATCGCGTTCGTCAGGAAGATGTGCGCGGTACGGGCAGGCCGCAGACGTGGACAAAAAACCGGCGGCCCCACGCGTCGGGGCCGCCGGATTCGACGGTCTGCGCCTCGGCGAGGGCTTACTTCTCGAGGCCTTCGGCCTGCAGCGCCGCCTTCACGCCGTCCCGCTCGGAGACGCGCTGGACGTATGCCTCGAGCGCGGGCCACTTCTGCAGCTCGGGGCCTGTCCTGCGCGTCCAGCGAAGCACCGTGTAGAGGTAGGCGTCGGCGACGGTGAACGCCTCACCCAGCAGGTACGGCCTGTTCTCGAGGTGCTTCGCCACGAAGTCGAGGCGGCCGGAGATCCGCTCCAGCGCCGCCTTTCGTTGCTCGTCGGTGGTCGCGGGATTGAAGAGCGGACCGAAGGCCTTGTGGATCTCCGTGCCGATGAAGTGCAACCACTCCTGCAGCCGGTAGCGTTCCATGGTGCCGGCCGCGGGGGCGAGCTTCTTCTCCGGCACCCGGTCCGCGATGTACTGCAGCAGGGCGGCGATCTCGGTCAGGAGCGTGCCGTCGTCGAGCTGGAGAGCCGGGACGTAGCCCTTGGGGTTGATGGCGGAGTAGTCCTCTCCGCTGGCGGTCTTGCGAGCGCGCAGGTCGACGCGGACCAGGTCGACGGGGAGGCCGGCCTCCCGCAGGGCGACGTGGGGTGCGAGGGAACAGGCACCGGGAGCATGATAGAGCTTCATGGTCTTGACCTCCGGTCACGCGGCCGCCGGCCAAGCGACGGGCGGCCCGTGGCTGGATGGCGACATAACGCGGCCCTCGACCCCCCGCAACTCGGCGGCGAAGGTCGCGGAGCCGAAGCAGATGGTGAAGACGAGGTCGAAAAGGATCCGATGAGCGGCTCGCTCCGGGACCGCGTGGTTGGCGAGGTGGAGCAGGTGAGGGCGATTCCCTACCTGTTTCCCGGGCCTGCGGACGCGACGTCGGTCCTGCGGGATGGATACGGAACCTGCGCCTCCAAACACGCGCTGCTCGCGGAGCGGCTCGCGCTCCTGGGCGTCGAGTCCGCGCCGCTTCTCGTGGTGGGGCGCCTCGTCCCCGAGTTGCTGGCCGACCGGGAGCCATTCCGCGACGGGGTGCACCTGCTCGAGGTGCACGAGTGCCTGACGGTGCTGACGCCCTGGGCCGGCCCCCTCGTGGTCGACGTGACCTGGGACCCTCCCCTCATCCGCAGCGGACTTCCGGGAAAGTTCCCTTGGTCCGGTGACGAAGACATGCCGCTGGCCATCCCGCCCGAGGGGCGGGCGTGGGCGGTGCCGGCTGGCCGGCTTCGAGAGGCAAAGGAGTCGATCCGCCGGCGGCTCTACACCCCCGAAAAGCGCGCGCTCCGCGACCGGATCCTCGAGGGCATGTCGCAGTACTTCACACATCTGCGAGCCGGCGTGCTAGGAACCGAGCCGTGACTCGCCCTTCGGCTTTGCCTTGCTCGCCTCCACGCTGCTCGCGTGCGCATCCACTCCTGATCGCGTCTCTTTCCGCGACCGCGAATCGATCGGGGACCTCGCGCCTGGCTTGGCGACCACCCCGGACGCCGGGCGTGCGTCGGACGCCGCGCGGCCGATCGAGGCAGTGGTGTTGCACCCCATCTTCGACACGTGGTTTTTCACGCTCGAGCACTGGGAAGGCCAGCTCTCGGATCTCGGAGATGCGCTCGGTGGCGACTGCGTCGTGGCCGAGTTCGTGGAGGAGGAGGGGCCTGCGCCGAGGCGAGGGCACGCGGGGCGGAAGCGTGCCGAGAGTAATGGGCCGTGCGGCCTGCTGGCCGCCGAGGATTCCCATCGGCGGCGCAGATGCATAGTTCCTCGGAGACGCAGGCAAGCGGAGGGGGCGTGAGCACGGCGGGAATTGGGACGATTCGGGCGGCCTTGCCCGATTTCGCCGAGGACATCCGCAGGAACCTGGAGCTGGTGCTCGAAGAGGCGGAGTCGACGCTCGAGCCCACGCAGCGGTGGGGCGTCGCCGTCGCCTCGGCGGTCGCCGCGCGGCGCCCGTCGCTGCTGGCGGCGGTCCTGGCGGACGCCCGAGAACGCGTCCCGGAGGAAGTCGTGCAGGACGCGATGGCCGCCGCGGCGATCATGGCGATGAACGTCGTCTACTACGGCTTTCTGCACATGGTGCACAAGGAGGCCTATGCCGCCCGGCTTCCGAACCTGCACATGCATCGGATGGCGCGGCCCGCCACCAGCCGGCGCGACTTCGAGCTCTTCAGCCTCGCGGCCGCCGCCGTCCATGGCTGCCACCCCTGCGTGGTGGGGCACGAGCAGGCTCTCACCGAGGGCGAGGAGGGCCTGAGCACCGAGCAGGTGCACGACGCCATCCGCATCGCCGCAACCTTGCACGCCGCGGCGGTCAGCCTCGATGCCGCCGATGCGATCCAGACGCGCCACCCGGCCTCTTGAGCCTTACGCGGTGTGAGGGACTCGCCTCGGACGTGTCATGGCGACGGGGCGCACGTTTCGCATCGGGGAGGCTGCGCGCACTCCACCACTACGACGACATCGGCCTTCTCGTGCCGTCAGGACGGACTACCCCTGCTCGAAAGAGATGCACGTGGGACTGGCCGACCTCCACGAGGCGGGACGAGCGCTTGCCCGGAGCATCGACGCGTACGCGCCAGGGCTCACGCCCTGGTGGTCGGCGGCGATCCGAGCGAACGCGCGTCGCTGAGTGGATGCGAGTTTCCGTTCAGGCGGCCGCTTTGCGTGTCGAGTCCTGCTCTTCGGCCGACTCGGCCTTGAACAGATCGCGGCCGACCAGCACCAGGGCGCCGAGCGTGCCGAGCAACAGTAGGCCGGCGGAGGGGGCGGCGAGGAATCTGAGGGCTTCCTTTGCGGCGCCCGTTCCTCCCATGCCAGGAGCGAGCTGCCCGGCGAAAAGCCAGAAGACCGAGTAGCCGAGGCTGCCGAGGCCGAGCGCCCACGCGACGAGCGAGCGCGTGCGAGCGGAGGGTCGGCGCAGGGCGGCGACGAGGAGGATCATCGCCAGGCTCGCCGAACCGATGCTGCCGCCGTGAAGGTGCGCGCGCTTGTAATACGACCAGCTCTTGGCAAGGACCTCCTGCACCTTTGCATTGTCTCCGCGATACACGCTTTCGCGGACCGCTTCGGCGCTCGTGCGCAGGCCTTCCTTCAGCGTTTCCTCCATGCCGCCGAAGAGGCCGCCGAGGCCGAAGCCGAAGAGGATCGTGAGCAGTGCCAGGACGAGTCCGAAGCGAACGGCTCGCAGGTTTTCGTGGAATTGGGGGGCGGATTGCATGGCGCGGCCTCCGAGCTTTCGAGCGCTTGAAAGGCGCTCGTACGTCTCCGAGTTTAAACCCACGGCGTTTCGCTCGAAATCCCGATGTACCGACTTTATCGTGCGGATTAGCGCATCGCTTCGTGTGCCCACCCGATGCGGGCCACTGCGCGGAAATCCGGCGTCTGCCAGCCGGCGCCGAGGCCCGGGCCCGCTCCGATGCTCGCGTGGATCCGACGGAAGAGGGAGAGACGGAGCGCGGCGAGCAACTCGTAGCTGGCGCCGGCGTGGGCGAAGGGGATCTGAGCATTGCCCTCGAGGCCGAGCCGAACCGCGTCCTCGCCCGCGCGCAACCCGGCGGTGGCGGCGATCTGCAACATGGTTCCCGTGGTGGTGCCGGCGAGGCGAAGCTCGGGCCGCGTCAGCACGCCCACGGTCCCGCCGAAATACAGGAAGGACGAGACCGCCTCGGCGATGGCAGTCACTTGCACGCGCACCTTTCCGTCGGAGGCGAAGGCCTCGCGGCTTCCGGTCGGGACGAGCAGGGCGCCGTCGACGGCCAGTCCGAGGGGGCTGTCGTCGCGCGGCGGCGAGGCGAGGGCGAGGCGAGCCCCGAGCCGCAGATCGCCGGCGGCGAAGGAGTGGAGTCGCGCGGTCACGCCTTCGGCCTCGCGCGCCTCGCCCACCTGGCGAATGGGCACGGGCAGCGTGGCGTGCAGCGTCAGGCGATCGAAGAGGCCGAGCGCGAGGAAGGCGTAGAGCCAGAGCTGTTCCTCGACGATGTGGCTGGAGCCGCCATCGTCGAGGCGCCCCTCCAGGGCGTCGTCGGCGTGGGAGATGGCGACCGCGGCGCCCCAGGTTCCACCCGCGAGGGAGGTGGGCCGCTGCAGGCTCAGGCCGTCGACCGCCAGCGGCGGCGCCAGGTAGCGATTCGCGTCGAAGCCTCCGACGGCGTGGGCGGCGGGTGCCACCACCATCCACGCGGCCAGCCCAATCGGCGCACCCCGGCATGCACTCCTGGCTCGTCGCATGGTCGCCTCGCGATGGAGATTGGGGCCGGCCCGCCCGGGAGGCGAAGGGCCTATGCGCGGCGCTCGTTCGGGGGAAAATCCGCAGCTTTCGACTAAAACCGGGTGCGAACCCAGAGACCGAGGCGGCTGGTGTAGCCGAGGAAGGATCGCTCGACGATTCCCTCCTCGTCGATCACGTAGAAGCTGGGATAGCCGCGCACCGCGAAGGCGCGAGCCACAGCGTCGTCCGCGACGAGAACTCGATCCGAAAAGGACTCCGGATCGGCGGCCAGGACGGAGGCGGGATTCTCGCGGGTCGAGACCACGGTCACGACCTCGACGTGATCGGAGCTCGCCAGCCAGCGGACGTTGGGCGTGACCGCCTTGCAGACGCCGCACCAGGGCGCCCAGAAGTAGAGCAACACCTTCTGGCCGCGAAGCTCCTCCAGGCGGACGGGATTGCCCCTCAGGTCGGTAAAGGAGACAGAAGGGGCCTCCTCGCCGGAGGGAAGGAGATGGTGCCCCTGCCAAAGGGAGACGGCGCTCAGGACCACCAGAAAGAGGACGAGATCGCGCAGCCGTCCCTTCAGGAAGGAGAACCATCTCGTCGCCAGGTCGTCCGCCACGCCCAGCATCTAAGCGCAAGGCGCGCACCTCGTCATGACTTTCTTCGACGCCACCTCTATTCGAGGCGGTCTACGCGGACTGAGCCAGCCAGCGCGGCTGAAGCCGTGCCGGCGTGCGGAGGATGCGCTCGGGATCCCAGCGCGGGACGAGATCGCGCGGCGTCAGGCGCTCACCGGGGCGAGCAAGGCCGGAGAGCTCGGCGAGGGCGCCGCAGACGGCTCGCGGATCCTCTCCGCGCTCCATCAGCTCGAAGAGCGTGGATGCGCCGTGGCGCTTGGCGAGGCGCTCGCCGTCGGGCCCCACCACGAGCGGCACGTGGCAGAAGCGCGGAACGGGAAGGCCGAGCGCCTCGTAGATGAGGATCTGCCGCGGCGTCGAGGAGAGGAGGTCGTCGCCGCGCAGCACCTCCGTGATCTGCATGGCGGCGTCGTCGAGCACCACGGCGAGCTGGTAGGCGGCCACGCCGTCGGCGCGGCGCACGACGAAATCGCCCACCTGCTCCGAGACGTCGATGCGCTGCGGACCGCAGATGCCGTCTTCGAAGGCGACGGGCCCCGGCGGCACGCGGAAGCGGATGGCGGGCATGCGGCCCTGGGCGCGGCGCTCGGCGGCGCGGAGGGGATCGGGAACCCGGCAGGTGCCGGGGTAGCGCGGCCCCTCCTCTCCGAGATGCGGGGCGCTGGCGGCGGCGGTCACCTCCTTGCGCGAGCACCAGCACTCGAAGGCCAGGCCGGCGTCGAGTAGGCGTCGCACGGCCTCGTCGTAGAGCGCCGCGCGCTCGCTCTGCACGTAGGGGCCGAAGGGCCCACCCACGTCCGGGCCCTCGTCCCAGTCGAGCCCCAGCCAGCGCAGCGAGCGCAGGATTCGCTCGGCCGCGCCGGGGCGCTCACGGGGCTTGTCCAGGTCCTCCATCCGCAGGACGAAGGCGCCGCCGCGCGCGCGCACGGAAAGCCAGGCGAGAAGCGCGGTTCGCGCGTTGCCGAGGTGCAGGTCGCCCGTGGGCGAGGGAGCGAAGCGCCCGCGGAGCGGGCGGGATGTGGCGTCCTTGCCGTCCATGGCTGCGAGACTAGCGCGAAGCGGCCGGGCTAGGTGCCCTCATCCCAATCCGGATGGCCTCCCGTTCATTTCGCCGGTCGCCGCGATCTGTCCTCGTCTTTCCCTACCTTCGCTCACCCCATGACCATGGCGTTCCCCGCGCGTGCAGAGAGTGGCATTCGGCCGCGTTCGCTCGGAACCCCGCTCGTGGGGAGGGAAGCAATGAAGAAGCACCATCATCTTTGGATCATCCTTTCAGTCGCATTCTTGTTCGCCTGCGGTGACGCCAACGAAGACGACCCCCAGGACGAGCCTCCCTTGCTCGGTGGTCCTCGACGGGTCGGCGACGTCGGGCAGGGCTACGACTCGATCAACCGCACCATCAAGCCGCAGTACTGCATTCAGCCGAAAAACGATGGGAGGTGGCCCGAGGTCGGATTGCCATCCTCGACGATCTCGATGACCCTGCAAAGCGACAGGACGAAGATCGCTCGGTCGCTCGGGATCGATGCGGACATTTCCTACGGGATCTACAGCGCCGCGGCGAGCTTTTTGAGGGAGACGGAGTCGGACGACCTGTCGGTGTCCTACATCTTCGGTGGCACCATCAACTTCAAGGACGTCCAGGTCGGCGGAAACTACGAGGTCAATCCGAACCTTTTGGACGCCGACGTGGTGAAGTGGTACCGCCTCTGCGGTGATTCCTACGTGCAGAGGATCACGCGCGGCGCGAGCCTCTATGCGGCCTTGAAATTCCACTTCTCGGACCGGCTGGAAAAACAGCAGTTCGAGAGCAGCTTCAAGGTCAAGGGTGGCCTCTCGGTCTCGGCTGCTCTCAAGGAGGCCCAGAAGGTTTCGCAGCAGTCGGTTCAGGTCTCTGTTTTTGCCGTGCAGGTTGGCGGAAACGTCGCCGAGCTCTCGAGCGCTCTTTCGGAAGTCAAAGTCGCGACCTGCGGAATGGCCTCGATCGACCACTGTCTCGGGTATCTCCAGGCCATCGAGCATTACGCCAGCCATTCGTTCCCGAAGCAGTTCGTCGACGACGCCGGCCGCCCGCTCACGGGTGCTGCGCTCGACACGGTCACCGCGACCACCCACTACGAGTCGGCTCCCTGGCACACGCTGGCGATCCCTCACCTCCCCGACCTGAGCGACAAGCCGCAGGCCACGAAGCTGCTTCAGCTCTACCTGAAGCAGTTCGCCCTGAAGGAAAAGATCGGCATCATCCTGAACCTGCCGGTCCTGGCGCGCCGCGGCGACGAAATGGCAGTCATCCAGCGGGAGGTGTTGGAAGCGGACGCCGTGGCCGTCTCTCAGAACATCGCGGCGATCGGAGTGGCCTGGGAGGCGTGTTACCCCACCGTTACGAGCGGCTGCGCCGAAGCCATGGAGGCGGCCGAGTCGGCCATCCAGGAAATCCCTCCCACGGACCTCGTTCCGTGGTTTGAAGGGCGATACGACGACGGAACGCCCGGTCATCCCGACGATCTGATCGACATCGACGGTGACGGCTCGGTCGACCTCTGCTGGGCCTACATGGACACAATTCGCTGCCTGATGGGCGTTGGCCTTGGCTTCGAGGAAATGCCCAGCCGTTACATCGTCCTCCCCAGTGTCACCTTGTGGAGGAGGCCGTGGCTGTGGCTCGACCTCGGTGGGCAGGAGCTGCACCTTGCCTTCTGCGTGCCGCCCAGCTTCACCCAGGCTCAGCTCGAGTGCCATCCGGTCGTCAACGGCACGATCGACAAGCGCCCCGTCCTTCTCCGGCGCTACGCCGACGGTAGCGTCGACGTCCTCTCCTCCCTGAACACGGCGGGAATCGACGGGAAGAAGGTCTTCGACGCGGCCGTCAAGAAGTTCAAGGACCGCTGGGGCGACTTCTGGGACGCCGTCAACTGAGCTGCCGGGGCATCGGTCGCTGACAGGGTGGACCTCGCCACGGGATGATGCGATGCATCTTTTTCCCGGGTGGGGTCCACCCTTTCTTTTGCGCCACGTGCCGTAGGAGTTTCGGATGAGCGGGATGAGTCTTCAGGGAACGTGGGCGGTGGTGACGGGAGCGTCGGCGGGGATCGGCGCGGCAACGGCGCGCGCACTGGCTCGACTCGGCTGCAACCTGGTGCTGGGCGCGCGCCGCGTGGATCGGCTCGAGGCGCTGCGCCCCGAACTCGGCGACGTGGAGGTCCGGATCCTTTCGCTCGACGTCACCTCGCCGGAGAGCTGCGAGGCTTTTGCGGCGCATGCAACCGAGGCGGAGATCCTCGTCAACAACGCGGGGCTCGCGCGCGGCGTGGACCCCGTGGCCCAGGGGCGCGAGGAGGACTGGCGCGAGATGATCGAGACCAACCTCGTCGGCCTCCTTCGCCTCACCCGCTTGCTCTTGCCGCGGATGATCGAGCGGCGCCGGGGAACGATCGTGAACGTGGGCTCGGTGGCGGGCCTCGAGGCGTATCCGGGCGGCGCGGTCTACTGCGCCACCAAGGCGGGCGTGCGCTCGATCACCAAGGCCCTGCGCCACGAACTTCTCGGCACGGGGATCCGCGTGGCCAACGTCGAGCCGGGTGCGGTGGAGACGGAGTTTTCGCTGGTGCGCTTTTCGGGCGACGCGGAGCGCGCCCGCAAAGTCTACGAGGGCTTCACGCCGCTGACCGCCGAGGACGTGGCGGAGGCGATCGCCTTCGTCGTCTCCCGGCCGCCGCACGTGAACATCGAGGAGCTCGTGCTCTACCCGACGGCCCAGGCGTCGACCATGGCCTTCCACCGCCAGTGAGCCTGTACCGACCGCAGCTGCGCATCCGTCGCCGCGGTCGGCGGGTGAAACCAACCGGCTCCTGAGCCGCCGGGCTCGGCGCGGGGCCCGGTGGGGGCTTGGGGGGTGCCGCCCTGCGGGACTAGACTGCCCGCATCACTTCGGGAGCCGAGCGCGATGCCGGGAAGGCTCTTCACCATCGGTTACGAGGGACGTGACCAAGGGGAGTATCTGTCGCTTCTGCGCGAGGCTGGCGTCACGGTGCTGGCGGACGTCCGCGCGAATCCGATGAGCCGCAAGAAGGGCTTTTCCAAGAAGGCGCTCGCACAGGGGTGCGAGACGGCCGGAATCCGCTACGTGCACCTTCCCGAGCTCGGCATCCCCTCCGCCCGCCGCAAGGGCCTGAAAACGCGGGCCGACTACGACGCTCTCTTCGAGGTCTACGCGCGCGAGTGGCTCCCCCGGCAAGGCGAGGCCCTCGACCGCATCCGGGCCTGGCTCGAACGGGGCGAACGGGTGGCGCTCACCTGCTACGAGCGCGAGGCAGGTCGCTGCCACCGGCGCTTCGTGGCCGAGGCGCTCGGCTTCGAGGCCCGAAATCTCTAGGAGAATTGCGCGGGGACTGCCGCGTGACTCGGTGAAGGCGGCGAGGCCGGGATGGCGGACCCCCTCGCCGGGCTGGACCGACGCGGTCGAAGATGCGATCTCTGCTTCGATGAGCAGGCGATGGTTCGCACCGATCCTCGTCGGATCTCTCGTCGTCCTTGGTAGTGGCTGTGCCCTCTTTCAGGCCTTCCTCGGCGGGAAACGTCCCGAACTCACCTTCCGGGACGTCCGGCTGACCTCCTGGTCGCTCGACAGCGTCGATCTCGAGCTCGTCTACGAGCTCTCCAATCCCTACGACGTGGCGCTGACCCTCCACGAGGTCGCCTACCAGCTCGAAGTCGAGGGGCGCCGCATCGCGTCCGGCAAGCCGAAGAAGGGCCTTTCGATCCGGGGCCGGGGCAAGCAGATCCTGCGCTTTCCCGCCACCGTGCACTTCCTCGACGTCGTGCCGGTGGTCACAGAACTCTTCTCGAAAAAGAGCCTGAGCTACCGCGCGAGCGGCAGCCTGGGGGTGAAGACGCCGCTGGGCATCGTGGCGCTTCCCCTCTCCCGCTCGGGGAGTATCGCGGTGCCTCGGTTGCCGAAGGTGGAGATCACCGATCTCTCCTCGCCCCGCATCACCGCTTCCGGTGCGGAATTCTCGCTGGGCTTGCGTATCCTCAACGACAACGAATTCCCCGTCTCCCTCGACGTGCTCGAGTGGAGTTTTCTCGTGGACCGCGCCTCGTTGGCCTCTGGAAAGGTCGGCCAGACGGCCGTAGGCGGCGGCGGCGCTCGCGAGGTGCGGATCCCCATTCGGATCGGGCTGGCCGGTGCGAGCCAGGCGGTGCAGCGCCTCGTCTCCGGCCAGCAGACCTCGGTGGCCTTGACCGGCAACCTACGCTCCGGACGCGTGGTGGCGCCGATCGACGCGCGTCGTCTCTTGCGCGCCGGCAGTCGGTAGGCGAGGTCGGCAAGCGCAGCGCCGATCGACGCAGCAGGCGGGCCCCGCAGCAGGCCAGGCGACGGGAGGGATCCTGGGGCGCGGTCCCTACCCCGCATCCGTCGCCGCAGTAGGTCGGTGACGGCAACAGGCTCCTAGCCGGGCCCGATGCGCCGCGCGTCGTGCGCGCTCGGATCTGCCGTCGTCCCGGCTCGGTGCCAGAGGGGGCCCTCGCCATCGCCGAAGGTGGGGCCCGCGCGCATGGCCTCGAAAACGAAGGCGCGCGCCTTCACCACGGCCGTCTTCAGGTCGTCGCCCAGTGCCAGCGCCGCGGTGATGGCGGCTGCGAGCGTGCAGCCGGCGCCATGGCGATTGCGGCGGTCGAGGCGCTCGTGGATCAGGCGATGCGTGCCCTCGGACGTGACCAGCCAGTCGGCGACCTCCGGCTCGCGGCCCGCGCCACCGGTGACCAGCACCGCCACGCCGAGCCTGGAGGCGAGTTTTTCCGCCGCCTCCTGGGCGTTGTCGTCGTCGACCTCGGGCCAGCCCAGCAGGACGGCGGCCTCGCTTCGATTGGGCGTGATCAGCCGCGCTCGCGGCAAGAGCTCCTTCGAGAGCAGGGCCTCCGCCTCGGCGTCGAGCAGGCGCGAGCCGTGCTTGGAGACCATCACCGGATCGACCACGAGATCCTGCCCCCACCACGCACGCAGTCCCTCCACGACCGCGCGGATCACCGGAGCGCCTCCGAGCGCGCCCACCTTCACCGCGCGAACGGGCAGATCGGAGAGGACGGAGTGAAGCTGCGCCCCCACGAGCGCGGGCGAGAGCAGTTCGACCGCTTGCACGCCGCGCGTGTTCTGCGCGGTGATCAGCGTGACCACGCTCGCTCCGTACACGCCCAGCGCCTCGAAGGTCTTCAGGTCCGCCTGGAGACCGGCGCCGCCGGAGGAGTCCGAACCGGCGATGGTCAGGCAAACAGGGGGTGTGAACGTCTCAGTCGGCATGTCGAGCACTCCCTGGGATCGGCGCCGAAATATTGCCTCGGCGCTCGGCTGTCATCTCGGGGCAATGGCGCGGTGGGCATGCGGCACAGAAAGAGGGAGGCGGTTGCCGCGGACATCCCAGACGAGGGACGGCGCGCCCATGAGGCGCGCCGTTCGAATGCTCCGTCGCCGCATCCCCGCGTCGACCACGTGCGGCCTCACGGCAGTCGCGGCGGCGGAAACGGAAGGCGGATCAGCCGCGCTTGTAGGTGCCGATCAGGCGGTTCATGCCGAGCACCTTGGGCTCGATCTTGGCGAGCAGCTGCCAGAGAGTGAGGCCCGGCTCGAGCTGCGCGTCGTCGCTCAGCGCGAGGACCCAGAAGTAGTAGTGGTGCGGGCCGTGGCCCACCGGCGGCATCGGGCCGCCGTAGCCCTGCTTGCCATAGTCGTTTTTGCCGGCGGTGTAGAGCCGGGTGCCTTCCTCGAGCCGATTCACGTTGCCGGGGATGTTGTAGAGCACCCAGTGCACGAAGCCGTAGGTGCCGTTCGGCGAGACGAGGGGCGCGTCCGGATCGTGGCAGATCACCGCGAAGGCCTTCGTCCCCGCAGGCGCATCGATCCACGAGAGCTCGGGGGAGATATCCTCGCCCTCGCCGGTGTGCTTGCGGGGGATCGGGTTCATGTGAGCGAAGGCGCTGCTGCGAACCTGCATCCTGGAAGGTGCGAAGCCCATCGTACCTCCTCCTCTGCTTTGGGCCGGCGCCGCCGGCCGGAGAAAGGCCTTCAGCCTAGCGCAATCGACGCGGGAGAGAGGAGCCGGGCAAGTGCGGGCCAGGCATCGCCTGAACGCGCGTCACAGCTGTTTCATGGGGTTTTGTCGACTTCCGATCAGCGCGCCCGCCGAACGCCCCTGCCGGCCTTCGACTCGTCGGTCGCCTCGCCCGCGTAGGCGGCGAGGTGCTGGCCGGTGACTGTGGATCGATCCTTCACCATCTGTGCGGGCGTTCCCTGGAAGACGACGCGGCCGCCGTCGTGGCCCGCGCCGGGACCGATGTCGATGATCCAGTCGGCGTGCGCCATCACCCCGAGGTGGTGTTCGACCACGATCACGGACTTGCCGGAGTCGACCAGCCGATCGAGGAGGCCGAGGAGGTTTTCCAGATCGGCGGGGTGGAGACCGTTGGTCGGCTCGTCGAGCACGTAGATCCCACCCTTCTCGCTCATGTGCGTGGCGAGCTTCAGCCTCTGGCGCTCGCCACCGGAAAGCGTGATCAGCGGCTGGCCGAGCTTCACGTAGCCGAGGCCGACGTCGCAGAGGCGCTGGAGGATCGCCTGCGCGGCCGGCGTCTTCGCCTCGCCGGCGCCGAAGAAGTCGCGTGCCTCCCGCGCCGACATGTCGAGGACCTCGGCGATGTTCTTTCCGCCGAGCCGGTACTCGAGGACGCGAGGCTGGAATCGCCGGCCCTCGCACTCCTCGCAGACCGTGGAGACGTCCGCCATCAGCGCGAGGTCGGTGTAGATCACGCCGGCGCCGTTGCAGGCCGGGCAGGCGCCCTCGGAGTTGGGAGAGAAGAGCGTCGGCTTGACGCCGTTGGCCTTCGCGAAGGCCTTGCGGATGGGCTCGAGAAGGTCGGTGTAGGTGGCGGGGCTCGAGCGCCGAGAGCCGCGGATCGGCGACTGGTCGACCAGCACCACGCCCTCGCGTCCGCTCAGGGCGCTCTCGACGAGCGAGCTCTTTCCCGAGCCGGCCACGCCCGTGATCACCACGAGCACGCCGAGCGGAATGTCCACGTCGACATTCCGGAGGTTGTTGCGATCCGCGCCGCGGACCTCGAGAAAGCCCTTCGGCTCGCGGACATCGGATTTCAGCGGGATGCGCCGGTTCAGGTGTCGGCCAGTGAGTGTCTCGCTTTTGGCGAGCCCCTCTACGCTCCCCTGGTAGACGATCTCGCCGCCGTTCGTGCCCGCGCCGGGGCCCAGGTCGACCACGTGATCGGCGGCGGTGATCACCTCGGTGTCGTGCTCCACCACCAGCACGGTGTTGCCCTTGTCGCGCAGCCGGCGCAGAAGCTCGTTCATGCGCCGGATGTCGTGGGGATGTAGGCCCGCCGTCGGCTCGTCGAAGACGTAGGTCACGTCGGTGAGGGGCGAACCGATCTGTCGGACCATCTTGACGCGCTGGGCCTCGCCGCCCGAGAGCGTGGCGGAGGGGCGGTCGAGGCTCAGGTAGCCGAGGCCGATCTCCACGAAGGCGTCGAGCGTGTGCTGCAGGCGGGCGAGCAGCGGAGCGACCGAGGGCTCCTTCAGCTTGCGCACCCACTCGGCCAGATCGCTGACCTGCATCGCACAGAGCTCGGCGATGTTCTTGCCCGCGATCTTGGCCGAGCGAGCCGCATCGTTCAGTCGCGTACCCTTGCAATCGGGGCACTGCCGGAAGACCACCGCCCGCTCGACGAAGGCGCGGATGTGGGGCTGCATCGCCTCCACGTCCTTGGAGAGGTAGGACTTCTGGATCTGGGGGATCAGCCCCATGTAGGTGAGGTTGACGCCGTCGATCTTCAGCCGCGTCGGCTCGCGGTACAGAAGGTCGTGCAGCTCCTTCTTGGTGAACTTCTTGATGGGCTTGTCCGGGTCGAAGAAGCCGCAGCCCCGCAGGATGCGACCGAACCATCCTTCGGTGCTGAAGCCGGGGATCGTGATCGCACCCTCGTTGATCGACTTGTTCTCGTCGTAGAGCTGTGAAAGGTCGAAGTCGCTGACCGTGCCCATGCCCTCGCAGCGCGGACACATCCCGCCCTGGTAGACGAGGTCGCGGACGACCACCTTCTCCCCCTTCCCCTTCTCCACGGTCATCACGCCGGTCGCCTTGCGGGTGGGCACGTTGAAGGAGAAGGCGGCGGGCGGACCGACGTGGGGCTTGCCGATGCGGCTGAAGAGGATGCGTAGCAGCGTATACGCATCGGTCACCGTGCCCACGGTCGAGCGGGCGTTCGCGCCGATCCGTTCCTGGTCCACGATCATCGCGGGCGTCAGCCCCTCGATCACGTCCACGTCGGGCCTCGGCAGGTTGGGGAGGAAGCCCTGCACGAAGGCGCTGTAGGTCTCGTTGACGAGGCGCTGCGATTCCGCCGCGATGGTGTCGAAGACGAGCGACGACTTGCCCGATCCCGAGACGCCGGTGAAGACGGTGATCCGCCGCTTGGGGAGATCGAGAGAGACGTTCTTCAGATTGTTCTGCCGGGCGCCGACCACGCGGATGCGATCGTGGCGGTCTGCGGGGTGGGAAACGGTTTTTCGCATGGAGGAGACCCTTTCGTCCCTGCGGGTGGCTCAGCGATTGGGGCTCGGCACGCCGATCCGGGCGTTCCGCTTCTTGGCGACGTAGGGCAGAACGTAGAGGTAGATGCAGGAGAGCCAGAGAAGTCCGAGCAGGGGAAGCGGCATCATGTAGAGCCACTGAGGAGGAGGCTCGTCTCCCGCCATCGCGATGCTGACGACGAGCACCACGAGAGTGAAAATCACGGCGATCGCGCGATGCAGCTTTCGGATCCACTGATTCATGGTCCTGGCTCCTTTACGCCTCTTCGGCGTCCGAGGGGTTGGGGTGGGCGAGAAGCTGCACGAGCTTTTCGCCCATCATTCTCCAGCCGTACCGCGCACCGCCGAAGTTCCGCTTCTGGTGCGGCTCGAAGCCGGTGTGCTCGAGAGAGAGTCGCGTGCCCGTCTCGGTCGGCTCGAGCATGAAGGTGACGACGGTGTCGAGGTCGCCGACGACCCGGGAGTAGCGCAGCTTCTTCGGCTCCTCGGCTTCGAGAACCTGGCAGCGCACGATGCCATCCCATCCTCCCACGGGCTCCGCCTTGAAGCGAAAGACGGTGCCGGGTGTCGGCTCGAACCCGATCGCGGGAACCAACCACTGCGCCAAGAGCGCCGGCTCGGTGAGGGCGCGCCAGACCTTGGCCGGCGGGTGGGCGAATTCGAATTCGAACGAGAGCGTCTCGCTCTGACCTCGCGCGGTCTTGTCGACGTGGCTGTTCACGAGTCCATCTCCCCCAGCAACCTGTCCAGGCGAGCCATCCGCTCCTCCGAGAAGGCGCGATAGTGGGCGATCCAGTCGACGAGGGGCCTGAGCCCCTCGGGCTCGATCCGGTAGTAGACGCAGCGTCCCTCGCGTCGCCCCCGAACGAGGCCTGCCTCCCTCAGGACCGCCAGGTGCTGGGAGATGGCGGGCTGCGAGATCTCGAAGCGGGCGGCGAGATCCTTGACCGCCGCCTCGCCGCCCGCCAGCGATTCGAAGATCGCTCGCCGGCTCGGATCGGCCAGCGCCTGAAAGACCTTCGTCGTCGCGGCCGCGCTTTTCATGCCGGAAGAATAAGCGACGGCTTATGAATGCGTCAAGCCCCCTCCCTCACCAGCCTTCGTGGAGGAAGGGAGGAGGCGAATGGAGGCCGAACCAACGGCACGCGCGGCCGATGGTCACCCGATGGCGAGCCTCGCCATGCAAGCCTCGCGCCGGTTCGAGGCGCGTCCTACTGCGCGAGGTAGCCGCCGTCGATTGCGTAGTAGCCGCCGGTGACGAAGGAGGCGCGGTCGGAGGCCAGCCAGGCGACGAGCTCGGCCACCTCCGACGGCTCACCCATGCGGCCGATGGGGTGCAGGTCCACCACGCTGCGCTTCGTCTGCTCGTCGAGGTTCTCCACCATGGGTGTCCTGATGAATGCAGGCCCCACGGCGTTGACGCGGATGCCGTCGGGGCCGTAATCGAGGGCCGCGTTGCGCGTCAATCCGACGACGCCGTGCTTGGCCGCCACGTAGGCCGAGAAGCCGCGGAAGCCGACCTGGCCCAGGATCGAGGAGATGTTGACGATCGAGCCGCCGCCCGCCTGCTTCATCGCGGGGATCTGCGCCCGCATCCCGTAATAGACGCCCGAGAGATTGATGGCGATGACGCGATCCCACTCGTCGAGCGGGTATTCGGCCAGAGGAGCCATCGGGCCGGAGATGCCCGCGTTGTTGACGGCGATGTGCAACGCTCCGTAGCGCGCCCTTGCCTCCCGCACGAGCGCATCGTTTTCCTCAGGCTTCGAGGTGTCGGCCCGGAAGAAGAAGGCCTCGCCGCCCGCCTTCGCGATCTCCGCGACCGTCTGCTTTCCGCCCTCCTCGTTCACGTCGGAGACGACGACGCGCGCGCCGCCCTTCGCCAGCCGGATCGCGATCGCACGACCGATACCGCTTCCCGCGCCCGTCACGATGGCCGTCTTCTTCTCCAGATCCATGGTTTCCTCCTTGCTGGATCAATCTGCGGTCGGCCCGCTTGGTTGCCAGCGCTTGCGCGGCGCTTTCCGGTTTGGCAGGCAGGCGATATGCGCCATCTCGTCCTCGTATCGCTCGTCTGGGGAGCGTCCTTCGGCCTGCTCAAGCACGCGCTGGCCGGCGTGGACCCCGACCTAGTCAACGCCGTGCGGATGGGCCTGGCGCTGCTCGTCTTCCTGCCGGCTCTGCTGCGTGGCGGGCGCGGCGGCCGCCTGGAGTTCGCGGCGCTGGGCGCGGTGCAGTTCGGGTTGATGTACAGCCTGTACAACCGCTCCTTCGCGTTGCTGCAGGGACACCAGGTCGCGCTGGCCACGCTGCTCACCCCGCTCTACGTCGCGCTCTTCGACGACCTTCTGCAGCGTCGTTTCCGCTGGCGCTTCGTTGCTGCCGCCATCCTCTCGGTCGGAGGCGCGGCGATCTGCGTCGGAGCGGGCCGGGTCGAAGGGGCGCTCGACGGCCTTCTGCTCCTACAAGGGGCCAACCTCTGCTTCGCTGTGGGCCAGGTCTGGTACCGGCGCGCCTTCCGTCGCCATCCGGAGTTCGGGGATGCCCAGGCCATGGCCTGGGCCTACGTCGGCGGCTTCGCCGTCGTGTTCGCCGCGGCGCTGCCCAAGCTCGCGCTCGCCGCCGACCTGAAGACGACGCACTGGTTGACGCTGGCCTGGCTCGGCGTGGTGGCTTCGGGCCTCTGCTTCTACTGGTGGAACCTGGGCGCGCGCCGGGTGAACGCAGGTGTTCTGGCGGTGATGAACGATCTGAAGATCCCGCTGGGAGTCCTCTTCTCGCTGGTGGTCTTCCGGGAGTCGGCCAGCTGGCCGCGCCTGCTGTTCGGCGCCGCGGTGATCGTCTCGGCTCTCTACCTCGCCTCGCGCGAAGGAGCGCGGAAGGAAGCGCCTCTGGCCACCGCCGACGTCTAAGAGCGTCGGGCTCGGCGGCGGCGCCGTTGCGTCCTCGCCGACCGAAACGAGGGCGCACCGGTCGACGCCGGCCCCCTTTCGTTCGGGCCTTCGTTCCGGCGCACGCTAGTAGATGATCCGCACCTGGATGGTGTCCGTATACGTGCCACCCGGAACGTACTGCCCGGGAGGAATGTATCCATATATGTCGACGTCGAATCTGGAAAGAAGCTGTAAGCCACCGCTGCGGACGTAGGCGTTGCTCCCGCCGGTGCCGTCCCCGAAGATCTGGGTCCGAGCGGGATCGAGATAGAGCTGGTAGGCCAGGCGCGACGAGCCGGAGGCGAGGTGGCGGTTCCATCCGCCCGTGGAATGAGATCCCGCATCGAGTTCGACCCGAACGCTTCCCCAAAGCGTGAGGTTGCAGCTCACCGTGAGCGTCGCGTGGCTCTCACTGCCCGCGATGTTTCCGGGTTCGTATACGCCGAAGGCGAGCGGAGTGACGTTCTGCACTCCACACCAGAGGGCGGCGGCTCCCGCGGAGCGAGCCGCGAAAAGCGCGAGGGAGAAGAAGAGAATGGCCAGCGGGCGCTTCATGGCAGACCCTCCGCGCATTCGAGCGCGCCGAGTTCGACGATACTCGACTCCCCTTCCGGGATCCGCAGCACGAGGGCGCAGGAGCTTCGCGCGTCGACGAATTGCGCCTGGTAGACGCCGCCAGCCAGGTCGAGCTCGAACTGCCCGCGCGAGCCGACCACGAAGCTCCGCTCCTCGCCGTCCACGTGCACCACCAAGAGCCCATGGCGAACGGGTGATCCATCGCGCTGGATCCGGCCGCGCACCGAGCGGATCGACTTCGGCCGAAACTCGACCAGGGCGCCGCCGCGTTCCGAGGTGGTGACGAGGACTTCCAGCTCCTCGATCTCCAGGTGGAAGGGCAAGTCGTCTGCGTCCACCGAGATCCGATTGGCGTCGTAGCTCAAGAGGCCCGGAACCAGGAGTTCTCCGCGAGCGTTGGTCCGGCCGACTTCGCGGTGGTTGAGGCGAATGGTGGCGTTGGGGATGCCCGGGACTCGAACGAGGGCAAAGCTGCGGTCGATGGGACGAGAGACGTGAAGGCCGCCTCCCATGGCAACCAGAGCTCCCGATACCTCCGCTCGCGCGGCCGTGCGTGCGGCCGTGGTCTGCAGGTCGACGCGTGCGATGCCGTGTGCTCCCCGGTGAGCGATGCGGAGGTCGGCGCTGGGCTGCTCGGCCTGCACGATGCTGGCGTGGTACTGCCATCCCGTGTCGCCGAGCGTGTTCTCCTGGATGGTCAGACCGGTTTGTGGCCGGTCGAGATCTCCGCGTCCCCAGGCGTGGGCGGTCGCGGTGGGCGAGAGAACGAGCCCGAGCATGGCGAAGACCTCGAATCGATGCCCGGCGGCATCGATCCAGTTCGTCCCGGAGGTGGTGAGCACGAGGTGTCGGCCGAGCCGCCAGTGCAGGCCCAGCTCGGTGCGGTGCTCGTCGCCTCCGTCGCGCATGCGTCGGTAGCCGTAGCGCGCGGTCGCGCTGGCGATCTCGCCCACGGGGAGTGAAAGGCCGGCCCCGGAATCGAAAAAGGGTCGGTCGTCCTTCGGGGCGAGGCTGGCGTGAGCGTAGGACTCGGAGAAAGTCTGCGCCCAGAGCGAAAATCCGATTCGACGACCGAGGAAGGTCCAGGACAAGAGCCCCGCCGCGCCGGAGCGATCGTCCGCGAAGCTGGCCGCGCCTTCCAGACCGATGGCACCGACCGGCAGCGCCAGGATGGCGTGCGCGCCTCCGGAGACGAGGCGATGCGAGAGCTCCAGTCGGCCACCGAGCGTGAGACCCTCGCTCAATCCCCAGCGGTGGTAGCCGAGGAGGGTGGGCTCGCCATAGGCAAAGCTCTCCGTTCCCAGCCGCTCACGCCGAAAGCCGAGCGTGTAGGAAAAATCGGACAGCCCCTTTTGCAGCAGCCGGCCGTCGACCACGTAGGAGCTCGTGTGGACGGTCTCCCGGCCGAAGGAATCGCGCAGGACGTAGTGCACACGGCCGCTGCCCGTGGCGACTGGCAGGTTGCGGATCTCGAACGTTCCGGGCTGGATGCGTTCGCGGCGAACCAGCACGCCATCCACGTAGACTTCGAGGGTGGTGGGAGTCTCGGCCGCGCCGGTCAGGCTCGGGAGCGGCGTGCGGATCAGCCAAGGGTCGAGCTCGAAGCGCCGCGTGAAATGGATGCCTCCGAAGAAGCCCGCGCCGCCCAGGGCCGAGGTGGAGGCGAATTCGTCGCCCAGCGTCAGGCGGGCAAGGATGCTTCCCAGATCCCAGTGCGCGCGGCTCAGACCGCGGACCACTCTGCCGTCTTCGGTGCTCGTGAAGGCCGAGTGGAAGAGGAAGTCGGTCGTGCTGGCTCCGACCTCGCCCGCGTAGCCGTAGGAGGGTTCGCCGAGGCTGGAGGTGTTCCCGTACGCAGCGTAGTTGAGAAATACGGCAGGCTCCTGCGGCTTCTTCAGGCCCGGCGGCCGGCGGCGAAGTCGCAGGTCGACGACCTGCTCCTCGAGAAAATCGGGGCGCACGTTCAGGCGCAGGACGATCTCTTCCTCGTCGAAGCGGTAGTCGAGGTAGGGTGAAAGAGAGGAAAGCGAGACATAACCAGGATCGTGCGTGGTCTCGCCCGGAAGACGCACGATGCGGCCCGCCATCCGATCGGTCCGGATTCCCGCCGCCGCCAGGATCGCTTCCCGGATGAGGATGTCCTCGCCCTGCAGAACGATGGTCACGTCGCCGCGAGGGATCTCGTTGACCACGAGCGGAAGGACGAGAGAGGACGCCGCCGAGGCCCGCAGAGCGAGGGCCAGGCAGAAGAGGCCGATCGCGGGAAGGGTGAAGCGGGATCGCGACAGGACCGGTGTCACGGCGAGCAGCGGTGGGCAGAGCTCACCTCGCGGGCCGGCGCGTCGACGAATTCGGCCCGCACGACCACGCGATGGGCGGCCGGGCAGGCGTTTTCCGGAAGCTGCACGGTGTAGGACTTTTCCCGCCCGGGAAGCACGTACCAGCCGTGGATCTCCGCGGAATGGAGGGTGGCGCCCGCCTCGTCGAGGACTCGGACCTCCATGGGGAAGGGCTGTAGCCGCCTCTGGCCTGCGTTTCGGAGTTTCAGCTCGACGCGCTGGCCCTCGGAACGCACCACGGCGAGCTCGGGTGCAGGTCGAATTCCCGCGTGACCCGCGAAGACCGGGACCAGAAACTCGGTGAGGATGTGGACGGCGGTTCCGCCTTCCGGGGCGCTCCGGGGAGGTAGTTGCTTGAGGAGGAGGCGGTAGGCCTTCTCGGTTTTTTCCAAAGGAGTCTGGGCGGCGACTCGGACCTTGCGGACTTTCCCCGGCTCGACGGAGACCATGGCCGGGAAGAAGACGATTTCGCGGGTCTCCGTCAGGTGAACGTCGTTTTCCTCGTCTTGATCCCAGGCGAAGGCGAGGACCTCGAAGTCGACCGTGACGTCGCTCAAGTTGCGGAGCTGGAGGACGGCCGTCGGCCGTTCTGGGCCGAGCTCCAGAAGCGTCGGAGAGATCTCCACGCGGCTCGCATCAGCCGGAAAGGGGCTGACGAGCAGGAGGAGAATGGCTCCCCGCACGAGAAGATGCCTTCTTCGCATTGGGCGAGGGTCGGCGGGGAGGCGGCCTCCAGCCGCCTCCCCGATGGAGCCGAATCAGAACGTCACCTGGATGGTGACCGTATCCGTGTACTGGCCGGCAGGTACGTTCTGCGATGCCGGGATGACCCCGTACACGGTGAAGGTCTCGGGGGTTCCGGTCCCGATGAAGGCAACGCCGGTGGCAGCCGTATTGCCCCAAACGTTCACGCCGTTGGAATCGGAGTACAGCGCGTAGGAGAGGTAGTTGGTGCCGCTGGCCATGCGGCGCAGCGGATTGTCATCCGTCGATCCGCTGTCGGGGTTCATGCCCTGGTCGAGCACGATCGTCGCGGGCGTATCCTTGGTGCAGGTGACGGTGAAGGTGCCGCTACCGGTCACCGCCTGCCCGGACAGCGGGTCGTAGGTGCCGAAGTCCAGCGTGCCGCTCGTGACCTCGCACGCATCCAGAACCGTGGCCGTCACGGTGAGCTGCGCGGTCTGGGCCGCCGCCGGCTTGGCGAAGAAGAACGGAAATGCAAGAGCCGCAGCTGCAAAGATGATGATTTTTTATAATGCAGACATCCTACGGTTTCGGAGAATTTGCAAAATTCGCCGTCGCCACGGTGTGGCAGCGATCAATCTGGCCCAGGTGTCTGCACAGTCAAGGAAGTCGCGTATGGCTCCGATCTAGTAGTAGCGACACTAATTCGGGCAATGATCTGGATGAGTCGGGAGATTTAAATAAAATCTGCGTGTATTTTGCGTGGAGCGCCGAGATGAAACATCAAAGACATCGCGATCGACTGCGCTGTCTGTGGAGGGTTCGGCCGATGGCAGAGCATCTCGAACGCTCGCGCGACCCCGACGATTCCGGATTTGCGTACATTCAGCCGCTCGCGCGTTCCCCGTCTCGCTCGGCCTCGCGCTCCTGACGCGAGAACTGGAGCCGGTAGAGGGCAGCGTAGATGCCGCCGCGGGCGAGGAGCTCCTCGTGCGTTCCCGTCTCCACCACCTCGCCCCGGTGAAAGACGGCGATCCGGTCCGCGGCGCGGATGGTGGAGAGGCGATGCGCGATCACCAGGGCGGTGCGGCCCTCCAGGACGGCGTCGAGGGCGCGCTGCAGCCGCGCCTCGGTCTCCGAGTCGATGCTCGCCGTGGCCTCGTCGAGCAGGAGGATGGGGGCGTCCCGATAGAGCGCCCGGGCGAAGGCGAGGAGCTGGGCCTCGCCGGCGCTGAAATTGGCCCCGCGCTCGTCCACCGGCGCATCGAGTCCGCCCCGTCGCTCGAAGAGCTCCCACGCGCCGATCCGCTCCAGCGCACGTCGCGCCCGCTCGCGGTCGGGCTCGGCGTCGGCCATGGCGATGTTGGACAGGACCGTTCCGGGAAAGAGGAAGACGTCCTGCGGGACCACCGCGAAGAGGTGGCGCAGCTCGCGCGGGTCGTAGCTGCGGACGTCCTTGCCGAGGACGCGCACCGAGCCGGACGTCGGCTCGTAGAGCCGCAAGAGCAGGCTCGCCACCGTGGTCTTGCCCGCTCCGGTCGCGCCCACCAGGGCGAGCTTCTCGCCCTTGCGGGCCACGAGGCTGACGCCCTTCAGGACCGGAACGCCCGGCTTGTACTCGAAGCGCACGTCCTCGAGGGCGATCGCCTCGTCGGGCGCGGGCCGCGCGGCGGGCACGACCGGCAGCGCACCGGGGGCGAGGTCCACTTCGTCCAGCAGGCCGAAGACGCGCTCGGCGCCGGCCATGGCGCTCTGGAGGATGGTGTAGCGGTTGGAGAGCAGGCTGATCGGCTGGAAGAACTGGCGGACGTACTGGGTGAAGGTGACGACCAGGGCGAAGTCGATGGGCCGGGCGCCGAGTCGCTGCACGCCCGCCCACCACAGAATGCTGGCCAGGCAGAGGGTGCTGACCATCTCGATGGCCGCGTCCAGCACCGCCTCGTAGAAGACCGCCCGCTTGTTGGCGTCGCGATAGGGCGCGTTGATCTGGTCGAAGTCACGGGCCATCTGCTCTTCGCGGGCGAAGGCCTGCACCACGGAGATGCCGGTCACCTGCTCGGAGAGAAAGGCGTTCAGCTGGGCGGTCTTGGCACGGATGTCGCGGTACGCGGCCCGGGACCGGCGTCGTACGAAATCGACCAGCACGCCCACCACCGGCATGGCGGCGAAGGTGATGAGCGAGAGCCGCCAGTCCAGGACGAGCATCAGGACGACGATCGCGGCCAGGGAGACGAGGTCGCCAAAGGCGTTGAGCACGCCGGAGAAGAAGAGCTCGCCCACCGCGTCGACGTCGTTGGTGGAGCGCGTCACCAGCCGGCCGACGGGCGTCCGGTCGAAGTAGCGGAGGCTGAGCCGGTGGTAGAAGTCGAAGACGTCCCGCCGCAGGTCGGCCATGGCCCGCGCGCCGGTCAGCTGCATGGTGTAGACCTGCACGAAGGCCACGAGCTGGATGGCGACGAGCAGACCGGCCAGGGCGGCGCCCGTGCGAAGCAGCAGGGCCGGGTCCTTCTCCGCGGCGCGGGCCACCACCTCGCCCATGAGGAGGGGCTGCAGGAGCTGCAGCACCACCTGCACGAGCAGCGCGACCAGGGAAATGGTGAGGACCGTTCGATGCGGCCGGACGTAGGTCCACAGGCGGCGCAGCAGGCGCCCGTCGTAGACCTTGCCGAGGGCCTTCTCTTCGTGGAAGGCGCGCAGCTCGCGCGCGGCGCGCCCGCGCTCGGTCGGCGTTGCAGGTGCGCTCATCTCGTCGCGGCTCCTCGCGGGCGCGGAAGCTCGGCCAGCGCCTCGAGCTCCGACTGCCTCTGCTGCTCCTCGGCGAAGGCGGCGTAGATCCCGCCCGCGCGCAGAAGCTCCTCGTGCGTGCCCCGCTCGACCACGCGCCCCTGGTCGAGGACGAGGATCGAATCGCAGCGCGCCGCCGCCGCCACGCGGTGGGTGATGAGCACCAGGGTGCAGCGCTGCGCCTGGCGCTCGATGGCGTCGAGGATGGCGGCCTCGGTACGCGCGTCCACGGCGCTCAGCGGATCGTCGAGGACCAGGATCTTCGGACCCCAGACCAGGGCGCGGGCGAGCGCGATGCGCTGCTTCTGCCCGCCCGAGAGCTGCACGCCGCGCTCGCCGACCACGGTGTCAAACTGCTGCGGCAGCGCGAGCACCTCCTCGAGCACCTGCGCCTCCTGCGCGCCCTGCCGGATCCGCTCGAAGGCCTCCGGCGACTCGGGGTCGGGCAGCGCAAGGCCGATGTTTCGGGACACGGTGGTGGAGAAGAGGAAGGCGTCCTGCTGCGCGTAGCCGATGGCCGAGCGGACCGCCGCAAGCGGAAGGTCGCAGATGTCGATGCCGTCGATGAAGACGGTGCCGGGCGGCGTGGGCAGGAGCCGCGCGAGCAGCCGCGCGAGGGTGGACTTGCCCGCGCCCGTGCGGCCCACGATGGCCAGCGAACCGCCCGCGGGCAGCTCGAAGGAGACGTCGTCGAGCACGCGCCGGCCGTCGTAGGAGAAGCTCAGGCCGCGCACCGAGAGCGAGCCCTCGACCACGGGCGGCGGGGGCCGCTTGCCTCCCACCACCTCCGGCTCGGCGTCCAGGATCTCCTTGACCCGGGAAAAGCTCGCCCGCCCGCGCTGCAGCACGGAGAGGGAGAGCCCCAGCGCCATGATCGGCCAGTTCATGCGGGCGAGAGCCAGCCAAAAGGCAAAGAAGCCGCCGGGCGTGAGCCCTCCGGCTTCCGGCCCGCGCAGAAGCAGCGAGCTGCCGTACCCGAAGAAGATGAGGACGCCGAGGGCGCTCACCGCTCCCACGAAGGGACCGACCAGGCCCCGCAGGCGCGCCAACGAGAGGTTCGCCTCGAGGTAGGCGCGGTTGGCCTCGTCGAAGCGCTGGCGCTGCAGCTCTTCGATCCCGAAGCTCCGGATCACGCGGATGCCGGCCAGGTTGGACTGGACGATACCGGTGAGCTGGCCCAGGGCCGCCTGGTTGCGGCGCATGCGCACGTACAGGCCCCGGGAGAAGCCCCGCGAGACCAGCACCAGGACCGGCATGATGACCAGCACCGCCAGCGTCAGCCGCCAGGAGATGGAGACCATCACCTGCAGCGCGCTCGCCAGGGCGAAGACGACGTTGACGAGGTTGAGGACCCCGAAGCCGTAGAGGAGGCGGACCTGCTGCAGGTCGCTGGTGGCGCGGCTCATGATCTCGCCCGCGCTCATCCGCCGGTAGAAGTTGGTTCCGAGCTGGTGGAGCTTGTCGAGGATGGCCGCGTGCAGCTCGTACTCGACGTCGCGGCCGGCGTTGAAGAGGAACCACCGGCTCGCCACGCGCGTGGCGAAGGCGAAGATCGCCAGCGCCAGCATCCAGACCGCGGGCACCCAGGCGCGGCCCGGTTCCTCGCCGAAGATCGCGTCGATGGCGGCCTTGGCCTGCCAGTCGATGCGATTCATGGCGAACTGGAAGGCCCCGAGCATGGCCGTGCCGGCCGCGTAAGCGCCCAGGTGTCGCCGGAAGAGGCTGGAGAGGGTCGGGGAACTCTTCAATTCGCGGTCCTCGGACGGCCGTAATTAGTCGGCCACCCGAATTCACGCACGCCTTTTGCCCCCATTGGCCGGCGCTGGTCAACCGAGGCCTGTGGAGGATCCTCCTTCGGCATCGTCGGGCGGCGCCTTGAGGGGCTGAAGCAGGCGCAAGGCCACGAGGGTGGTCCCCGAGAGGATCGCGGCGAGGAGGAAGAGTCCGTAGGCGGCCGCGGCGCCGACTGCCACGGTGACCCAGAGGCTCACCGCCGCCGCGTGGCCGTGGACCTCGGCCCGTCCCTTGATGATGGCGCCGGCGCCGAGAAAGCCGATGCCGCTGACCAGCCCCTGCACGACGCGCGCCTGGGCGTTGGCGTCCTCGCTGAAGGCGATCTGGCCCACCACGAGAAAGCCGCAGGCCCCCATCGCCAGAAGCGGGTAGGTGCGCAAGCCGGGGCCGTATTCGTGGTGGTGCTCGCGCACCCAGCCGATCGGGAAGCCCAGCGCAAACGCGATCGCCACGCGCAGAAGGGGATGCGCCAGGTCCTCCCAGCCGTTCATCGCTTCACGCGAGGACGAGCACGAGGCCCGAAAGGCCGATCCCCGCGCCGGCGAGGCGCACCCAGCTCTCCCGCCTGCGGAGGATCAGGGTGGGGAGAGCCACCCCTGCGCAGTGGAGGGCGGCAGTCGCCACGGCGAACCCGGCTCCGTAGATCACCCCCGAGAGGCCGGGCGCCATCTCCGCACCGTGGGCGTGTCCGTGAAAGAGGGCGAAGGCGGCCACCAGGGCGAGGGCCGCAGCGTCGGAAAAGCGCGACGCCGTGGCGACGAGGGTCCCGAGGACGAGGACCGAGGCGACGATCCCCGCCTCGACCCCGGGCAGGTTCAGGCCGGCCAGCGCCAGCCCACCGCCGACGAGCGTGGCGCCGACGAATGCTGCCGGCAGGAGCCATACGGTTCGCCCGCCGCGCTGTCCCGCCCAGATGCCGACGGCGAGGGCGGCGAGGAGATGATCCCAGCCGAGCAAGGGGTGGAGAAAGCCGTGCGCGAAACCATGCGCCGCGCCGTGCCCGGGGTGGGCGAGCGCCGCGGCAGGGAAGAGGGCGGCTGCGGCCGCGAAAAGCCAGGCGGGTGGGCGACGATCTCGTGGCGAATACACCTCGACCTCCTGGTGCGAAGATGAGGGAACGAGCCTTCAAGCTCGCACGAGCGGAGGCTTCCGGCAACCGGAACCCCCCACCTGGAGACCGGCCGGCTGTGCAGTGGTGCAGCGCGTCGCGGTGGCGGGGCCCGCTCGACACGGCTACAACTGCGCGCCCGACGATGACGGAAACGTTACGCATGCGCATCGACTCGATCGCCCACGGAGGCGAGGGCATCGGCACCCTGCCTTCCGGAAAGCGGGTTTTCGTCCCGCTGGCCGCGCCGGGCGATCAGGTCGAGGTGGAGATCGTCGAGCGCCGTCCACGCTATGAAAGGGGGCGCATCCTCCGCGTGCTCGAGCCGGGGCCGGAGAGAGTGGCGCCGGTCTGTCCGCACGCGGAGGACTGCGGGGGATGCCAGCTCCAGCATCTCTCCATCGAGGGGCAGCTTCGGGCCAAGGAGCGCGTCTTCTACGACGCGCTGGAACGCCTGGGACGGATCGGTCGCGACGCGATCGGCGCGGCGCATCCCGTCCTCCCCTCGCCGCGACCTTTCCGCTACCGCATCCGGGCCCGACTGCGCGCGAGCGGAGCCTGCCTCGGCTACCTGCGCCGGCAAAGCCACGAGCTCGTCCCGATCCAGACCTGCCACCTTCTCGTCTCCGAGCTCGAAGACCTGGTGTCTGCGGTGCGAGAACGGCTTCGCGAGCGGCCGATTCCGTGGCTGGCCGCGGTCGAGTTCTGCGTGGGCGAGGACGGTAACGGCGCGGTCGCTCTCGAACCCGGGCCCGCCGCCCCGCCCGACTGGGCCGGTGGGGTGGAGAGCTGGCTCGAGATCCCCGGGCTCGTCGGCGTCGTCGTGCTTCCGGTGAGGAAGGGAGAGCCCGCCGAGATCCTGGGCGACCCGCTGCTTTCGAGATCGGCGCCGCTCGCGCCGGACTCGACGCTTCTGTTCCGCCCCGACGTCTTCGCCCAGGCCAACGCCGCCGCCAACGAGCACCTCGTGCGCGCGGCCGTGGAGGAACTCGATCCAAGGCCCGGGATGGAGGTTCTCGAGCTCTTCGCCGGAACGGGCAACTTCAGCCTCGCCGTCGCCGCGAGGGGAGCACGAGTGATGGCGATCGAGGGCGATCCGATCGCCTCGGCGCTGGCCCGCCAGGCGGTCGCCGCCAGCCCCTGGGGAGAACGAATCCGCGTGATGCGGGCCGACGCCCGGCGCGCGGTCGATCGGCTCGGGCGCGAGGGCCGTCGCTACGACAGCGTGCTGCTCGACCCGCCTCGGACCGGGGCGCGCGAGGTCCTCGAGGGGATCGTCCGGCTCGGACCTTCGCGAATCGTCTACGTCAGCTGCGATCCCGCCACGCTGGCCCGCGACCTCCGCATCCTCGTCGACTCTGGCTACCGCGTCGTTTCCACCCGGCCCATCGACATGTTCCCGCAGACCTACCACGTGGAAGGCGTCGCCTGCCTCGAGCGCGAATGAACCGAAACCGAACCCGTACGGCCCATGAAGGGACTGGTGGCGAACTCCCTTTCCTGGTGCGGATCGTGAGACGCGATTCGTCCAGGAAGGAAAGATGCTCGTCGCTGCGCTCGTTCTTTTCCTGATCGCCGCCGTGGGCGGCGTGGTCATGGCAGCGGTCCGAATTCGCAACGAGAAGAATCCACCCGTTCCCATCGCGATCGTCCACGGGCTCGCGGGGGCGACGGGACTGATTCTCTTGTTGATTTACGTATTTGGCTCTGGTTTCCCCGGGCTGCCCACCGTCTCTGCCGTGCTTTTCGTGATCGCGGCCATCGGCGGCTTCGTTCTCGTATCCAATCACGCCAAGGGCAACCTCATCCCCAAACCCCTGGTGGTCGTGCACGCCCTGATCGCCGTGACGGCGTTCGTGCTGCTCTTCATCGCAGCCGTCGCGTGATGCGCAGGCTCGAGTTTTTCGGGCATCCGCTTCATCCGGCGACGGTGCATTTTCCCCTCGGCCTCCTGGTCGGCGCGACCGCGGTCGACGTCCTCGGCTGGCTCTGGCCCGCGATCGATGGGGATGCGGCACGGTTGATGCTCATCCTCGGCCTCGTCGCGGCCGCCCCGACGGTGGCGACGGGCTTTCTCGATTTTCTGGCGATCGCCCGGGAGCCGGCGGTCGAACGCACCGCGGTCTACCACCTGCTCTCCGTCTCGGTCGCGCTCGCTTTCTACGGCGCTTCGCTCTGGCTGCGCCAGGCCGCTGCAAGCGGGGCCATCGCCCGCTGGACGAGCCTGGGCGGGGCTCTCGCCTTGCTCGGCGCGGGCTGGTTCGGCGGGCAACTCGTCTACCGCCACGGCGAGGGCGTGGAGGCGACACGCCGCAACTTGTGAGCGCGGCGGCCGGGGGTCATGTTTCAGGGAGATGCGGGAGGACGAAAAGAGGACGCTGCCACAGGAAGGCGAGCCGCACGAGCGCGAGGAGAAATGGGCGCCGAGCCACCAGTCGATCATGGAGGATGGCCAGCTCGGCGGCGCCAATCTCGATCGCGGTCCGGAGCGCGCCAACCCCGAGGGCACCTCGGGCACGCCCAATCCGCCGGCGGACCGGCGCTAGG
>ERZ795042.500-NODE-500-length-31677-cov-383.652457_pt1 | contig 31677 bp, 37 predicted proteins | sample MGYA00375126_ERZ795042 | MGnify/ENA primary metagenome ERZ795042 (study PRJEB30171, sample SAMN05518105) | compost metagenome | isolation source: Feedstock adapted compost from Newby Island compost facility, Milpitas, CA | place: USA:Newby Island compost...
GCTGTCGCTGTCTGATCCCAGAATCCCACGTGCTTTAGCCGTGGGAGTATGTCAACGTTGCAATAACGGCGCATAACCAGCTCGGAAACCACCCGAAACGATCATGTACCGCATCACGCTGCTGCGAGGCGATCTCGGCTACGAGCACGTAGAGCGGCTGGCCGGGAGCCTCTTCGTGCCGATCGACCTGGAAACCGATCGCCTCGACTTCAACCGTGAAGACTGGCATCTGACCGGACAGATCCAGCTCGTCGCGCTCTACGACATTACCTGCGACGAAGTGCTCCTCGTCTCCATTGACGAAACGCACCCGCCGTACCGACTGATCGGCCTGATCGGATCCCACCCGGTACTGGTGCACAACGCCCGCTTCGATCTGCGCATGATCGCCCACTACTGGGGCGTGCTTCCTCCGGACTTTCTGTGCACCAAGCAGGCGGCGCAGCTGCTCAAAGGCACAGCCGAGGGTACTTCGCTCCAAGCGCTGCTGGAGGAATACCTGGGCGTCGAGGTAAGCAAGGACCTGGAGCTGCGCACAAGCGGCTTCCGCTGGCCGCTTACCGAAGCGCAGATACGCTACGCCGCCGAAGACGTCGTGCACCTGCCGGATCTGGCCATCGCGCTCCTGAGCCGCCTTACGCCCGAGCAGCTCGAAGCGCTGGACCGGGAGAAGGCCCGTCTGATGCGCACGCTGAAAACCTACCTCAAAGTGCCATGCACCTAGCAGGAGAGACCTTCATCGTGGAGGAAAGCGAAGGGTGGGTTTACATCTACCACCCGAAGTGGTCGCTCTGCGGCTGCGGACTTTCCAGAGAGGAAGCGCTCCGCGACCTGCGCCGTGAAATGCTGGAAGCCCGCGAGCTGCTACTGGCCAGCACGCCGCAGCTTTCGGAAGAGGCGCGCGCAATGCTCACCTGGCTGGAGACAGCATGCACTTCTACGTGGGACTGCTCAAGCCCTCGCACGCCCGGCACTTCAAGCGCTGCATGATCAGCATCAACCGCCTGGTGCGTCTGAAAGCAGCTCGACGGGCTTGCCCGTGACCATGGCTTCTCCGAGCCCGAGCGCCGCCGCGTGATAGCCATTCTGAGAAGAAGCCCACGCATCCGTTCCAACGACTGCCTTCTCCGCAACCTGCGCAAGCTGCGCTGAGGCCCGGCGCATAACGGGCCAAAACCCCTGGTAGTATGGTACTGTATACGGACTGGGAGCCGTTCGTATGCGCCTGGCTCGAAGCGCTCATCGCACGCGGCTGTCTGCCTCAGGGGGACGTGCTCTGCCGGGACGTGCGGGACATCACCCCGGAGGACGTCCGCGCCTACGACACGATCCACTGGTTCTGTGGGATCGGGGGGTGGCCGCTGGCGCTTGAGCTGGCCGGCTGGCCCGAAGACCTTCCGGTCTTCACCGCTTCGCTGCCATGCCAGCCTTTCTCCGTCGCGGGCAAACAGAAAGGAGTGCAGGATGAACGACATCTCTGGCCTGTTTTCCGGGAGCTTGTCGCCGAGCTGGCGCCTCCAGTTATCTTTGGCGAGCAGGTTGCGTCGCCGCTTGGCCGTGAGTGGCTCACCGCTGTACGAAGTGACCTGGAGCAGCTGGGATATGCCGTCGGGGCCGCCGATCTTCCGGCTGCGGCTGTCGGTGCGCCCCATATGCGCCACCGTCTCTGGTGGGGTGCTGTGCGCCTGGTCGACGCCGCGCACGTCCGACGGCAATGGAGCGGGCGTGCACGGGGAGAGTGGTCTGGACCTGCGCACAATGGTGCTCTGGGCCACGCCGGTGGCCAACGATGCGACGGGGAGTCGTTACGCTTACAGCCGGGGCAATTCGAACCGGATCGTCCTCAAGCTCCCGGGGCAGGTGCAGTGGGCCACGCCGACGGCACGCGACCACAAGGACGGCGCGCGTCTCGGATCTGTCCCGGTCAATGGCCTGCTTGGACGGCAGGTCCTAGCTGGCTCAGACGTGCCGAGTGGTGGCTCTGCGCCGACGAGAATCTTCGGCCGTTTGAACCCGGCATTCAGCCTGTGGCTGATGGGATACCCAACCGAGTGGCTGTGCTGCGCGCTGCAGGTAACGCCATCGTCCCGCAGCTCGCGGCCCTCTTCGTAGAGGAGTTCATGGAGGCGCTGGAGGCACTTCAGGAAGTTTCTTCGAGCCGGCGCACGACGTCCGCCAGCACCAGCGAGGGTGCTTCTCTGAGGTAGTCGAGATCATGCACGTAGCGCATCGTCGTCGAGATGCTTCCATGACGTGCCATCCGCTTGATGCGGTCGATGGGCACGCCCATGCGCATGGCCATGGTAATGCCCGTGTGCCGAAGCACGTGGGGCGTGATGCCCTCAAGGCCCGCGTCGCGTCCGATCTTGAGCGTCACGAACCGGATGCTCTCTTCCGAGAGCGCGCGCCGCTGGTAGACGTGCTGGATGGCGGAGCGCCACACCGGTCCGGTCGTCTCGCCGTAGCCTTCACGCCCGAGCTCGACGACGAGGCGCTCGTGGAGCTGCTCGGGCACGGGAACCCAATCGTCCGTGCCGCGCTTGGTATGGGGCAGCCACAGCACCGTCTGACGCCCGCGTCGCCGGAAGTGTTCGAAGCGCATGGCGGCCAGTTCGCTGCGACGCAGCCACAGGATGAGGATCGTCTCAATCAGCAGCACGTCGCGCCGCCAGGACGGACGCCCGCGCGCGGCGCGCAGAAGCCGCTGCACCTCCTCGTCGGAGAGCGCGCGGCGCGGGGAGCGCGGCTCACGCAGCCTGCGCGCAAGCTGTCGCCAGCCGCTGGGCAGCTCCCGCAGTCCCATGTCGTGCAGCCAGCCGATGTAGCCGCCGATGGCCATCGTGTAGGTGCGGGCGCTGCTGTACTTGAGCCGGTCGAGCAGCTGGCGGTGGAATTGCTCGATGTCGGCCAGTGTGGCTTCCTCAGGCGGCTTGTGCATAAGCGCCTCGAAGTGACGGATGGCGCGCGCGTAGAGACTACGCGTGTTGGGCTTGAGTGCGTTCAGGTAGACCGTACGCATATGTCGATGTGGTTCTTCCTCCATAACGTAACCGATGCTACTTACGCGTCTGGTCTCCTTAATCTAAGCAGAAGCTACGCCAAATGTATAATGTTAAGATTACACAAACCACCGCATCTGGTTTGACAATCCGGTTGGAATGGCTTGATATCTGACCGTCGTATCAAAGTCTGGATAACGGCAGTTATGAGCATTTTGGATGAGTCCTATACCGCCCTGCTGCGATCCGCTAAGTGGCCGCTCTGCTTGGCACATGGCCAGCTCAAAGATGCGCGGGGTGTTGTGCTTGCACGCATCAAGCAGCCTGCTACAGCGGTAGACACCATGATCGCATACTGGCTACATCTTCACGAGACTTTCCAGAATGCTTCACACGAAGCAGACCGAATGTTCCCGTACCGGCTCGCGCAGCTTGCCGTCCTTGAGCAGGCGCGCGCCTTCGAAATCGGGCTGTGTCATCTCTGGGCGCAACATGCCCACCGCGCCGAGCTTTCCATCAGGCACCCTGGCACGCTGCTCCGGGCGCGCCACCTGGTGGGCACGCTGCTCGGTCTTGTGAAGCTGCACAACCTGAAGCTCTCGCTCATCGTCGATCGCAGCGGTCTTGCGATTGAAACCAAGGAGATGCTTCCATCCGAACACCTGAAAGCCCTCGTGGCTGCCTCCACCATAGACCATGTAGTGACCACCCTGAGACGTACCGAAGATGCTTCTGTACACCTCCCGAAAGCGCGCAGCATCCCTGCGGCCGCTGCTTGAGCAGCTGCCTTCCAGTACCTACACGCTGATTCCGGTTGACGGCAACGCGCTGGTGCCGTTCCCTGGGGGCGAGCGTGTGGTCATCGAAGCAGCGCTTCTTGCGCGCCTTCCGCGCGCGGCGCAGCGGCTACTTGTAAGCGACAACACCGTCGCTGTGCTGGCGTACGACCTGCGCGAACTGCAAAACATTGAAGGACTCTTTCACCACGTGGTGCTCGTGCCCGACGATCTGGGCCGGCTTGCTTCCGTGTTCAACACCGCGCCGCGCGACGCCGTCGGACGGCAGCTCCAGCGCTCCGTGGAAAAGAAGCTCAGGAAGTTTCTGGACATCGCTTCGGAGGCCGTCGCGCAGGGAGCCTCCAGCCTCAATGACGTGCGCCGTTTTGCCGAGTGCTATCATAATTACCGCACCAGTACCTTCTACCGACACGCCGCCCGGCTGGCGCGTCATTTCGGGCTTTCCTCCTCTCAAGAGCTTCCGGACTATCTCCAACGTCTGGGAAAGGCCGCCTGACGCCGCGCATAACGGGAAGCCCATTTCTTCGGGCTGACCCAAACAAGAGAGGAGCTTGCCATGGACTCTGTGATAGCATCCAGACCCACAATTGCGCTCGCACCTGGACTCGGAGAAGCAACAGCACGTCGCACCTATCTACGCCGCGTGGGGGATCGCTGGGAGACGCAGGAGGAGTGGGCCGCGCGCATTGCCGCAGGAAGCGTGCGGCTGCTGGGGCTTTCGCTTGAGGAAGCCCGCCGGATCGAACGGCTGCTCCTGGCCGGTCGGCACGACCTGCTGCGCACGCCGCTGGAGCACGAAGCGCTGGCGCTCTACCACGGCATTCGCACAGGCGCGCTGGTTCTGGCCGGACGCCACCTGCAGCACTGTGATCCGGAGCTGGCCGACCGCAACATTGAGGTGGTGACAAACTGCTCGACAGCCGCCTCGACAGCCCTGCTCTTCTATCTGCTGCTCAACGGCAGCGGCGTGGGACGCAGCTACGACGACGACGTCATCGTCGCCGACTGGCGTCGCATTCCTGAAATCATCCTGGTGCTGGATCCGGAGCACCCGGACTACGGCCGCAGCGTCGACGGCTATCCGTTCCCCAACGATGTACTCTCCCCTGCCGAGGGACTCCGCCGCGCTCGCGCGCTTGCCGAAAGCAGGCGCCGCGGCGTGCAGGTCACGGTGGCCGACAGCCGCGAAGGCTGGGCGCAGGCCGTCGAGGTGCTGGAGACCGCCTGCTGGCGCGCCGCCCGTGGACTTCCGGCACCGGACTTCGTGCTCCTGGACTTTTCGCGGGTGCGCCCGAAGGGATCGCCGATCCGCGGCATGCAGAACCGCCCGGCCAGCGGCCCCGTACCGCTCATGCATGCGCTGCGCCGGCTGGAGGCGCTGCGCGGGCGCACGGACATTCAGCCCTGGGAGGCAGCTATGATCGCCGACCACGAACTGGCGGCTGTCGTCGTGGTGGGTGGTGTGCGCCGCTCGGCCCGCATCGCCATCAAATCGTGGGACGAGCCGGACATCCTCCGCTTTATCGAGTTCAAGCGGCGCCTGGAGCACCGCAACGCCTGGGGCATCAAGTACTGGTCGAGCAACAACTCCGTGGGCGTCGACCGGCGGTTCTGGGAGCTCGTCGGAAGCGCGCTGGAGAAGGTCGGCGATCTGGACGACCGGGCCGGATGCGGCCTGATCGGCTGGATCAGCCCGGAAGGCGCGCCGATCTTCCCCGGCGAGGAGGCGCCGGAGGGCTTCACGCGCGTCGAAGGCGCCGTCTACAGGCTCTTCGAGCCCGGCGAGTGTGGACTGACCGAGGAGGAGCGTCGCGCCATCAACGTGTTTCTTGCAGCCACAGCCTGCGCCTTCTACGACGAGACGGGCGAGCCGGGCTTCCTGTCGCTCGACCTGCTCGACAGCAACCCAAAGGGCCTCGACGTGCTGATCGAGCAGCTCAAGAAGAACCCGGCGCAGGTCGTCGGCTCGCCGCGCTACCGCATCTCCTCGGATCTGGGAGACATGCTGGCCGAGGTCGGCACCCGACTACGCGAGCGCCGCTACCGCTCCATCTGCAACCCCTGCGGGGAGATTCCGCTGTCGATTCTCGGCGGATACTGCGTGATCGGCTCGGTGGCGGCGGCCAACCTGGTGCGCGACTACCAGCGCGTGGGTGAGCGTCCCACGCTCGAAGAGGAGCTCACCCACGCAGCGCTTCTGGTGGTGCGTCACCTGATGCGCGTTAACCGCCTTCCGGCCCTCTACCAGGGAGAGGTGCTGCGCACGCAGCGCATCGGCGTGGGCATCACCGGACTTCATGAGGTCTATCTGGCGCACTTCGGAATCGGCTTCAAAGACGTGGTCAGCGAGGAGGTGGCCCGCGTGCTCCTTCCGGAGCTGGGCCCGCCGCGCCGGCCGCTCACCGAAGCCGAGGAGAAGGCCGTCGCCTTCTGGCGCATGGTCGGTCGCGTCAGCCAGGCCGTCCGCGAGGAGGCGGACCGCTACGCCGACGAGCTGGGCGTCGAGCGTCCGCACACGGTGACGATGATCGCGCCCAACGGATCGACAGCCAAGCTCTACGGCATCACCGAGGGCGCGCACCTGCCCGCCATGCGCTACTACCTGCGCAACGTGCAGTTCTCTGCGCACGATCCGCTGGTGGAATCCTACCGCCAGCAGGGCTATCCGGTGTGCATGCTGCGCCAGTACCCGGGCAAGGCGCTCGTGGGCTTTCCGACGGCGCCGTTCATCACGGAGCTGGCCGAGCGTCTGGGCCTCAGCCACCTGCTGGTAACCGCCTCGGAGGCTACGCCGGAGGAGCAGTATCGCTGGGTGATGCTGCTTGAGCGCTACTGGCTTCGCGGTGCCGGCCGGGACGGACAACCCACGCACGTGGGCGGGCAGGTGTCCTACACGCTCAAGTTCGACCCGGACCGCATTGGCTATGCGGACTTCTACCGAGTCACCTTCGACTACCAGCAGCGCGTGCGCGCCGTGAGCGTGATCGTGCAGCGCACCTGGTCGCCCGATCCCTACGGGCTGCGCGGGCGCATCATACAGTCGGGGCCTTACGAGTACCTGCCCGAGCAGCCGATCTCGAAGGCCATCTACGAGGAGCTCCTGCGCCGCACCGGACGCGCTCTGGAAGAGGACATCGGGCGTGAGCATCTGGACTGCGGCGCGGGCGGCTGCCCGATCGATTTCCGCGAACAACTGGCTGCGTGATCATGCGATATGTCAAACACACACTTACCTGCTTTCTAAGCCGCCTGGAGCGCGAGGTGCTGATTCCCGAGGGGGAAGACCCTCCCGAGCTGTACCTCGCACCGGAGACTGCGCTGGCGCTGCATGTGCTGGCGCAGTCTCCGGACGTCTCCTGGGCGCGCGTGGCTTCGGTGCGCGACGCTTCGGGGAGCGCTTGGTACCTTGTCGTAACGGACCTGGACGACGAGCACCTGCATGATCTCGTCGAGCATGGCGCCTGCTACGACTCGACGCGTCAGGGCGTGACCGTCTTCGACGATGCGGTGGCCCTCATCAAGGGCCAGGCCGAACGCGTGCTCCGGCCGGGCGTGCCGGGTTTTGCCGTGCGGCGCGAGCACCTCCAGTTGCTGGAACTGCAGCCATTTATTGCGTATGTACGAGACGTGGCAGCTCGCCTACGTCAGGCCGAAGGGTAGGCGCCGGGCGCAGCTCATCCTGGACGGTCTGCCCTACCCCGTCGAGGCGTTCTCCCGCACGCTTGTGCCTTCGGAAGGCTTCCACCGCGTGCGCTTCCGCTGGCACAACACACGTGCGGAGATCCTTGAGCTGCAGCCGCCCGAGCCTTCGAGCCCGGACGAGCTCATGGAGCTGCTTCGTCTGATGCCGGAGCTTCCCTCCCAGGCGCGGGAGCTCATGGCCGAGGTGCTGCGCGGGCTTTCGCTTGAGGAAGCGCTGGCGCACCTTACCAATCCCTCGTGGCTTCAGACCTTTCGCGGGATCGGACCGCAACGGGCCGAGCGCATTGCCCAGCGCGCCCGTCTCGTGTCCGACTCGGAGCGCCGTCTCGTTCGGCTGCTTTCGCGGCTGGGCATCCCGCCCGAGCGGGGCGCGCGTTGGTATGAATACCTGCGCCGCGTCGCCGAGCGTGACCTGCTCAACGAAGACGCCATTGCAGGCAACCCGTACCGCCTGCTGGACCTTGCCGATCCCGACATTATTGAGCAGGTTGGCTTCTCGCCGGGACGTGCCTTTACGTTCGCCTGGGTGGACGAGCGGCTCGACAGCCGCTGGCGCATCTCAAGCGAGCGGCTGGAAGCCTTGCTGCCCTACCTTGTGCGACGCGCCATGCTGGCCGGTGAGGCGTGGCTCTACGCGCAGGAGCTCTCGGACCTGGTGCGCCGCAGCGGTCAGCACATCGTGGTCTTTGATGGTCGCACCGCTTCGATCACGCCGGAGCTGGTGCTTGGCTTTGCACGGATGCTGGAGTCGCTGGACGTGGCCGCCGAGCGGATCGCACCGGCCGGATCGCTGGAGTGGGCCCGCGAGGCGCGCGACACGCTGAAGCTGCTGGCAGACCGGCGCCCGCTCATCCTGCGCTCGGACCGCGAGCTCATCATGGCGCGCATCGGGGAGCTGGGCGTGCGCCTGACGCGCGAGCAGCAGCGCGCCGTGCAGGCGGCGCTGGAGTCGTCGGCCAGTCTGGTAACCGGTCAGGCTGGAAGCGGCAAGACGACGACGCTGCAGGCGCTCGTCCAGGCGGCGGGCGTGCTGCTTGAGGCGCGGCGCGCCGAAGACGCCATCGCACGCCGCACGTTCGACCGAACGGCCTACCAGCTCTACCTTTTGGCACCCACCGGCGCGGCGGCGCAGCGCATGCGCATGGGACTCGGGCTGGAGGGCGTAGTGCGCGCCAGCTGCGATACGGCACCGGACCGGCTGCAGTACCTGACGCGCGGGCACGTTGAGATCGGTACGATCCATGCATGGCTCGGCTGGCGCGGTGGAAGCTGCTTCCAGCGCCGGCGGCCGCAGCCCGCCATCATCTTCGTCGACGAATCCTCAATGCTCGACGAGATCGTCTTTCGGGAGCTGCTCCGGCAGGTGCGCACCGCCTGCGACCTGGGCATTCCGCAGATTCTGGTCTTTCTGGGTGACGTGCGGCAGCTGCCGCCGGTGGGCCCCGGCTATCCCATGCGGGATCTGATCGACATGGGGCTGGTGCCTGTGACGCAGCTCACGCGCGTGATGCGTCAGTCCGAGGGCAGTCTGATCGTGGAGGCGGCCCATGCGATTCTGGAGGGCCGCCTACCGCCGCAGGGATCGCCCGAGCGGGGATTTCGCTGGGTGAACCTCCCGCAGCGCGCCACGAGCGCAAGCGTGCTTCTGGAGCGATGGTCGGAGCGTCTGCGGAAGGCGGGCTTCGAAGCCACGCCGGAAGACGTGCAGCTCATTCTCCCGCTGCGCAACCCGAGCCGCATCGAACCCGAGGCGCCGAACGTGCGGCGCATAAATAGAGAGCTTCAGGAGTATTTCGCCGGGCGGCGCGGCCTGGAGCCGGTCAGACTGGAGACGGATATGGGACCGGAGCGTCTGGCCGTTGGTGACCGCGTGGTCCATGTGGGCCTCAACAGCTTTGCCGACGGGCAGGTCAACCGGGGCGCGATTGGACGCGTGCTGGAGGTCGAGCCACGTCGCGTGCGCGTGGTCTATGAGGCGCTGGGTGTGGAGGCGGTCTACGAGCAGGAGGATCTGTGGCAGCTGGATCTGGCCTGGGCGGTGACCTGCCATTCGGCGCAGGGATCCGAGTTCCGCCACGTGGTCATCATGCTTCCGCGCCACGCCGCCCGGCACCCCATTACCGGAAGCAGCATGATCGACCGCGCCTGGCTCTACACGGCCGTCACACGCGGCCGCGAGAGCGTGCTGCTGGTGGCCAGCCAGGAGCGCGTCGAGCATGCGCTCAGTCTGTCCTCCCACCGACGTACCACCTTCGAATTGCTGCTATGACTCCGGAACTGGAACGCGCCATCAGAGAGCGGCTGGGTGTGGCGCTGCTCATCCACCCGGCCCCGGTACCCGAGCAGGCTCACGAGAGCGTCGTCTCCCTCATGGAGCACGTCTACCCGAAACGCTGGGAGCATCTGGGCGGGCCGCTCTCCTGGTATCGGGTGCGCAAGCACCGCAAGACCGAAAGCGGCATCGACCTTTACATCGACTTTGCCGGAACGGTGGGCACGATCGCCGGCGCGCTGCACCGCAGCATCTCCCGCGAGGGACGTCCCGTGCTTCCGGCGCGGGCCTACCTGCTGCACGGCCCGGCCGGTGTGGGCAAGACGATGTTCATCCGGCTGCTGGCGGCCACCTACATCGCCGAGCGCTGGGAGCCCGTCACGGTGGAGACGCCCTCCGGCGCCGTGCGTTTCTTCAGCGCCGAGGACGGAAAGCCCATCGTGCTCAATCCGGTGGGCACCGACGCGATCGTCCGGGACGTTCTGCACCGCGGCGACATGCAGCATCCCCGCGTGCGGCTCTACAACGCCGGCGCCTCCGAGGTCAACAAGGAGGTGCTCAGCGACATGCTGCGGGACCTGAAGCAGCCCACGCTGTTTACGGGCCGCCGCGTCTTCGTCGTCTCCGAGCTCGACCAGCTGGCGCCGCAGCAGGGCGCGGCTTTCAAGGCGGGGCTGGATCCGGCCGTCGGCCTGCGGGAAGGCAATCTGGTGCTGGCCGATACGAACAGCATCGAGACGGTGCGCAGCCGCCTGGCCGAGGCCGTGGCCCGTTTCACCGTCATTCCGGTGCGCCACTGGGAGTGGCGGGAGCTGGCGGCCATGGCCGGTCGCTATATGCAGCAGCTGGGGCTGCGCATTGATGTTCAGAAGGTACTTGAGGAGATCGCGACGCGGACGCTTGCTGAAGAAGAACTTAAGCTGCTCGAAGACGCCCAGCACGACGAACTCCGCGCGGCGCTTGTCCTGCTCAGGCGGCTGTCGCTGGCCGCGGGAGGCAGCCTGCGCGAGCTGCTTCGTCACCTGGGAAGTCTCGTGCAGCTGTCCCGTCCGGTTACGCTCTCCGACATTGAGGCGCTGGAGGTCCAGGAGAGCGACGGCGTCATGCAGCAGCGGCTCCTTTCGTGGTACCTGGAGCCCGACAAGCTCAGCGAGACGGGCATGGCGGAGTTCTGCCGCCGCATGGCGTCGATGCATATGCCGCTGGAGTCGCTCTACCAGGCGCTCTTTGCCTACCTCACCGCGCAGCCCGGGCGGCTGAAGCCCGAGACGGCGCGCCCCTGGGCTTACCTGATGCGACTGCTCGCTATGGACCGCGGCGTGAGCGTCTGGATCGCCGCGCAGGAACCCCTGCTAGCCATCCGCAGACTGATCGGCCATGCTGCACACGAGACAGATGGGACCGGTTCGCCCCGTAAGGCTTCGGCTCGACGCGCTGCATGGCGCACTTGACTGCCATGAGTCGCTGCGGGACATTCGCTTCGCGGAAAACGGACATCGCGCGCCGGAGTCGCGCCCGATTATGCTCGGCGAAGAAGACATGCTGCTTCTGGCGCGTCTTGTCGCGGAGCACATGGAAAGCGGCACCATCGTCATGGGACTGGTCGACCATCTCGGAGACCATCTGGGGCTTGAGATCGGTCCGAAGGTGGTGCGGCGGCTTCGCGCCGAAGTGATCTATAAACCCGATCGCGTGCTGTGTCGGATCGACTGACGGTCACCACCGAGCAGCTTCTGGCCTTTCTGCAGTGCCCGGCCGCTGGCGTAGCGGGCATGGAGCTTCCCGTGCCCGTGCATCCCTACGATCAGGCGGCCGATGCGCTGCGCACCTGGCCCACGCAGCGCTCGGTGCTGCGGGTGCTGTTTCCGCGCTGGGAGCGCGTCTACGACTGGATGGCCGCGACCGAGTTCGCGCGCCTGCACAACATGCGTCTGCGCCTGCACGAAGAGCTTCCCGCCATCCCGTCGCGCGGTGAGTGGATCGGATGGCAGGGCATCGCCCGTCTGGGAAAGACGGTCGAGCTGCTCTTTGAGGTGCCCTACGCCCTGCGCGTCGATACGGGGCTCTGGGACGTGGTGGCACTCGACACGGCGCTGGACCCTCCTCCCCCGCTCCGCCGCGCGCTCCTTGTCCTGTGGGGCAGCATCCTCACGACGGCCTTTGCGCACGTGACCGGGGACCGCGCGCGTTTCCGGCTCCTGGCGCCCGGCTACGGACGTGAAGAAGTGCTTGAGCTCTACGACGAGGGGCTGCTCAAGGCGCTTCTGATGATGCCCGTGCTCCAAGCCGCTCCTTACCGGCGGCCGGGCCAGCACTGCTACCTGCGCCGGCGCAGCACGTGGCTGTGCCCGCTGCGGCGGCGTGACCTGTGCAATCCCATGGGCTACTACGAGCCCTGGCACAACCTCTACGGCGAGCTGGCCCGCCCTGCCCGCGACGGCGGCCATAGCGGCCACACGCCGTGACAGAACGCTCTTTAGCACCGCGCTGCAGTAGCTCGGCGACAGAGCCACCCGTCGTTCTCACGCTAAACGATTTCTTAACAGAATTGCCTGCTTGGCGCATAACATTCCCAGAGCGCTTAATTGTGACGATCCTACAACGCACGTATAATTGCATAAGCCGTAGGATCAAGCTCTGTGGAAGTAATGGAGATCGTCGCCGAGCTCAAACGGGTGCTTTCGCACCAGCGGTATGCTGACGTTGTGCTCTATGTGGCGCATTACTGGGGTGGCCAGTCGCTCGACGAGCTCTCGCAGCGCTGCGGGATCTCCGCTGACGAGCTGCGCCGCCGTCTCGACTACATCGACATGCACGTTCGTCGGCTTGTGACTGTGTGATGCATGGACAGGCGCCGAGAAGAAAGGGCCTGCGCTTTGAGCGTGAGGTCGTGGATCAAGCAAGTCGCCTCGGTCTTGAGGCGGAGCGCTCCTGGGGATCGGACGGAAGGTCCCGCGGGCTTCCCGCCAACGTGGACGTCGTCGTCCGATCACCGATCTTCGGTGAGGTGTACCTTCAGTGCAAGCGGCGGCGCGCCGTCCCGCATCGACTGGAGCAGGTCAAGACTGCTCATGAGGTATTCCGCGTGCGCACCTCGCAGGGCGTCTGCTACCTGCTCTGGTACACCACGCTGCTGGAGATCCTTGCCGGAGCACGTCGCGAGGTGGTGCTCAGCGAGCCGAGGGGTCGCGCCTTGGGCGCTACGTGGCATCCCACCACGCACGTGCTGGTCTTCCGCGCCAACCGCTCGGTCGCAAAGGCCCTTGTGAGCGAAACGCTTTGGCACCAATTGACCAGACATCTTGTGATCTATGAGTGAACTCCGCGTCAAACGACTACGCCCGAGCGCCAGCCTTCCTTCCTACCAGACCCCCGGCTCCGCCGGGATGGACCTCTGCGCGGCTCTGGACGAGCCGGTCGTGCTCCAGCCCGGAGACCGCCGGATCATCCCGACGGGCATTGCCGTGGCCGCTCCCGAAAACGTCGTGCTGGACGTGCGCCCGCGCAGCGGCCTGGCGGCCCGCTACGGTGTAACCGTGCTGAACATGCCTGGCACGGTCGACAGCGACTACCGGGGCGAAGTCGGTGTGATCCTGGTCAATCTCGGATCGGAGCCGTTCGTTGTGGAGCCCGGCATGCGCATCGCGCAGCTGGTAGCTCTTCCGGTGTTTCATCTTACGCCCGTCGAAGTCGAGGAGCTCGACGAGACGGATCGTGGCAGTGGTGGTTTCGGATCAACCGGTATGTACGCTGTCTATGTGGACCGACCAGGAAATGAAAGCGATGAGGCGGCTCCGCCGCCTCACGGAGGACAGCACGCTTGAAGTGACGATCCACCAGGGCGTGGCGATCGTCACGACGCAGCGCGCTGAAGCCGAACCGCTCATCCGCAAGGAGCTGGCCCGCATGGGCTGCAAGACGATTCTGCGACGCACGCTCACCAGACCTTGATGGCTATGGAAATGCAAGCACCTGCCGTAAGCGCAGACCTGATCTACCCGCCTGGCGACCTCGCCTTCACGTGCGATGCCGAGCTGATCTCCGAAGCCATGAAGCGCCTGCGCGAAGTGGGCGACGAAGCGGGCTACCTGTACATCGAGGCGCGCACGCCCGACATGTCGCAGGTGTCCGAACACGGCTCGGTACTGCTCGCGCTGGGCGGCCCGAGCGGCGTGGCCTTTGCAGAGTTCCCCGCTCACGTCGAAAGCGCGGGCTATGCGCTTCTGGACAATCCGCGCCGCCTGTCCAGCTACGCGCAGCGCCTGGTGGGTCAGGAGATTCGCGTGACCCATCGCATGGAGGACGGCCTGCGCGTGCTCACCGTCGAAGAGCCCGCCGGTCGCGTCAATCTGGAGATCATGATCTACTACGACGACGAGACGATCGGCGAGATCTTCCCGCTGCGGCGGATGCGGCGCTACAGCCTCCCCTACGGCGCCGAAAGCGGCCAAGCGGACCGCAGCGCGCAGCTGATGCAGCGGTTTGCCTCCGCCAGCGGCACCGGCGCGCAGCTGGTGATCGGCACGGCAGGTCATCCAGCGGTGGCCGTGCGCGCGGCGCTTCAGGACGGCACGTTCGTCCACGCTTCGATGCCGCTGGAGTCGGGGCTTCTGGCGCGCCTGGCCGCCGAAGGCACGCTCTACGTGCCTTCGAAACTGCTGCGGCTCGTGCTCCGTCTGGAGTCGAGTGCCAACCGCCTGCGCTATGATCTTTCGACGCAGGACGGTATCGTCACGCTTGATCTGGAGGCCATCGAGCCGCTGGGCCACGGCATGCTGCTCTATCTGCAGTACGTGCAGCAGCTTGTGCTGCAGACCGATCCGATCATCACTTGGGATCCAAGCCAGCTCACGATCGAGCACTGGGTGACGGTCAGCTCGGCCCAGCTCGACAGCGCCATCGGACGCATCGGTGCCGTCTACGAGAGCACGCTCAAGCTGGAGCGCACAGGCGGACAGCTTCGCGTGGTGCCCGGGCGCGATCAGACGAGCTACGTGGCTATCGACGCCGAAGAGGGACCCTCGCCCTCCCACTTCGTGCTGCTTTCGTCGCACGCGGCGCAGGCGCTGCAGGCGGCTCTGCTGCTGGTAGGCGGCGAGCAGGTGGCGCTCTACACGATCCGGGCTGGAAACGCCGAAAGCGGTCTGATCCTGCAGGGCGAGCGTCCCGGTGCCCGTGTAATGATTGTCATGGTATGATCTCGGTGACGCCATCAGACCCGCGCGCACTGGAGCGCCAGTTTATTGAAGCCTTTCCGGCGTTGGAGCTGCGCGCGACGATCGCCAGCGGTGCAATCTTCTCCGACGGAGATGCCCGTTCGGCATGCTTCCGAACGGACCGTCCAGTCTTCGCGCTGGAGGCCAAGGTGCGGCTCTCGGAGCGCAAACCGCTGCGCGCAAGCGTCTCCGAGCTGCGCAAGGCCATCGCACAGCTCCGTCGCCCCGGCGTCATCCCGCTGGTCGTCGTCTACAGCGTGCCGCGTCGCAGCTACACGGTGACGCTGCTGGAAGACGACGCGCGGCATCTGGAGGACCTGGGTCTTGAGGTGGGAGGGCTTGCCACGCGGCGCCAGCACCTGGCGATGCGGGTGCTCCGTGAGGACGAGTGGCTGGCGCTCTACAGACGGATCGAACAATGGAGCTCGTAAGACCTCGTACGCTGCTGTGCCCGCGTGACCTCTCGGAAGGCGCCGCCGCAAGGCTGCTGCTTTCCAGCGTGCTGCTCCTGGACGTGCGGGACATTCCAGGTGGCACGCTGGTGTTTCTGGCCACGGACGAGCCCTTCATGGCTTGCTGCCGCGTCGGAGACAACCCGGTACGGCTGCGCCGCGTCGTCGCCGACAGCTACCTTGTCGTGCCGGATGCGCAGCGGGTGAGTGCGCTTCTGGTCGAGCGTCTCGGCACGCTACCCCGGACGCTCATCGGCGCGCGGCAGCTGGCCGAGCTGCTGTTTGGCACAACGGACCTTGAAGAAGCGGTCTACCAGCTTACAGGTGGGGCGCTTCCGCCGGCACGTGCGGCGCGCCCTGCGCCCAGCACGGAAGAGCTCGTCCATGAGCTCTCGCGGCTGCTCATGCTGCGCCTTGCGGTAAAGCGGGCCGTGAGACGCATGGGAGATCAGGAGCTCCTGCTTGCGATTCTCAGAAGCTATTGCGGACTGCTCGATGGCATGAGGATCAACCAGAATGCTTGACGACATGGATCTGCTGCACGCTGAAGCGCATGTGCGCTATCCAGATCTTTCGGAGCTCTCGGAGCGGCTAAACGTCTACGGCGTGGGACTCTACCGCGTCGACGCGGCCGGACGGCGCTATCTGCTTTCCTCGGCGCTGGTCGTCACGCTCGCCACGGAGGAGGAGCTGCGCGACCAGCTCGAGTGCATCCGCCGCCAGATCGAAGAGGACTACGTCCTCGAGCTCATCGACATTGCAAGCGTGCCCTCCATCTACCACTACGTGGTGGTGGCGGTGGACCGGCCGCTGCGTCCGGCGCGGCGCAGCCCGGAGACGGGCCGCATCTACGACGAATCCGTACGTTACTGTCCGCACACCGGCAAACGCACACTCCCTGCGATTTCCACATGATACCGGAGCGTTGCCGCCGATGCGTGTGGTGGATGGGTCACCGCTCCGGAGATGCCGACGACTGGCGCTGCGATCGCGAGTGGGGCTGGAGCATGCCCGAGCTGGGCGAGCCGCGTCGCGTCGCGCCGGACTGCAGGGTGCGTCTCTGGGGCGAGTCGCTTCCGCGCATGGACGAGCACGGCAACCCGCTTCCGGGCCTTACGCCCAGTCCATGGGTGGACGCCTTCATCCCGATCAAGGAGCACCCGCTGATCCTGGTGCGCATCGGCGACCGGGTTTATCACGCAACCCTCGAAGCCCTGCTGGAACTCATGAAGACCGGAGACCTCTTCCGCAAACGCACCGAGCGCATTGAGTCGATCACGAAGAAGCATATCACGATCCACAAGCACAAGCTCGGCACCGACGGTCTGATCACACTGGCCTCGGAGCAGCCGCCCTGGGAGGACGGCCGCGAGCGCATTCCCACCGGACTGGTGCAGCTCGACTGGGCGCTCGGCGGTGGTATCACACCGGGCACGACGATCGGGCTCTGGGGCGAAAAGCACGTGGGCAAGTCCACGCTGCGCTACTACCTTGAAGGCGTGATCCTGCGCTACTACCGCCAGAAGGTCTACGAGCACCTGCTTGCCGAAACGGGCGACGAGGAAGCCGCCCGCCAGGCGGCCGACGATGAACGCGGACTGGCCATCGCCACGGAAGGCTACGACTCAAGCTACGCCCGGCGGCTTGGCGTGCCCGTTGATCAGGTGATCCGCCCGCGCTGCGAGTACGGCGAGCAGTACCTGCAGTACGTCATCGACCACGTCAAAGACAACCTGCATCACCTGCAGGTCTACCAACGTCCGGACGTCTACAGCTACATGCTGCCGGTGACGATCCGGTACTATTCGGTCGACTCGGTGGACTCGCTCAAGTGGTGGGCGGACGACCACGGCGCACGCGGCAAGGAGTCGATCCTGCACGACAACGTGCAGATCGGCGCGCGGGCGCAGATCCTGAGCCAGTTCTTTCGCATGGCCTCGGCGGCCCCGAGCATCCCGATCACGTCGATCTACATCACGCAGGAGCGAACCAACATTGCGGGCGCCTTCGCCTACAAGGACGGGCTGCGCGGGAACGCCTTCGCGCACAACCTCCGCCTGGAGATCCGCCTCAAACGGGCCAAGCAGCCCGAAGGGCGTTCGGTCATCGTGGAGCTGGAGTTCCGCCAGCTGCAGATGCCCGGCGGCACGCGGCTTGTCGAGCGGCAGACGCTTCCGCTCGTCTTCCGCACAAGCGGTGGCATCTACGCACGGGATCAGGTCGTGTGGGCGGCGGCCGAGTTGGGCATTCTGGAGATCCGCGGCGGCGGCCACTGGAAGCTCGAGACGCCGCAGGGCGAGGTGACCTCCTCCACGACGGGACTGCGCACCTCCGATCTGGTGGCCATCGCCGATGCGCTGGAGGAGACCGATCCGTCCATTATCTCGTGGCTCTACGACGAAGTGAGCAGAAGCTATGCTGAAAGAGTTGCCGGTTGATACGGCCGAGATGCGCCGCATCAGCGCCATTCTGGCCGCCGAGGCGCCCCTGCTGGAAGACCAGCGTGGCGTGGTGCTCTTCCGGTGGCCCGTCCCTGAAAGCCGCCTTCCCGTGGTGGACCGCGGCGGTGGTCCGGTCTGGAAGGACGGGCGCGTGGTCGTGACGCTCTCGGCGCAGGAGCGCGCCGAGCTGGTGAGCCGCTGGTACCAGCTCGTGTTGCACTGGAAGATGAAGCTGGAGCTGATGCACGTCGGCTCGCCGCAGGAGCGCATGCTTGCGCACACCTACGAAGGTCTTGAGCGAGCGCTTTCCACACTGGCCAAACAGCTCGAACATGAACACTTCCGAGTTCGTCGCGAGGTGGAATCCGGACATCCGCATTCCGGCTGATCGGCTTGAGCGGCTGCGCCGCTTTGCGGAGCATCTCTCACAGAGCGACTGCACGCGCTGCCAGCTGGCCGAGCGGCGGTTTCGGGGCACCGGCCCCGTGCTCGGCGAAGGCCGCGGGCGTATCATGCTTGTCGGACACCGCGTGGGCCGCTCCGAGGCCAACACGAGACGCCCGGCCATTGGCGACGCCTCGCTTCCAGCCTTCTCGCTCTTTCTGGAGGCGATGGGGCTCAAGGTGCCCGCGCGTCGCGCACGTGATCTTGTGCTCGACGTCGCTTACGCGACGAACGTGACGCGCTGCGGCGTCGAGCAGAACATCAACCCGAGTCTGCAGGACATGCGCACCTGCAGTCAGCTCTGGCTGATGCAGGAGATCATTGCGGTGGATCCTGTGGTGATCGTCTGCTGGGGGCGGCAGGCGGCGCAGGCGCTCCTCGGAAGCGCACCGGAGCCCGGACGCATCGCCGAGGCCCGCATTGGCGCGCGCAGCTATCCGGTCTACATGCTCAGCGTCCATCCGGCCCACGTGGTGCGCAAGCCCGCCTCCCGTGAGGTCGTGCTGGGTGAGTACAGGGGACTGGTCTCCTGGCTGCGTCGTGAGGGCTGGCTGCGGGACGGCCAGCCGCTCAAAGACGAAGAAGACGTGCGGCACCACCTCATCACGCAGCCGGAGGAGCTCTCCTGCGTGATGGCAGCGCTTGAGGACTGCCGCGTCATCGCGCTGGACACCGAGACCTACTGGGCCGCGCAGCCGGACGACCCGCCGGAGCATATAAAGGCGGGTCCGACGAGCTGGATGTGGGAGCGGCATCGCATCTCCGCCGTGCAGCTGGCGGGTCTCTCCGAAGAGGGGCGCGTGACAGACACGTGGACGCTGGCCTGCGGCTTCGTGGACATGATGGGCCGGCCGCAGCAGGAGCTCACCACGGAGCATGTCCGGTACTTTCTGCTGGAGCTCTTGCGGAAGAAGCCCGGGCGGCTCGTCTTCGTCTGGAACGCGCTCTTCGACCTGGGGGTGCTGCTGCGCATGGGCGTCGACCTGATAGGGCTCACTGGAGCGCCGCCGCCCGTGCAGGTGGTCGACGGCATGCTTGTGCTTGCCCGATTGAACGAGCATCTGGGAGACGTGGGCGCGCTGGGTCTCGGCGCGGCCGCCCGCATCTTCCTGGGCGAGACGAAGACGAAGTTCACGGAGTACTTCACCGACGTGCCGCTGGAGCGGCTCAATCTGGAGCGCGACCGGGAGCAGATCTTGGCGTACACGGGTGAGGACCCGCGCCTGACGCTGGAGGTGACGGCCCGCGCGCTCAAGGCGCTCGGGCGGCAGCTCTCGGAGCTGGGCGTGCGCAGCGAGCCCACCCCGCTTGAGAAGTTTGTCATCGGAGCGTTTCCTCCGGTTGATCCGGAGCGCCCGCAGCCGCGGCTGCTGCAGGCGGCCCTCCCCATCGATCTGCAGATGACGGGTATTCTGGCCCGCATGCGGATGGTGGGCTTTCGCTTCGACCGGGACAGGGCGATGGAGCTGCGCGGTCATATCGCGCAGCTGGTGTCGATGTCGCTGTCCCGACTGCGTCAGCTGGGCTTCCGGGGGCAGCCCACCAGCAGCCAGCACGTGACGCAGTGGCTGCGCGAGCAGGTGGGTCGCCTCGTGGAGGCGATCAACCGGGCCATGCAGGGCGCCGAGCGTGAGGAGTGGCAGCAGCTGCTCGAGCCGCTCGGCATCGCCGTGCCGCGCTCGCGCACCTGGCAGCTCACCACGCAGGCCGTCATCCAGTCCTACGAGCGCATCTACGGCCCGCTCACCTCGGAAAGCGACGGCATGGCCCGCTTCATCTCGGTGCATCTGGGGCGGCTGTGGCGCCACCTGGAGCAGTTGGCCGAAGGACCGCTGCGGGAGCGGCTTCACCACCTGCCCGTGCTCCGTCCGATCGACACCGATGGTATGCTGGAGGTGCTCTCCGAGCTGGAGCGCTACCGCAAGCTCCAGCTCAAGATCTGGGCCACCTACTTCCAGCGTTTCGCCACGCTCTCGGACGAGTGGGGCATCTTCAACCCGGAGTACAAGCTGCACGACACGACAAGCGGTCGCCTGAGCGGCAACGCGCAGAACATCCCGCGGGGTGGGGACGAGCTGGAGTGGCCGGAGCTGGACGTGCGTCTGTATCTGCGCCCGCCGCAGGCGGAGGACCTCAATCGCCTCTTCGGGCGGTTTGGGCTCCCGTGGCGCGTCCGGGAAGATGACGAGTACGTGCTCGTCACGGCCGACTACTCGGCTATGGAGGACCGCATGGCCTACGCGCTGACGGGAGACCGCACGAAGGGGTTCCTGCTGTCCCGACCGGACATCGACACGCACTTCTACAACGCGGCCTTTCTGTTCCGGGACATGTTCCGCGATCGCTTCGACGTGGACACCGAGGAAGGTCTTCTGGCGCTCTACAACCACCTGAAGGAAGACCCCGAGGGCGTTGGCTACAAGAAGAAGCTGCGCACGCCCGTCAAAAGCGTGCACTTCGCCAAGCAGTACGGGGGCGGCGTGGCCAAGCTGCACACGATGATCCTTCCGGTGATGGTGCAGCAGGGACAGCAGTGGACCGAGGAGGACACGCGCCGCCTGGTTGAGGAGTACAGCCGGTTGTATGCGGGCGTGGAGGAGTTCCGGAGGGAGGTGCTGCGGCGCATCGAGCGGGACCGGTTCGTCGAGTACCCGGTTTTCGGGTACATCCGCCACGTGGAAGCCTACGGGTCGGAGATCCGCGAGGGCGAGCCGCTCTCGGTGGCCAATGCGCTCAACCAGGGCACCTGCGCCTACATCGCCAAGCTGGCCATGTTGCGCTGCCAGCGGCTCATTCACGCCAACGCGCGCCGCTGGCGTCTGGTGGAAGCAGGAGGCGACGCCTACGTGGGACTGGTGCTGCAGGTGCACGACGAGATCGGGATTATTGCGCCGCTCCGGCTGGCCCGTGAGGTCGCCGAGGTGCTTCTTCACGCCATGCGCATAATTGTAGGGCCGCCCCGCGAAGGCCGCTCCCGCGTCTTCTACGACGAGGAGATCGCTTCGAAGGACGGTAGCACCGGGTGGCTCTACCTTCCCGACGAGGGCTTCAGAGCGGCCGTGCTGCTGGACGCCGAGGCCGAGGTCAAGCGCACGCTGGCCAAGACCGAGCGGCTTCCGGACGGCACGCCGAACATCATTGATCCTGAAGCGCTGGAGGTGTCGGGCATCGACGCCTCCTACGAGCTGGTCCTGAGGGACTTTGCGTGCCAGTGATAATGCAGGCTGTTCCGTGGTGGGATGCGTCCTGCGACGACACGGGCTACGTGGTGCTCGTGCCGTCCAGGTCGTCGCTTACCATGCCGGCGTGCGCCGAGCTCTACGAGCTTGTGGCCGTGCCCCGTCGGCGCGCGCCCCAGCGGATCACCTGGGTGGCCTTCACCGAGGAGGTACCCGAGTGGGCGCAGTCCCTGGTGGACCTAGGCGGTCGTATCGAGCGGGCTTCCCCCGCCCCACCCCATCGCCTTGCGTGGTCCCGTCCGCTCCTGGAAGTGCGGCTTGGGAGGGTGCGTTTCCCCTGCGCAGGAGGCTCTCCGGAGGAAGGAGATCCGCCCTTCGATCTGGAGCTGCCGCTGCCGGATGGGTGGCATGAGCTGCACGTGGGCATCAACCACATGGCCACGCTCAGGGTGGAAGGTGGCAGGGTGATGGAGCTGCAGGCGGCGCCGGAGGCCATGGCTTTCGGGCTGTGGACCAGTCACCTTCTAGCAATTATAGAGCTGGAGTATGCACTACCAACAGAGGGCAGCTATCTGGGTCAGTAGCATCCGCGGCGGGCGCGAAGAGCAGCCGCTGACGGTAGAGCAGGAGTGCACCTACTACGAAGTGCTCAAGCCGTGGATCAAACGGGTTGCCGAAGTTCTGGACAATTACGAGGACCATCTGCAGCTGGGCCGGGAGATCGGGCCTGTGCTGGAGACCATCGACGAGATGACCGAGGAGCAGCGACGCGCCTGGCACGAGCTTCTGAGTCACATGGCCGCGCTGCTTGCCAGCATCGCGATGGACCTCTACGCACCGCATGCCACGCGCATCGAAGAGCGTGGCTTTTCAATCGACGACGTGCTGAGCATCGTGCCGGTGTACTTCCTGGTGGCGCTTTCCCGGTGGGATCCCTATCGCAGCACGCCGCACCAGGACGACTTCCAGCAGATACCCGGTTACGTGCGGCTTTCGACGTGGATCTTTCGCTACATACGACGCCCGATCTCCGATTACATCGAGCAGCTGATCAGTTCGGTCAACTTCGAAGCGCGGCACTACCGAAGGCTGCGCACAAAGCTTCGCCGCCGCCAGGCACGCCTGGAGCATCAGCATGCCAGCGAGGTGCCGCTGCAGTGTATCGACCCCTCCATCTCGCCTCATGAAGAGCTCTACCTGAAGGGCCAGAGCGTCCGCTCTATTCACGAGGAGATCGACGACGGACTTCGCCTGGAGGACGTGCTGAGCGCTGCAGAGGACGTAAACTACGAGGTGGCTACGGACCTCATCGACTGGATCGTGCGGGAGCTGACCACCAGCGACGCGCAGCGGCTTGCGGCGGCGCGGCTGCTCTTCGGGCAGGATCGACTCTCCGTGCAGGACCGCTTCGCGCTGGGTCTATGAAGCTATCCATTGTAGAGTACATTGAGCGGCGCTGGGGCGTCCGCTTCGTCCAGAGAGGGGCCGCCACCATGGCCGTCTGCCCGTTCCACAGTCATCCATCGACCAATCTGAACCTGCGCGTCTGGCCGGAGCGGAACACGTACGTGTGCAGCTGCGACCAGGAAGGCGGTACGCTGTGGGACCTTATCCGCAAGCATGAGGGACTGCCGGGTCCGGGAGAGCCCGGCTTCGAGGAGCAGACGCTGCCGCACATCTGTGAGGTGATGGGCCTGCCGCTTCCGCGGAAGGTTTCCAGCACACCGCGGGGCATCGTGCGGCGCGTCTACGGCACGCTGCGCCAGCTGCTCAGGCCGCTGGACGACTCGGCGGAGCGTCTGCTTGAAGGCAGCGGCCACCATCGGAAAGGCAGTCGTCCGCTCGAGTGGCACTACCGGGGCGTGGACGCCTACATGTGGCTCAGCTACGACTGCGGGCACCTTCCGGAGCCGCAGCTTGCGCGCTTCCTGGAGGAGGTGTCCGAAAGGGAGCTCAGCGTCGCGGGCATCAACCCGTGGAAGGGCATTGGCTACCGCTACCTCTGCGAGGGGGTGCTGCTCATCCGGAGAGACCACGAGGGGTATCCCTGCGGCTTTGCGCTGCGCCGCTACAGCGGCTCCGGACCGAAATACATCAAGAGCGGCAACAACCCGGCGGTCCGGCACGGAGGCTATCTTTTCGGGCTCTACCGCGTGCGTCCGGGTCAGACTGTGTATGTGACGGAAGGCGAGTTCGACGCGCTGGCGCTGGAGCTGCGCGGGCTGGGCCCGGCGGTAGCCATGGGCTTCGGCAAGCTCACCAAGGAGCAGTACCGGGCGCTCCGGGAGCGTGCCAGCCGCATCGTCATGGTAGTCGACGGCGACCCCAACGGCGCCGGTCTGCGCAACGCGCTAAGCATGGCGGAAACCTGGCCGGATCTTGAGTTTATCATATTCAGACCCACGCGCACAGGTAAGCTCGACGTCGACGAGTTTCTGCAAACGCGCAGCGTGGAGGAGTTCCTGCGCCTCCCCGTGCTCAGCGCCCGCCAGCTGCGCATGCGTATGGAGCGCCGTGACGATCGGGGCCGCTGGAAGGACGCGCGGGCGCTGGCCAGCCGCTATCTGGAGGAGATGATTGCGCATCCCACGTTGCGTCTCGACGACGAGCTGAAAGACCTGTCCAGACTGTCCGGTATCCCTGAAGAAACACTCAGAGTGTATGTCGTCCGTCGTTACAACCAGCACATCGCCGAAGCGCTCACCGAACGCAGTGAGCTTGCTCCGGCTTCGATCCTATCAACGGGAGGCCGTCACGTCGGTCCTGCGTGATTTCGAGGAGGGCCGCCGCCGTCTGATGGTGGCGCTGCCCACAGGGACAGGCAAGTCGGTGGTGATCTCCGCGCTGGTGGCCGAGCACTTTGCACTGGACGACCGTCCTGTGCTGGTGCTGGTGCACCGTCTGGAGCTCGTCGAGCAGCTCAGCGCGACGATCGCCCGTCTGGTGCCCGTCCGCGTGAGCATCGAGCAGGCCGACCGCAGCGCCGACGAGGAGGCGGAGGTCGTGGTGGCCTCCGTGCAGACGATGCAGCGTCGGCTCTTGCGGCGCGACTGGGGTCTCATCATTGTGGATGAATGTCACCGGGCGCTGGCCGAAGGCTATGAGGAGGTATGCCGCGCGCTCGGCTGCTTCCAAAGCGGCGGACCGCGTCTGGTGGGGTTCACCGCCACGGGCTTCCGCACCGACGAGCGGGCCATGGCCGATCTCTTCGAGAAGTTGTCCTACGGCCGCAGCCTGCTGTGGGCGATGCGGGAGGGTTATCTGGTGCCGCTGCGGCACCAGCGCCGCTTCGCTTCGGACGAGCGGCACGCCGCTCGGATCATTGCGGAGCTCTCCGCCGAGATGGGCGGCGGCGTGATGGTCATGTCCCACAGCGTCCAGCAGGGGCGGCGGCTTGCCCGTGAGCTGCAGCGTCTCGGCGTGAAGGCGGCCATGGTCGACTCGCTCATGGACTTCGACCGCCGCACGCGGCACGTCGAGCGCTTCCGCCGCAGGAAGCTGGACGTGCTCGTATCCTACGGGATTCTGGTGGAGGGCTTCGATGCGCCGCATGCGCGGGTGCTCGTGATGGTGCGTTCGACGCAGTCTCCCGTCGTCTATATGCAGGCGCTCGGTCGCGTGCTGCGCCCGGCCGAGGAGCTGGCTTCTCGGCTGGGAAGCCTGCCCGATGCGCAGGCGCGGCGGCAGGCCATTGCCGAAAGCAGCAAGCCGTGGGGACTCGTGGTGGACCTGGACGTCGGCAAGACGCGCTCGGAGCTAACGCTTCCCGTGATGGTCGGGCTGCACCCGGAGTACCGCTTCACCGAGGACGTGCTGGGTGAAATCCTGCGCATCGTCGAGACCGAGTCGGCCTACGAGGCGTTCCCGCTCGGACAGGTGCGCTCGCTGGAGGAGCTCGACCTGGTGCAGCGGCTGGTCGACATGCTGGTGGCAGCCCGTCAGGTGCATCCCACCACGCGCATGGTGTGGCGCCGCGCGCCGAGGGGCTGGATCCTGCCGTATCGCGTGCGCATGCGGGATCCGCTGGGCCACGGCAGCGTATACGTTCCGGAGGTGCTGCTGGTGCTGGAGGACGGCGAGCGCTACGCCGTCTGGCGGCATCGGCCGGAAAGCTGGGCCACCACCTGGTGGGACGGCCACGGCTGGGCCCTCCGGCGCCTGCGGCCCGACGAACAACCAGACCCACAGCGCAAACGCAAGGGCGGCAAGCCCGCCTACGTGATGACGGCAAAGAGCTGGCGCCAGCGCATCGGTATCTTCCGCAGCGAGATGGAAGCGCTGGCTGCCGGGGAGCGCGCAGCGCGACAGGCCGCGGCCTATCCGGCCCTCCTCGAGCGGGGATCTTCCTGGCGTCTTGAAGCGCCGCGCTTCCGAACCGACGAAAGACTTGCCGACTATCGTGCGGCGGGCTGGCCCATCCCTGAGGCGCATACAAATGGAGAAACGGAGGACTGGCTAAACCTGGTGGAATATGCTACCACAATACTCCGATCCTACCGAACGCGCCAGACTGCTGCGGCGCGCGCAGCGTGAGCTGGAGCGCATCCGGGACGACATCATCCGCGAGCTCACCGCCCTTCCCGAATGCCGCAGGATGAGTGAAAGCGAAGCCGACGTGGAGATCTACCCGGACGGCTTCGAGTACTACGAGTCGATGAGTATCGTGCACGACGTGCTTCATTACTACGGGTTCGTGTCGCTGGGCGGGCATCATCTGCCCTACGGCACGGGCCTGTGGTGGCGCGGGGAGGATGGCGTGGTCGTTCGCGTGCGCACCAACGGCGAGGTCTTCAATCCGATGACGCAGCTGGAGGTGCTCATTCCTCCCGTCTTCCCCACGGGTGAGATGATCAAATCAGGCAAGTTCTTCGCCGTTATAGAGGAAACCCATTAACCAGACCCACACGCAGCCATGAAACTGGAAGGCATCTTTCGTCTGCACACGATGCAGTTCCGCGCCGAGGCCGAATCCATCGAAGAGCTACTGGCGCTTGCCTCGGCCTGCGACGAGATCAACCGCGCCATCGAGCTGTTCGCCAGGCGCGTGGGCGTGCCCGTCGAGGAGGTGCGCTTCGAGTACCGCCGCAACGTGCAGGGGCAGCACGGCCGCTTCGACATGCTGCTTCTGCGCACCTTCAAGGACGGACGCGTCTATTCGCTGTCGATCGGCAAGACGGACAACAACCCGCTGGGCATCTACGTCTCGCGCAATCCGGAGCGTATCCGTTCGTTCACGCCCGGCGAGGGCGACGGTGCTTCCGAGCCGGTCATCGAAGAGACGGAGGCACCTGCCGACGACGACGCGCTGTTCGACCCGTTCTAGGAGAGCAGGTAGCTGACGAGCGCCGAGATGATGATCGTAAGCAGCGCCGCCGCCAGATAGACGCGCCCCTCGAGGTTCGACAGGCGGTCAGTGAGCGCGCGGTCCGTGTTGTGCAGCTCGGAGAGGTGACTTATGAGCAGTTCGGTCTGCCGGTCGGCAACGCTCTGGATCTCATGGGAGATGCGTTCGTGGGCGGCAGACTGCCTGGCCGACAGCTCCGCGATCTGGTCGATGATCATCTGCTGCAGCTGCATCTGCGCCAGCTGCGTCTGGTGCAGCCGCTGCGCACTGGCATCCAGGCGCGCATCGACCCGCTCGGCCAGCGAATGGATCTGCGACGAAAACTCGCCGCGCAGCGTCTCCATCTCCTGCTCCAGATTGGAGACGCGTCGGCTGAGCTGCTCGATTACCACTCCGTTACCTGCAGCCATGCCTCCTTCACTCCCTCGGGTATAAGTCCTTCGCGATGCGCAAGGTAGGCAACCAGCGGCCCGCAGTCGATGTGGATGAAGGTCTGCCCGCGCCGGAGGTAGAGCATCCATCCGATACGGATCGGGATGCCGAGATCCTTCGAGACGCGGCGGGCCAGTGCGGCCAGGTCGCGCGTCTCCTGCGGCGTTGCGACGTCAAGGTCCATCGCGATGCGGTAGACGTGCGGGCTGTGCTTTGCCGTGGACAGACCACGCCGGATGAGCAGCCGCTGCTTCTCCGGCGTACGCACGCCCGAGGTGCAGGGGATGGGTCGTCCCCAGCGGCGCCGGATCTCATCGGCCACCTGAAGGATCGGCCCGAAGATCAGCTTCTCTTCGGGCTCGTACGGCGGCGCGTCGTAGAGCTCGGCGGCCTTGAAGAATTCGCCCTCGTAAACGTACTGGTCACGGAGCGCGGTAATGATCACCCGACATATCCTACGACTGCTGAGTGGGGGCCCTGCCTCGCTACTGCGTGTTTACTATTCGCTGAGAACCTTCCGAACCTTCCTTGAGAATAGTCTCTATGAAGGAACTCCTTACATGGCCGGTCAAAATCGTCCCGGACGCAACCATCACGTCCTACCAGATCATCAGCAATCCCGTAGAGAAAGTCCACTACGTCTACGTCCGCCCGGATCAGCCGCTTGACGAGTACCAGCTCTCGCACGAGCTGGCGCATGCCGTGCTGGCCGAGCGTGTGCATCCGGCCTTCGCGGGCGTGGGGCTTTCGCGGGAGCTGGAGCGCTCCCGCCGCAAGCGCCATCTGGCGACGACCGCCTACAGGGTGGCCACCGAGTGGTTCGTCGACGAGCTGCGCTACCAGCACCACCCGGAAAGCGAGCGGAAGGAACTGCTGGAGCTCATCTCCCACCCGGAGACGCTCCGCCTGATTGCCGAGCACGAGCCCTTCTCGCTGGGCCTGCTCTGCGCCGAGGCCCGTCGCTGGCTGGGCGTGGAGGTCGAGCACCCACTGGTCGACGTCTTCCTGGAGGTGGATCCCGCGCAACCGTCGCTGGGCGCGCTTGTCCGGCTGATCAACCGGCTGCTGGAGGTGCGCGGCTCGAAGCTGCGCTGCCGAATCGACACGGAGAAGGGCGTTCCTGTGCTGAAAGAGCGGTCAACCACCCCCGGCTGAAGCCGGGGGCTTGAAGGAGTAGCGCATGCCAAGCGTGAAACGGAGAGTTAAACGGGAGACTAGGGTGGCCGAGGTCCGAGAGGGCCGTTTGAAGGCAACTGAACCGACTGGACGTGGCAGTCCAAAACATGGTGCGGATGCTCCCCAAGTCTGCGCCCTCTGTGTCGGTCAGCCCCGATGGGGGAAATTGCCGCCCGCAAGGGCGAGATAGGAGGTAACTCTTATGCTTTACGTGCCCGTTGTTAGCAGTACCGGAAAACCCTTGATGCCCTGCCACCCGGCAAGGGCAAGGGAACTTGTCCGCAAGGGCCGGGCAGTGCGCCGGTTCGATCGGGGGATGTTCTACATCCGTTTGCTGGATAGGGCAGATGGTGATGTTCAGCCGGTGGCCTGCGGCATTGATCCTGGGAGCAAAAAGGAAGGGCTTACGGTCAAATCCGCCGCCCACACTTATCTGAATCTCCAAGCCGACGCCGTTACTTGGGTCAAGGATGCCGTCGAGACGAGGCGGCAAATGCGCCGCGCCCGCCGTTACCGTAAGACACCCTGCCGCGCCCCGCGCTTCAACCGATCTCGTGGGGCTTTGCCTCCAAGCACCAAGGCGAGGTGGCAATGGAAGCTGCGCATTTGCCGCTGGCTGAGCAGGCTATTTCCCATCGAAACCTTCGTGGTGGAGGATATCAAGGCGCACACGCGCGGTGGGAGGCGATGGAACCGTTCCTTCGCGCCCCTTCAGAATGGGAAGGCTTGGTTCTACAGTGAACTGAGAAAACTTGGGCGTGTCGAGACCAAGCAAGGCTATGAGACCAAAGAGCTTCGGGACGCGCATGGGCTGAAGAAGACCGGTAGGAAGCTGGCGGAAGTCTTTGAAGCCCATTGTGTTGACTCGTGGGTTCTCGCGAATTGGTGGACTGGTGGACACACCAATCCCGATAACACCCGCATGATGTGCATCACGCCGCTTCGCTTCCACCGCCGCCAATTGCATCGTCTCCAAGCAACTTCCGGTGGGGTCCGTATGCCATACGGTGGCACACGGAGTCACGGCTACAAGCGCGGTAGCCTCGTCAAACATCCTAAATGGGGCATCGCCTATGTAGGTGGTGTTCTCAAAGACCGAATCAGCCTTCACCGACTCGCCGATGGGAAGCGGTTGTGCCAGAACGCCCGCCCGTCGGATTGTAAGTTTCTGGCGTTCAACTCTTGGAGGACGCGGCTCCTCCCCGGCATGAATGCCGGGGTCTCCGCCGCGTGATATTAGGATGAAGACCGGACGTTGCTGCCGTGACGTCGAGATGGGCAGCTACCGATCGCAGCTGCTCGTGCCGGGTCCCTGCGGGAATCTCATCGGCGTCGATGCCTGCCTTGTCGAAGAGCTGCAGCGGCTCTGGCGGGCAGGCATCCACACGGTGGGCAGCTGCTGCGGGCACGGCCGCACGTCCGGCTACATCCAGGTGCTTGACGAGGACGCACCCCGCATGGAAGCGCTGGGTTACCTGCGAGATCCGAACTACGGACACGACACCCTGCCCTGTTACCTGCCGCGCTATGTTTGACGGTGTTCAGTGCCACGCCTGCGGGCGCATCTACACGCTGGACCTTTACGTGGACGATCGCGTGTGGCAGATCATCCGCCCGAACGTCCGCACCGAAGGACTGCTGTGTCCAGCCTGCATCGGTGATCGGCTGGAACGCGCCTTCCGAGAAGGTAGACTGAAAGACGTAACACACGGTGTCATTGAGCTCAGGAAGTAACATGGAACGCTGGTTGAACCTGTCGGGCACGCGCCATCTGAAGTGGCCCGACGACGTGGAGATCCTGGAGCCGCCGGAGGAGCTGCAGGATCTGCTGCACCGGCTGGCACAGCCCGGTGCGATGCTTCAGCGCGTCTCGCGCGTGGCGCGCGAGGTGATGCGCATCTGCGACGCGGTCGAAGAAATGCGGGTCGATGCGGTGGTGATGGGCGCGCTTCCCTGCGCCGTAAGCGCCGCGCTGGCGCTGCAGCTGGGCACGAAGGTGCAGATCTACTGGCCTGTCATTGGCCGCGTCGAGGACTTCGACATGGAAGGACGACCCTGCGTGCGCTTCGTGTGCCGCGGGTTCTGGCCGTTTCCCGCGCTTCGTGATATGGATCCGATCGTTCTGGAGGAGTAGCCATGCCTGTGACGCTGCGTGATGCACGGGCCATCCCCGAGAAGGCCCTGTCGGTCAGCCGCCACGGACATCTGGTGCTCTACACCTACCGCCTATGGGCGCAGGGGCTGTTTGACGAGTACCCGCAGCTCAAGAACCTGCGCGGTACGATCTTCGACGAACGCACCGGGGAGATCGTCAGCCTGCCCTTCCACAAGTTCTTCAACCTGGGCGAGCGGGACATGTTATCCGGCGAGAGGCTGTGGTGGGCGCCCAAGCTCGACGGTTATCTGGTGCAGCTCACCTGCTACGACGAGCAGCTCGTCATGGCCAGCCGTACCAGCCTCAACCCCGAGGGGCGTGTCGTGCGGTGGGCGCGCCAGGTGCTGGACCCGCTCTACTACGATCTGGCACGCCAGCATCCCGAGCTCACGCTGCTCTTTGAGCTGCGCGTTCCCGGCGCCCCGGAGATCACCACGCCCGCCCGGGAGCACCGCATCGACTTTCTGATCGCCCGGAGCAAGCAGCCGCCCTACGGCTACGTGCTCCCCGAGGAGCTAGGCGTGCCGGGCGTGCAATGGCACCCCATCGACCGAAGTGACCTAGACGCCTTCATCCGGGAGGTGCGCAGCCGCCAGCTGGACGAAGGCGTGGTGCTTTTCGACGGGGACGACCTGCTCAAGGTCAAGACGGCCTGGTGGTTTGAGGCCACGTCCGTGCTGAAAGCGGGCGACCCACTGAAGGCATATGCTGCCGGAATGCTGGACGACTTCTGCGCGCTTATGGCGCTTCGAAACGGCGCAGAAGACCTGAAGGCGCGCTTCAATCGGGCACGCAGTCGTCTTGCGTCGGTGCTCCACAGTGAACTGGAGAAGGCCCGGCAGGCGCCCGACCGCAAGACGGCCGCGCTGCGTCTGCAGCAGATCGCCCGCGCGTGTCCCACACTTGGCGGTTTTGTGCTGAGCGCCGTATTCGCTGCACTGGACGATCCGGAGGTGGACATGCTGCACCTGCTCCTTGAGCTCACCGCCCGCAAGATGCGCTTCGACGAGCTGGAGCAGTTGCTCCCTCAGCTGGAGATGGCTACGGCTGCTTGAAGAACCGCTCCCA
>ERZ795042.505-NODE-505-length-31394-cov-6.724337_pt1 | contig 31394 bp, 47 predicted proteins | sample MGYA00375126_ERZ795042 | MGnify/ENA primary metagenome ERZ795042 (study PRJEB30171, sample SAMN05518105) | compost metagenome | isolation source: Feedstock adapted compost from Newby Island compost facility, Milpitas, CA | place: USA:Newby Island compost facility...
GATGCGGCATCTGCGCCCAATCGTCTGCGTAAACTTCCTTCAAGTGCATCAGGTGCTCGCGGTTGATCGCTTCTCTGATGGCCTTGCGGATTTCGTTAAATTTCTCGGTCGTTCCGTCACGCTTGGCGGCAGCGGAGGACTTGCGCTTGCCATTGCCGTTAACGAGTGCGATTTGCGCTTCCTCTGTCTCAGCTTGTGGCAAGCTGTCTAGGTCCATATCCCCGGTTGGGATTTTGAACAGAGACCGCAGGAAAGCCTTTTCAGCGTAGCTCTGAGCTGCTTGATGCGTTTGCGGTCCGGTGATCTGAATAAACAGTGAGCGCTTTAGACTGTCATGCGTCCAAGTGGCATCTTCCGTGGCCAGGATAAATCCAAATTCTGCCTTGAGCCACTGGATGGTCTTCCCTTCCTTTTCGACGCGGACAATCTCGTGGTCGATCTCTAAAGGCACAATGGCTAAGCCGACTTCTCCCAGCTTCCGCGTGAGTGCGGCATAGATGTCGTCCGTGGAAGAGTAATTATATCCGCCGTGCAGGTTCTTCTGGCTCTTCCTGACGGCATCAAGAGAAGCCTGAACAGCACAGATCGCCTTCACGATCGATGGCGGAATAGGTTGAATTGGTGATTGCGGTGCGCACCGCCCGAGCCGAAAAGTCATATCCCCCTCACTGGATTGCGCTCATCACACGTTCCGCGTGCTCAATTTGGCGTTCATTCCACTTCTCCAGCGCGCGCCTTAAGGCGTACCGCTTGTCAGCTCCGGACCTCGCCCGCCAATGGCGCATGTAAATCTTCTTGTAATCAGGGTTCCTGATCTCCCACTGAATTTTCCTCACTGCGCGCGCCGGCACGCCAAGCTCGATTACGATTTGCTCGACAGTCTGACCTGCCTTGAGCCTCTTACGTATTCCATCAGTAAGCGTCATGTTATTTTCAAGCTCCCACGATACGATCGCCCAATGTCACATCCCGCGAGCATGTGAAGCGCAATCCGGATAGTAGCCGGCGAGCCGCTTTCGCCAATTCGCATATGCGTCCGTCAATTTCCCGCTCCCATCACAATTGCCAGCCCCACCCCGATGCCAACAGCCAGTACCGAAAGAAGGATGGCGCTGATTGCCACCTTGATGCCGTAATGCATTTCGATAGTCGTTCCGTGCATTGCTCATCGTCCTTTGTCTTTACGCACGCGACTGCACGCGATTTGGATTTGGGCCGACCCATTTCGACGGTGGCGCTTCCCCAGGGCCGGGTACTATCGGAGGAGCAGCGCCTGGCTCTCCCACCGGCACGAGCGTGTCCCTCTTTAACGCTCCGGCCCAAAACTGTTATTTCCGCTCAACGTACTGTTTTAGTCTATCGAGCGCTTCCAACACCCACTCTCTGCCTCCAAGGGGATTTTCTAGAGCCCGCTCGACCCAAACGAGCGCATTCCCAAATTTCTCATTCCGCCACGTCTCGGTCATTTCCTGCTCGAGCGCATTTGGCTCTTCGCTGCGTTTCTTCCGCCGCTTTAGGAGAGCCATGTGCAGCTCATATGGCTCAGGCCTTTTGACGATCGGGAATAGGATGACGTTACTCATTTCCCCACCCTTAGCTCTGGCTTATAGGCATGATCACAGCACCGACTGGTGATAGATGGCTCGCTCGTTTTGCTCCCATGACGGCTCGTCGCTCGGGAACTCTTCGGCCATCTGGCGATCAACCTCGAAACGATGCTGGAATGTGTTCCAATCCCTCCAGATTGCGTCGACGATCCACTTGTGGGCCGGATCGGGATTTTTTGCGTCGAGCCGTAGCGTCCCTTCGATCTCTTTGCCGCTCGCAGTGACTCCAGGGAGCTTCGTGATGTGGAACTCCTCGATGTACCACTCACCCAATTCATCGCGGTTGATGCAGGCGACGGCTTCGCAATCCTCCAATTCCCCGAGGCAATACGTGACGGTTTCTTCGTCCGGCCTCACCGCAGGAACAGTGACGGTGATCGGGAGGACGAACCCGAATTTGTATTCGATATCGTAGGCCATGCTCAGTGCCTCCGTCGGGATTGAACTCGTAAATTCAAGATTGCCTTTTGGGGGTCCGGTGGCAGACCCATGCTGAGCATGGGTCCAGCCGCGGATGAGAAGGCGGTCCTAGCTGGTCATGGCTGCTCTCCGCGGGCCTTCTTAAGAGCGGCCTTCATCTCGGAGAGCATCAGCTCCCAATCGTCCTTGTGTTGCTGAGGGAAGCCGGACCAAAGCAGGCGATCACGCTCGATCGTTGCAACGGCTGCGGCCAGCGCTTCGTACAGATCAGGTGCTGCCGCTATTAGGTTGGCGTTGGCTTCTTCGTCACGCGGATAGCTATATGACGGCTGAACGGCAATGCCGACGTCGTTCTCTGCGGAGATGTACCAGCAGGGAATTTTCTTTGGGTTCCCGTCCCAATCACGACCCACCCTATGATGGGTTTTCTTAATCCACGGTCCCGGAGTGAATTTCGTTTCGGTTGCCATATCGTAAGCCATGCTCAGTGCCTCAGTTCGTTTCCTTCTGCGGGACACCGGGGAGAGGGTTGTTAGCCGCTCTCCCCGCCCCGCTGCCTAGCCGTTGCCGGCCAGAAATGGTTGATCGGGTGGCACCGGGGCTGGAGGGTGATTGATCAGGACGAGTGACTAGGGATCGGGGGTCTCGTCGGAGTGCCATCGGCCCGCTGCCCCGGTGCCGATGCAAATCACTCTACGAGGATATTTCCTCTCGCGCAAGCAAAAAGAGGATATATCCTCATCACGAAAAAGTGAACGGAAGCGCGCGCCACTTAGCAGAGATCAAGTGATCCCGTTATCGCGGCTGCCGGAAGATGAGGGTGATCGGGGCGGCCCACGCCAACTTGACGTTGGGAATGTCATCCTCGCGGGGGTCGAAAGACTTTATGTTGAAGCGGCCGACCGTCTGGCCGCGGCCGAGGATGCCTATATAACGCTGATTGTCGGTGGTCTGGATAATGCACTCGGTCCCGATCAGGTTGTCGAGGTTAGGACCGAAATGTTTAACGCCGACAACGATGTCGTCGCGGTGGAACCTGGGCTCTAGGTCAGAACTTTGGATGTGTACCGAAACTGTGTTCTCATGAAATAAGCTAACAGGAATAACAGGCGCCTCGTTTGGCGCGTACTCCCCCCACATGCGATGCCCCAAGCTGTAGCCGTTAACAGTTATGGCCACATCTGAGGATACATCACCTTCGAGCAAATAGGCTAGCGATATTCCGAGTGCTGAGGCCAGCTTTGCCAGCGTATCGATGCGGGGGGTCACACCGCGATCCAGTATATCCCGCAGTGCGGTGTGATTAACGCCGGCCGCGCGCGTGAGCTCCACACGCCCGATCTTTCTCGCCTCCATCGCGGACGCAAGACGCTCTCGCCACCCTGCCACTGCCCTCTCCCTGGCGCTCTTCCCATAACCCTTATCTGCGCCGGGTGCAGTTATAACCTCCTGTTGATGGATAGTCGCGTGGGTAGTTTCCTCTTGCAAATGAGGATTTATCCTCCTAGAGTACGTGATCATGAGCGCACGTGACGACCTTCTGAACGAGATCGAGCGGTTTCTCGAACGCTGGGACATGAGCCCGACCAAGTTCGGACAGCTCTGCATGAACGACCACACGTTTGTGAAACGGCTTAGGCGCGGCAGTGATGTCCGTCTCGGCACCGCCGAGCGTGTTCGGATTTTTATCAAGACTTGGAGACCGCCGCCGCGGGGAAACGCACGTCGGCCTCCGAGTGAGGCCGTCGCAGCGGTGTGAGTGCGGGGCCACGCCGGGCAAGTGGCAGCCGGCTAAACTGCACTCACGGCAACGCCGTCCGGGGCGCCGCGTGTTCGGTCCCCGACCTCCCTACTCAGGGAGTGGGGGCGCCAGCCGGGAGAGGAATTCACCGCCTAACCTCTCCCGGCACCCTCCTTTCCGTAGCCAGCGTACCGGCGCGTTGAGTGCCTGCCCTTCCATGGGCGTTTCCTCCCGATGAAGCAGCCTCGGGGAGGCTTCGGCCTCCCTGCCTTTTCCGGGAGGTCATCAGTCCCCAACTTGGGAGCGCACCAATGCTCGAAAGCAAGTTCCTACGCACTATTTGCAAGATTGCGGGCACCCTTCTCACCCTGACATCCCTTTGGCTCACGGCCTGCTTCGGGCTGTCCATCAGCATCGGCATGATGCTTGGCCTTGGCGTCATCGCATTCATGTCTGCCTACCTGCCAGCCGTTCTGGTCGAGCTCTCGAGCACGCCCTACAGGAACGTATTCCGGGCCGGTATCGCTGTTGCGGCAATCGTCACGGTCATCGATATCACGACCAACGTCTCGACAGGCGGAACGCATAAAACGTCTGATGTTGTGCAGGCGAAGGTCCAGAACATCAAGTTCGAAGACAAGCGCGATGCTGTGGCCTCGGCAAAAGAGGAAATAGCACTTTACGAAAAGCTGATTTCGGATCTGACCAATCAGAACCCCTGGACAACGTCGGTATCCGCTGATGGCCTCCGTGGCCAAATCCAGCCTATGGAAGAGGCCATTCGCCAGGAGGCGCGCCGCGGTGGCTGCGGTCCAAAGTGCTTGGCTCTGAAGCAGGAGCTTGCCGAGCTCCACAATCGGATTGCTATAGCCGAGAAGCTGGATGAGCACACAAAAAAGCTGCAGGCCGCGCGCAATGCTCTGAGCAACGCCATTGCGCAGGCTGAGAGCGTTGAGCAGGACGTATCTGCCGTCGCGACGCAGAACTTCCGCCTTGCCTCACTCTTCACGCTGAGCCGCGATCCGGACGAAGGCGCGCAGCATTGGGTTGACCAATGGCTAACAGTGCTCTTCGGCGTCGGGATCACCTTCGCGGCGCAATTCTTCAACGTGCTGGGATGGGTATCTGATAGCCGCGGCAGGGCCTTTATGGAGCGCTTCGCGGCGCCTCAGAGACCGTCCGCGCCTCCAGTGGACCTGACGCCCCGGACGGTTCCGGCGCCGACTCCTGCCGTCTCAGAGCGCGTCGTGGAGCACCAGCCGACCATCTACCACATCAAGGGCGCTGACATCATGGACATGCTCCGCAGCTCAGCGCAGCGGGCAAGAGGAGCTTACGCAGCTTGAGGAGAAAGAATTGAGCCCGACCCTGGGCAGCGGATCGGGCTCTATGAGGCCAGAGCATTTTGAAGGTGAAGGTGCGACCTTCGATGAGAGACATAGAAAAAGAACAGGACAAAAACAAGGCTTGGGACCACTGCCGCAGGCTCGTTGTCTACAGCATTGATGGTAAGTGGTCGGGCGATCTGCGCTGCAAGGATTTCGTCGAGTACCTGGTCAGCCCCTCTTACGGCAAGGACGAGGGCCCGTGGGTTCCGGTCGTCCACCGAGACACGCTGCATCTCATCCATCCGGTCTTCACGCATTGCGAGGGAAGCGCATGACCTGCTCACGCTGGATTCGTGTTTGCGTCGATATGCTCGATCATCCATCCCTCAAAGGTGAGTTTGATCGCCGGTCGGCGTGGCTTTGGCTTATCGCGAATGCCGCCTGGAAAGATCACAAAACACGCACGCGCGGCGGCATGGTCGAATTGAAGCGTGGCCAGGTAATGGCCGGCACTGAATATCTCGCTGGCGTGTGGGGCTGGAGCCGCAAAAAAGTGCGGACATTCCTCGGCGAATTGGAGGCCGAAGGAATGATCGAGAAAGGGCCAGCGAAAAACCAATACGCCACGATCCTAACTATTTGCAATTACGACAAATATCAAACGCCAGCAGAAAATGAGGCCAACGAAAGGGCCAGCGAAGGGCCAGCGAGAGGCCAGCGAGAGGCCAGCGAAGGGCCACACAGTACAAGGGATACAAGGGATATAAATAATATTCCCTCAGTAGCTACCGTTGTACCATTGGCCGCGCGCGCGGAAGCGGCTGCTGCTAAGCCGAAAATCGATTTCCGTGATCTCCACAGACGTCTGATCGAAGCTGGTGGAGATGCGCTCAACCGAACGAGCGCCAGCTTGGAAACCGTTTCCGACGTGATAGGCTGGATTGAGACCGGTGCCGATCTCGACAAGGACATTCTGCCCGTAATTCGGGCGAAGGCGGCACGTGCGCGGCCGCAGAGCATCCGCTCCTGGCAGTACTTCGCAACAGCCGTTGCCGAGGCCGTTGAGAAGCGCAAGCGCGGGCTACCGACAGTGGCGGAGCCGGAGGCCCAGCCCGTGTTCCGCGTATCGCCCGAAACAGTACGCTATGCCAAGCCGGCCCTTGACGATAGCTGGCTGCACGAGCTTCGCGCCAAAAACGAGCAGCGGAGGGCGGCAACATGCTGAAGCTGGTCGAGCCGTCCTATCCCGAGCCACCGCACGACATCGAAGTCGAGCAGGCGATCCTCGCTAAGATCCTGATCGATAACGCCAGCATGGACGCATTCGCGCGGATCACGCCGGCCGATTTCTACGATCCCGTGCATCAGGCGCTGTTCGAAGCCATGGCCAATCAGTGGGCCGACAAGCGGGCGATCAACCTCGGCACGCTCAAGGCGGTTCTTGCCAACCTGCCGAACATCACGCCGACCGTCACGCCGATCGAGTACATCCGCCGCCTGACGACCTACGGCGATACGCGCAACGTCTCCGACTTGGCGGTAACGCTGCTTGAGCTGTCGAACAGGCGGCGCCTTGTTGACACGGCGGCAAAGCTTGACGCTGCCGCCCGCCAACGCGGCGTCAAGGTCACTGACGCGGCCAACTTGGCCGTGTCGGCACTGGACGAGGTTCTGAGCCACGCCCGGCCTGGCCGCCCGACACGCAGCAGGTTGGCCGACGCGTTCCGGGAGACCATCGACGCGCTGATCAACGACGACGGATCGGAACGCATTTCGACCGGGCTGGCGGATCTCGATGATGCCCTCGGCGGATGGCGGCGCAAGCAATACGCGATCCTCGCCGGCAGGCCATCCATGGGCAAGACAGCGGTTGCGACCTCGGCAATGCTGCGCACGGCCATGTCCGGCGTCGGCGTGCTGTACTTCTCGCTTGAAATGCCGACCACGGCAGTTGCCGCGCGGTGCCTTTCTGACCTTGCCTGGAGCCCAGACAGCCAGGTGCCCTATGCGGCGGTGCTCGCCAACAATCTCACCGATCATCAGCATAGGCTGCTTGGTGAGGTCGCAGCGCATTGGGCGACGCTCCCTGTCACAATCGACGATCAGCGCGGGCTAAGCATGGCGGAAATCGCCGCCAGGACGCGCGCAGAGGCGCAACGCTTCGAGCGTGAGGGCAAGACCCTTGGACTCGTCATTATCGACCACCTCGGCCTTGTGAGGCCGTCCGGCCGCTATGCCGGAAACAAGGTGCAGGAAACCGGGGAAATATCCGACGCGCTGGCCACGCTGGCCAAGGACCAGAACGTCGCCGTGGTTGCCCTCCACCAGCTCAACCGCGGCACGGAAGGCCGTGACAACAAGCGGCCTACACTCGCCGATCTGCGTAACTCCGGCGACCTCGAGCAGGACGCAGACGTGGTGTGCTTCTGCTACCGCGAAGCCTACTACCTAGAGCGCATGAAATACGACGCCGGCAGCCAGCAGGAATTGCAGCGCCAGGCCGAGCTCGATGCTTGCCGGAACACCCTGGAAATCCTGATCGCGAAGAACCGGAACGGCCCGACGAAAGCCGTGACGCTGTTCTGCGACATGGCCTCGAACGTCATCCGCGACCTTGCCCGAGAAAGGAGCTGAGAATGCGCATCTACAATGGCTTCCGTGTGAGCATCAATCCGCAATTGCCACCTCGCACGTGGCGGCTGATCGGCCCCCGTTCGCTCGAATGCTCTGCCGACCTAGCGAAAGAACTCGCGGGGCTCAAGCAGGATAAGGCGAAGGCCTCATGATGTCCCAGAGAGACAGCGAATACGCCCGCAAATCCGACCGCATCATCGACCGCTACTGGATAGGGATGATCGAGTCCTACAAGGCCCGTTACCCAACAATCACCGATTTGATCCGCCGCGGCTACTCAGCCGAGAGGATAGCTGAGTTGGCCGGCTGCGAGGTGTGGGTGCCGAAGATGATCAAATGCAGCGGGAGGTTTTGAAATGACGTGGGTCTTGTTTCTCACCCTGGTGGTGGATGCCGTCTGCACGCAGGAGGCCGCCGCATGAACCTCCTAGCCGCCATCGCTCTCCACGAGGCCGCAGGCCACACCAAAACGCCAGTAGACAATGATCGCCTACGAGACCTCATCAGAAAGGCCGAGAGATATGAACTGGTATGTCGCTGTCGTGCCCGCACAAAAGGAGTTCGCGGCAAGAGACCGGCTCAAGGACCTCGGCTATCAGGTCATGGTGCCGGTAGAGTACAAGTGGCGCCGAAAGTCCAGGCACACGAGACAGCGGATTGAGGTCGCCGTGCCTTTGCTGCCCCGGTATGTGTTTGTCGGGACAGCGGGCAATCTGTCCTGGTGGCAGGTGCGGCGCTGCCCGCTGATCAAAGCTATTCTCGGGTGGGAAGGGGTGCCCACGCCGTTGCCGCCAGAGGCAGTGAAGGCGCTGCATGGGCTCTCCTTCGCGGTTCCGACATTCAACCCACACCGGAGCATTCGCGCGGGGGATCAGGTGCAATTCGCGGCCGGGCCGCTGCACGGCAAGATCGCCCGTGTGCAGAAGATCGTAGCAAAGCGCGCTCGCGTGCTCATCGAGGTATTCGCCAGCATGCGGGAGATCGAGGTTCCTTTGGAGATATTGGAGGCGGCATGAGATTGCGAAATACGATCGTCTACGGCCTGATCGGCCTAGTCGCATGGCCGGTTATTGCCGCTCTTGGGGTCGTAGAATGGGAGATGGCAAGGGTTCTTATCGTCTGCATGCCGGTTGCCTACTGGTGCGGTTTCCACGACGGCGAGCGCTTTGGCGAAATTGCTCTTAATGTTGCAAACGAATCACACAGCCTACGTTGCAAATGATAAGCGTTTGAGGTACAAAAGAATTGGACGATGGCGCGATCCGTCGGCAGGTTCGAGTACAGCCCGAGCCGCGGCGCCACCCTGCGGAGCCCTATGCACTCCGCGAAAAGGGTTATTGCGCCCCGAAGCAACCCCCCTCCCGAGATTGACCGCCCTCGCCACGCAGAACCTATTAGCGAGGGCGGTTGCATTGGTGCGATACGCTTACCTGGGAGCTTTCATCGGCTCTGAACTCAGCCGACAGCTTAACCCTAGCCCATAGCGGCTGAATCCACGATGAACGTCAAAGACATCATTCGCCGTCCCTCATTGGCGCCGGCATTCTGTGCGCATTGGCGGGGAGATAGATCATGCCACTGAAGAAAGGCTCATCGCAAAAGGTTATCTCTCAGAACATCAAGACGCTCAAAAGAGAGGGCTACCCGCAAAAGCAGGCCGTCGCCATTGCCATGAGCAAAGCTGGCAAGAGCAAGAAGAAATGACCCGCGTCATCCTGAGCAAGAACTGGACCCGCAAACCCAAGGCCAAGCACTTCTTAATCCGCGACAAGGCAAAGGCGGACCGGCTCGAAAAAGCTTGGAAGGCAAAGAGCAAGAGAAAATGACGCTGCAATACTCAGTGGCGGTGCGCAACGCCCGCCTTGACGCGATCGAGACGACGATCGGTCCATCGCCCATACTCGAAATCCGCTCCGGTCCACCGCCGGACAATTGCGCAGCACCGGATCAGGGCACTGTGCTCGCCACACTCAATCTGCCGTCTGACTGGATGGAGGCGGCGTCGGACGGCGTGAAGACCATGGCTGGCACCTGGCAGGATCTGTCGGCCGACGCCACGGGGCAGGCGGGGCATTTCCGCATCAAGGACTCTACTGGCACGGTCTGTCATATCCAGGGCACTGTGACCGATACGAACGGCAATGGCGACATGAAGGTTGACAACATCAACTTCGCCGCTGGCCAGCAATTCACGATCACGGCCTTCCAGATCACGACCGGCAATGCCTGACCATGGCCACCGTCTATCTCCTCGATAGCGTCAAGGTCGCCACCCCGACGACCGGGACCGGAAGCGTTGCCGTTGGGGCGGCCGATCCTGGATTCCTCACCCCAGCGGAGGCCGGAGCCGAAGATCAAGGCGAGTACATCTGGCGCCTGGATGACGGCGAAAACTTCGAGATTTTTGTCGGCACATATTCAAGCAGCGGGCCGTCGGTTTCGCGCGACACCGTGATCATATCAAAGATCGGTGGCACGGTAGGGACGAGCAAGATAAATCTGTCGGGCTCGGCTCGCTTATCGTGCGTGCCGCTGGCTCAGTGGTTCATCGATATGTTTCAAGCCAACCTGCATCTCATAGGGTTGGCAGCCGGCACCGATATGCGGGCCGGCACTGCGAACGATAAGGCTCTTACACCCAAGGCCGCTTACGACGCTAGCGATGAGGTTACTCTGACCTACGCCAATCCACTTGTGATCGACTTCAGTCAGGGCACGAACTTCAAAATCATTCTCGAAGGCAGCCCAGAAATCCAGGCGACGGGTCTGGATAATGTAGATGGAAAAATGGGGCGCATCAGGTTTATTCAAGACGCGAACGGCGCGCGCGAGCCGACTTGGAATTCTGCGTTTGTGTTCTCTGGTGGAGAGGCTCCGGAATTTAGCTCATCGGCAGGTGCTGAAGATCGCGCCTATTACGACATTTGTGATGGTAAGGTCTACATCGCGTTTGTGGAGGACGTGAAATGACACCGCCTTTTGCACTTCCTCCATTCGATTTTCCGCTCCCTGTGTATATCCGGCGAGCGGAAAGCAAGATGCTACTGCCTCAAATGGCGATACTACCTGGATTGATGATGCCGCCGGGGTTAATGGGTGGGGGCTTAGACTTTGACCCCGCGACATTGGCGGATATCGCAGCGGTTTGGGACATCAGCGATATGTCTACGCTGTTCGAGGACATCAGCTCCAGCCCGTCGACGCCAGCCATCGTGGATGGGCGGGTCGGCACTGTGCTCGACAAGTCCGGCAACGGCCGACATCTGCTGGCCTATACAGGGGGCGTCGATCAACGCGCCACTCTAAGGAGGAGCGGCGATCTTTATTGGCTTGAGTTCTCTAACAACGCATATGATCATTCTCTCCCTAGCGCAAAATACAGCGTTGCGGTTGCTATTCGACAAACTTCGGGTGTGACTGGTTTCAGAGGGCTCTTTGCGACGGGCGAGATGGTGTTGTTAGCGCAGACGCCATCCCCCGGCTGGGGCACTTATTCGTCGGGCACAACCTATGCCGGATCTAATATAGCGGACGCTCAAGACCACGTAATTGTTATGGAGGGGATAAACTCGGGCACCTTTTATCTGGATGGCGTAAATGATGGTTCCTGGGCTGCGACCTCAGGTCAGGTAAGGCATATCGGCGGGATAGAAAACCAGCGATATAATGGCCGTTTCTACGGTGCGGTGGTCCGGTCCGTGCCCTTTGGTCAAGATAGAAAGAATGTCGAAAAGTGGCTCGCTATTCGGCAGGGCCGCAAACTCTAATGTAAGGGCCTAGTTATGTACATTTACACCCTCCCCGACAACCGCCAGCTCACCCAAGGCCAAGCCTTCGAGCTTGACGGCAAGAAATTCAGCCGCGCATGGCTCTCTAAAGCGACACCGGAAATGTTGGCGGCGCATGGCATTACCGTAGAGGAAGTGCCGCCGCCTGAGCCGGGGCCGCCGACGCTCGACGACTATCGGATTGCAATTCAAGCACATATCGACGCGACGGCCCAGGAGCGCCAGTATGACAGCGGCGTAAGCTGTGCGAGCTACGTCAATTCGATCAATCCGTTATGGTCAGCCGAAGCGACGGCATTTATCGCATGGCGAGACGCGGTGTGGGCCTACGCCTTCCAAGAGCTCGCGAAGGTCGAAAATGGAGAGCGTGAGCAGCCGACCATTGACGAATTCTTGAGCGAACTGCCGCAAATCGAATGGCCAGAGTAAGAAGCCGCTCCTGACGAAAGACTCCTTAGATGCTCGGCAAATGGCCGCTTGGCACGGTCCCTCTGGCAACAATGCCGGCCGGGCGCGCGTTGGGCGCGCTCGCCGTTACAGAGGAAGATGACAGCCTTTCGGCATCGGCCCAGCTTCGCATTGCTGGCTCTGCCGCGCTTGTCGAGCAGGATGATACGCTAGCATCCACTGGCGTCCTGCCGATCAAGGGTGCCGTCGCAGTCGCGGAGGACGACGACACACTCGCCGCGTTGGGCATCTTCGTGGTGCCGCGTTTCGGGGCTGTCGATGTCACCGAAGACGATGATGTGCTGGATGCGCGGGGCGCACTGGCCATATCCGCGACAGCGCATCTCATTGAGGATGACGACGCCGCGGAAGTCCGGGCCATAGTGAGGGCGGCGGCGTTCAGGTATGCAAAGGCGCGCTACGAGGCGCTGCCGCTGCTCATCGCCAAGCACAGCGCGCCGCCTGTGATGAAGGCCCGCAGAGAGCCGAGGACATTCAGAGCACAGCGTCTCGCCGCATGAGCAAGCTGCAGATCACATCGGTCTATCAGGGCGACACGGCCCGTCTGCCCTTCGAGGCACAGGACACGACAGGTGCGCCCGAGAACCTGGAAGGCTGCTCGATCCGCTGGGCACTGAGCAAGCCCGAGGCCATCGACTCGCCCGTGCTCACGAAGACATCAGAGAACGGCATTCTGGTGCTCGACGCCGCCGCCGGCCGCCTCGTCGTCATCATCAATGCCGGCGAGCTCGATACCCCAGGCCAGTACGTGCAGGAGCTCGAGATCACCTTGCCATCTGGCGAGACGTACACATATGGTCAGGGACCATTCATCGTGAAGCCGACCGTGCTACCGGAGCAGGCATGACCGAAACCGAACATCTCATCCGCCAGGCCGCCCGTGAGATCGGCATCACGCTGAACATCGCACGAGACAGCAAATTCACGGTAGAGGCCAGCACTGACGAGCCAGACACCTACAAGGTTTCCTTCCTGAACCGGAAGGGCTACAATACAACAATTATCATACCTATGACATCGCAGTTCTCGACCATCTATGCCGCTCTGAAGAACGGGTGGAGAGGCAAAGTTTGATTTCCCGTTTGAAAAATGAAAGAAATCAAAACAAATCAATCAGGAGGTAGGGGAGGCCGCAGACCGGGTGCAGGTCGCAAGCCGGGCTCCGTCACCAAGCGCACGCAGGAGATCGCCGCGGCTGTTCTCTCGCAGGGCATGACGCCGCTCGAATATCTCCTGAGCGTGATGCGCAACGAGAAAGAGGACGAAGCGCGCCGGCTTGATGCGGCCAAGGCCGCCGCCCCTTACATACACCCGCGTCTTGCTGCCGTCGAGCATTCCGGCAACGCCGGCAAGCCGCTGACGATACAAGTGGTGACCGGCGTGCCGCGGGAATAAAGAGACGTGCCGCTCGCCAATGGGCACAGTGCAACGCATTAAGGCATGGCTAAGCGGTATTTGAAGCTGCGGCGTTCGCTGCGGGATAGGTTCTACGACAAAGTTTCGCCGGAACCGAACAGCGGGTGCTGGCTCTGGACTGGAGCGACCAATGAGCTTGGATACGGTGTTATCGGCCTCGGCCGGCGCGAACAGGGAACGGCCAAGGCGCACAGGGTATCCTATGAGCTTCACAAGGGGCCGACCAACGGTCTCTGTGTGCTTCATGAATGCGACAATCCAGCTTGCGTTAATCCCAGCCACCTTTTCCTTGGGACGTTAAAGGACAATTCGCGAGATTGCGTGAGGAAGGGGAGAAACTTCATCCCTGACAATCGCGGAACTAAAGCGAAATGGGCCCGTCTCAATGAGGATCATGTGCGTGAAATCCGCATGAGGCGCTTGAAAGGCACTGAGTACGCCAGAATGTACGGTGTCAGTAAGAGCGCCATTTACGAGATCTGGCGAGGCAAGAATTGGCGGTCACTAGGATCGATCTAGGATACCGCGCGCGTCCGCAATTCATCCCATTTCACACGAGGAGACAACGGTGGGCATGTATTGTTGCCCACCGTCGAAGGTGCCGGCAAGACCGTCGCCTGCATCATGGACCTCGTAGACGCAGCTCTGCGGTGCGAGAAGCCGAATCCCAGGTTCGCGTATATCGCGCCGTTCTACGCGCAGGCCAAGGACGTCGCGTGGGCGTACTTCAAGCAGTTCACCGCGCCGATCCCTGGTGTGGAGGTCCACGAAAGCGAGTTGCGTATTGATCTGCCCAACGGCGCGCGTCTGAGGCTCTACGGGGCGGACAACTATGACCGCATGCGCGGCGTCTACTTCGACGGCGCGGTGCTCGACGAATACGGCGACATGGACCCGCGGGCATGGGCCGAAGTGATCCGACCGATTTTGTCTGATCGCCGCGGCTGGGCCACGTTCATCGGCACGCCCAAAGGTAGGAACCATTTCTACGAGATCTGGCAGGCCGCGAAGGAAAACCCGAGCGAATGGTTTACGCTGATGCTGAGGGCATCTGAGACAGGTCTGCTGCCGCCCGACGAGCTTGAAGATGCTCGCAAGGTCATGACGCCCGAGCAGTACGAGCAGGAATATGAGTGCAGCTTCGAAGCGGCGATCCTGGGCGCTTACTACGGCCGCGAGATGCAGAGGCTTGAGGCTGAGGGGCGGATACGCTCCGTGCCCTATGATCCGAGCCTTCCGGTTTACACGGGTTGGGACCTTGGCCTTGATGACGCGACGGCCATTTGGTTCGTACAAGTCGCGGGCGCCGAAGTTCGGGTAATCGATTACCTTGAGACCAACAACGAGGCGCTGTCATCGATCGCCCGCTCGCTGCTCAATGAGCGGCCGTACATGTACGGGGAGCACTACCTGCCGCATGACGCGGAAATCCGGGAGCTGATGACCGCCAAGAGCCGCAAGGACACGCTTGAGAGCCTTGGCGTGCGCCCGGTCAGAGTGGCGCCTCGGCAGAACGTAGAAGAAGGCATAAACGCGGTGCGCAACCTCCTGCCGCGCTGCGTCTTCGATGAGAAGAAATGCGCTCGCGGCATCGAAGCCCTGCGCAACTATCAGCGCGAATGGGATGACAAGCTAAAGACGTTCCGCAAAACGCCGCGCCACGACTGGGCGTCACATGGCGCGGATGCCTTCCGGTATCTGGCGATATCGCTCAGTCCGCGCGCCAAGCCGCAACCGATCAACTACCCTCGACGGGTCTACGCCTAGACCATGGAAAACGACACCAAACCCCGGCCCCTCAGCGACGAGGAGCTGGCGTCGATCCTCGACCAACTGAACCGCCAAGCAATTGGCTGGGACAGCGACGAGGTATCGGCCGATCAGGACAACAATCTCGACCGGTATCTCGGCAAGCCCTACGGCGACGAGGAAGAAGGCCGGTCCAATGCCATCAGCATGGACGTGGCCGAGGTCGTCGATTGGGCGATGCCGGACCTCCTGGAGCCGTTCATCTCCGGCGATCGCATCGTCGAGTTCGAGCCTGCGAAGCCCGAAGACGAAGAGTGGTGCGAGGTCGCGTCGGATTACGTCAATCACATCTTCTTCAAGGAGAACTGCGGCGCGACCATCCTTCACGATACTGTCAAGACGGCGCTGATCCAGAAAATCGGCTTCAGCAAGTCTGTCTGGCGCGAGAAGATCAAGGAAGAAACGCAGACGCTCACAGGCTTGAGCGCACTGCATTTGGCCGAGCTCCAGCAAGACGAAAGCGTCACGATCAACGAGATCACGTCGGAGCCGATCTCGCAGGAGCTTCTGGCCGATCAGAGCATAGCCGCGGCCTTCGCGGATGGCCTGGTCTACACCGTGACCATCACGCGCACGACTAAGGACGGTTGCGTTGAAATCTGCTCGATCCCGCCCGAGGAGATCAAGGTCTCGAAGCGCGCTGCTGACATCGAGGCCGTCGATTACATTGCTCACGAAACGGAGCAAACGCGCGCCAGCCTTATCGACATGGGATTCGATGAGGACTTGGTGATGGAGCTTCCTGCAGCTGCGCGCCACCGCGAGGACAGCCGAGCTGATCACCGGTTTTTTGATGAGGACCGGCGCGAGAACCTCGGTCGGGATCGTATGAGCGATACCATCATCCTGATCGAGGAATACGCCCGCGTCGATTACAACGGCGACGGCAAGATGGAGCTCCTGCGCGTGTTCCGCGCCGGCAATCGCATCCTCGAAAAGGAGGAAGTCAGCGAGCACCCGTTCAATGCGTGGACCGCAGATCGCATCCCGCACCGCCTCATCGGCCTCGCCCTCGCGGATAAGGTCAAGCAGACGCAGAAGATCAAGACGCACCTCACGCGCAACCTGCTTGATAACGTCTACCTCGCCAACAACCCGCGGCTGGAAGTCCCCGAGAGCGCGATTGGCGACAATACCATCGACGACCTGCTCAACGTGCGGATCGGTGGTCTGATCCGCACGAAGCAACCTGGCCAGTTGACGCCCGTCGAGGTGCCGGATCGATCCAAGACGGCGCTTGAGGCGATCCTGTACATGGACTCCGTGCGTGAGCAGCAGTCCGGCATCACGCGCAACGGCACGGCGATCAACTCGGAGGTTCTGGACCCGAAATCGGCCTATCAGGCGCGGAAAGAGGACCGCAACGAACAGGCGAGAAAGCGCCTCATGTGCCGGATGATCGCGGAAACGTTCCTTGTTCCGCTGTTCCGCAAGATTTTGCGCCTCGTCGTGCGCTACCAAGACTTCGAGAAGATGGTGCGGATCTCCGGCAAGTTCGTCGCAATCGATCCGCGCTCATGGAACGCCGATGTGGCGGCCACGCCGAGCGTAGGCCTCGGCTACACAAATCGCGAGGAGGAATTGCTGGCGGCCCGGATTATCGGCGAAGCGCAAATGACTGCCAGAGAGATGGGCATGGCGACGCCTAAGCACTTCTGGGAAACGGCCGCGCGTATGGTGCGGGCCGTTGGCTGGCGGTTCCCGGACAAGTTCTTCCTCGATCCGACCTCGCCAGAAGGTCAGATGGCCCTGCAGCAGTTCGCGGCTGCGCAAGGCCAGGACCCGAAGTTGGCTGAGGTGGAGGCAAAAGCCCGGCTCGATCAGGTCAAGGCGCAGCACGAGGCGCAAATCAAGGAAATGAAGCAGGCGCACGAGGTCCAGATTGCGCAGATCAAGGCGGAGAACGAGCGCCGCATTGCCGAGATGAAAGCGCAAAACGAGTACGAGATCGCGCAAATCCGCATCGCGGCCGAGCAGGCCATCGCCCGCGAGAAAATGCAGATCGAGGAGCGTTTGACACGCTGGAAAGAAGAGCTCAGGGCCGAATTGCAGCGCGAGTTGATGGACAAAGTGGGAGGAGCGTCGCCTAGCGGCAATGGCGCGCGCCCAACAACGGGAGCGGTGAGAATGGGGGGGCAGATTGGCTAGCCTGTTTGATCAACCGGCACTGCCCGGACTGTGGGGCGATGCGGAGGATTACGACACGCGCATGATTGTGGAGCGCATGCGGCGCAACCAAGCGTATGAGAACAGCCTGTTCGGGAGGATCGCGGACTGGCTTGGCCGGCAACAGGAATGGCTCGAAGGGGCATCGGCGTTCAACCCGATCGCGATGGCCCTTGAAGGTGCCCAGATCGCCAACCGCTGGGCTGGGTCACCTGCATTCCCCGAGCGTGTGCAGCAGGGGGATATGCTGGCGCCGCTTGGGCTGGGTGTGATGGCGGCGCCGTTTGCGGTGCGTGGTGCGATTGGCAGTGCTGGTGGCAAATTGAAAGGCGCCAGACCGGAGCCTGGCGCCTCAATCCCCAAGGCCGGAGCAATGGGGGCGCCCGTTTCGGGCAGCGGTATCCTAGCAGAGACCGCAGGCAGTAATCTACAAGGAACGATTGCTCCCCGTCAACCGCAATTCAGGCGGTATTACAGTGTCGAGGTGTCGGATCGGCACTTCCAGCCTGCAAAGGTTCAGTACGCGCCTCTCGGAGAGCGCCCAAAGGGTGTGCCTCGTCGAATTTGGGATGAACAGCGCGCGAAGCCATGGATCGTTGGCGATCTTCTGCCGCCACACCAATATCAGCCACGCTTTGCGACTGAGCAGGAGGCCCGTGCTTTCGCTGAGCGTGGTCGGCCTGATCAGTACCAGACTTTCGTGCATGAGGCCCACAGGGCCGGTCTCAGCGCCTTCGAGACGATGAAGCGGTGGCTCGATGATCGGGGCGTCGAATACACCGCAGACACTGCCAGCACTGGCAGCCAATATATCACCGTGCGGAATGGAGATCAGAGGCTCAAGGTGCGGTTCTCTGATCACAGCAGGCACGCCGCTATTGGAGGAAAGAGCAGGTCACATACACGTTGGGAGTGGGATCTTAGCGGATCGCGCTCACAGCTCGCGTCTGCACTTAGGTCTATAGATGAGTGGCTTTCCAATGAACGATGAAAGGCTCCGTGCGTCCGCCGAGCGTGGCCGGCGGTTCCGCGAGTGGTGCGAGGGAGATGAAGGCCTTTACGCCGTCTTCGATGCCGTCGAGCGCAACTACCTCGACTCCCTGATGAAAACAGACATCGACGACCAATCTACGCGGGAGCGGATCTATCACCGTGTCGCCGCCCTGCGTGATCTGAGGCGGGCCATGGAAGCGGTGATTGCTGACGGCAAGTCAGCCGCGGCAATCGTCGAGAAGCTGACACGGATGCAGCACAAGCGCGCAATGCGCAAACCTAAGGTGATGGCATGAGGATTTTCCCCGTAAAAGTGTTTCAGGCCGAAGTTGGAGCCGGGTCAGAAGCACCCGCACAGCCGCAATTGTCCGCCCAAGAGCAATTGGCGGGGCTGTTCGCGGCGGAACTCGCCGAAGCGCCCGAACCCAAGGCCGAAGCACCAGCCGCAACGGAACAGACGGCCGAGAGCGCGCCAGAAGAGGCGGCGCCCGCCGAAGAAGCTGCGCCTGAAGAAGGCACAGAGCCCCAAGAGGGAGCGGAACCGGAGGACGGAGCCGAAGAGCCCACCGAAGACCCGGCCATCGCAGCCCCTCCCGGCATGAGTGAGGCCGACAAGGCCGAGTTCGCCAAGCTACCGCCCGCACTCCAGACATGGATCAACAAGCGGATCACGGAGCAGCAGGCCGATTACACGCGGAAAACCCAGCAGGTCGCCGAGCAACGCAAGTACTACGAGTCCAGCGTTGCAGAGCTGCAGCAGAAGTTGCAGGCATACGACCATATTCTCTCGCAGTTCACGACCCCAAAGCTCGCGCCGCCCGACCCCAAGATGCGAGATACGGACCCCGTGGGCTACGAGGAGCAATTGGCGTCATACCTGCACCAGAAGCACCTGCAGGAGGTGGCCGCCGCTGAGCAACAGAAGGTTCGGGAAGAGCACGAGAAGCTGCAAAGAGCGCAGCTTGCCGAGTTCTATAAGCGTGAAGCCGAAGAGCTGCACCGGATCGCCCCTGAGCTGTCTGCGCCCGATGACAAGGGCAAGGCACTGAGAAAGGCGGTTTGGGACTACGCGATAAAGGTCGGTTACACGCCCGAACAGCTCTCCATGGCCAGCGCGCGGGACATGGTGACGCTCTGGAAAGCTCAGCGATACGACGCGATGCAGGAGGCCCGGAAGAACATCAAGCCCGTTCCCCCGGCCGCTCCGAAGGCGGCGAGACCAGGGCCGGCAAAGGCCATCGGCCGCCCATCGAATGTAACGCGCGCCGTGCAGCAACTGGTCGAGAACCCGAGCCGTGATGCCCTCGCGGCCGCGTATCTCGCAGAACTTCAAGCGGAGCGATAAACTATGGCTGTCGTAACCAACGCATACACCACGGGCTCTGCGGTCGGCATCCGTGAGGATCTGACCGATGCCATCCACCGCGTGGATGTGGAAGATACGCCGTTCATGTCCCGCGTGGGCACGACCACGGCAAGGCAGACGTACCACGAGTGGCAGACCCGCTCTCTGGGCGCGCTCGATACCTCCAACGCGAAGCCCGAAGGGCAGCAGACCGCAAGGGCAGCATCAACGTCTAACGTCAGGCTCGGCAACCTGTGCCAGATTTCCGAGAAGAACGCGACCGTCTCAGGCACCTTGGAGAGCGTCAACAAGGCGGGTCGTGACAGCGAAATGGCCCTGCAGATGGCCGACCGCACCATCGAGCTGCGGAAGGACATGGAAGCCATCCTGCTGAGCAATCAGGGGATGAATTCCAACGCCACAGTTGGCAGTGAAACCGGCGTTCGCCTGCTTCGCGGCTTCGAGGCATGGATCAGGACCAACACCAACCGCGCCGATGATGGCGCCGATCCCGACGACCCGAACACAACGCCGACGACAACGGCCACGGACGGCACGCAGCGCGCCTTCACCGAGGACATGCTCCTCGATACGTTGCAGGACATCTTCACCACGGGCGGGAACGTGAAGTTCGCCCTCATGGGTCCGTACAACAAACGCGTGTCGTCAACATTCCAGGGCCGTGAGTCCACTCAGATCACGGTGGCCGCCAAGACCATCCATCAGGCGACCAACCTATATGCGTCAGATTTCGGCACGATCCAACTCATCCCGCACCGCTACCTGCGGTCCAATGGGCGCTCAGTGCTGCTGATCGACCCTGAGATGGTCAAGGTCGCGTATCTCCGCCGTTTCGTGCGTTTCCCGCTCGCCAAGATCGGCGACGCCGAGACCCGCGTGATCCTCTCCGAGTACACGCTCGAGATGTGCAACGAGAAGGCGCATGGCGTCATTGCCGATCTTACGACCACCAAGCCGGTCGAAGAAGACAACGGCGAAGGCGGCAGCGACTAAGCAATCGGGGCGGCTCTTCGGGGCCGCCCTTGCTCCATGGGGAACAGAATGGCACGCAAACCACGAGCTGCACCCGCAGCACCGGACAAGCCCGCTCGTGATGCGATGAAGCGGGTGCGGATTACGCACTACAAGGTGTTCACGTCGATTGGCCGCCTGATCGCGGGCCAGCGGGAGCATCTGCCTGTGCAGGAGGCCGACAAGCTTATTGCCAAGGGACATGCCGTCGAATGCTAGTGAATCCTTACGAGTGGCGCGTGATCCACGAGCGCCCCGGAAAGCGCATCCTCGCCAAGGTTGACCCTGCGACGAACGAGGTCGTGATCTGCGAGGAGTGGCTCGAAGATCACGTGCTCGAGCAGGCCCGCATTCAGCGCGAGCAGCCGCTGTTCGTCCACCCCGATCTCAAGCCTCTGGCCGTTGTGCCGGACTCCGTGATGAGCAAGGCCATCAAGGAAGGCTGGAGTGAGGATCAGAAGCAGTGGGAGAAGTGGGCGCGTGACATCGACAACCGCAATCTGAGGCTGACGCCCTGATGGCCCTGTTTGCGACCCTCTCCGATCTCAAGGACGCCATTCGCGACGAGTGCGAGCGGCGCACCCACGCCCGCTTCGACTCGTCTCTCCCGCGGTTCATCGCAGGGGCTGAACAGCGCATGTGGCATGGCGCATGGCCTCCGCTGGCCTCCGAGCGCTTGCGTTTGCGCGAGATGGAGGCCGAGGCCGTGATTGTCGTCACGGACGGAGAGGGGCAGTTGCCAGAGGATTATCTCGAGGGGCGCCGCCTCATCTGGACGGCGGGGGACCCGAAGACTGCCCCCACGTACGAGGCGCCCGACGTGTTCTACGAGCACCGGTACGCGCTCACCACGGGCTATCCGGTGCGCTACACGATCGAGGGCGGCAAGATCCTGTTCTCACCGCAGATCACGGGCGAGCTGAAGCTGCTCTACTACGCGGAGCCGGCGCCGCTCGTTGAAGAGACAGACACCAACGCGGTGCTCGCAAAGCACCCGATGCTCTACTTCCACGCGGCGCTGATCGAGGCGTACCGCTGGCTGCGCAACAACGACAAGATGCAGGAGCACTTCGGCAACTACACGGCGCTGGCATCTGGCCTGCTCCACTCTGATCGGCGGGCACGGCAGGGGGCCAACCAGCTCGCCATGCGCATTCCGAATTGGCGCGCACGTTGACTGATGGAGAATTTGAATGGCAAATGTACCTGGACCGTACATGGTGCACCGCAGGACGGATGCTGTGGCACCTGGTCAGGCATTGGTCAAACTGACCAAGAACGACACTAGCGACCTGCCGGACGGCCCGTGCCGTGCGCTGCACGTCGGAACGGCTGGAACGGCCAATTTCATCGACCTTTATGGCAATGAATGCGTGAACTTCCCGCTGAAGGAAGGGCTTAATCCCTATGGTATTCGCCGCCTGAAAACTGGCGGCACGGCCGATGACATCTGGGCAGTGTACTGATGCTCGGCGTTGGTTTGGCATTGACGAGTGTTGGGGCGTTGGGGAGTAGGGCCTTCCACCCCCGTCAACTCCCCGGCCTCATCGCTCTCTACGACATCTCGGATCTGTCGAGCCTGTTCGTAGAGCGCACCGGAGCCTCAGCGACGACCCCAGCCCAAGTTGGTGGCGTGGTGGGGACGGTGCGGGATTTGAGTGGGAATGGACACCACCTAACCGCTCCGTCGGATGCAGCGCGGCCGATCTTGCGTACCGGATCTGGCTTCTATTGGCTGGAGAGCGATGGTGTTGATGACTATCTCCGAGTGACACTTGGTGGTATTCAATTCGCATCTGTTGCGTTGCGCGAGTTATCAGGGATTCCGGACTTCGGAACATATTTAGGTGTTTCTGGAGTAGTGAATGGAGTCCATTTATCAATAGATCGTAATCCACAAACTAATGCGATCTTGTATGTCGCTGGCCAAGCGAGCGGAGCGCAATACCAGTATAGGGTCAATCATGCCGGCCCGTTTGCGACGGGGTCTGCCAACAACATCGTGCCGCGGGTGGATGACGACAGGGTATACTGCGTGCAGCACCCGATGCATCCGCCATCCGGCACCGCCACATTTTCGGTATGTGGTCGTCCTACTAATGAAGCTTTGGTACCGATGCGGTTGTATGCGGCAGCGTACTTCTCAACTGCGCCCGCAGAAATTGATATTGCAAGGCTAGTGAATTGGATGGCCGCTCGGTATGGGGGCGAGTCATGACGTCCTACCCCCACTCCCTCGTCGTCATCTGCCCAGACGCACTGCGTGACGAGGTGCTGGCCCTTGGCATGATGCTTGATCCGCCAATTGATGGCGGGCTGTCTGTTCCTCTTTCGGTAGACGGCTCCGAGCCCGTGACGCACTGGGGTTGCCACGCATGGGCAACGCCGCAGTTCGTCGCGATCATGACGGGGCAGGTTACACCGGAAATACCCGGCGTCACGCCAGAGCAGATCGCGGCCATCCTCTCGCAGCTTACGGTGTCAGTTGACGCCGAAGGTCTCACGATGCGGGCGCATTTCGATCATGTGATCGGAGACCTTGGACTCCGGGTGATCGAGACGGAGGAGAATCCGTGACCCCGGCAGGATACAGAGGCCCGGCGAGCGTCAAGACGCCGTACAACGTATGGGCCTGAGAGCGAAATGAGATCCAAGCAGCCGGCCCCGTTCGGCAACTACGAGCCCGACAAGGGCGCGGCCAGCGGCGTGGCGCGCGTGGCCAAGGGCGTTCTGTCCATCGGCAAGCGATATGCGCCGCTGCCGTCGCCTGTGGCCTACAGCTCGTCGCCGCTCAATGACTTCTGCCTCGGTGCCGCGGGCTTCTACGACTCAACAGGCTTGCCCGTGTCTTTCCTCGGAGATACGGGCCGCCTCTACCGCCTGCTCAAGAAAGAGCCTGTTGATGTGTCGCGTCCGGGCGGCTACGCGGCCGATCCCGACTGGCAGTGGTCATTTGGACAGTACAACAACTTCATCTTCGCGGCCGCCCGCGGCGTGCCGCTGCAGTACATGGAGCTGGGCGGGACAGGGACATTTGCCGATGTGCCGGGCGCGCCGACTGCCGAGGTCGTGTTCCGCATTCGTAACCACATGTTCGCCTGTGCAGGCCGTACGGTGAACTGGTCGGCATTCAACGATCCTTTGGATTGGGAGCCGGATTTCGCGACGCAGGCCGGTGCCGTGGAGCTAGGCCAGGAGCGTGGCATCATCGTTGCCGGTGTCGGCGGCGAGCAAGGCGCGATATTCCAAGAGCGCGGCATCGTCCGCGTGACCTATCAGGGTGGGGAAATCCCATGGATCTTCGATGAGGTCGAGGGCGGGCGCGGGGCATGCTCGCCCGGATCTGTCAGCCGCTGGGGGACGGGCGCCTTCGTGTGCGCGGAGGACGGGTTCTATTTCTGGGACGGCCTCAAGATCGAACCCATCGGTCAGGATCGCGTCGATCTCACGTTCTCGCGGGAGCTCAACTATCCCTACCGCGGGCGCGTGATCTCGGCAATCGACACCGTGAACAAGTGCTGGATGGTGGCCTATCCCGCAGGATCGAGCGTCGTCTGCAACCGGCAGCTCATCTATTCTTGGGCTGACAACCGATGGACGCACGATGATCTCGACGTGCAGGCCCTGTTCGAGATGCCGCGTGATGGCGTCAATGCGGACGATCAGGAGGCCATCGAGGCGCTGTTCGGCACGGCCAACGTGGACGAGCTTACGGACGTGTCGGTAGACAGCGCAGCCTGGCGCGAAAGCCGCAAGTCGTGGGTGATGGTCGATACCGACCGCAAGGTGCGCGTGTTCACGGGGCCGCCGCGGCGCGCCGTGGTGGAGACGGGCGAGTTCGAGCCCAATCCGGCACAGCAGACGTATCTCTCGGAAATTTGGCCCGTGACGGATGCGGAGCCCGGCGATGTCGAGATCACGGTCTATGCGCGACAGCGGTTGGGCGAGCAGCCCTGCTTTGCCGACTCGAATGGCGTCAACGAGTACGGCTGCTGTGAGCTGAGGGCTGAAGGCCGGTTCCTGCGGGCAGAGATGGTGATCCGTGAGGGTGCCAGGTGGTCAGAAGCGCACGGGATACACTGGGATGGCGAACCATCAGGCGAGCGGTGAGCATCTGCCATGGCCCAGGGCTGGCGATCCTGGCAGCCTTCTCGCGTGGGCCAAAGCGCTGGTGCAATCCTTGTCGCGCCGCTTCGTGCAAACGGAAGCTGTTGTGACCAAGGTCGTCGAGGAGACCATAGACCCGCTGGTGCATGACCAGACGCAGGCGCTTGAGGCCATGCATAATTATGCCGCCGAGGTCGAACAGCAGATCGCGGATGCCGGCGGCGTTGCGCAAGGAGTCTATAACCTCTATCAGCAGGCGGCCGCGGCGCGTCATGCGTCTTTGGCCCAGCATTACCTGACCGAGGCCGTCGCACGGCTCGAGCAGCACGTGCGGCGGAGCGAGGATGAGGTCAGGGCACAACAGATCAATACAGTTGCGGCGTATCTCGCGGGCACGGCGGCGACGATCGAGACCATCGAGCAGGCAGTCGTGAACGGCGAGGACAGCATTGCGCAGAAGATCGAGACGGTCGAGAGCCAGGCACAGGGTAATTCGGCGGCGATCAGTGAGCTTGCAGAGTCCGTCGATGGGATTGCTGCCCGCTGGGGTGTCGCGGTTGATCTCAATGGCCATGTGATCGGCCTCGTTCAGCTTTCTGGCGATATCTCTGGCTCAACGTTTGTTGTGGTGGCCGACAAGTTCGTGATTTCGCACCCGGACGACAGCGGACAGCTTATGACGCCGTTTGTGGTGGGGCTGGTGAACGGGGTCTCCACCGTCGGCATCAACGGCAATCTGGTGGTCGATGGGTCGATTTTGGCGCGGCATCTCAACGTCGGCACGCTGTCGGCGATCTCGGCCGACATCGGGACCGTGACGGCCGGGAAGTTGCAATCGGCGGACGGCAATTTCGTGATCGATCTCGACAACAAGACGATAGATATCACGACGGACGATGGGGAATGAGCACGGTACGGTTCAAGGCGCGCGGCAGTGACGGTCGTGTGGCGATATGGCGGGACGGGAGCGACGAGGACCCGTTCGATGAACCGCTCGCCCATCTCGACCGCGTGCTGTTTCACTCGGATCTCAACTACCCGGCCATCGTTTCGATGCACACGGGGACGCTGAGCCTGCCGGCGCAGTCGGGCAACACGGAGAGGAACGTCAACCATCCGCTCTTTGCCCACAATCTCGGCGGAATTCCGTTCGTTCTCGGCTACGTGACGATCGAGGGCAACCGCGTGCCGCTGGCGGGTTCTGTGCCGATCGCGTGGGACAATGCCGGCGTGGGCCGGTGGCTCAACCTCGGCGCCGATGAAACCAACGTCTGCATCCACGAGTCCTCGACGACCCTCAGCAGCGGTTATCCTGCCGTCGATGTTGATTGGACGGTCTTCGTGACCAATGTCATCGTATCATGACACGAACCATCTCGTTTGTGACATATGCCACCAGCACCGGCACGACCATCACGGGTCCTGCAGTGATCCAGGCGGGCGACATACTGGTGCTCGTTGATGATTCGGTGTTCATGAGCCAGGTTGGGGTTATCCCGGCGGGGTTCTCGCTCGTAGCGCGGGTAAATTACGACGATCTGCTCGAGCAGAACATCAGCGTCAAGATCGCTGACGGGAGCGAGGCGAGCGCATCTCTGACGGGACTTGATGGCCTTCCCTGGAAGATCCTACTCGTGTTCCGTCCGAGTGCGCCTGCAGTTGCGATTTCTGCTCATAGTGTGAATGGGCAATTCACGTTCGACGATCCAGAGCCTCAGACAGTCACGGCAGGAAGCGGAACGCCGCCGCTGATTGTCCTGGGCTTCTACCGCGCTGTCAACCCGGTCGATCCGCGCACGATGCTGCCGTCGAAATCCGGCGAGGCAAACCTGCAAGGACTGTGGGCGGCCTGGAAGATTTACAATGCCAGCTCCTCCAATGTCATCGTTGACATGGAGAACGAGGGCGAGAACGTCCTTCAGAGCCTATATCTTCAGGTTGAGATGGAGCCGGAGGAGAACGAACTCGAGGGAGAGACGCTGCATATCTCGTCCACCGAGTTCAGGGCCTCGGCGGGCAAGTTCGATGCCTCTAAACGCTATCTGCGGGCCGGGAGTACGGGCTCGTTCTTCCCGATCCCGCACGGGAAGACGGTCGATATCTTCCGCAACCCGACCCAATCGGACACGTCAAGGCGGATTTCGATCCGGTACTCCGTCGCTGGCTACATCCGTGAGCGGACTGACATTGACAGCGGCGACTTCGACGCCACTGTGACGCTGACGACACTCTGATGCCGATGTCATTTGCCAACGGACGAATGGTCGTCAAAGACGACGATCATGTCGTGTTCGACAGCGACGAAGGCCTGCTGCAGGTCATCAGCAGCCACACGGGCTGGATCACTACGCCGGAGAGGCGAGCGCGCTGGCGCTGGAGCGAGATCGAGTCGAATATTGATGAACCCGCTGACATTGACCAGGATTACGTGCTGGCCAGCATAAACCCACATGCCGACGTCGTGATCGGGTCGTTCAGGGCGAGTGCGATCGACGGGAAGGGCGTCACCACCAGCACCGGCTGGTACAATGCATCCGGGACCTATGTGCATTGGCAGAGTGACGAGTCAGTCCCAATCCAGGGAACGGCAGCCTACACGTTTCGGGCGGACAACGGAGCGCTCATCCTCAACGAGCGGGTCTGCATGTACGGTTATCTGACATTGGGTTCCCTCCTCTACACTGTCACGCTGAGGCCCGTGACCTTTGAATACTACCTGATGGTGGGGCGGTTCACGTGACGCGCCTCGAGCCGACCCCTGTCCCTGATGTCCCGGCCATCTGGCCCCGCATCAGGCCCCACATCTTGCGGGCCATGAAGCGCAGCGACGGCTGGTGGACGGAGAAGGAGCTCAAAGAGCGCGCGTTTCTTGGCCAGATCGCCGTCTGGCAGATCAAGGACGGTGACCGGATCATCGGATGCTGCCTTGGAGAGATCGAGGACTGGCCGTCTGGCAAAAAAGTGGCCGTCATCGTCGGCGTCGGCGCGGATGACGGCTACGGGATCGAACGGCATCTCACAGAAGTTGAGGCGTGGGCCAGAATGCACAGATGCCATGAGGTTCACGTGCGCGGCCGTGAGGGCTGGCGGCGGCGTTTGAAGCCGCACGGTTACGAGCTTTGCATGATCACACTACGGAAGGTGCTCTAAAGATGGGCGGTTCCAAGAAATCGACAACGAAAACCGTGTCCAATCCCTGGGCTCCGGCCCAACCGGCCCTGCAACAGCAGCTCTCGGGCGTGCAGGCGTACTTGAGCAACCCGCAGTCGTATCAGTCCTATCAAGGCCCGCGCGTTGCGCAGATGAGCGACACGACGCGCGCCGGTCTCGATGAGCTGGCGCTCGCCTCGGGCGGCCGGACGGCTGCGGATTACCTCACGGGCGTCATCGGCGGAGATTATTTCAACCCGGCGATCAACGACTTGATAGAGGCCGTTCGCGCCAATATCGCGCCATCCATCAACTCGGCGTTCGCCCGCGCGGGCATGACGGGCTCGACCACGCACCAGGGCATCCTCGCCAAAGCCCTGGCGCAGGGCATGGCGCAGCCGCTGTTCCAGGCCTACGAGGCCGATCAGGCGCGGCGGTTGCAGGCGGCAGGAATGCTGCCGTCGATCAGCGCAGGAAACGCTCTCGCGGCCATCCAGGCGGGCCAGATCGGCGAGAGCTACGATCAGCGCAACATCGACGCGGCGCGTCAAGCGTGGGAAGAGCAGAGGATGGCAGGATTGCGTCCGATCCTAGAGACGCTGCCCGTCACGACCGGCATCGGGGGCTTGGGCGGGACGAGCACGAGTCAGACGAAGCAATCCGGCGGCGGTCTGCTCGATAGCATCCTCGGCACGGGCATGATGGGGGCGGCCATCCTCGGGGCGCCGTGGGGCGGCACAACCGTTGGCGGCCTGATCGGCAGCGGCTTGAGTGGTTTGTTCACGCCGACCATCGGCCCCTGGACGACGATAGTCAATCCGTACTCGGCCTGATGGAGGCAAACGGAAATGGCACAGCGCGGCCTTTTCGGCGTGATCGAAGACACCATGACAAGCCCTCTGTGGCTTGGCGGCGCGGCCCTGCTGTCAGGCGAAGGCTTCGGCGGGGCGCTTCGCGGTATGCAGCTCGGGGCGGGATTCCAGCAGCAGAAGCGCAAACAGGAGGAAGAGGAAGCGGCGCGGCAGAGGTTTCAGCAGCTTTTTTCAAGCGGGCCGATCCGCAGCATCGATCCGGCGTTCTCGCAACTGGCGCAAGCCGTTGGGCCTAATCAAGGGGCGAAGATTTTGGCCGATGCGCTGCTTGCCAAGTATCGCACCGATTTGGATGCGTCCCGCAGGGCAAGAGTTGGTCTCAATCCTATCTACGGCGTGGACGATCAGGGCAATCCGGTGGTCCTGCAGACCACGGAGACGGGCGAGGTCATCCGCAGCCGGATGCCGGCTGGCGTCACGATCTCGCGTGAGCCGCTGCGGTTCGATGCCGGGACGCACTTCGTCCTCATGGACCCGATCACACGCCAGCAGATCGGTATCATCCCGAAGGCAACTGAGGAAGAAGCCGCGAGCCGCGCACGCGGTCAAGAGCTTGGCAAGGCAGAAGGCGCCGCAAGGGCAGGATACGAGGATGCTGTTTCCAAGGCTCAACTTGCCCTGAGCACCATTCAGAAAATCAAGGATCATCCAGCACGCGAGCGCATGACAGGCTGGAGCTCTTATTTGCCGACCGTCACCCCGAGCGGCAGAGGCTTCCAGGCATTGCTGGGTCAGCTTGAAGGTCAGGTGTTCCTTGAGGCTTACAGCGGCCTGCGTGGCGGCGGTCATATCACGGAGATCGAGGGGGAGAAGGCACAAAGGGCTCTTGCGCGTCTCGATACTGCCCAGAGCGAGGAAGAATTCGTCCAAGCCCTCGATGATCTCGCAAGCGTCATACGCGCCGGCATGGAGAGAGCGGCAAAGAAAGCTGGTGTCTCGACGCCACAGACGGAACAGCGGGCAACGCGCTATAGATACAACCCGGCAACCGGAGAGCTCGAGCCCGCACAATGACCATCAATCTCTCGCGCTGGGAGCTTTACTTTATCGCTATCGTCTTTGGGCTTCTGGCCATCAACTACGTCTGGATGGAACGCGACTACTTGAGGATGAAAGCCGCGATGGAGGCGCGTGTCCCATGCGAGCAAATTCCGACCGGTGAAGGCGGGCCAGTCAAGCGCTTTCGTTACGATCCAGAACGAGGTCAGCTCATCAACATTGAGACCGGGGAGGCTTGGTAATGCCCATTCAAGTCGAAACCCCTGATGGCGGCATTGCCGAGTTCCCGGACGGGACGCCGACTGATGTCATCCGGCAGGCACTCGCAAAGAGATTCCCGCGCCAGCCGACCACGGCTGAAACAGTCGCAGACGTTGGCGAGCAGGCCATCCGTGGTCTGTCGAGGGGCATCGTCGGGACTGTAACGCTTCCCTATCGCGCAATCGACTGGGTAGGCGAGAAGATCACTGGCGGCGATTTCTTGCCCAACGTGGAGGATATGCCGCTCTATAAGCCGTTTCTGCAGCAGCCAGAAGCTGCGACCACTGCCGGGCGCTACGCGCAAAGCGTTGGTGAGGCTGTTGGCGCAAGCGCAATTCCTGGTGCTGGCCTGATGAGCCAGGCGCAGCGTCTCGCTGCCATGACCCCCACGACAACTGGTCGAGCCATCGCGCAGGCCATTGCAGAGCCGATCGCGAGATCGCCCGGACGTGCCGTTGCTGCCGACATCGCTGCTGCCGCAGGCTCTGGTATTGGCCAGCAAGCTGCTGCAGAAGGCGGCTTTGGCCCTGTTGGCCAGACGATTGCGGGCATTGCCGGCGCGGCGGCGCCGCTGGCAACAGCAGCAGGGGTGAGCCGCCTAACCCAGGCGGGCCGCGAAGCTATTGCTGGTCGTTCGCCTTATGCACAAATGGCGCAACGTCTTGCCGAGGAGCCCGGCACGGGAAGCGGCCCGACACTTGACGAGCTTGCGGAAAGCATAGCCACAGGTGCGCAACGTCAGGCTCTCGATATCCTTGGCGAAGAGATGGTCCGCGCGCGCGGCAATACTCAGGCGGCCGTCAACGCGACGATAGACCGTCTCATGCGTGAACAGAATATTGCCCGTTCGACAGCTACGCAGCGTGTTCGTGAGTTGCTGCGCTCGCAGCAGGCCAACGAGCTTCTGCTTGCTGAGCAACCGGCGATCGCCCGATCGATCCTTGACACACGCAGGGCGCGGCCATCCCAACGTGGTCGGGAAGGCATCCAGGAATTGGAGCGTGAAGCGGGGCGTGTCGAGGAAGTAGCGTCACAGCGGGAGCTCGAGCGCATTGCGAATGCCTTTACGGGCGAAAGTGCCTCCATCGTGCGCAATGCAATTGCCAACAGGATGGAGGGATTGCGCGAGCAGCTGCGGCAGAGGTTCGCTCAGGGGCCGTTCGCGCCCGGAACGCTCGAAGACGCTGATTTCCTCATCCAGAGCATGACGCGCAAGGCGCAAGAGGAATACGCCAAGGTCTATAGCGGCCCAGGAGGC
>ERZ795042.507-NODE-507-length-31137-cov-82.847114_pt1 | contig 31137 bp, 23 predicted proteins | sample MGYA00375126_ERZ795042 | MGnify/ENA primary metagenome ERZ795042 (study PRJEB30171, sample SAMN05518105) | compost metagenome | isolation source: Feedstock adapted compost from Newby Island compost facility, Milpitas, CA | place: USA:Newby Island compost facility...
TCGGCTAAGCGCAACCACATGCGCTGGCTCGCCTTCTCCAATCCTTCCTCGCCCGTCTCCCAGAGCGGAAAGAGCAAGGGAGTTGGTGCGTTCATGCGCAACCATTCCGGTGGCTCCTTCGGTGCCGGGAGGCGTTGGAGCTGGCGACCGTGGGTAGTTGCGTCGGCGGGTGGAGCGAGAAGCACCTCGAGCTGTCCAGTCTCATCCCGGCGTGCAACGAGCGGCCCGGCCAGGCGCAATGGCCCCCAGTCGTCAGGCCCACCGACCGTCGCGGCGACCGCTGATGTGTCCCAAACGGGGACACGGCTGTGTACGATGAGGTGATGGGTGCGCAGCGCGCCCTGCATGACGAGTGGGTTGGGCGGGAAACGGCTTGCTGCGCGGAATTGCTGCCCGGCTGTGAAGGGACGGCCGTCACGGAAGAGCCAGACATCAAGTGGCTCTAGGAATAATGTCTTCACTCCCCGCCTCCTCTCGCCAGAAAGCGAGCTAGCGCGAGCCAGTCGGCCAACTGTGCTGATCCAGGAGGCACTCGTTCGGGCCATTGCGAGCCGGTCTCGTCTGGCAGGCTCGCCCACAGTTGGTCGTAGCTCGTCGCGAAGGCGTACAGCCGATCGACGAGGTGCTCACGCTCTTCGCTCATCCCGGGCGGCCACTCCCCCTGACGCTTCACGGCGCGGGTAAGCACAGCTCGGAACGCGGCATCGACCTGCGGGAAGGCACGGGCAAGCTGCCGCAGGTCAGTTGGCAGACGCCCAGAGAGGCTCCCAGCGCCGTCGCGGCGGAAGCGGTCAACGAGGTCAGTCAGGTCGAGTGCTGCCAGTTGGTCCGTGCGAGCGACGACCCGGATGGTCTCGCCCCCACGCGGCTGGAGTTCGACGGCAATGGCGCTCTTTCCCGGCAGCCGTTTGGCTCGCTTCTCTGCCTCGCGAGCACTCTGGAGAAGGTCACCGAGCGGCTCCAGCCAGTGGCCGATCGCAACCCCGGCCGATGCGGTGCGCCCACCGGTCTTTTCCAAGAAGGTGCGGGCAAGCGTCAGGGCGAGTGGCATAGCCTGCTCAGCTGGTGCCAACGCGACCACGTCGTCGCCACCGCGGTAGACGTAGACACCGTCGGGCGCCGCAGCCTGCAGGACATTTTCCGCTGCGTCGGCGAAGTGCGTGAGGGCGCGGCTAACCTCGCGGTGGGCCTCGACGCCACCTTCGGCCAGCACGCTGGCCAGCCATTGCCCCATTGAGTCGCCGTCGAGCACCAGGACTGCCACATAGCGTGACGGACGATGGCCAACTACTTGGTAGAGCTTGGCCAGGCGAGCACGTGCGTCGCGGAGTATCGAGTCAACCTGGGTACGTCGCTGCTCAGCTCGAGCCGGGTCGAGGCCGAGTTCCTCAACCAGCGCTGGCCACTCGAGCGTTGCCTCGTAGAGAAAGGCGCCATCGTAGGGAAAGCCTTCGATCGCGAGGCCGGTCCGGCGATACCGATCTGGTTGCTCGCCGAACGCAGTCACGAGGAGTTCGAAAGCATCACGGTACGACGCGAGGGCTTGTGCTGCCTGCACGGCCGCTCGGCGAGCGAAGGGGCGGGCGGTGATCGTCGGTACCGAGGGGTACGATGTCTTTGCACCATGGAAGCGCTTCACTGTACCGACCGCATCAAGCCGCTCGTGCTCGCCGACAAGCCGCGCACCGCGAGGATGCCGGCGTACCCTGCGCCAGAAAGCGCGGGGATCTTCGCCGTCGCGGGCGAGTGCGGCGCGATTGCCGCTGAGCGTGTCCTTGGCACCCGCCTCGGCATGCTGGACGAAGACGCGCGTCTTCTTGAGCGCGGCGACACCAGCCTGGGATCGGCCAAACGCCGTTGCATAATCGTCGTTCTCGATACGCGCGGCAGCCCAGTAGACTTCCCAGAGATCCGCAACCTGTGACCGCCACTGCCGCTCAAGCTTCTCGTCGAGATCGACCAGCCCCCGGAGTGTGGTGAGTGCCTCGTCGGCGAATGCCTGCCAGCGAGCCTGGAGCGCTGCAGTTGCCTGCTGGGCAAGTTGCTCGGCATCCTCCCAAGGTACGCGGGCGACGATGACATTCGGTGGGTCACCGGCATCGAGGTTAGCCGGGTAGATCAGGTCGGCACCAGCTTCCTGGAGTGAGCGGGCAGCAGCCCGGACCAGCTCGGCCAGGATACGGCTGCCGGCGTAGAGGTCAGCTGTCCGTCGGGCTTCAGCGATGAACGTCTGGACTGGGCTAACAGTGAAGCGGAGGAGTGCGTCAGGCATAATGTACCTCCGCAACGTTGGAGAAGTTCTTGTACAAGCTTTCGGCAACGATCTTGTGTAGGTCTTCTAACTTCTCTATCTTCACTAATCCGATATCACTGTACAATTGAGATTTAAATAATGTAACGACACCGATGAGTTGCCTTTTAACAGTTTGCGTTACTGAAAAGCAGAGGGGTGAAGGTCTTCTAACTTTCGCTACGGGTGTAGCTTTTAGCGGGGCACCCAGTACGATACGATCATGCAACTCAAAGGCTTCACGCGTATCGAGTAGAAATTGCTGAAAGCATCGCAACGCAACCTTCCATGGTTGGTCTTCCTTGGCAGTAGCTGGTGATACCATACCTGATGAACTGGTGGAGCGCTCGCCATTAAATGAAACCAGCCAGATGAAGCAGTAAGACGGATGGAGAATTTCCCAGCGGGGCAAACTAGTGGAAAACTCGGCGCTAACCCCGAATTTAGCCCGAATTTCTGAGAGGTTTTGCCCGACCTGTTGAGCGGCTGAATTTAGCTCAGGAAGGAGGTGAAGAGGAAGCTTGTTGATTGACATTGGGCGATAGCCAACGCTCCCATCAGGTAATCTCGTGGGACGAAATTCAACCCCGATGCTTCCTGCAGCACGCCTGCTTCGCGCTCCTAGACCCCCAAGGTGGATCAGTAGCCACGTAGCAATCAGAGCTTTTTGCCACGCAGTTCCGCTTATATCGCGGGGTACCCCAAAGCGTTCTGCTAGCTCGAGAGTAAATGTTGAACCTGGGGCGAAATACATCCTTGATAGCTGGGATTTGCCAGATTGTTGCATGCCGAATAATAAATATTTCATCTCAACTAGTGAAGTATCAAACCTCTCGATCTTGGTGGACCGGCCTGCAACCCGCACGACGATCTTGGAGGCACCGGCTTTGCTCTCACCCCCAGCTTCGCCGAATGTCTCAGCCTCGACCCGGCGGATCTCGGCAAGTGCCGCATCGTCCGTCCCGTAGCAGCCGCCGAGGAGCGCGCGTAACCAGAAGCGCAACGCCCCGCGTACGGCCGTTGCCCGGAGTTCTGGCTGGCCGCGTGGGTCGGCACCACCGAGAAAGAGTGGTGTAAGGGTCTCCAATGGAAAGAGGATACGGTGTGGCGTCGCTACCGTCTGTTCGCTCATGATTCCCACCTCTTCTTCGAGTGCTCTGACGAGCCGTGCCTGGCAGTCCAGCCTGTCTGTGCGTTGCCGCAGCAAAGTCAGCCAGGATACGCCGGCAGCCTAGGGCAGACCGAGGGCATCGCGAGCTTGCTCGATCGTGACTGCGAAGTTCACTCCCTGGATCGTGACTCCTGCACGCTCACGCACACCCCACGCCGCAATCCCGACGACCTCGCCGCGTTCGTTCAGCACAGGCCCGCCACTGTTCCCCGGGTTCATTGCGGCATCGGTTTGCAAACAGGCTACCCCGTCGATGACCCGTCGGCCCGACAGCACCCCACGCGTTACCGTTGGGTCGCCGAGTAAGTCAGCGCCTAACGCATAGCCCACCACGTAGAGTGGGTCACCTGGCTCTAACACGGCAGCGCTGCCCAGGGGAAGTGGCCGCAACCCGCCCGTGTCGTTCGCCTCAAGCAGTGCTACATCGGTATGCTCGTTGACTCGCAACACATGTGCCGGATGTTCCTGCCCGTCTGGCGTGATCACGCGCACTTGGGGAGCGTCAGCAATGACGTGCGCGGCCGTCAGGATCCGTGTCGTGGTTCCCTGCTGCTGCCAGGCAAAGCCGGTACCTTGCCCGTTCGGAGTCCGCACCTGTACGACGCCAGCTAGTGCGGATCGGGCTGGGTTCGTCGAGTTGCTCAGCGCTGTGGGCGTCATCCCAGCCGTTGGCGTAGTACCGATCGCGGATGTCTTCGGCGTGGGGCTTGGGCTCGTCTGCGTGCCAACCGGTGTCGCTAACGGTGCCACAGTGAGTTGGACACGTGGATCGAGCGTCGGTGGGGCTGGGGCTGGTCCCCAGGCGCGGCTTAGCAGCAGCCCGCCGGCGACCAGCCCGCCGACAATGATCACGAGTGCTACGGTGAGTCCTGCCGTTACCAAGCGCATAGTGCCTCCGGACTTAGCTGGGGAGCTGGTTCAGCAGTGCATTCCGCTGGGCGAAAAGTTCACGCAGCCGTTGGATACTGGCGTTTGCCCGGCTCGATGCCTGCTGGTAGGCAACGGCGCTGCCGTAGCGGTAGGCGTCTTGCATGTCGATGAACGCCTCGACCAGGTTTCCAAATTCCTTGTGAATCTCGTTGTCCAGCACGACAACCTTGGCCAGCACCGTGCCCGCTTGCTCAGCTGTGGCTGCTCGCGACTGCTGGCGTGAGGCTTCCTGCTGGGCCTGCTGGAGCTGGCGGTTACGGTCGTCGAGCGACTGTTGCAGGCTCGACACTTTGGTTTGCAATTCAGCGTTGCTGCTGCGCAAGGCCGCTGCTTCCCCGGCCAGCTTGTCGCGCTCCTGCGTCACCTGGTCGCGTTCTTGCGTGAGGCGGTCACGTTGGTTGGTGAGCTGCCGCACTTGGTCTTGTAAGCCAATATTCGCATCCGTGAGGCTCTGCACCTGTCCCTGAAGCGTACTGATCGTCGTGTTGCGCTGCCGGATCTGGGTCGTTGCATAGGCTGCGCCTATCCCGAGTGTCAGCAGGAGTACAGTGGTGAGCACGCCCAACAGCGCGGCCACGATGCCCCAGGTGCGCCGTGGAGGCGCTGCGAGCAGCGGTTCACTGGCTGCCCAGGCTGGTTGCGCTGCCGGAACGGATGCTGGCACCACCGCTTCGAGCGGTCGTGTCTGCTCAGGTGGAGGTGGTGGCGACGCGGTTGTGTTGCTAGAGGTGGCAGTGTGCACCATTGGTTCCGAGGCCACGTGTGGTGTGTCAATCGGCTGTTCTGCTGATGCCGCATCTGCGAGATGAGCTGGCGTTGCAGCCGGTGTCGTCGCTGCGATGGGTGTGCCCGACCCGTCTCCGGTTGCAGGAGCAGCCGCTGGGCGCAAGGCCGTGCCACAGTGGGGGCAGAAGCGAGCTTCATCGCTCACTGGTGCCTGACAGTGTGCGCAATGCATAGGGCAATGCGTCCTTTCCGTCGTGTGCCGTGCAGTCGCTGTCGCTTATGCTTAGCCGCTGAGGTTCTGTAGCACTTGCATCGCAGCAGCGAACTCGGCTGCGGCCGTTCTGAGAAAGCCAGGATCACCGGTGTCAAGGAATGCTCGGAGCGCACGAGCCCCGTTATCGAGGTGGTCGGTCAGCAGTGTCAGCCGACTATGGAGGGTTCCGAGGCTCGGTGGCGGTGTAATAGAGCGGAACGTTTCAGCGATATCCTGGATGTACTGGAGCCGGCTTGTTGTGTCGTCGTACCAGTGCTGGCTCCCCAGGTTCGGCGTCTGCAGAAGCGGCTGCAGCGAGTCGAAGATCGTGGACAGTTGAAGGATCGTTGGTACGACGGCGTCAAGGTAGCTGAGTTCAGAATCGCGTGCTCCACTGTAACCTTGCGTGTCTTGCCAGCCGTAGCTGTAGCGGCCGAGGCCGAGTTGCTCGTAACGCCAGGTGTAATAGTGCTGGCCGACGTTGCCCGCTTCGACACGCCAGCCGGGTGGGTTATCTGGCGTGTAGGTCAGGACCCGCCGTTCAAAGACTTGCACTAGCACCCGTTTCGGCACTCCACCGACTAATACCGTTGTCCAGTAGGCTTCAGTCAACGGCAGTCCGGTCGCGTAGAAAGGATTGGAGAAGAGTGGCCCCTGCTGGAACTGTCCGTCCCAGTAAATTGTTCCCGTGCTGTTCATGAAGTCCCAGAAGACCGATGCCACAGTGTGGTTTGTCTCGCGCACGTAGTAGGCTGCAGTGACGTTATATCGCGCGAGCGCTTGATCAGCGCCGACATTGCCGGCCCGGTCAACCGTTTGGATAATCACCCAGCCAGTTGGAACCGGGCTGAAGCCCATGAGACGGTTGAAGGTCGCATAGGTTGGCCCATTCGGATCGTTGGCGTCGCCCGCGACGTTGACCTGAGCTGGGCTGAAGTCGAGAAACCGGTTGTCACCAACTTGTACCTTGCCGGTAATCAGTTCCTTAGCCAGCAGCCCATTCGTAACATACCAGGGGTTTACTGGGTCAGCCCCTTGATCGGTAATTTCCATGCGCGTTTTGTCGAAATATTGCACCAGGCGATAGTTGTAGCTCTGGTTATGGATTGATCCCTCGGCATACGGTTCAAAGATGACGTGGGTGTTGGCTTGCGGACCCCACATCCACGTCCGGTTTGCCCGCCCAGCAGCGACTGGTCGGTCGGTTCGATTCCAGGTGCGCTGAAAAGCGGCATTGAGACCACCGCTTGCTGCTGCCTGTGTTGGTGCGCTTGGCAAAGCAACAAGAAAGCTGAGCAACAACAGGCTGACAAGTGACCAACGGACACGCCGTGTCATAAATCCCCTCCCTTGTTCGATCAGCCGCACACCTTCGCCGTTCCAGTACACAGCAGAGTGCGAGAACCCTGGTGTTCCTGTCCCTGGTACTGAGACCTTGTGTGCACGACGTGCCCGTCACTCCCCTTATGATGAATTAGGATGGTGTACTCATCGTTGGCACCTCCTTTCTGTCATCCTGCTGACTACATTCCATTCTCGTGCGATACTCGCTATGAACCGTGCAGGAGCACGGCGGCCAAAAACACTATCGGATACGGTATTGGTCGGAGTGTAACGGAAAGGTAAATCCATGACAAGCGCTGCGGAAGTGTACCTCCAGGAGCATGAAGAGGAGTTGCTACGTGCCTACTTTGACTTGCTCCGTATCCCCAGCGTCAGCGCACTACCACAACATCAGGACGACGTGCGGCGCGCGGCGGAGTGGGTTGCGGAGCGCTTGCGGCACATTGGGGTACCCCACGTCGAGCTCTTGCCGACAGAGCGTAATCCTGTTGTCTATGGCGAGTGGTTGGTCGATCCTGCCAAGCCTACTGCATTGCTCTATGGCCATTATGACGTCCAACCGCCCGATCCACTCGACCTCTGGGAGACGCCACCGTTTGAACCGACGGTACGCAATGGACGGGTTTATGCCCGTGGGGCATCCGATGATAAGGGGAATCTCTTCGCTGCACTCTGTGGGGTTGAGGCGCTTGTGCGCACCCAGGGGAAGCCGCCCATCAACCTGAAGTTCTTCTTCGAGGGCGAAGAGGAGATTGGCAGTCCTAGTCTTGCTCCGGTAATTGAGGCACATCGCCAGAAGCTCGCCTGTGATTTTGTCATTTCAGCCGACGGTGGCATGTATGACTATGATCTGCCGTCAGTGACGCTCTCCTCAAAGGGGCTTTGCGCCTGCGAAGTGGTGCTACGCACTGCTGCCACTGACCTGCATTCTGGCCAATATGGTGCAGCGGTTCCGAATGCTGTGCAGTCGCTCGTACAACTGGCAGCGACGTTTCATACCCCAGAAGGCAAGGTGGCGATTGCGGGCTTCTACGATAAGGTGCGCGAGTTGACGCCCGAAGAGCGTGCGGAGATCGCGGCCGTGCCGTTCAACGAGCAACAATTGCTTGAGCGCGTTGGTGCCAAGGCTCTTTGGGGGGAGCCGGGATATAGTCCGCTCGAGCGGATGTGGGCGCGCCCCACACTTGACTTGAACGGCATTTGGGGCGGGTTCCAGGGTGAAGGCGTAAAAACTGTAACGCCTTGCGAGGCACACGTAAAGATTACCTGTCGCTTGGTGCCTGACCAGGATCCAGAGGAGATCCTCGACCTTATCGAGCGCCATGTCACTACGCATTGCCCACCCTGGGCGGAAGTCTCTGTCAAGCGCTTCCCGGGCTCAGCTCGGCCCTTTGCCGTGCGGCGCGATCACCCGGCGTTGCTCACGGCGAAGCAGGTACTCCGCGAGCTCTATGGGAAAGAGCCGCTTGCTGAGCGTACAGGTGGCACAGTTCCGGTTGCTGAGCTGTTCCAGCGTCTACTCGGTGCCGATATGATCTTTTTCGCGTGGGGTATGCCAGATAACCGGGTACATGCGCCCAACGAATCCTATCGCCTTGAGGATTTTCGGATGATGGCCCGCGCCTATACACGCTACCTTGAGGCGTTGGCTCGCTAGATGCTGAGTGAGGCAGCGGCGATGTCGGTACCACGCCGAATCACCGCGCCGTTCGATGAGGAGACAGTGAAGTCGTTGCGTGCAGGTGACGAGGTGCGAATCAGTGGGGTTCTCCTCACTGCACGCGATGCTGCTCACCGCCGACTCGCCGCTGCCCTCCACGCTGGCCAGCCGCTGCCGGTTGATCTGCGCGGCCAGGTCATCTACTACACCGGGCCTACACCTGCGCCGCCGGGCAAGATCATCGGCGCGGCTGGCCCAACAACAAGTAGCCGGATGGATCCTTTCACACCCGCTCTGTTGGCTGCGGGATTGCGCGGCATGATTGGCAAGGGCAAACGCAGCCTCGCTGTCCGTCAGGCGATTGTGCGCTATGGCGCCGTCTATTTTGCGGCACTGGGTGGGGCTGGGGCGCTCCTGGCACGCAGCATTACGGCGGTTGAGTGCCTGGCATATCCAGAGCTTGGTCCAGAAGCGATCTATCGCCTGACTGTCATCGACTTTCCGGCAGTGGTCATTAATGACTGCTATGGTGGTGATTGGTACGAGCAGGCAGCGGCTGGCTATGCCGACGAACCTGTAGTGTCGTAAACCTGCGAGTTGGTGTCACGCTCGAGCAGTGTCTGCGCTAGGCGGAGTGCCCCGACTGCTGGTTCGGTGACAATGCTGACTGGCCCGATTGGGATTGTGATGGCCTGCACGACCTGCTCACGCCACCACGCGTGATGGATAAATAATCCACCGCTCAAGGCCAGTGGTGGCTCAGGAAGGCTCAACCGGGCAGCAACAGCGTTGACGTGGCGGGCGAGTGCTCGTGCCTGTGTGCTGACAAGCTGGCGGGCGTCGTCATTGCCGGCTTCTGCGAGGGCGAGCACAACTGGGGCAAGCGTGGCTAAACGGTCCGGACGTCCGCGGGCATCTTGATAGACAGCGGTAATGAGCTGCTCTGGTGTATTCAGCCCCCACGCCTGTAATACTGCCGTCAACACGTCGGTCGCCTGTGCCCGCCCATCGGCCGTTTGTGCGGCGAGCCGCAGCGCCTCAAGCGCGAGGGCACAGCCGCTCCCTTCGTCGCCAAAGAGATAGCCCCAGCCGCCAGTGCGTGCGAGCCGTCCGTCAGGTGCCCGCCCATAGCAGATCGAGCCGGTTCCACTCACCAAGGCAATTCCCCAGCCATCTGGGCAGCCGGCTGCTAAGAGCGGGAGTGCATCGTTGACTACCACGAGCCGTTGGGCTAATCCCTGTGCCTCAAGCGCCGCTGTGACGCGTGCCTGATCGTCTGGTCGATCGACTCCGGCCAACGCAACACATGCGACGGCTACTGGCAAGGCCGTATTGTCTAACCCCGCGTTGGCGAGCGCTCGTTCGGTTGCGGTCACAATTGCAGTCACTGCGGCAGCAAGGCCAACAGTCTGATAGTTCGCCCTCCCTGCATTGCCGCGGCCCCGCACGTGACCAGTTGCGTCACCGACCAATGCAACGGTTTTGCTACCGCCTCCGTCAATCCCAAGAATGAGCTGGCTCATGGTGATGTCAACTCCAGGGCGCGACGAATGCGTCCACCACTCTGGGCGAGGCGCCGCCGAGCTTCAGGTGCGTCGACGCCAGCCAGTGCCATGACAATTGCGGTTTTCGCCTCACCGTTGGCTCGCTCCAAGAGCTCTCGTGCGCTGGTTTCGTCCAAACCAGTTGCCTGGGCAACGATTCTCGTCGCACGCTGCCAAAGCTTCTGGTTCGTCGGGAGTAAATCGACCATCAAGTTGCCGTAGGTCTTACCGAGCAAGATCATCGCAGTCGTACTGAGCGCGTTGAGCGTCAGTTTCTGAGCTGTGCCGGCTTTCATCCTGGTGGAGCCAGCGATGACCTCCGGGCCGACGATCACAGCAATGGTAAGATCGACATGCTCAGCGAGTTGACTCGGATGGTTACAGGTTAACCCAGCGGTGAATGCCCCGCGCGCCCGTGCTGCATCAACGGCACCGATCACGTATGGCGTACGGCCACTGGCGCTGATGCCGACAACGACGTCGCCTGCCGTGACCTCGCGTGCAGCAATGTCACGGGCGCCTTGCTCTGCGTCGTCCTCGGCGGCCTCAACGGCCTGGGTAAGGGCGGCTGGCCCGCCCGCGATCAAGGCGCATACTTGGGCAGGATCGACACGGTAGGTCGGCGGTAATTCTGCCGCGTCGAGTGCGCCAAGTCGGCCAGATGTTCCAGCACCGACGTAGATAAGACGTCCGCCACGAGCAAGTCGTGCTGCGACGATCTCGGCGAGCGCAGCAATTTTACCGGCTTGTCGCGCAACTGCCTCTGCGACACGGGCTTCTTCGTTCAAAATGGTTGTGACGATCTCCTCAGCAGGGCGCAGATCAAGATCATGGGTGGTTGGGTTCACCGCTTCTGTTAGCATTGCCTGCATTCGCTCTGCATCAGGCGGCATCGTACTCCCTTTCTATCAGTCTGGATAGAGGCTGACAGACGCACGCTCGGCGGCAAAGGCCTGTTCGTCTTCTTTCCAGCTCGCAGCAATCGCGTCAGGGGGCACGCCCGCTTCCAGTGCCTGCCGTAGTTGTGGCGTGCCAGCCAACAGATCGATGACAACGCGGCCATCTTCCCATTGGCGCCAGGAGAATGCGTCAGGATTTTGCGCTCGTAACGCTGCCAGGAGCGTGATCCCTAAACGGACTGGCTGCAGTGCTGCGGGGTCGAGCACGTGCAGTTGCACGCCACCACAACGTGTTCCGGCGTGTTTGCTCCACTGAGGGATGAAGTAAGCCGGACGAGCCCGCAAACCTGGCAGCCCCGCTGCGTTTACAGTCTCCGCGAGAACAAAGGGGTCGATCCAAGGGGCACCAACCAGCTGAAATGGCAGCGTGGTGCCGCGCCCCTCTGAACAGTTCGTTGCCTCGAGGAGACACGTCCCAGGGTAGAGGAATGTTGCCGTCAGCGTGGGCAGGTTTGGTGAAGGCGGGACCCACGGCAGGCCAGTCTGGTCGAAGCGCTGGCTTCGCCGCCAATGAGCGACTGGCACAATGATCGGCTCGGGCCACCCTGCCTGTTGGGCAAAGAGTCGAGCAAGTTCCCCGAGTGTCAGACCATGTCGAATCGGCAGTGGGAAAATGCCGACGAACGAGCGCAGCGATGGATCGAGTCGTGGCCCTTCAATCGCGCCACCGAGCGGATTCGGCCGATCAAGGACAACAACTGGTATGCCAGCCTGGGCTGCGGCTGCCTGGAGGGCAAAGAGTGTGCTCGGGTAGGTATAGAACCGGGCTCCCACATCTTGCAGATCGACGATGATGGCATCGAGGCCTTCTAGCATAGCTGGCGTTGGCGATCGTTGCTCACCATACAGGCTATAGACGGGGAGGCCAGTGTGGGGGTCAGTGGCGTGCGGTACCGGCTCACCCGCTTGCCGATCGCCCCATACCCCGTGTTCTGGACCGAAGAGCGCAACGAGCTTGACCCAGTCGCTGGCACGTAACCGCTCGACAGTACTCCGTAGCTGTCGGTCAACGCCGGTCGGGTTGGTGAGGAGCCCAACCCGAGCGCCACGCCTGAGTGGCCAACCTTCTGCCTCAAGCCGTTCGACGCCTGGAATAACGCTCAGGTTTCCCGCTTCATCCATATCACATTCCCGCAATCCTCTCGACGCGAGTCTCGCTAGCTGCACAAGACTTGTCAAGGCTTGGCCAGGTTGCAGTCCGAAAAAGAAGATGCTATCAACCTTGACAACAGTCAGGCCACGCGCTACCGTTGTAATAGACTGCGTTTGGATGAGCGTGCAATGGAGTTCGGGTTAGCCCGCGATACTCGCCTGCTTCTAACGGCGAGGCATGCGGTAGTAAGGGGAAGCGAATGCGGATCAGGCGCGTTGGGGTTGTCGGCGCGGGCACAATGGGCAGCGGCATCGCTGCGCTGGTTGCCTCGGTCGGCATCCCGGTTGTCCTGCTTGATGTGCCCGGGACTGGCCAACGGCTTGAAGTCGTCCAACGGGGGCTGCGTCGAGCATTAGAGGCGCGGCCCCCAGCGTTTTATGACCCTGCTCGTGCTGCGCTCATCACTCTGGGAACGATCGATGACGATCTGCCACGCCTCGCTGAGTGTGACTGGATTGTTGAGGCAATCATTGAGCAACCCGAGCCGAAGCAAGCGCTGTTCGCCAAGCTTGAGTCAATCGTGCATCCTAAGGCGATCGTTTCCTCGAATACCTCCGGTATTCCGATCCACATCTTGGCCGAGGGACGCGGCGAAGCCTTCCGACGCCGCTTCCTTGGCACGCACTTCTTCAATCCGCCGCGCTACCTGCACCTGTTGGAAATCATCCCGCTGCCTGAGACTGATCCGGAAGTCGTTGAGACGATGGCGCACTTTGCCGACTACATACTCGGCAAGGGCGTTGTGCGGGCCAAGGATACGCCGGGCTTTATTGCGAACCGATTGGGCGTCTATGGCATGGTGCAGGCCTTGCGGCTCATGGAGCAGTTTGATCTAACGGTCGATGAGGTTGATGGCCTGACAGGACCACTCCTCGGGCGACCACGCTCGGCCACGTTCCGCACTACTGACCTGACTGGTCTCGATATCCTCCAGCATGTTGCCGGCGAACTCGGGGCAACGACGGGCGACGATTTTGCGTTGCCTGACTGGGTGCATGAGATGGCACGGCAAGGTCGGCTAGGCGAAAAGACTGGCGCGGGCTTTTATCGTCGCGAAGGCCGGGCGATTTTCACGCTTGACTGGAAGACCGGTGAATATCGTCCGCGTCAGGAGCTGGCGACGCCAGAAGTGAAAGCCTTGCTGCGCCAGCCCTTGCCAGAGCGTCTACGCGGTGCATTGCAGTTGCCAGGCAACTATGGCCCCTTCCTACGCGCGCTGCTCGCTCGGACGTTCCACTATACGCTGATGCGAGCTCCTGAGATTGCCTATGATCTCGTTGATATCGACCGCGCGCTTGAGTGGGGCTTTGGCTGGGAACTTGGGCCGTTTGCCACCATGGATGCGCTTGGGCTTGATACTGTTCGGCACCTGCTCGGTGAGCACGGGCTGGACGAGCCGCCGTTGCTGCAGCAGGCTGGTCCTGCCTTCTACCAGCGTCAGAACGGTACACGCCTGGTGCTCACGCTCGATGGTGGCCGCAAGCCGGTTACACCGCCGCCTGGGCAAATCTCGCTGCGCTTCATCAAAGAAGAGCAGCGGGAGTTACTTGCCTCGCCCGATGCCGCACTCCTTGATCTCGGCGATGGCGTGGTGCTCCTTGAATTCCGCAGTAAGCAGAACACGCTGGGCGATGGCGTGTTAACGATGATTGAACGCGCTATCGACTTTATCGTTGAGCGGGGTTACGCTGGCTTAGTCATCGGCAACGAAGATCCCCGTGTCTTCTCCGCTGGTGCGAACTTGGTTGAAATTCTGACGCTGGCCAAGGCAGGGCAATGGGACATGCTTGACCAAGCCGTGCGTCGCTTCCAGCGTATGACGACAGGGCTGCGTGATGCGCCCTTCCCCGTTGTTGTAGCTGCTTTCGGCATGACGCTGGGCGGCGGTGCTGAAATGGCGCTCTATGCCGATCATGTGCAGGCTGCAGCCGAGCTGGCGATTGGTCTCGTTGAGACGGGCGTTGGGCTCATCCCGGCTGGTGGCGGCACGACGGCTCTGCTCCGGCGCTTCAGCGAGGAACTGCAACCGTATGAGCAGGCTGATCCCTTTGAGGCTGTTCGCCGTGCATTCAACCTCATTGCCTTTGCTCGCGTAAGCGGCAGCGCGTTTGAGGCCCGTAGCTTGGGCTATCTGCGGCCGAGTGACGGGATTACGATCAACCGTGATCGCCTTATCGCCGATGCCAAAGCGCGTGTCCTGCTCCTTGCGCCAAGCTATGTTCCACCAGTGCCTGGCCCCATCCAGGTTCTGGGCAATGAAGCGCTTGGCAATCTGCGTTACGCGATCTGGGCAGCGCGCGAGGCGAACCAAATTAGCGAGCATGATGCCTTCATTGGCGAGCAACTCGCCCTCATCCTTTCGGGTGGCGAAGGGTCGGCCCGAACTGTTCCGGAACAGACGGTACTTGATCTCGAGCGTGAGGCGTTCCTGCGCTTACTTGGCACAGCGAAGACGCAGGAGCGCATTGTCTATATGCTCGAAAATGGCAAGCCGTTGCGAAACTAGAGAGGCGGCACGAACCATGCGTGAAGCAGTCATTTTGAGTGCAGTCCGGAGCCCGGTGGCCCGCGGCAAGCCAGATGGCGCACTTGCCCATGTCCACCCGGTTGATTTGTCAGCTGCGGTTATGCGTGCAGCAGTCGAACGTGCTGGTGTTGATCCTGCCAAGCTCGACGATGTGCTCTGGGGTTGCGCCATGCCCGAGGCCTCTCAGGGGCTCAATGTTGCTCGGCTCTCCATCTTGCGCGCCGGTTTCCCGACAAGTGTCCCAGGTGCCACAGTCAATCGATTCTGCTCAAGTGGACTACAGACCATTGCGATGGCGGCCCAGTCGATTATGACTGGCATGGCTGACCTTGTTCTTGCTGGCGGCGTTGAGATGATGAGCCAGGTGCCGATGTCGGGCTACCATACGCGCATTCACCCTGAGCTTACCGAGGCGTACATCGGCATGGGCTTCACTGCGGAGCGCGTTGCTGAGCGCTGGGGCATCCCTCGGGAAGAGCAAGATGCGTACGCGCTTGAGAGCCATCGCAAAGCAGCGCAGGCGTGGGATGCTGGCCTCTTCGATGACGAAATCGTGCCGATTCCAGTTGGCACGGATGGCGATGGCCAGACCCGCTGGTTTACCCGTGATGAAACGATTCGACCTGATACGTCACTTGAAAAGCTAGCGGCCCTGCGGCCAGCCTTCAAGGTCAATGGCACGGTCACTGCTGGTAACTCTAGCCCCTATTCTGATGGCGCGGCTGCCGTTGTCCTCGCCAGCCGCGAATTTGCCGAAGCCCATGGCCTGCAACCACTTGCGCGCTTCGTTACCTTCGCGGTGGCTGGCGTTGATCCAGACATTATGGGCATTGGTCCTGCCCGGGCAATCCCGAAGGCGCTTGCGCGTGCTGGCATTGATCTTGATGACCTCAAACGTATTGAGCTGAACGAAGCCTTTGCTGCCCAGGTGCTCGCTGTCATTAAGGAAGCGGAATTGCCACGCGAGCGTCTCAATGTCCAAGGCGGGGCAATCGCGCTCGGCCATCCACTCGGCGCGACTGGTGCGAAGCTGACGGCGACGCTTGTCCATGCTCTCCGCCGTGAAGGTGGTGGCTACGGCATGGTCACGATGTGCATTGGCGGTGGAATGGGTGCCGCGGGCATCTTTGAAGTCTTTGCCAATGGCAAGGCCTCACGGTAGTGCGCGCAAGGAAAGGAAGGGTTGCCATGGATTTCCAGTTGACACCGGAACAGCAAGCGCTTCGTGATCGCGCTCGAGCCTTTGCCGAACGGGAGATTTTGCCAGTCGCTGCCAAATATGACCGCGAAGAGGCCCATCCGCACGAAGTGATCCTTCGTGCTCGTGCTGAGGGGCTGACAGAACTTGGCATCCCGCGTGAATATGGTGGCCCAGGCCTTGGCGCGCTTGACGTTGCGATCGTCAGCGAGCAGTTTGCTTGGGCATGCCCAGGCATGGCGACGGCGCTCGGCATGAACGGCCTGGCGGCTGAACCGATCATCATCGCTGGCACGGAGGAACAGAAGCGCCGCTGGTTGCCTCGCTTAACCCAAGGCGAATATGCAAGCTATGCTGTCACGGAGCCCGATGCGGGATCTGACGTTGCCAGTATGACGACCCGTGCTGAACGCCGCGGCGACCACTATGTCATTAACGGCGTAAAGCGCTGGATTGGCAATGCCCCGCACGCAAACTTCATGGTGGTCTTTGCCAAGACTGATCCATCGGCTGGCCATCGGGGTATCAGTGCCTTCATTGTCGAGCGGGATACGCCTGGTATTGAAGTGCGCAAGTTGCACAAATTCGGTCAGCGTGCTGTGCAGAATGGCGAGATTACCTTTACTGATGTCGTGGTGCCTGCTGAAAACCGTCTCGGGAACGAGGGCGATGGCTTCCTGATCGCGATGAAAGTCTTTGACCGCACCCGTCCGATGGTCGCGGCATTTGGTGTTGGTGTGATCCAGCGTTGCCTCGATGAATCGCTGCGATATGCCCTCCAGCGGCGCACGATGGGTCAGCCGATCATCCAACATCAGGCTGTTGGTCATAAGATTGCGGAGATGCAAATCCGCCTCAATGCCGCGCGGTGGCTCACCTATCACGCTGCCTGGCTCGCTGACCAAGGGCAGCGCAATACGCTCGAGGCTGCCCTTGCGAAGGCGTTCGCTGCTGATAGTGCAATGTGGGCCGCAACGGAGGCAATGCAAATCTTTGGTGGGAACAGTTACAGCACCGATTACCCGATCGAGAAGATTTTCCGCGACACCAAGCTCTTGCAGATCTACGAGGGTACAAGCGAGATCCAGCGCAACATTATCGTGCGGGAGCTTGCCAAAGCGGCAATCGCAGCAGCGACAGCCGCTGCGGGTGTGCCAGCCTTCTAGTGTGGCGCGCGGTGTGCTTGCGGAATACTGAGAGCACGCAACCGTTGGAGAGGAGCCTGGCAATGTTACGCGGACTCATGATGGACTATCAACTCACCCTTCCTGCCATGCTTCGACGAGCCGAAACATTCTTCCCCCATAAGGAAATCGTCACCCGGCTCCCCAACAAGGAGCTATTCCGCTATACCTACGCCGATATGGCGCGCCGCACAAAGCAACTTGCGCTTGCACTGCAACGCCTTGGTGTCCAGGAGGGTGATCGAGTTGCGACACTCTGTTGGAACCATCATCAGCATCTCGAAGCCTACTTCGGTATCCCAGCGACGGGTGCGGTGCTGCATACCCTTAACCTACGCCTGCCGCCCGACGACTTAGCCTATATCATCAATCACGCCGAAGATCGCGTGATCTTAGTTGACCAAATCTTGTTGCCGGTTTTCGAGCGCGTGCGCGACCGCGTTCAACCTGAGCATGTCATTGTCGTCGGCGCCGCTGGCCCAGTGCCCGAGGGAATGCTCGACTATGAGCAGTTGCTCGCAGCTGAAGACCCCAATGCGTTCACCTATCGTGAGTTGAACGAGTGGCAAGCTGCAGCCATGTGTTATACCTCGGGCACGACCGGGCGGCCAAAGGGCGTTCTCTACTCGCACCGTGCCATTGTGCTCCATTCGCTGGTCAGTGCCTTGCCTGACTGTACTGCTCTCTCAGAATCAGATGTGTTAATGCCCGTTGTGCCAATGTTCCATGTGAATGCCTGGGGGATGCCCTTCACAGCTACCATGCTCGGTGCCAAGCAGGTCTTCCCAGGTCCTCACCTCGATCCCCAGAGCTTGGCTGAGTTGATCCATCAGGAGCGTGTCACGTTCACCGCTGGTGTGCCAACGATCTGGCTCGGCTTGCTGCAGTTCCTTGACAAGCATCCTGGCGAGTATGACCTCTCAAGCTTGCGAGCTATTACATCGGGTGGTCAGGCCGCGCCCGAGGCCATGATTCGGGGGTTCCAGGAACGGCATGGGATTCATGTCTACACTGGCTGGGGCATGACCGAGACAACGCCGATTGGCTTGCTCGTTGGGCAAACGAAGGAGTTGCTTGAACGGCCACTCGATGAGCAGTATCGCTATCGCGCGAAGGCTGGTCGACCGTTGCCCTTCTTTGAAGTGCGCATTCGCAATGAGAACGGTATTGCTCCGTGGGATGGCAAGACCATGGGTGAGCTGGAGGTGCGCGCTCCATGGGTTGCCAGCGCGTACTACAACTACCCTGAAGGTGCTAGCTCCTTTACTGAGGATGGATGGTTGCGCACAGGCGACATTGCGACGATCGATCCCGAGGGCTGGGTTGAAATCCAGGATCGGGCGAAGGATGTGGTCAAGTCCGGTGGCGAGTGGATCAGCTCAGTGCGTCTTGAGAATGCACTCATGGCGCATCCCGCAGTTGCCGAAGCTGCTGTCGTGCCGGCCGAGCATCCCAAGTGGCTCGAGCGGCCGATCGCGCTGGTGGTGCTCAAGGAAGGCCAGCACGCTACTCCGGAAGAGTTGCGCGCGTTCCTTGAACAGCAGTTCCCACGCTGGTGGTTGCCGGATGCCTTCATCTTCGTCCCTGAGATTCCGAAGACCTCGACCGGCAAATTCCTGAAGGCTGCTTTGCGTGACCAGTATCGCAAGTATCTGATTGAATCAGGGTTGGCTGTTACGCCCTCGTCCGAATAGCCAGCCGTTGTCGCTGACGCTCGACCATGCAGGAATGAGATCGGCGCCGGGGCTGACCAGTACTGCCGCCCCGGCGCCGGTGCGCATGGTGTATGGCTAACTGCGCTCACGGCCAACTTCATAGTGCACGTTGCGTGCCTCGAAGAAGTTGACCAGTTCTGGTACATCAAGCTGGGTGGCCATCCACTTGAGTGGGTTAGGATTGCCAAACGCGGCCGGGAGCCCGAGTTCCTCGAGGCGCCGGTCAGCCACGTAACGAACGTAGCCGTTGAGCGCGTCGGCGCTGAGCCCGATGATCGGCTGCGGCAGGACTGCGCGGTTATACCGCTCTTCGAGTTCCACTGCCTCGAGAATGAGCTGCTGGACGGTTTGTGCAAATGCTGGCGTCATAATCTCTGGATGCTCTTCGAGTAATGTTGTGATCAGGTGGATGCCGAACGAAAGATGCAGGCTCTCGTCCTTCAACACCCAATCGACGATACTGCACAGCCCGCGTAGCAGGTTTCGCTGTCGGAAGGCCAGTGCCAGCGCAAAGCCTGAATAGAAGAAAATTCCTTCCAGCACAACGAAGAAACCGATGAGGTTATGGCACAATCGCTGCACACCTTCGACTGTCGAAATGTCCGGCTCAACAAGCCATCCTTCGATTAGGCGGCGCTGGAACGCCTCCTTGGCAGCGACATCGGGGTGATCGGTATGAAGCGCAAAGACTCGTGCTCGGTCGACTGGCAACGTCTTGATGACATATTCAAATGCCATGGTGTGGTTCGCTTCTTCCCAGGCCTGGCGTGCGAGGTAGAGCCGCACTTCCGGTGCCGTGATCGGCCGGTAGAGCGAGAGGAGCAGGTTCGTCGTAACGAGCGACTCCATAGGGTTAAAGAAACCCAAGAACATCTCGACCGCTCGTCGCTCTTCATCGCTGAGTCGCTCGTGCCAGTCACGCACGTCATCATGGAGCGGGACTTCCTCCGGGAACCAGGTATTATGTTTGGCTTGTTGTACATGAGCATACGCCCAGGGATATCGTAGAGGGAAAAGCTCAACGGCAGCGAGTGGATCACCACCAAGGAGTGAGCGCGCTGGTGCTTCTGCCATTGCTGTTGCCTCCTTCTTCCGCGTCTGTGTTCATCACTTTGCTCGGGGCCTACTGGCAGCTCTCGCATGTGCCGTCGAGGCTGCAATAGGCGCCATTTGCGCTATGCATGCTGTTCTGTGCTAGCACGTCTTGCTCAGCGAGTTGCACCCACTGTGGGCGTCGCCGTGCCTTGTTCACCGCAACCGTCGACTGTTCTGCCTGCATGCGCGGCTGGACGAAGCAGTAATAGGTGCTCTTGAGACCTTTGCGCCATGCAGTGAGATAGACCTCGCTTAGCTGTCCAGGGCGGTCGGCATGGTGATACAGGTTGCGGCTTACACCCATGTCAACCCACTTCTGGACGCGTGCCGCAACCTCAATGTAGGCTTCGGGCGTGATCTGGTAGGCAGTGGGGAAGCGGTCGACGAGATCTGGCGGGCATTCGGGAATCTGCCGTAGGTCGCCACGGGCTTCGATGAGTCGGGGCACGAGTGCGGTCCATAACCCGCGCTGACGCAAGCTCTCCACCAGCACTGGGTTAATTTCAAGGAACTTGCCCGAGAGCGTCTGCCGGCTGAACACATTGCTGTAATACGGGTCGAGACTTGGTGTGGTCCCTGCGATCAAGGCAATCGTTGCCGTTGGGGCAATAGCCATCACCGCGCCATTCCGCATCCCACGTCGCACGCGTTCCCGAACAACGTCCCAGTCCAGCCGCATGGTGCGATCGACCGCGATCGGCTGCTCGCGTCGCTCATCGAGTTCGGCGATGGTGTCAATCGGCACTTGTCCGCGTGCCCAGCGGCTCTGGGCGAAGGTTGGGAAGCTCCCGCGCTCGCCTGCGAGTTCGTGACTAGCCAAAATCGCGTGGTAACTCACGAACTCAGCGAGCTGATCGGCGAGTTCAGCTGCTGCTGGGGCGTTGTACGACAGCCCTTGCCGGGCTAACACTTCAGCAAAGCCCATCATCCCCAGCCCAACTGGTCGATTCCGCAGATTGCTCGCTTCGGCTCGTGGTGAGGGATAGAGGTTGAGATCGATCACATTGTCCAACGCTCGCATGGCAAGTCGCACTGTGTGAGCCAGTTGATCCCAGTCCATCGTGCCGTCGGCTCGCAGGTGGCGTGCGAGGTTCACACTGCCGAGGTTGCAAACGGCAACCTCCTCGTGACTTGTTGGCAAGAAGATTTCGGTGCAAAGATTGCTTGAGTGGATCATGCCGGCCAACATAGCGCGATGGTTTGCCGTGTCCTTGAACGTGATCCAGGGATGGCCGGTTTCCATGAGGCTGGCGAGTATCTGCAGCCAAAGTTCGCGAGCTGGCAGGCGCCGCCAGGCGCGGCGCGGTAGCTCGCCGTTCGCAGCCTGTTGGCAGAGGGTGCGGTAGCGCGCGCTGAATGCTTCGCCGAACAACTCGGGGAGTTCGGGCGCAACAGCCGGGTCGAAGAGGTACCAGTCGGCATCAGCCTCGACACGTCGGAAGAATTCATCGGGGATCCATAGCGCAGTGTTGAGCGACGGTGTGCGTCGATAGGGATCGCCAGCATTGCGCCGTAGGTCGAGGAAGGCTTCGACTTCCAGGTGCCACGGCTCGAGATAAACACACATGGTGCCGCGTCGCCGTCCACCTTGGCTCACTGAGGCAAGCAGTGCGTCATAGAGGTGGAGGAAGGGAATCAGGCCACCACTCGTACCGTTGATGCCCTTGACCGGTGAGCCAACCGCGCGAATCTTGCTTACTGCCGTGCCGATCCCACCCGCATATTTGGCGAGCATCCCAAATTCGTGTGCCGAGCTGAGGATGCTTTCCAGACTGTCTTCGACTTCAGCGAGGTAGCAGGAAGCCAATTGGTGATGCGGTGTGCCGGCATTGAAGAGCGTTGGCGTGCTCGGTACGTAGTGCAGCGTACTCATCAGCTTATACCAGCGGAGCGCCCACTGCTCACGTTCCCCGCGTGGTTCGCGCAACGCCAAACCCATGGCTACCCGCATCCAGAGCGCTTGCGGGGCTTCAAGAAGCTGCCGCGTTTCGGGATGACGCACAAGATAGCGATCAGCCAGTGTTGCCAGTGCAACGTAGCCCAGAAGGGCATCCCGTTCCGGGACAATGGCTTGCGCTAGCAACTCAAGGTCGTAGTCAAGCAGGGCTGGATCAAGCGCACCGACTTCGACGCCGTACCGTACATACGTCGGAAAGTAGTCACGGTAGGCAAGGTGCGGCTGCCCAGCAATCTCCAATGCGATCTTCGCCAGCAACGCTCGCGCGGCGTCAGCCTGTGCTTCAGGCTCTTCTGGCAGGCGCTGGAGGGAGTCAAGAATGCGCTGTTCGAGCCACGCAGCTGATGGTACGGCCTCAGTGTGCAACGACGTCGCCAGCGATGCAGGTGCGCGGAGTTCTGCAACCATGGTGTCCTCCCTTCGGTGTGAGTTCAGGCGGGTGACGTGATGACGATGGCCACACCACGCCGTGTGTTCCCGGGAATGCGCATGCCCACACGGCGACGGCATCCGTGTTGTCGCGAGCCTCCACGACCGACAGTGCGGTCATCTGCGGCACGCTGCATTGCGCCCACCCGCGAGACGCAATCGCAGCCAGAGGGGAGCGAGTCGGTCTTCGGGCTTGCGGATCACCCTACTTGCCGCGTCTTCCCAGCGGAGTTTCCGCCAGTGACAGGCGAGCGCGCCTGGGGTGACGCCTCGCTGCGGCGTTCGTCCCCGCTCACCGCTGCGGGGCAGCGCCGGATTTGCACCGGACTTCCCGGCACTCGCTCCCGGCCGGGCCACAAGATGCTGAGTGTTTCTCGCTGTTTGCCCCTGCATCTTGTGGTCATCCCCTAGTCTAGTCAGGCGTCAAGGAAGCGGCAAGGGTTGCCAGGGAGGCAAGGAGACATAATCCGAGGCGGGCTTTCGCTCGTCTTCAGCGGATTTGCTGCGAAGGGCCAATGGTGCTGCTGGCCAACCTGTCACAGTGTGGCAGGTTGGCCATGGTGTCGAGATGGCTTGACATCGACGGTTTAGGACGTGCGGGGTTGTAGGTGGGTGCTTGGAGCAGTGCCACAGTGCGTTGCTGAAAGACTCCGTAAGCGCAGCGAATTGGTGACGACGAAGACTGAACTGAAGGCCATAGCACCAGCAGCAAGCATCGGGTTCAGTAGCCCGACTGCAGCAACCGGGATAAGAATGACATTGTACGCGAATGCCCAGAAGAGGTTCCAGCGAATCGTCCGCAGCGTGCGCCGCGCTAACGTTAGCGCGGTGACCACGCCGCGCACGTCGCCGCCGATCAGGACGATGTCGCCGCTTTCAATTGCGATGTCCGTCCCAGTCCCTATCGCGATTCCAACGTCGGCTTGTGCAAGCGCCGGGGCATCGTTAATCCCGTCGCCAACCATGCCGACACGTTCACCTTGTGCTTGGAGCGTTCGTACGATCTCGGCCTTCTGCTGAGGTAGCACTTCCGCGATCACGCGGTCGATTCCGAGTTGGGATGCAATAGCCTTGGCCGTCGCTGTGGTGTCACCGGTTACCAGCACAAAGGAAAGTCCCAGAGCACGAAGTGCCTCGACAGCCTCACGGCTGCCCGGCTTGAGGGTGTCAGCCAGGGCGAGGACTCCCACGACTTGGTGGGAGCGCGCGACAAGGACCGCGGTCTTCCCCTCGGCAGCCAGCTTGGCGACGATCGCCTGCGCTTCGCCGAGCACAATGCCCTGCGACGCTAAAAATCGTGCATTACCAACTAGCACTGGCGCGCCCTCGATCGTGGCCTGAATACCAAGGCCCGGTTCAGCTTGGACATTGGTAACCGTTCCGTCTAGCTCAAGCCCACGGGCTTGTGCCGCGGCGACGATGGCCCGACCAAGCGGGTGCTCACTGCGGGATTCCGCCAGCGCTGCTAGTTTCAACACAGATGCCTCGTCCAGCTCGGCGAGCGGCACCACGTCTGTCACTTCAGGTTTGCCGTTCGTCACCGTGCCGGTCTTGTCGAGTACGAGCGTCGTGAGCTGAGCGGCCCGCTCAAGTGCCTCACCACCTTTGATCAGCACACCGTGACTCGCACCAGTACCAGTTGCGACGATGATCGCCGTTGGGGTTGCAAGGCCCATTGCACACGGGCAAGCAATAACGAGCACAGCGACAGCGGGGAGCAATGCTTGGCCAATTGTGCCGGTGGCGAAGTACCAGCCGACGAATGTCACGGCAGCGACGGCCATAACAACTGGGACAAAGACGCTGGCCACGCGATCAGCCAGAGACTGGATCGGTGCCTTTGACCCCTGCGCCTGCCGCACGAGCCGGATAATTTGGGCAAGTGTCGTCTCTGCGCCGACCCGCGTTGTCCGAAGAGTAAACGTCCCTGTCGTGTTCACGGTGCCACCAAGGACCTGGCTGCCCGGCGCTTTCTCAACGGGGATGCTTTCACCGGTCATCGCGCTTTCATCAACGGCAGAGCGACCTTCGACAACAATGCCGTCAACCGGGATCCGCTCGCCTGGCCGCACAATGACGAGGTCACCCGGCCGGACCGCACTCGCTGGTATGTCGACCTCTCGCCCGCCGCGGATAACATGTGCCGTGCTCGGTTGCAGCCGTACCAGTGCACTGACTGCAGCTGACGTTTGTCCACGAGCGCGCCGCTCCAGGTAGCGCCCCAGCAGAATCAAGGTAATGATCACCGTTGCCGTGTCATAGTACAGCTGCATACTCGCCTGATGGTGGAGTCGCGAGGCGGTGAGACGTGGCAGGATCGTGTTCCATGCTGAGTAGAAAAATGCCGCTGTCGTGCCTAAGCTCACCAGCGTGTCCATCGTGAACTGGCCATGCCGCAGGTTCTTCAGTGCCGTAGCATGGAAGCGCCAACCAGCGTATGCCCACACTGGCAACGACAGGGCCAGGAGGACGAGGTCAACACCTGGCCAGTGCATGAAGAACATGTTGAGTACGGCAACAGGAACTGTCAGGATGGCGCTGAGGAGCAAATCACGACGCAGGCGCGCAAGCTGTTGATCGTTCGATCCTTCTGTTTCGGCTGCTGCTTCCGTTCCACTTGGTTCATCAACGACCTGCGCGTGATAGCCCGCAGCTTCCACCGCGCGGAGCATCGCATCGATCGTAGCCTGGGTGGGATCATAGTGTACTTGGGCTTGCTCAGTTGCGAGGTTGACGGTTGCCTCGGCAACGCCCGGCACGCGCTGTAACGCCCGTTCGACGCGTCGCACACAGGAAGCGCAGGTCATACCCTCGATCGCAAGTGTCACGATCGCAGCATGCGCCTCTCCGGCGTCACTGTGTTGGTCAGTGTTGTGTACCTCCAACACCCGCGCGCCGTAGCCTGCTGCTTCGACTTGCTGCACGAGGGCCGCTTCGTCTACTGCTGTGGGATCAAAGACAACGCGAGCTTGTTCCGTCGCAAGGTTGACCGATGCCTGTGCTACGCCTGGTAGCTTGCTCAGCGCACGTTCAACCCGACGGACACACGAGGCGCACGTCATCCCTTCAATGGCGAGCACTGCCTCTGCTGGTGATCCTGTTTGTTGTTCAGGTATTCGGTCGCGCGTTTCCGTCGTGTTCATCGTTAGCTCACACTCTGGGTAAATCGCTCAACGGCCTCCGTCAGCTCCTGGATGAGCATCTCGCGCTCTTCTGGTGCAGCGGTTAGCAAGCAGCCGCGGATGTGGTCTTCCAGGAGGAGCAAGCCGATGCTGCGAGCTGCGGCAATGACCGAAGAGAGCTGAGTTAAGACGTCAACACAGTAGCGATCTTCTTCGATCATGCGTTGAATGCCTCGCACTTGCCCTTCGATACGGCGTAAACGGGCAAGAATGCGTGCTTTGTCCTGGCGATACGAATCGACTCGCTTCACAGAATGCTCGCTGTGTTCAGGTGGCATGCTGTCCATCGTATCCTCCATGCACGCCGATGCGTACGTGTGATACTCCTCTAGGGATTATACCCCCTGAGGGTATCACTTGCAATGATCATGATGGGCAATGCAGCGACTAGGCTTCGGGAGCCGGCGGTGGAGGCGTGTCCCGTGAAACGAGATGATCAAAGTATGCGCGCAGTTGCGCAAGATCTTCCTCACTGAGGTCTTCAATCCGGAGCATGCTGTTGCGTGCTCCTTCGAGGGCGCGAATGAGCTCGTCAAGTTTGAGTTGCACTGCCACGCTATCGCGATTGACTGCGTTCTGAATGAGGAAGACCATCAGAAAGGTGAGCACTGATGTAGCTGTATTAACTACGAGTTGCCAGGTGTCGCTGAAGTGGAAGATGGGTCCACTTACCGCCCAAATGATGATGCCGAACAGCGCAGCAATGAAGGCCACCGGGTATCCCATGGCCCATGCAGTCCAACGCGAGAACCGGTCGAATGCTTGTATAACCTTTGGCTTCATGTGCCCTCCAAACGTCTGACGTCAATATGTGTCGTGAGTCGACACAATGCTCGCGCACGATCATAGCATGTGCGCGGCTACCTGAGTACAAGGGTCTGGACCATACCAGTTTGGAGGTGGACCGTCCGGATCGCGTGATTATTCGTGTCAGCAATATAGAGTACGCCGTTGCCGACAGCCAGCCCGCCGGGTTCCCAGAATGTTGCGTTGTCAGCCGGGCCGTCCTGCAGTCCTGGCTGGCCGGTGCCGAGCCAGCTTCGGCATTCCCGCGTTATCGGGTCGAGCCGTTTAATCTTGTTGTTATAGCTATCGGCAACGTAGAGCGTGCCAGCCTGCCAGGCTACGTCAAGCGGATGTTGCAGCCGCACCGCGTCACCAGTGCCATCCCGGTCGCCGAAATCAAACAGACCGACGCCGACGAGCCGGTGAACGAGCAGGTCACGGGGTGCTTTCCCAACCCGGGGCAGATCAACAGCCCGAATTGCGCTCGCTTCACTATCTGCTACGTAGAGCACATCGTTACCGAGAGCAAGTCCGCTTGGTTGGGCAAACCACGCCCGTTCCAGCGGCCCACCTTGGATGCCTTCCATGCCCGAGCCAGCGTAGGGGCGGAGCATGCCACTGGCGAGATCCAGTGCCCAAATCTGGTGCATGCCAGCCATCGCGATGTAGAGTGTCGTTCCATCCAGTGCCAAGGCCCATGGGCTGCGCAAATCGCGTTCGCGGGCAGGGCCAGCGCTTGCATAGGTGAATCCAAGCTGGCCAGTCCCCGCGATGGTTTCGACAGTGCCGTGGTCCAGGTCGACGCGTCGGATTGCATGGTTGCCGGTGTCCGCGACGTAGAGTGTCTGATCCTGTACGACAAGTCCGTAGGGATGCGAGAATGTCGCGGTTTCAACGGTACCGTCATTGAATCCAGCGATGCCGCTGCCAATCATCTGCTGGACGTGTCCTGTGGGGTCGGTGACGACAATCCGATGGTGTCCAGTATCAGCAATGAAGAGGCGCTGATGTACCGAATCGAAAAAGACTTTGCCCGGAAATGCCAACAAGCTGTCTGGCTGTGGCTCTGGCTGAAGCCAGTCACGCGGCTGGCGATCGATGAGCCCTTGTGCATCATACTCGCGGATTAACCGGCGTAAAACGGCGGCAAGACGGTCTGCTGGCACTTCACCAGCTTGTGCGCCGACAACGTAGCCGCGTGGATCGAGAATCGCGATCGTCGGCCACGCATTGACGCCGTACTGCCGCCAGAGCCGCAGTTGTGGGTCGTTGACGACTGGATGGGTGATGCCGTAGCGTCGGACTGCTTGCCGGACGTTCTCATCGTCGTGTTCAGCAGGAAACTTTGGCGAATGTACGCCGATGACGATAACCTCATTGGCAAACTCATGCTCGACTTTCCCCAACTGGGAAAGGAGATGCAAGCAGTTAATTCAACAGTAAGTCCAGAAGTCGAGGATGACGACTTTGCCACGAATGTCTGCCAAGGTGACTGGTCGTGTCGTGTTAAACCAGCGGAGACCGTTGGGAAAATCTGGCGCGCGGACCGGGCCCCAATCGAATGCTGCCATTGTTCTGCTCCTTCACTTTCCCTGCAATCCTACCGGATCCGGCACGGTGGTGTGAGCATACGGCATCACACCTTCAGAGAAAGATGTTGTGTGTCGACAAATACCTGTGGGCTTATCGATTAGAGTGGTCGTACTTATTGTCAGCGAAGGGACTGCGCAGGAATGACTGAGGGGTGCAGATCACGTGGTACGTGCGTCTGCCAAGCCAACGTTTCGGCCGCGCCTTCTGAAGGACGGTATCTTTTTGTCTGGCCTGTCAATATGCATGCAGCAACGAAACTCCGTCGTGCATGTGTCGATGCGGGTTATGCAGTGCACGAGGTCGATGCTGGGATGATCGTAACCCTCGGTGATACGCAGACCCCTGCCGATCTCTTGCAGCACCTGCTGCACGCTGTGACGCGTGAAGAGGCCGAGCATACCCGCGTCCTTGTTGCTCGCGAGCCGTCACTCCAACTTGCCGACGTGCCCAATATCCGCTCACTGCGCCAAGCGACAGCCTATGCCCAAGGCGTTTGGCTGCGCACGTTGCTCGCTGAACATCGGCTCACCAGTGTCTTTCAGCCTATTGTCCGGGCTGATCGCCCAAGCGAAATCATCGGCTATGAAGCGCTCCTCCGTGGTGTTCATGAAGATGGCAGCTTGCTCCCGGCCGGTATGATTCTTTCGGCAGCCCGCGACGCTGGTCTCATGACAGCTCTTGATGTTGCTGGCCGCACGTGCGCGATTCGCGAGGCGAAGCGTCATCATTTGTCTGGCTTACTCTTCATCAATTTCACGCCGACAGCGGTGTACGATCCTGCGGCATGCTTAATGACGACAGTGAAGGCCGCTCATGATGCTGGATTGAATCCAGTGTCCGTTGTGTTCGAGGTTATTGAAGCCGAAGAACTCGATGATCTGGAACATGTCCAGGCTGTATTGCAAGCCTATCGTGCATTTGGCTTCCGCGTTGCGCTTGATGATATTGGCTCAGGCTATTCCGGCCTAAGCTGGCTGAGCGTGCTGCGCCCAGATTTTCTGAAAATTGATCGCCAGCTTGTCCACGGTGTCGCTGATGATCACGTGAAGGCAACCATCCTGAACAAGATTATCGAGCTTGGCCATGAGCTTGGCATTACGGTCATTGCTGAGGGCGTTGAACGCTTGCACGACTTCTTCTGGCTGCGCGACCATGGTGCTGCACTGGTGCAAGGGTTCCTGTTTGCACGGCCAGCGGCGCCGCCACCAGCTATTGACCCTGCGGTTCTCGAGCGCGTTGCCTAGCTCCTCTTCACGACGGGGCAGCGCTCTCCTATACTGGAGTTATCCGGGAGCGGCTGCCCCGTCAGTGCAGCCAAACGGTTTACCCTAGGAGGTTGTATGTATACCGGCACGTCGCTGTCGGGCACGTCGCGTTTTGCCCGCAGCCAGGAACTCTTTGCACGCATTGCGCGGACGATCGCTGGGGGCGAAAGCTCCTATGCCCGGCTGAAGAAAGGTCTTGAACTCTGCTTCGATCATGGCGAGGGCTCGCATTTCTGGGATGTCGATGGAAATGAGTACATCGACTATTCGCTTGGTTATGGGCCGCTCCTCTTTGGGCATCGTCCGCAGTGGCTCATTGAGGCAGTGATGGAAGCGGTTGCGCACTATGGTACCCTCTCGACGTTTCCCTACGAGCTCGATGCCGAAGTTGGCGAGCTGATTACCGAGCTTGTACCAGGCGTTGAGCTCCTCCGGTTCGCCAACTCCGGCACCGAAGCAACAATGGCTGCTGCCCGCCTTGCCCGCGCCTACACTGGCCGTACGAAAATCGTGCAGATGGAAGGCGGCTATCACGGCTGGGCTGACACGCACTTCTGGTCGAGTCATCCCGATGTCTGGCAACCAACGATTCGTCCGTACTCTCCAACGCCAATTCCAGGCTCTCGCGGCATCCCGGCTGTGTATGGTGACGCACTCCTCATTGCCCAATACAATGATCGCGAAGGACTCGAACGTCTCTTCGCAGAGCATGGATCAGACATTGCGGCAGTGCTCGTTGAGCCGGTGCAGTGCAATAGTGGCGTTATTCTTCCCGAGCCTGGCTATCTGGAGTTCTTGCGAGAGATTACCAAGGCCTATGGAGCGCTATTAATTTTCGACGAGGTGATCACCGGCTTTCGGCTTGCTCCTGGTGGGGCACAAGAACGGTTCGGTGTTATCCCTGATCTTGCCACCTTTGCCAAGGCGCTTGGCGGTGGTTTCCCGATTGCTGCTTTTGGTGGCTCGGCTGACGTCATGGCATTGGAAGCGACCAACCAGGTCATGCATGGTGGAACATATACCGCGAATGTCCTCGCGCTGGCTGCGGCGAAGGCTGTGCTGACACGCATCCGCGAGCAGCGCGAGGCAATCTGGGCTCTCCTCGATGGCTTTGGGGAGCAGCTTCGTCAGGGGTTGCAGGAAGCGTGTGAGGCCGCTGGCCTGCGCTGCATCGTCCAGGGGATTGGGCCGGTATGGCATATCTTCTTTGCGAAGCACGATGCTCCTGCTCTTGATCGGATTCGCAACTATCGTGATGCCCACGCTTACGCCAGTATCGATCTCTTTGATCGCTTCCACCGCGCAATGCTGGAGCGTGGTGTCTATTTCCATCCGTATCATCTGGAGCGGTGGTTCCTCTCGGCTGTTCACACGGCTGATGATGTTGCCCAAACCCTCCAGGCTGCTGCCGAGGCTGCGGCTGACGTTGCAGCCTCACTGCGACGTCAGCCCGAAGGCGCTGGTTCCGTGACAACCATGTCGGGCATTGCCCAGTAGGGGTGTCTGCGGCGCGATAGTTGAGAGCAAAGCGAAGGCCGGACCCGGGTGGGTCCGGCCTTCTTCGGGGGAAGGGGATGAGCGTGTTTAGGAGAGGAGGTTGAGCAGCACAATAACGTGGCGGCTCACCATCGTCACGTGGTTGTTTGCATCATAGGCACGGATGATGACAGTGACATTCACCTGCAATAGCCCTACCCCTGGCAGGAGATTCCCAGGCACGCTGGCCGATGTTGAGAATTGAACAGAGGGTTGTGGCGGCGTGAGCGTCTTGATCGTGATCTCGCCAGTCGTACCGCGGCTTGTCACGATTTCGTAGGTGACGCGGGACACGCCGCATTGATCGCTTGCTGTACCTCTGATTGGGATTCCACCGAGCACGAGGATAGCAATGGTCGCTCCTTCACTTGGCGAGGTCACGTTCAAGGTTGGGGCTGCCGGGCAGGTTGGTGTCGGTGTTGGGGTTGGTGTAGTAGGTGGGGTTACTGTTGGTGTTGGCGTAGCAGTTGCTGTTGGCGTCGGAGTCGGTGTCGGCGTTGGTGTGCCGCCACCCCCGGTACCGCCACCCCCGGTGCCACCGCCGCTGCCAGAGCCACCACCAGGCGTCGGTGTCACCGTCGGCGTTGGGCTACTTCCACCCGAGGAACCACCCGAACCGCCAGATCCGCCAGTGCCACCG
>ERZ795042.514-NODE-514-length-30783-cov-21.070717_pt1 | contig 30783 bp, 42 predicted proteins | sample MGYA00375126_ERZ795042 | MGnify/ENA primary metagenome ERZ795042 (study PRJEB30171, sample SAMN05518105) | compost metagenome | isolation source: Feedstock adapted compost from Newby Island compost facility, Milpitas, CA | place: USA:Newby Island compost facility...
TGTTCATAAAAATCACCTCGGCGTCGTGGATTTTGCTCTCGTGGAGCATAAATCCGGCCATCCCCGCCGAGGGTTGGGATGCCAGATATAAAGCAGCCCGAAGGGCTGCCCGCTGCCTCACCATTCAAAGGTCGGCAGTCCATCGACGACCGGTGCGTCGCCGTCGAGCATGATCCACTTCGCTCCGTGCTCCACGGCAAAACGTATGAGGTTCTGAAGGTCTTCCGGAACGCCTTCGAGCGTTTCCTTCAGGTCGTCCAGCGGCACCAAGACGAGCCAGCCATAGGTCGCCTTGGGGTAGATGATGAGCCGCGTGTAGTCAATCCCCAGGTCGGAAAACTCCACTGCCCTGCTGATCCAGTCATTGGTTTCATGGGAGATATGCGCCGTGGAGATTTCCAGCATCGGAACGATGGCGTTTTGATTGGCCCTGGCGGTTTCTACGCTGTTCAGCGGTTTGATGCCCGCCTCTTCGGCAATGGCTTCCAGGTCGAGCATCTGGCATGCCTCAATGACGCCATCTGCCTGTCCGCCGCGGATCATCTCCACCACGTGCCTTCTTGCGGCTTCCACCAGCGCGTCGAAACCGCTGGCCGAAAACCGGTTCCGCACATGGCGCAGATTGTCCGCGATGTTTTCCTCCAGGCCGTCATAGTCCAGGATGACGACCTGGACGTTTTCCGGGCAGATGTCCACGTCGGCTATGCCGCCGCTGACCGATACCACCACACGCAAGGGGTTGCTGCTCATCTTTCATCTCTCCTTCTCCATCGTGATTATTTTTGAATATCGTAATTTTATTCTATCATATCTTGAAGAATAGCGTAACTATTACAGAACATGATGACAAAATAAAAACCCCGTCCAATGACGGGTTTCAGCAAGTGATTCGGTTTTTTGCGTGGGAAACGACTTCTTCGGCCAGTTGGTCCAGCGTCTTTTCCGCGTCCAGCACGACGATGCGATTCGGAAACTGTTTGGCCACCCAAAGGTAGCCTTCCCGCACCTTCCGGTGGAACTCCAGTTTCTCCATGTCCAGACGGTTGACTTCCCGGCGCCCGTTTTTTGCGATGCGCGCCAGCCCCTTTTCAGGCTCGATGTCCAGGTAAAACGTCAGATCCGGCATGCGGCAATCGGTGGCGAACTGGTTGATTTCCAAAATCCGCTGCGCGCCGATGCCGCGGGCAATTCCCTGGTAGACCAGGCTCGAATCCACGAACCGGTCGCACAGCACGATGGCTCCGCGGTCCAGCGCCGGCTTGATTTTTTCCACGAAATGCTGCCGGCGGGCGGCCGCAAAGAGCAGGGCTTCCGTGCGCGGGTCCATCGCCGTGTTCTTCGCGTCCAGGATGAGGGCGCGGATTTGCTCGGCGATTGCCACGCCGCCCGGCTCCCTTGTGGCGACAATTTCTCGGTCGCAGGCCCGTAGCCGGTCGGAAACCATCCCGACCAACGTGGTCTTCCCGCTTCCTTCCACGCCTTCAAATGTAATCAGCATTCCCGCCATGAAACACTCTCCCCCCAATCGGCAAGCACCGCAAACGGTGGGCCGCCAGAAAGCAACCCACCGTTTCGGGAACGCCGCAGCATGGTCTTTATCCGACGCAAGCACTCAGGTCGAGTCGGCCGTCAACGACCTCAAACCGCAATTGGCTCGGGTCGTCTTTCTGGATCTCCTCGATCCTCCGTTCGATCCGGCTCAACTCTCTCTGCTTCCTGCTGATTTCCCTTTCCTTGCGCTTCTTCAGAGACCTCAGCCATTCCAGTTCCCAGTTGAGGCCGTCGCGCCAAGGGATCAGTTCCTCCAGCAGAACAATGCGTTCCTGCCCTTCCGGAGCGTCTTGCGGCCTGACAAAGGCTTTTCCGGTTTCGGGCCAGATCTCTTCGACTACGTGCGGCTTCTCTTTTTCAATCGGAGAACCATGGAGGCTGACAGGCGTCAACACCATGACAACATCCCCGCGCTTCATGCATATTCCTCCTTCTTTGTCGCTCCAAATATAGTTTTGTTCCTTTATTTTAATTATGTTACGATATTCATTTCAAGCCTTTCAAAAGTCGTTTCTTGTCTCGAAAACGATTTGCAAAACGGAACGAGGTGGATCATATGGATCCCGCAGCGGCACCGGTTTGTCTTGACGAGTCAAGTCAAACCATGCGGAATCACTTTTGACAAACTGGCCTGTTACCGGATCAAAGGCGTAAACGGCAAAGTATCCCTTCCATCTGGGCTCTTCAAAGTTCGGATTTCGCTTATCGGATGTGTATCGTGAGTAAAGAACCCGGGTGACGCCGGTTTCCGGAACCGACTGACCGTCGAAAATCGCGTGCTTCCAGCGGACGAAGTATTGAATCCGCTTCTGCCGATCGGGATCATCGGTAGCCGGCTCGAACTCGACAAGGTAATCCCATTTGTACGCGTAAGGGTGTTTGATCGCCTGGATCGACGTAATGACGGGGGGCTTCAGAGGTTCGAGCGGGGATGCTTCCAAGTCGGAGAGATTCAGCCAGTAATCCCGAATGCGGGGATCGTTGTCGGGGAGGGGGATCAGGTCGTTTTCGACACGGCCGATCAGGCTGGTCTCATTCTTTCCTACCAGCGCGTTTCTGAGTGCGGGCGGGCCGAACAAAACAGCGTATTCGTCAGCCATGATTTCCTGCGGCATCCATTTGTGCGTTTTCTCAAGTCCGGAGTCGGCCCAAACAACCGGATAATCGGATAGATCCCGAAGTTTTGCCCATCCGGTGTTCGGATCGTCCGGCCATTTTCCTTCTTTCTTGGTGATCCAGTAGTGGGTGAAATGGTGCCCGTATTCATGCGCGAGCGTGGAAGCGATGGCTTCCGTGGAGCGGAAGTCCTTGTAGAGGACGATGACGCGGCCCGGCGCCAGTTCATATCGGTCGCCATAACGGTAATAGGCGGGGAAATAGGCGCCTTGCGTGAAGAGGGAAAGTTCATTGGAGATGATGATTTTGGAAAGGTAGCGAATTTCGTCGCCGATCAGCATTTGCCCGAAGATGTCATGCAGTTCCTTCAGCCGCTCCTCGTCCCAAAACGGGCTGTAACTGACGAACTGTACGCCTTCCGGCGTTCTGAACACAGCCCTGATCTGGTCGGGCGGAAGACTTGAGGTGTGCCAGTTGACCAGTCCGTCGTCCCACCCGCCGTCGGCGACGATCCCTGCGGCAACCTGCGGGCCGGAAGGCGGCCCGGCGGCCGGGAATACCGCAAGGAATACGGCCAACACGGAAAGGAGAATGAACATTCGTTTCACGCTGTGTTTCATGCTCCTTCACTCCAACAGGTTTTCGGTTGAATCAGAGGTCGGGATCCGGAAAAACGAAAGCGATGGCCACTCCACCAGAAGGATTGCACCGCCCTCAAAAGCGGCCCCTCCGTCGATGCCGACCTTGTTGGCAATGACGGGATGGGGCCTGAACCACGGCTGCGCCCACGGATGCAGGTTATGCCCCTGGAGATTCTGGCCGGGATGTTTTTCTTCCTGCGTGCAAATCCACTCGTATATCTCGCGGCTTTGGGGGCCGCGGTCGAACGCGTCGCCGAGAATCCGCAACCGGTCGCCCCGCTCGAACGAAAAGCCGGCCGCCTCAAGAGCGGCGAGAAAAGCGTCAAAGCATCCGTGGAGGTCAGACACAAGAAACTGCCGGCTCACGGCTTTCACCAGCCAGCCCCTCAAGAGACAGGAGCAGATTCACCAGTTCGCGCCAGTTGCGGACCCGGGGGAATTCGGTGACGTGACGGTTCCAGGGGGCATCGAACACGATCTTCGTGCGCGCAGGGGATTGGTACAGGTTGTGGGGAGCGTCATCGACGAAGTAGTCTCCGATAACGCAGTCTTTCCGGCCGGTCAGGATGAGGTGATGGTCCGGCAGCAGGAACGGGAAGTGCTCCTCGATCCATTCGTGCTTGTCGCGGTAGCAGTATTTGTCGCCCTTGGAAAGAAAGATGATGTGGAAGTGTTTGTGGAGCGTGCGGATGCCGGCCATGGCGCCCGGAAGCGGCGCAAGATGGCGGAAAAAGCCCGGTTCCCGGAGCACCTCATACATGGCCTCCGCTTCCTCCCGGGGAAGGACGTTTTTCAGATTCCAGTCCGTCCACTTTTCCGGGTCCGTGTAGAACCCGTGCCGCTCCAAAATCCGCCGGCTCCACGCATGCTTCAGATCCGCCGTGGTGTCATCCATATCCAACAGCAGTATCGGTTTCACCGCCTCGCCCCCTTTCGGTTACGAATAATCGAACGCCTCGACCGTTCCGTCCGTGCGATGCAGCCTGCAGGAAAACGCGAGCGGGTCGCGCGACCCGCTCCGGAAATCCATCACGAGTTGCGTCCCGTCCGGAAGTGTTTTGCAAAAAGGCGCGCTGACAGGGTTCCGAAAGAGTGCCGCAACCCCCTCTTCCAGCGCGCTCCGCAGGGGTGCATGCAAGAATGGAAGACCCATGTGAACCACCCTTCTGTTACGTTTTTCCCGTCATATTACGCCTTTCCTTTCAAATCCAAAGCATCACCTTTCCGGCGCCTCTTCCCGCGCCAGTTCCTTTTCGGCATTGCTTTCAGCAATGGCGCCAGCACATGCGGCGCTTTCGTCATTACCTTCGCCTTCGGCTCCGGAAATGGCGCCAGCGGCCGCGCTTTCGTCCACCCATCTGCCGTTTACCCGCACTTCCACGCGCAGGTTTTCCGGCCGCATCATGCGTTCGACTTCCCGCTCGATTTCGGCCAGCCGGCCCAGCCGCCGGGCGCATTCGAGCCGGTGCCATTTCCGGAACTTTTCCGACTGGATCATGCGGAGAAAGGCGATCTTCTTGTTCTGGTGCTGGCTTCTGTGCTCGCGGCATTCGCCGACGGCGCCGGAGGCCAGGTGACGGATCCGGACGCCCGACTCCGTCTTGTTCTGGTGCTGGCCGCCTTTTCCGCCCGCGCGAAACGTCTCGACGCGGCAGTCCGCCAATGTCACGCTGAACAAAAGTTGGCGTTCCTTTTTCATGTCCATCTCCCTTTCTTTGTTGGAATGCCGGAAAACAGGTTTCGCCAAAGAAAGGGGCGCGTCATGACGGAAACGCCGCGTGATTCCTTCAGGTCAGTGCTGTCTGCTCCTCCATGTCTTTCTCTGCCTGTTTTTCGGTTTCAAACATGACGCGGGTATTCAGCCTGAACCCGAGGGCCTCAAGCCGCCGCAGAGCGTCCGGCCAGGTGTCGCGGAAAGCGTTGAACCAGATGACCCGCTTCGGGAAGCGGTCAAGCGCCCGGCTCCATTCCGCTTCCGCGTTGGCCGCCTGCTTGCGTGCGTCTTCCAGAATGCGCGAAATCCGATTTTCGAAAGTGCCGCGACGGATCCAGGAAAACCGGCCGAGACGAACGAGTCCAAACCAGCGGTAAAACGGGCTGCGGCGGATTTTGTCCGCGTCCTCTTCCAGCCGCTTGAGCCGGCCCCTCATCTCCTTCATCTTCTCTTCGGCCCATCGGATTTCACTTGTCAGTTCCGCTTCCAGCCACTCGAACGAACGAATCAGCGTGATGGTCCGCTTGTACTCGTTCAGTTCAGCCACGCGCCGGCCCCGGAAATGCAGGGCGAATTCCTGCGGCCGCCTTGCTCCCTTGGGGAAGTGATACCCCTGGGGCAGTTCCTTCTCCAGCAGGCGTGCCAGCCGGTTTTTGATGCCGTGCTCATATTTCGTCACGATGCTGGGCAGGTGCCAGTTGCCGCTCGTGTACCCCACCCGGCAGTAGGCCAAAAGCGCCTCCAGCGTGCCTTCCTTCGCCAGCGCGTGCGCTTCGGCAAGCCATTTTGCGCTCCGCTCAAGTTTTTGGATGGCGCGGTTTACCCGGAACACTCCTCGTCTTCCCATGGGGATTCCCTCCGTTGGATTAATGAACAAAAATGAGAGTTAACGAACCACCGCATATACCACGACATTTTACGAATATCGTAACTTAATTGTACCACGTTTTTGTTAACATTTCCAGACTTATCGTGATGTTTTTGGAATATGGGCAGAATATAAATCAAAGGGCGATTTCCTCGAAAAGATCGCCCCTTTTGGCCCTGTATTTGGGTTTTTCTACGCCAAAAATCTTGTCCCGCTTGCAAAGCGTGCAACTGCAGCCGAAAAAGTGGCGGTTTTCCAGACCCCGGAGCGCGCCGCGCCGTTTGAGTATCTCGAATTCAGCGCGCCCCAGGACGGCGCGCACGTCCCGCATTCTCCGGGCAATCACGCGCGTCCTTTGGTGCCGGTAATCGTCACGAGACCGAAGCGTCCTTTTTGGTTTCAAGCCGATCCTCCTCTCCGGATGTTTTCTTTCTGAAGATCAATCCGCAGATCCCGGAAAGCAGAAGGGATCCCATGTTGTACAGGATTCTCCACCCGCGGGCATTGATGTAAAGCGGGAATTCGCCGGGAATGCGCGGGTATTCCTTCAGTTCGATCCTGGCCCACCCTTTTCTTTGCAGCCAATCAAACAGCGATGTGGTGAACACAAGCCGGTCGAGGTCCTCTTCAAGATGCGCGCGGCCGTCCTGAATCCGGATAAGATGCGGGAAAAACCGCCTGTCGATGGCTTTTTCGAGCGTTTTCCGATTCTCCCCTTCAGGCGCCGGAAATGAAACGTAAAGGCGGGGGATGTCCCGCTGGCTGTACGTAGCCATCGCAAACGCCGGAGCGTAAATCTTCAGCCTGACCCGGATTCGCGTCGAAAGGGATGGAATGACGTGTTCAATCCGGAAAACGCATTTCCTCACGAAATTCACCCCCTGGATAACCGTCCGGAAAAGACCGGACGAAGGCAGACCCTCATCGCAGCCTGGCATACAACCGGCAGCCGGCCAGGGCAAGCACTACCTGCAGAAAACTTGCCCCCATCTCGAAGCCGGACATGGCCAGATCCATGCCCATGAGCGATTCCAGCCACGCGTGGTTGTAGCCGGTGAGGGTCTCGTGCCAGGAAAAGGCGTAACACAGGATCATGAATGCGGTGAAAAGATACCACAGGGTGCGGAACGGCTTCAGGAGAAACAGGCGGATGCGCCGGCGAAGCAGGAAAAACGCCAGACCCGCCGCGGCGAACAGCACCGCGTTCCAGACGTCGCGCACATCCGGCGTCGTCGGGATGACTCCTGCCGCCTTCAGGCCCGCCACCAAAGCGGCGCAAAAGAACATCATGGCTGCCGTCATGTTCAGATACCGATAGATGGGCGTAAGCACGATCTGTCACCTCTTCGTCGTGAATAATATGTTACCGTATTCCATTATAATTCCGTTATTTCATCAATTCCAGTCCAAATTTCCATTGATGCTTGATGTATATGGCATGCATTGATGGTTTATGGTGATGGCATGCGAATCGGGCACCGCGCGCTCCCTTCCCCGGCTTGCCCGCTTCCTCAAGAGCATCGCTCCTGTTCGGAGATTATCGGGAATAAATCCGGAAAATCCCGCAGTCCCGCGAATTTCCGGATATTTTGCCCTTTTTGCTCCAGATGGGGTCCGTCAAGGCGGGAAGTTCGCGGCGTTTTCGTGAATTCGGGAAGGGGGGAACGGGATTCTGGCATCGCAGGTTTGATCCGGATGCTCTCTTCCCCACCCTTTGGACGAAAAAGAGCCTGGCGATGGGGAAGAAAGCACTGTCTTTCTGAGTACAATTCGCACACGTTTTTCGGCCAAACGCATACAAATCGTGCGCGCGTGTTCCTTGAGAACGCCTGAATATCGCTGATATAATTGGAATATCGGGGCATTTATCGAATACGCCGACATTTTTGGCGTGTTCGTTTTTTGTGAAGGAGTTGTGCCCATGAAACGCGACAATGCCCCGAATTTGAGCCTGATCATTCCCTGCCACAACGAAGCCCGGCGCCTGCCGCGCACGATTTCGATGCTGCGGCGCTGGGCGGGAGAATTCCGCCACCCGATCGAAGTTGTCCTGGTGGTGGAACCGTCGGTTGACGGCACGCTCGCGCTGGCATCCAGCCTGCAGGATGATGACCGGATTTCGTTTGTGGTGATCCCGCACGAAAGGCGCCTGGGGAAAGGCGGAGCCGTGCGGACCGGCATGCTTCGGGCACGCGCGCCGGTGGCCGGATTCATGGACGCCGACGGCGCCACGGACCTTTCGTTTTTTACCGAAGCGCATGAACGGGTGGCAGGCGGCCATGCAGACGTTGTCATCGCATCCCGATACCTTCCGCAAAGCGTCATCACCACCCCGCAGCCTCCACTCCGGCAACTTTCCTCCGCCCTTTTCCGCCTTCTCACGCGGGCAGTGCTTCGCCTGCCCTTCTCCGACACCCAATGCGGCGCCAAGGTGTTCCGCCGCGAAACAATCCCCCCGCTCTTTGGCGACCTCAAGGAGTGCGGATTTGCCTTTGATGTGGAAGTGCTGCTGAAAGCCGTGCAGAACGGCCTGCGGATCGAAGAGCGCCCCTGCATCTGGACCGACCGGTCCGGCTCCACCGTCCGGGCGCTTCCGGACGGCATCAAAATGGCCCGGCGAATCTGGGCCTTGAGAGGGCGGTGAGCATCGTGCTCGCAAAGACCCGAAACGCATGGCTTCCCGCCGTGCTTTTTCTCCTGTTTGCGAGTCTTTCCGTTCCGCCTCTGTTCTTTGGCAATCCGGATACGTTCTGGCACATCCGGCTCGGGCAGGTCATGCTGGAAACAGGCAAAATTGTCACAAACGCGGTCGGCTCCTACGCGGCGCTTGATGCGCCGTACGTGCCGCACGAAGCCGCATTCCAGGTGCTGGCCGCGTGGATTTACGGTGCCCTGGGATGGAAAGGATTCCTCCTCCTGCGCCTGGCCTGCGATTTGCTCCTTTGGGGCGGCTTGATCGTCATGCTGCACCAGGCGGCGCGGGAACGCGGAGGAGAGATTCATCCGCTTTCGTACGCGGCGGCCGCGCTTCTGTTGGCGTTCGTTGATATGATGATGTTTACGGTCAGGCCGCAAGTGGTGTCGATCCCCCTCATCGTGTGGGCATTTGTGCTGATCCGCTCGTTCCAGGAAAAACCCTCCCTGGGGAAAGTCCCGCTGCTCGGCCTCGTTTCAATGACGCTCGCCAACTTCCACGGCGGCGTGTGGCCGCTTCTCCCTGTGCTTTGGCTCATGACGCTTCTGGAACGCAAATGGACGGGGAAGCACGTCCTGGCCACGGCGGCCATTGCGGCCGGCGGCCTGCTCAATCCAGGCGGGGCAGAGACAATCCTGTACGTGCTGCTTGTGTCCAGCCACCCGCTCACGGCGGAAATTCCCGAATGGGGACCGGTGCCGGTCACCAACCCCATCTTTGCCGGGATTCTGCTCGCCTATCTCTGGTGCATGGTGCGGCATGCGCCGCGCACGCTGTACCACTTTGCGCTTTCCGCCGGCATCCTGCTGCTCGGCATGACCGCCATCCGGCAATTCGCCTGGATCGCGCTGTTTCTGCCGTATTTTCTGCCGGTTCAATCCGGCGCGCGCAGCCGATTTGCGCCGGCAAAACGGGTCGCCATGGCCGCGGCCGCGGCGGGGGCGGCCGGCATGCTGATCGGCACCGCGCTGGCTTGGATAAACCCGCTTCCCTCATACGAACCGTCCATCCCGGTCCGGGAGATGGCGTACATCCGAGAAACCGGGGCCGACCATCCCAAGGTGCTTGCGCCATACGCCGCTTCCGGGTATGTGTTCTTCTCGGGTGGCCGGATTCTCGCCGACGGGCGATTCGACCCGTTCGTGCATGATTTGGCCCGTTCCCCATCCGGCCTCACCGCCGCCGAGCGCAGCCGACTCATCTTCCAGGGGAACACGGACCTGCTTTGGGAAGAAATCGAAACCGCCCGCCCGGACTTTTTGATCTGGCCCAAAAAAGAAGAGCCGGCCATGCGGCAGGCCGCGAAACGGATCCGGGAGAAATTGGGCGATCCCGATTTCGATGGGCCGTACGGGTACGTGTGGAATCTGGGAAAATAAAAAACGCCACGTTTTCGTGGCGTTTTTTGTTTCCCCCGAACGGCGAAGTTTTTTTCCTGCCGAGTGCGATCCGCCCTTCAGGGCTTTTTCCAAGTCCTCTCGCACTTTGCCCGCAAGGTTGAGCAGGAATCCCCTTTGTAAGGCAAAGGCACAGCCGTTCTTGTAAACGCACAAACTGCATCGGGGGAATGCTGAAGCGTTCGGCCCCCGAATCCCGCCCGTCGCCCTCCCCGGAGGGAGACGAAGCGGGAAAAGTCGCGTTCCTGGGAACGAGACCGCAGGCCGAAAAAGGGCAGGAAACGGGGCGGAAGCACGAAAGAAACTTGCGACGGCCATGTCGCTCCAAATGGTCCGTCCGTCATCCGTGATCCGTCATCCCGTAACCCGTCAGGCGTGATCCGTTTCATACCTGACGTGTTCACAAAGATCGGCGGCATGCAGGTTCCATGCCCGCGTGCCTGATACGCCCAGGCACCAAGCGTTGCCCGCACTTTCCTGCCCGCCCGGATCCGGGGAATCCGGAAGCCGGGCATAACCGGACGCGTTAAGCGCCCAGATAGCGGCTGGTGTCGAACGGGATTCTCACTTCGACGTTTTTCTCGTCGATGAGCGCAGACAGGAGATTGGCCTGCCGCGTCAGTTTCGACGCCTTCTCCCGGTATTCGACCGGGTCGTAGGTCGTCTTTACGATCAGGTCCGCGGCATTGCCGAGCACGCCGCGCGGCTGCGCCCGCTCCGTCTTCGGGCGTTTGGCCATCCGCGTGTACAGGTTGATCTTCTCCCGGTTCTGCTTGTTGAGTTCGATGGCCTCCAGGATGGTCATTTCGCGGCCGTTCCATTGGATCGTGTTCGTCACGTTCGCCTTTGTTACCAGGAGATCCAGCGTGCGGTAGTCTTCCTGCGCCTTCTCCAGGTCGGCCAGCACGTCCTCCACCGAACGGTCATGCGGCTCCGGCGTTTCCCCTTTGGCGAAGGTGACCGTGGACACCCGCTCCAGTTCCTCGGTCAGTTCCAGGATCCTTTTCCGGATCGCATTTTGGATCAGGAAGCAAAACGCCATATCCCGATCCCCGTAAGTTTTCACGCTGCTGTCGGGAAGACGGATGGTAATTTGCTCCGATTCTTCAGAGGTCGATTCAATGGATACTTCGTACCGCCGGCCCGCGTTGTCCTCGAAAATCGCGGAATTCCGGCCGGCAAACACTTTCCGCACTTCCTTCAGGAGCATCGGCCCCTTGCGCGGCGCTTTTCAGTAGGAATACCGGCGCTCTGGCAATCAGGCGTCCGCCATCAGACGGCGTCTGAAGGCGTTCGTCATTCACCCCGCCGCATCACGTTTTTATGTTCCGTTATACGAATTATGCTCTTTTATTCTATTATTTTTACGTTTTTCCTTCAAGGTTGTACGTGCACTTTTCTCAGCAGCCGACCCCCCGGAAAAAGTGGGGCATACGTTTCCGCTTTTTCCGGAACGGGCATTACCGTGCGCGCGCCGTTTCCCGGGCGATCACCCCACACAATCTGAAAGCGCCGGCCGTCCAGGAAGACGTAATTGCCGCACTCGTCCAAAAGCGCAAGCGTTCCGTCCATGCCGACGTAGATGCCGTCCACGTCCATCGTGATAGGGAGATCCACTTCCCTGGCCAGTTCCTCCAGATTGGTCCAGGGGGTAATCATCCGCTGCTTTTCCTTGTCCCACACCTGAAACAGCATCATGAGTCCCCCTTCGAAAAAAATCCGATAAGGGCAAGCGTCACTTGCCCGTATGTCCGAATCCGCCTTCCCCGCGGCTTGTGTCCGGCAGTTCCTCGCCTTCGCCGAGTTCCAGCCAACGGATTTGCGGCACGGCGCAGAAGACGCCCTGGGCGATCCGGTCCTGATGGCGGATCACAATGTCTTCTTCGCCCAGATTGACGAGCAGCACCTTGATTTCGCCGCGGTAGTCGGCGTCGATCGTGCCCGGAGCGTTGAGGACGGTCAGGCCGCGCCTAAAGGCCTCGCCGCTCCTCGGGCGGATCTGCGGTTCGTAGCCTTCCGGGACCGCCATTTTGAGGCCGGTGGGAACAAGCGCCCTTTGTCCCGGCTTCAGTACCAGTTCCCCTTCCGGCAAATAGGCGTGCAGGTCGCAGCCGGCCGCCTGAGCCGTCTGGTACTTCGGAAGTTGGACATCCGGATACATGCGTTTGACAGGCACCTGGATGAACATGGGCATTCCTCCTTACGAATTCCTTCGAAGCAGCACCACTCCGGACCATTTGTCATGCAAATCCTGTTTGGCAGGGCTTTTGGCTACCACAATGTATCCCGTGCAGATCCCCGCAATGGCGAGCGCGAATGAAAGAAGCGGGGAAACCAAAGCCCCCAGAAGCGAAAGAAGGTACGCAAATGCGCCATACAGAGCGCCGACGGCGACCTTGCAGACGAACCGAAGATTCGCCCTTCCGAAGGTCAGAGGGTTGCCGTTCAGATCGGCCATACGGATGCCGGCGAAGAATTTGCCAAAAGACCCCTGCAGCCCGGACACCTCAAACGGCACGTAATAGACCCAGGCGGCCGCCAGGCAGAAAAGCCAGTACCAGCCGGGGATCGTGATTACGGGTAAAGCGGACGATTCACCGTTCAGGTAGGCCGCAAGTTCCGGAGACGGATTGGCGAGCACCCAAAGGGCAAGCCCGAACCCCAGCGTGCCGCCGAGCAGAAACGCGTCAATAAGATGCGCCAGAAAGCGGCGCCGGCCGGATGCATAGATCATGCTTCATTTCCCCCTTCCTGACGTCCGTAGGCTTTAAGGCGTTCGGACAGCGAAAGGCCAGCGTTGTTTTCAGGGAAAGGTGAAGCCTGTTGCGGATAGGAACCGGATGCGGGTGTGTAAGGCAATGCGGGAGGCGGCAGATGAGACGGATAGGAGGAACCGGAAGGCGGCAGATGCGGAGAGTACCATGGATGCACCATGCTCTGCGGCTGCACCATGCTTTGCAGCCGCGCAAGATGCGCGGGCTGGGAACGGCCCGCCGCGATCATCCGGCGTCTTGGCGACGGCCGTCGCACGGCCTTCAGCAGGAACCAGGAAGCAAGCACGAACAGAAGCGCGGACACATAGACGCCGTTTTCGGAGATGGCAGCCATCAGGCTGCCGGAAGATGCGGAAGTCGCTGTTGTTTCGTACCGGACGATGACCTGCAGCATGATGTTGTTCATCTTGTCGGCGCCTACCGCCTTCACGTCGATGGTGTCTTCATGCTGCCCCGCTTCGGCATCTTTCGGCACCTCCAGCCAAGCCTCGAACCAGCCGCTGACGCCCGGGTCAAGCGTCATGGTCGTCACATCGGTCTTGATGGCTCCGTGCGGCGTGATGGTGATTTGGGCCGCCGAGTCCCCCGTGTTGGTGACCTTGATGCTTTTGAGCGCCACCCGGTCGCCGGGGCGGACGGGGCGATCTATGCTCATCTTCGCCGGAGAAAGTTCAAGGCCGCTGGTCAAGGCTTCGGCCTGCGGCGCAAACGGCAGGATGATGGAAAACAGAAGCAGACATGCAATCATCCCGCCCAACAATCGCCAGCGCATAAGCCGGAAACCGGACGCGACGATCTCGCTCGTTTTGGCATTGTTGTCCATGATACTTCTCTCCTCCGTCAAACTCCCGGATTCCGGGCGTGCCGGATTCCGGATAAACGCGCCCGTTCTTCCGGGCGCGCGCCGGCATCACTTCGCAGCAAGCGTCCACGTTACCGGGAAGACGTAACTTCCGGTTGGCGTGCCGGGACCGAAGGTGATCTTCGTCATCATGCTCACGCTGCCGCCCGCGTTGATTTCGTTGACTTCCACCGGGTCCGTGGCGAATTCGACGTCTTCACCGACGACCAAGAAGTCTTCCAGATCCACTTCCACCGTGGACAGCATGAAGTCCCCGGAAGCCGTCGGCGTCGTCAGGAGCGCGTTACCGAGCCCATCGGGAATCTCGTCCAGTTTCGCGCTCAGTACCCCGATCACATTGCCGGTGTTCTTGAAGGTGTTCACGAATCCAACCCAGAAGGGCTGATTTTCATCCCGGGCGACGCTCCCCTTCACGTCCGTCTCGTTGATGACCGTAAGGCCGATCGTCGGCTCTTCGATCGTGACCTCATACTCGATGGTCGTCGCCGCGATAGCCGGCGTTGCGGCGGCAACCAGCAGCATCACGATGGAAAGCAGGACCAGGGATTTCCTGAGACTCAACGCTTTCATGGCGTCACTCCTTTCTGCCCTTAAAAATACGGGATGTTTCCATCCCATAATCATTCCGAAACCTATTTTGTTACGCTATACCTTTATTATACCGTTATTCAAACCACAATTTCAATCATTTTGCCGCCTTAAAACCCGAAACATATCGGATAAAGGGAGAGGCCAAAGCCTCTAGGACGCCCTTCTTTCTTCGCGTTTCGTCTGCCTTGCGCAGGCGCGAATGACCGTGCCGATGATGTCCGGCATGGCTTCGCGCAGCGTGTCCGCGCCGCCTTTCGTGACCTCCCCGTTTTTTCCGGTAATCGCATAACGAATGCTTTTCCCCGGAGTGGTAATGGGGAGAATTTCAATTTCAACGCGGAATCCGTTGATGGTCATATGACGCCGCTCCCTTCTCCGTCGAAAAATCGCCGTCTGGTGAGGACGGCATAAGGAGACTCGGGGGCGACGCCGCTTCTCCCGGTCAAGAAGGGAATAACGCGCCGGTCATCCCATGAACCGAACGCTGCGCCTGTCCACCTGCCCGCCGGCTACCAGCACCTCGCAGGACCGGCGGGCGCCCAGCCGGATAATGTGCCGCCCGTCCGGAAGCACATGCTCCGGATCCCGGACCTCTTCCCCGTCCACCGCAAGTTCCCCGGTCTGAAACGCGCGGGAAAGCGCCGTAAGCGATTCATACGCCCGCACGGCGATGAGCAGATCCCACAGTTTCATGCCGGAAAGCGACGGACTTATAATCCGCTGCACCCGCCCGACGCGCCCGTCCGTCAGGCGCACCTTGATGCCCCGCGGGTGGTACGGGGAATTCGTCAGAATCTCCTTGATGATGCCGCGGGTAAGCCTCCCCGTGGGCTGGTCCTTCTTGAGGACAATGTCCACCTCCATTCCCGGCCGAAGATCGCTGCGCGTCTTTCCGTCCATGCTGACGCATGGGCGAACGCCGCTTCGCGCCTTTTCCTCCACAGACATCACCTCATAAGCGGCCGCAGGCGGAGACGGGGCTGCTGCGCCGAATTGGTCAGGTACTGCAGGTAATCATCCGGAATCCGGAACCAGACGAAAAGATCGTCCCTGGTGATCTCTGCATCCCGGCCGCATCTTCCGCAGCGGAGTTTGAGCGGCTTCCCTTCCTGCGGGAGAAGAAAGTCCGGATCCAGAGCACGGAACCTGGGATCGTCCCAGGTGCCAACCGCCTCGAACCGGAACTCGCGGATTTCATGCGGCTCCCCTTCCCGGCAGACGGCCGTCAAAAGAAACTCCAAATAGCCGTACTGGGCCACCCTGAACAGGGCATCCGCCACGTCATGCTCCGGATAGTCCAGCGCCTTCATGAATGCCTGCGGGCTTAGATTTCCGGAATATCCGGATGCGCCCCATTCCTTGACCAGTGATTCGATTTCCCAGCAAATTTTGCGAAGGCGGTCGATTGCTTGCCCAGCCTGTCCGCTCAAAAGAAACACCCCGCTTTCGTGAAACAAGGCGGCCGGGCGCCGCCCCTACCAGGTCATTCTTCCGTAGGTTTTGTAGTCATGCGGGACCGGTGCCCAGTCCTCTTCCCGCAAAAGATGCTGTTTGGCCCGCATCCTGAAATGCCGCTGATGGATTTTTCGCGAGGCCTTCGTTTCCTTGAACAGCGCCATCCCCCGCTTCCGGTGCTTCAGCATGGCTTCCTTCCGGGGATCGCGGGGATTTCCCTTCGGTTGGTACAGACGCTTGCGGGCGCGTTCTTCCACAGCCGCTTCCCATGCGCGGACTTCTTCCGGGTTGAACATTTCTGCACACCAGAGGAGACTGCAGATTTTGCCGGTCAGGCGGCAGCCTCCTCATAACGGAAGGCGAAAGATGTCGAACGCCCCCAGTGAAGTTTCGGAAAGGACGATAGAGGGGGATTCGAACCCCCGGTCGCGGATTTGCAGTCCGCCGCCTTGCCGCTTGGGTATCTATCGTTGATACGCCCGGGGGGATTCGAACCCCCAAATTTCAGGTCCTCAACCTGTTGCCTCTGCCATTCGGCTACGGGCGCATGAGATATGGCGGATGGGGCGGGATTCGAACCCGCGCGAGGAGTGTGTCTCCCCCTGCCGCGTTTCCAGCACGGCCTCTTCGACCTCTTGAGTACCCATCCGTATGGTCGGAACGGCAGGACTCGAACCTGCGGCCCCCTGGTCCCAAGCCAGGTGCGCTGCCAAACTGCGCTACGTCCCGACGAACGCCATCAGGCAAAGCCCGGTGGCGGGCGCCTGTCAGATGGAGCCGGCGAGAGGACTCGAACCCCCAACACGCTGCTTACAAGGCAGCCGTTCTGCCAATTGAACTACGCCGGCACATATGGTTGGGGCGGCTGGATTTGAACCAGCGACCTTTCCCTTATCAGGGGAATGCGCTGCCGCTGCGCCACGTCCCCGTGGATGGCGGGGAGTGAGAGAATCGAACTCTCATCGCCGGGTTCAAAGCCCGGTGCATTTCCATTATGCTAACTCCCGATATGGCGGCCCCAGCGGGAATTGAACCCGCGCTACCGGCGTGACAGGCCGGCGTCTTCACCACTCGACTATGGAGCCGTGGAGCGGTCTGCGGGACTCGAACCCGCTTCTTTGGCTTGGAAGGCCAAGGCACAACCCATATACCAAGACCGCTTGTGTCTGGGGCGGGCAGCGGGACTCGAGCCCGCTTCAGCAGTCTGGCAGACTGCGGCACAACCCATATACCATGCCCGCATGGACTTCTGTCATCCAACTTTGGCAAGGGCTGCAGGAATCGAACCTGCGCCTGCGGATTTGGAGTCCGCTGTGCTGCCACTGCACCAAGCCCTTATGGTGGGCAGTGGAGGACTCGAACCTCCAAGAGCCTTTCGGCCACCCGGGTTACAGCCGGGGACGCTTCCGGTTACGCGCTAACTGCCCATGGCGGAAGGTGAGGGATTCGAACCCCCGCGGGCACAAGGCCCGGCATCGGTTTTCAAGACCGCCACATTACCACTCTGTCAACCTTCCAAATGGCGGAGGGTGCTGGATTCGAACCAGCGAGAGGGCTTTTAGGCCCCCTGGCGGTTTAGCAAACCGCTGCCTTCGACCAACTCGGCCAACCCTCCGCGTCACCCGAAAATGGCTGTCAGGTTGCGGATCAACCGGTTTGCGCCAGCCGGGTCTTTCCGGCGGATCCCGTAACGGCGAATTGTCTCGTACAGGCGCTCGCGCTCCGGTTTCGGAATGGAAATCCAAACCGGCTGCCGGTGGGGAACGCCGTGCCGCCTGATGTATTCCTCCGCCTCATGGGCGTTCATGCGCCGGTCCGTTACGGTTTCCATGTCATAGGCGCAAGCCAAGAGCCTCGTGACGGTTCCCAACTCCCACGAGGCATAATACAGAATTTCCGGTGCCTCCCTGAGCAGCCGGGAGGTCCATTCGCGGATTTCCCGGATCTCGAACACCTCTTCGGGAACATCGTCATAGCCCGCGAACACGATCTCCACGCATCCGGCCGGCGCCTTGATCCGCTCGAATTGCCGGATGTGGTGCGTGACCATTCCGATGTCCCGGCTTTCCACGTCTTTTCGGGGAATTTGAAGCACATACAGATTCATGAGACTTCCCGCCCATCGCTTTTTTTGAAAAGCGGCGCCCACCGCATGAAATTCAACATCAACAGCCAAGGAGGCATTTGCATGCGCACGGGGACAATCGGGTCCGCCGATTGACGGCGGGGCGCCGGATAATGGCGGGTTGAAACGGATTCGAACCGTTATCTCCGGTTTTTCAGGCCGGCGCATAGACCAACTATGCCATCAACCCATTCTATTGGTGGGTCCGGGAGGATTCGAACCTCCAGTTTCTTCGCTTAAAAGGCGGGTGTTTTGCCAGTTAAACTACGAACCCGTTTGGTGACCCCAGCCGGATTCGAACCGGCGTTCCCGGCGTGAAAGACCGGTGTCTTGAACCGCTTGACCATGGGGCCGTGGCAGGGATAGCAGGATTCGAACCTGCGCTCGCGGATTAACAGTCCGCTGCCTTACCGCTTGGCTATATCCCTAAATGGTGCCTCCGGCTGTTCGGTGGGACACGAAATGATTGGTGCGGGCGGAGGGATTCGAACCCCCACAAAACCCGGGTCTGAGCCGGGCGCGTCTGCCTGGTTCCGCCACACCCGCATGGTGTCATGGTGCCGAAGGCGGGATTCGAACCCGCAAAAGCCGATTTTTGAGACCGGCACGTCTGCCAGATTCCGTCACTTCGGCATGAGGTCATCTCCGTTTTTTGAGTGCATTCAGGATTTCCCTGCATTCTTCCCTGAAAAACGCGTGCAGGATGATCGCGTAAAAAACGAGCGAAACCAGCCAGTATGCTGCGGACGCCGGTTCCCCGAGAATCAGCCAGATGGCGATGCGGTAGACCGTTGCGCCGCTTTGCGCCAGGAAGTAGCAGCACAAGATCATTCGGATCGTTTCAAATATCATGCGCCTTCGACTCTTTTCACGAGATCTTCCGGTCGCAGCGCTTCAAGGGGAACCAGGGTCAGCGTATACCCGAGCGCATGCGCGACCCGAAGCACGGTTCCCAGATTGGGCGCGCCGGACCGCATTGACGACATCGGCCGGGCCGCTTTCTCCAGTCGCGCGATCCCCGGCTGCGGCATGCCTGTCATGCCGGCAAGTTCCGTCTGGGAGATCCGCTTCTCCTTTCGTTTTTCCACCAGTTCCGAAATGAGACGGGACAAATCGGGATACCAGTCTGTTTGCTCCGCAAAACCTGTCTCGCTGCTCAACGCATCCGGCAAGGACATCACCTCTCTTTTTGGATGGGTTATATTACGTTATTCCAATATTGTGATTTCATTCTATATCACTTTTGTTATGCAGTCAATCATTTTGTAATTTTTTTTGAATATCGTGGTATTTTGATGATGCATAAAAGCCGCACGCAGAGCCGTGCGGCAAGCATCAAAAGAAATGGGTTCCCTCTTTCTGAAAATCCACGGACCAAAGCCGCCAGTCCGTCACCCGGCGCCCGAGGAGCGCCCGTATTCCCTCCCCGGTCAGGGCGCCCTCTTTCTCCTTGAGACGCTCATTCTTCCGGGGAACGAGTTTTGCCGATGCCGGATCCGCAATCTCGATCATCCGGTAAAGCGGCTTGTCGCGGCGGGAAAACACCGCCCGGACAATGTCCGCCCGCCCCCGGAAAGCGGAAAGGAGCACGGCGAAGGCATCCCACCTGCCCATCCCTTCCAGGTTCCACATCCGCCCGGAAAGGGGAGCGAGATGCTGGCCGCTTTGCTCGTCCACCCGGACGAAACCGCCGTCGGCGGAAACCGGAAGATCCCCTGTCCGGATGCGCATAAGGTCCACGCCATATTCGGGCGGCCGCGCGCAGTCGAAGACATTGAACGCGCTCGTCCATCCGGAGTCGTGGTCGGCAAGAAGCACCCATTCGCCAAAAGACCGCCGTCCCGGGCGTTTTTCCCGGAGCCGCTCCGGAAGACGCCCCCAGACCTGGCGGTAGTTGCTCGGCGCCCACGCGCGCAGCGTGAACGGTTCACCGTCGATGTCAAGGTCAAACTCGATGGCTTTATGGGCATTGTCCGGATGCTTGGGAGTAAACGCGCGTACGCAGGCGACAGCGAGCGTGTGAAAATCATCATGCGGGAGAACCGCCACTCCGTTTTCTCCCTTTTCAGCCTGCCCTGGCCATGCCTTCAAACCGCTCGGCGCCGAGAGTTACCACCAGCAGAGCCGCCTTGCAGCGGTCCGCGGGCGAAGCGTGGACGTAATCGAACGTCGCGGCGTATTCCTTCCGGCTGCGGATCACCAGTTGGAGCGCCTGGGTGTACGCGACGCGAAGATTCCGCCGGTCCATCTCCTTTTCGACTTCCCATGCGGCGGAAATGTCCGTGGAGTACGGCCGGTCCTTGCCGACGATATACAGCGGCTTCGTATCGCTTCTATCCTCCATTCCGCACTTCACGCACCCGTATTCCCAGGGGTGCGGCCCGATCCACACAAATTCATGACGGCATTCCCGCATGATCTGTTCCCCCACCAGTGCATCCATCTTCGGTCCGGGCTGAAGAACCAGAATTTCGTCCAGCGTCATGAACGGAATCCTCCTTCGTTTTGATCTTTCCCGCCAGTCGACCCAACGTCAAGGAGTTCGATCCTGCGGCTTTCCGTTCTCCCGATCCGCTTGACGTATGCATCACAAGGCACGCCCAGCGCACGCAGCCGTTCCGCAACGGCCTGCACAAATTCATCCGCCTGATCGGCCGGGACGCTCCCGATCGCGTTCCTGCGGCTGTCTCGGCTGCTGGCTCTTCGGTCGATCTCCCGCAGAGGCATGGCGGCCAGGCGGATTTTTCCGGTTTCAGGGTTCTTCACGGCGCACGATCCCTTTCCCCCACGCTGCCAGCGCGGTTCTGGTGATGTTGCGCGGCTCGGCGCCGGTGACCGGCTTTCCGCCGCGGTTCACCTCGATGTATTGCAGGCAGTCCTTGTCCTCCTGGCCGGGGTACAGCACAAACTCCGGGCCGGCCCCGATGATCTTTCGCTCGGCGTAGAATCGCCCGCTCTTGCCGTTGTGGATGACGACGCCGACTTGCAGGTCGCTCTTTTTCATCTTCCGCAACTCCCTTCCGCGGTTTTGCGGCATAAACGAGAGGCGGGAGGAGAGTTTCCGCGCCCGATATGCTCCCCAAGGCCCCGGATGAAAGGCGCGCAGGCCATGTTTTCGCCCCCCGCGGGCACCGGACGCGACATCCTGCAGGCCGTTTAGCCCGCTAATCCTCCAAACGGAGAACGTTGCGAATGCCGCGGCCGAATGCCCCTCGCGACCCAAACGCCGCGCGAATGCAATTGCATTCTATAACGTTATTCTATCAAAATTACGTTATTCGTCAAGAAAGAAAATGAAAAACGGGAGATTTTCTCCCGTCACGAAACATTTTCCTCCGCAAACTGCATCTGTTCCCATTTTTCGTAAACATCCCGCAGAAGAGGATTGTCTTGCACATCTTCGTACAGCAGCGGAGGTTTGTGCTGTTTTTTCCGGTGCGCCTGAATGGCGTCAAGTTTCCTGAGCAGCATCTCTTCCCTTTCCTGGCCAATCATTTGAATTTCATCCACAGTTTTGAGAGTTCCGCGGTGCAGAATGTTTTTGTAGGATTCTATGATCTGATTGAGAGATTCAATGTCCGCCTTGGTCATTTCCTCCAGTTCTTCGCTCACATGACGCAATTCCATGTCAAAAAGCGCATCGTCATAAGGCACATCATGAACCGATCCGGCGTAATTGTGCTCAATCGCCTTGATGATGTAACCCGCCAGATTTCGGATGTTTTTCTCCGGCACTGTGGTAATGACATACCGGACATTGTCTTCGATATAAAACGGATGATAGCGGGTAGCCAGTTGGATGGCTTTTTTGCGATGGATGCCGTATTTGGCGAGCATGGTCAGCAGTTTTTCCGCATCATAACTAGCCGCCTCTTTTTCCTGCGGCATATTCCGGTAGTTGTGCTCGATCCTAAAAATAAATGACTCGACAGCCCGACCTTTCCTTTTGTAGACGTCGTATGTAAATTTAATATCTGTTTTTTCTTCTATCTCCGCCTGTGTCGAATCCAGCAGCGCGCGAAGGTGTTTGAGCATTTTGTATTTATCAGGGGGAATCTCAAGTTTTTCCCGCAATTCTTTGACCGTAAAAATGCGTTCCTTCCGGAATTCTCTTTCTTTCAGAAGTTCATACATTCGCCAGGAATATACCGACTGCAGTTTGAAGACATATTTAAGCCGGTAACGGGTAAATCGACTGGACAAATTCCGAAAGAAGGGTGCCAAATCCTCAGACAGTTTGATCCTGACGCGTCCTTCGCCTTTTATGTATGCCGCCGATTGAATCCAGGTAATTTTATGCAGGATTTTGTCGCTTTCTATTACCAACTGCTTGGACTGCAATTGGTCAATCGTTTTTTCAACCCGATCGTAAATCGACCTTCCTGAAAGCCCCAGCAAATCAGCCAAATCTTTCACATATATCGTATAAGTTTTGAATTCGTCATCGTCCGGCTGGACCAGGGAGGCCAGGGCAAAAATGATGCGACGCTCCATAAGGGAAAGGTTATGCCGCAGATTTATAAAATCATTGGATTGCGTAACCCAATAATAATCTTTGATTTCGGCCGGCACTTCCTCTACTTTCAGAGAAAGTTGACCGTCATCTTCAAGCAAAAACTGATCACTCAAATTGCTCATGACAACCGACACACCTCCTTCTTACTGATCTGCCAATATAACTATATCACACTTTTATGTGACGCGTTATTGCATACTTCGCGCTTTCATGAAGACATATGTCCAGAAAAACGGGAAGCATGCGCCGCTTGATAATGTCCAGAAATAAGGGACGACGCATTTCCCTTCGATCGCGTAATGTCCAGTTAAAGGGGACGAAAAACCCTTCCCACAATATGTCCAGAAAAAAGGGATGAACACGCCGCCGTCTGCCGCGATCAAATGGGCGGGGGCGGGCGCTGCAATGTCCAGAAAAAAGGGACGATTGCGCCCTCTGCCCTTCCAATGTCCTGTTATAGGGGAACAAAAATATTTCGCCAACCGGAATATGTCCAGTCATAAGGGAAATAAATTAGAATAGGCGAATTGGGTAACACACACTCTTCAGAAATGTCCAGAAAAAAAGGGACGAACCCATTCAAAATCTGCTTTTAACCCAATTTCGGGAGCAGATCAACGCTTTTAGGGTAGAAAAATTTGCTATTCTCGTCCCTTTTGACAGGACATTGCGCCCCCTATCTCTGGACATTTCCAAGAGATTTCCCCTCTAACAGGACATTGCTTCCCTTCTAACAGGACATTGCTTCCCCTTTTTGCGGACATCATTTCCCCTATGTCTGGACATTAGTCCCTTATTTGAGGACATATCTTCCCCTTTGACTGGACATTCAACCCCCCCGATCCCAATTGGACAGCCATTTCTTGATGGCCTAAACAATTAAATCAGTTTTCTATCAATCTAATAATTTATGAAAAACAAAAAAAACATAGACGGTAAAACTTCAAAAAAAGAAAAGTTATCCACAAAATTTTGTGGAAAACTTTACTTGTTCATCTTTTGCCGCATCATTCCAGACACAAGGGTCAAAACATTCCCGTTTTTATGGACATTGCAAATCGAGAAAAAGAAGAATGCCCCGCACAAAGGCAGGACATCAACTTTTACAGAATTCTGAAAAGGGCCTCGGCGAAAACTGGTCGTTTTTCATGAGAATCTCCGCCAGTTTCACCGTCGCCCGCACGTCGTGGATGGCCCGGTGCGCATTGGAAAGCGGGATCCCGAAATACGCGCACAGATCGCCAAGTTTGTGGCTTTGCCCCGGAAGCACTTTCCTGGCAAGCGCCAGCGTGCAAAGCCCGTTTCCGCGAAAGATGGGAATTCCCAGGCGCTTGCACGTCTCCTTCGTCATCCGGGCCTCAAACGGGAGGTTGTGGGCCACAAACAGGTCCACATCCTCCAGCCACGCCATGAATTTCGGAAAAACTTCCCGCTCTGTGGGCTTGCCCATCAGATCGGCATTGGTGATGCCGGTGATCTCGGTGATGATGGGCGAAATGTACATTTCGGGATTGACGAACGTGCTGAATTCGTCCACGATGACGCCATCCCGAACCTTCGCCGCGCCGATCTCGATGATCTTGGCGCTGTTGGAGGTGCCTGTCGTCTCGTAGTCCACGACCACGTAAGTCAACCCCGCCGCGGACGACCCTGCCGGCGCCGCTTCGGTGTGCCGGCAAACCGGAAACCGGTTGCAGACCAGTTTCCCGACCGCCAGGCGCAACTCGCCCTTTTTGCACGAAGGGCAAATCATGTCTTTCCCCTCCTTCATTGTCGGATACGATATTCGAAAAAAATTCCGATATTCAAATTTTAGCAGACAAAAACCCGTCCAATCAAGAAAAACGGAAACGCTACGTCCACCAGGCACTCTGCTTCCAGGCGGAGACGCGTGTGCCATTCGTCGCCCCTGGGAAACATCCAGCGAGCGGACGACCGTCTCCGGGATGTACAGTTGCCAGTCCGGCACCCATCCGCCGCGCAAGTGCCGCTCGAAACGGTGTCCGGCCGGCGCGGAAGCGGCCGCGGCGTCTGCAGCGCGCGGAGACTCCGCATCGGGAAAAAGCACGTCTTTCACCATGGCCAGTTGCTCTTTCCAGTCCATGCAAACCCCCTCCAGGCATAAAGCGGAAGGGAATTCCCTTCCGCCTTTTTACCGCGTCTCGCGGCGGCGGCGCATGACCTCGACAAACGGCGCATGAAGCCGCGGGTCCTCCAGCGGCACGTGCCGGAAGTCGTTTCCTCCGTGATAGGACGATACATACCCGTCCGTGTGGTACAGAAACCACGTGACCACTTCCGGCAGGATCGGCTGCATGGAGGTCAGTTCCTTCGCCAATCTCCCGAAAAATTCGGGATCCGCGGCGTTGGTGAGCGTCATGTCGCCGTCCAGATCCAAAACGTGGATGTGCATGTCGCTCCGATCCTTCCGGAAAACCCGCAGCGACACCTTCCTCCAGTCAAACGGTCTTGTGCTGATCTCAACCTGTTGCTCCATTTCTCCCATTCCTCCCCTTCGTCGTCGCGTCATTGGAAAATATCCGACACCAGCAATTCCAGGCGGTCCCGGCCGGCAAAATGCGTGCGCCCGACGGTAAGAAACACCTCTGCCGGTTTGCCGAGTTCAACCATGACACCGGCGCCGCGGAACATGGTCAGTTCCGATCCTCCTTCAGTGTAAAGGCGCAGATGGTTCTGCTTTTGCCCGAACACCTGCTTGTCCATGACCACGGCCCGCAGCAGAAGGTGCGGCCGCGGGTGGCCATGCCCGAAGGGCGCCAGGCATTCGAACTGCCGGCTCAGAACATCCAGTTCGTGCTCCTCGACCTCGCCCAGGTAAAAGACAGCCTGTTCGGGAATGTCGGCTGCCGCGAACACCCGGTTGACCGCCTCGCGGAACGCGTCAAGATGCTCCGCGTAGATAGACACCCCGGCGGCGCCGGCGTGCCCGCCCCAGGTCACGAACCATTCCGGATGCTGCGTGTAAATCTCCAGTAGGCAGTCAAACAGCGAAAAGCCCGGAATGCTGCGCCCGGATCCCTTCAGGACTTTGCGGCCCGTGCTGCTTTCGGCTTCCGTGAAGACGATCGCCGGCGCATTCAGCGCCTCCTTCAGTTGGCCGGCGAGCACCCCGGCGATGCCTTCCTCCGCGTCCAGCAGAAGGACCTGCACGCCATCTTGCGGGCGGATGAGCGGCTGCGCCTCTGCCAGCGCCCTTTCGACGAGTTCCTGGCGCCGGGTGTTGTAGGCTGCGCACGTGTTGGCGACGACCGCCGCCTCCAGCGGCGTTTCGGCGAGCAACAGTTGCAGCGCCGTTTCCGCCGAATCCAGCCGGCCCGGGGCGTTGAGGCACGGGGCAAGGTAAAAGCCGATGTCACCCTCGTTTACCCATCTCTTATCAATCCCCAGGCATTTCAGCAGCGCGGCGATCCCGAGGGACGGGTTTTCCCGCATCCGCTTCAGGCCCTCGACGACGAATACCCGGTTCTCGTCCAGAAGCGGCATCACGTCGGCCACCGTGCAGAGTGCTGCCGTCTCGTCGAATTCCTCGACCTCCTCCGGATCCAGCCCCATGTACTCGAACAGGGCCTGGACCAGTTTGTACGCCACCACCCCGCCGCAGATGCCCTTGAACGGATAGGGACATCCCGGCTGATGCGGGTTGACGATGACGTCCGCCGCAGGCAGCACTTCCGGCGGCGTATGGTGGTCGGTCAGGATCACCGTCATCCCGTACGACTTGGCGAGCGCGATGGCGTTTGCGGCCGCGATCCCGTTGTCCACCGTAAGGATCACTTCGGTGCCGCGGTCCCTCAGCCGCTCGACGACGGACGACCGAATGCCGTACCCTTCATGCTTGCGGTGCGGGATGTAGTAGTCCGCGTTCGCGCCAAGCCGCTCCAGGGCCTTGTACGCGATCTGCGTCGCACCCACCCCGTCCACGTCGTAGTCGCCGACGACGGTGATGCGGCGTCCGCGGACGACCGCGTCCTCCAGGAGTTCCACCGCCTCCTGTATGCCTTTCAGAAGCCAGGGTGAATGGCAATGCTCTTTCTTCGGCTCCAGAAAACGGATTGTCTCCGGAACCGAAAACCCCAGCGAAGCAAGATGTTTCAGAACAAGCGGGTGAACCGAAACGCCGAGAAGGGCGAGTTGTTGCGCAAGGGACGCCTGGAAATACGGGTCGGGTTCAGGAATGAGAGTCCATTTCGGAGCCGCAATCATCTGTGTCATACGAATGCTCCTTCCATGTCGAATAAGAGATGATATTCTTGAAAAATTCCTATATTCAGTTTACGTTTTGTGCGCCTCCGTGTCAAACCGAAAGTTTCCCCAACAACAAAACCCCCGGAAACATCCGGGGGCCTCGCTCATTTCTTCTTCCTGTAAGGGTGATAGACGCCGCCGATGCTGACGGGGTTTCCCTTGTATTTGGGTTTCCAGGCCGAAAGTGCGGCAAGGAAAAGCAAAAGCAGCACCACCAGTGCAACCAGCACCTGGATAAACGGCGTGAATTTTTGTGTATGGAAAACCAGAGCCGTGGCGATAACCGCAAGCGCGGAAGCAATCAGCATGGAAAACCCCATCGCGATCTCGCGAATTTGCGCAAGACGAATGGCCCTTTTCAGCGCCTCATCCGCGTGCTCGCCTGGCTGCAGGTGAATCGGCTTGTTTTTTCTCAGAAGTTCAAACATGATGGTTCACCTCACTCGTGATTCTTTTCTCGGCCGATTCCTCCCTTCGACCAAAGTAACGGTATTCATATTTTGTGCTTCTAAATATAAACGGACACAAGATCTTGTGTCAAGGGTTTTTGCAAAAACTTTCATCCTCCCTGAAGGGCGCCCGCCTCAGACTTTGCCTGATGGCGTTCGCCAAAAAGAAAAATCCCCGGCTGCTGCCGGGGATCATGCGGAGGCCTTTTTCGCCTCCTCTTCCAGTTTGGCCAGGGTTACCCTGGTGGACGTTTTGGTGACTTTCTGCAGACAGGTCACAAGGTCCCCCGTCCGCTCGAAGATTTCCAGCGCAACCCGGATGAATTCTTCCGGGTTCACCTCAATGCGCTGCGCGGAGAAGAACGCGGGGTTTTCCTGCACGATGGCCCGCGCCTCCTCCATGTCGGTGATTTCCCAGACTTCCTTCTGGGTCACCGACACGCTGCCCAATCCGGGATAGGACAGTTTCCTTCCGGAAGTCTTCAGCGCTTCCTCCTCCAGCGCCTTCCGGATCTGGGCCTCCTCCTCTTCCAGTTCCTTGAGTTCCCCCTTCAGGCCGTCGGCCTGCTTCAGAATTTCCGCAACCGCGGCCTTTTTCGCTTCCTTCTCCTTGGCGATCTCGTGAAGACGGCCAAGGAGTTGAATGGCAGCCGTTTGCGTCTGCATTAAAAATCGCCTCCTTCTTCTTCGCATAAAAACATTACGCTATACCAAAATTATAACTGTATACATATTCCGGATTCAAGAAAAACCCCAAGGGGAATCCCTTGGGTTATTGGTTTCCGACCAGTTTCTTGAACCGGTTCATCTGCCCGTTTCCGCCGACGTCCGGATATTTCCCGGCAACCGGGCGCTCCTCTTCTTTTTCCCGTTCCCGTTCGCGGTCTTCCTCTTCTTCTTTCTGGGGCTGTGGCGTGTAGGGCACCGGAACCGGAGCGGACTGCTGACGGACCGACTCTTCCCAGCGTGCGCTCCAGACGATCGTGCCCGAAAGGCAGGCAAGATACTGGAAACTTTCCAGCCTGACAATATTCAAATGGACGCCGACGATCGCATTCCCCCGCTCATACAGCGCCTGCTCTCTTGCAATCAGAAGAATCTGCCTTTTGACCGGCTCGAAAAACGTGGAAAAGTTGGCCATCGACTGCGGGGGAAGCAGAAAGGAGAGTTCCTTGAACAGCGGGGAGATGACGCGGTCGGGCGGCGTTCCCAGAATGTCCGCCGTCGTGCTGACACAGACGTTATGGAGTTGCGCGCATCGCGAACAAAGGAGTTTCTCCTCAACCTGGTAAAGCATAATCGGCGTCTCCGGAGTCTGCTTCATGTGACACGATTGGCAAAACATCCGACGAGAACCTCCTTGTCTGGGTCAATAACGCTCGCGGTGAAACGAATTTTACCCGAGCGCCGCCTGTCAACAGGCCATAACGCCGGAAAGACCCAACCTCAAAGCGCGTCCCATTCCCTGTCCCAGCGCTTGAATTTCTGGCGGCTGTAGCCTTTCCGGCTGCCGTGGACGCGAACCGCGGGACGGATCGTCCACGTTTTGCGGACCGCTGTCAAAATCAGCGGCTTTCGGGATTTTCGTTTCATGTTTCCCCCCTCCTTCTTCGTCTTGGACATGATCAAAAACGGACATAAAACGCGCCCCGGAGGGGAGCGTCAAGACGTTTGCAGCAACTCCATCACCCGGTTGAGCGCGATGCCGGCCTGGAGTTTTGCCCAAGGCGCATGGCGCATGCCTTCCTCGTTCATCGTGGCATCCGTCAGCGCCAGAATGTCCCGGTAGACGTTCTTCGCGCGCTCCAGGTCGCCCGCGGCTTCGGCCGTAAGCCCGAAGTGAAGCATCGTGATCGGGTCGTCATATTCGGTGTATTTCGGGTTGCTGAAGATCTGCTTGAAATAGATGTCGAGCGCCTTTCCCACGCCCCCTTCCTGCAGGGACGTCGCCCAGGCCAGAATATCCATGTACTTGAGCGGAATTTCTTCCCCGTTCTGCTCCTTCAGTTTGATGGCCGTTTGCACCATTTCCAGCGCGATCGGGTACAAGGATTCATCTCCCTGGAACGTGAAGAAGTGCGCCATGGCGACCATCAGATCCGTGTCGTAACGGTTCATGTCCAGCCCTTCGTCGATGATTTCCATGGCTCGTTGCACGTTGTCGAGTTTCTCGAAGAAGAAATCAGCCACACGGATCCGTACGGCACTGTCCGACCGGTTGTACACGAGGATCTGTTCGGCCTTTTTCTCGGCCTCCTCCAGATTCCCCTCATCCAGAAGCCGGTCCAATTCCGCGAACTCGGCCTCGATATCATAGGCAGGCGGCTCTGTGATTTCGACCGTTCCCGTATCTCCCCCGCCCGGAACTTCTTCCTCTTCCGCGGGAGGATTCGGTTCCTCCACAACCACAGGCCCGGGTTCGTTCGCGTGTTTTTGGGAGTCGGATGCCACAAGCATGTAAACCCCTCCGAGGGCAAGCACGATCGCCAAAACAAAAAGGATGACCTTTTTGGTATCGTACACGGTGAAACCCTCCCGAACGGTTTGTGAATTCCAATGCATGATGCAATTTGATTATACCCCAAAAAGTAACGATATTCTATAAAAATTACGTTATTAAATAAATCCCCTCCGCAGGCGCAGAGGGGATCAAACAATCATTTGTTCACGCCGAACAATTTGGCGGCCCAGTTGTTGTACTTGTCGGCGAAGTTGATGGACGTCTTGCCGGAAGAGATCTCCGACTTCAGTTGCTCGATCACGTTCGCACCGTACTTCCGGTTGGGATCCACTTGCGCTTTTGCGTTCGGGTTATTCTTGAATTCAGCCGGCGTGTCTTGCAGATGCGCGGTCGCGGGAGAAATCACGACCGTGGCAGGCTTCGGCGTGTAGGAAGAACCGCCGCTGGAAGAAGATTTGCTGCTGCTGCTGCTACTGCTGCTGCTGTAGTAAGAAGAACCGCTGCTGTATGACGGGGATGAGTAAGAGTAGGAGTACGAAGAGGAGCCGCTGCTGTAGGAAGAACCGCTGCTAGTGCTGCTGGAGGATGTGCTCGTCGTCTTCGATGTGGAGGAAGACGAGGACGGAGTCGTTGTGGTCAGCAGGAGCAGCAATTCGCCGCGGGAAATGTTGCCGTCCGAAGCGTATTGCGTAACGGAAGACGAGTTGAAGGCCGCCAGGTCGGATTTGCCGTAGGTTTGAGCCACGGCTTGGGCGATCTTGTTCACGTCTGCGGCCGTGACTTCTTTCTTGGCGTCGATGTTGACCCCGAGATTTTTCAGGGTTTGCTGCATTTCGTTGTAGAAGTTGGAGCCGTTACCCGCATCAACGCCAACCGAGCGCAGCAGGAACGTGGCCGCTTCAGCCGCCGTAGCCTGACGGTCCAGTTGGGCCTCGACGGTGGTTTTACTCATTCCAGCGCCTTTCAGAATGCCGCTGTCAATCGCTTTTTGGATGTCCACCTTTTGGGAAGTCGTAAATGTCGTATTCGCATTGAGTTGTTGCGTCAGTTGATTTTTAGCGCTTTGATTGTTTGATGCCGTGGTCGTTGTGGTCGTTGTGGACTTGTATGTCGAAGAAGAAGACGTCGTGCTCGTTGTCTTGGAAGCGGACGAACTGGATGTGCTTGTCGTCGTTTTGCTCGTGCTCGTTGTCGTAGTGGACTTCGATGCTGAAGACGACGTTGTGCTCTTCGTTGTCGTAGCCGCGTCAACCACGCCGGAATCAATGGCCGCCATGCCGAAAATCAGAGCACCCGCCAGCG
>ERZ795042.516-NODE-516-length-30686-cov-24.121380_pt1 | contig 30686 bp, 22 predicted proteins | sample MGYA00375126_ERZ795042 | MGnify/ENA primary metagenome ERZ795042 (study PRJEB30171, sample SAMN05518105) | compost metagenome | isolation source: Feedstock adapted compost from Newby Island compost facility, Milpitas, CA | place: USA:Newby Island compost facility...
AGGTCTCGCAGCTCCAGGGTGGTCATCCTCGCCTCCGCACGAGGTAGAGGAGGAACGGCGCCCCCAGCATCGCGGTCAGCACCCCTACGGGGAGCTCGCGCGGATCGAGCGCGGTCCGTGCGAGGGTGTCGCCCGCCACCATCAACGTGCCGCCGATGAGCGCCGCGGCGGGAAGCACGTATCGGTAGTCGGAGCCGAGGAGGAAGCGGGCGATGTGGGGGACGGCGAGGCCGAAGAACCCGATCAGACCGGAGACGCTCACGGCGGCGCCCGCCAGGAGGGCTGCGGTGGCGAGGAGGAGGAGCCGGACACGCTCGACCCGCTGCCCGAGGCTCGTCGCCACGTCATCACCGAGCACGATGACGTTCAGCTCCCGCGAGCTGAGGACGGCAACGACGAGACCGAGCAGCGAGTACGGGAGGATCCAGTACAGGTGGTCCCAACCTCGGCCGAGGAATCCGCCCACGAGCCAGCTGATCGCGATCTGGGCGGACGTCGTGGACGTCACCAGCAGCGTCGACGTGAAGGCCGTGAGGAGGGAGGTGAGGGCGACGCCCGCGAGGATGAGGCGCGTCGGGGAGATGCCTCCGCGCCAGGCAGCGACGTAGGTGAGCGCACCCGCCAGGAGGGCGCCGGCGAACGCGATGGCGGGACGGGACTCCGGCGGAACCCCCGGCGCCACCGTAAGGGTGAGGACGGCCGCGAACACCCCGCCGCCGGAGATCCCCAGGAGGTACGGGTCCGCGAGGGGGTTCCGCGTCACCCCTTGGAGCATCGCCCCGGCGACGGCGAGGTTCGCGCCGACGAGCATGGCGAGGAGGACCCGAGGCAAGCGGAGATCCCAGACGACTGTCCTCGAGAGGCTGGGCTCCCGTTCGACGACGGCGCGGAGCACTTCGGATGGTGAAAGGAAGACGGGGCCGATCCCGACCGACGCGATGGCGACGACAAGGAGGAGCAGCGCGCAGCTGCCGAGCAGGAGCCAGCGCCTGCCGGCCTGGCTCCTGCTCGGCAGTGGAGCGGGAGGGCTAACTGCCCTCGGGATAGAAGAGCTGCGCCAGCTCATCGAGTGCCTGCACCACGCGCGGGCCGGCGGACTGGACATAAATCACCGCATCGGCATCCAGCACGCGGCCCGTCTGGAACGCCTTGAGGTTCGCCCAGGCCGGGTTCTCGCGGAGCGTCTGGGAGAGCGGAGGCGCTCCGGGCACCGGGTTGATGAAAATGATCACGTCCGGGTTCGCTTCGACGAGCCGCTCCTGGCTCAGGTTCGTGTAACCCGGCACGCGCCCGATCGGCTCGTCTTCGCTGATGATGTTCCGAGCCCCGAGGGCGTCGATCATCGTTCCGATGTACGAGCTCGGCTTCGCCGCGAAGTACTGTTCGGGGCCGGCGGCGATGATGGCGACGACCGTCGGCCGTTCCTCGGGAAGGTTCGCGGTGAGTTCGGCGATGCGCTCTTCGATTTCGCGCGCCTTCGCCTCCCCCTCTTCCGGCTTGCCGACGATCCGGCCGATGGTGCGGATGGCGCGCGTGACGCGCTCGACGCCGCTGAAGTCGATCGCCACGACCGGCGCGCCCAGCTCCTCGAAGGCGGAGACGAGCTGTGCCTGGATGGTGGCGTCGGCGATGATGAGGTCCGGCTCCATGGCCGCGATCCGTTCGAGGTTCGGCTGGTAAGAGGAGCCGAACGCCTCCACCTCCTCCGCCTCCGGCGGGTAGGTGGCGCTCTCGGGCCGCCCCACGGGCGTCACGCCCAGGAGGAAGAGGGTCTCCACGACCGAGGGGCTCCCCGCGACGATCCGCTGCGGCTCGGCCTCGATCGTGACCTCTCGGCCGAGGTCGTCCGTGATTGTGAGGGGAAACGTCGCTTCTTCGCTCGCCTCTGTCTCGGCGGGCGTCGGGGAGGCGGGCTCCGTCGCGGTCGCGGTCGATTCAGCGCCCTCGTCGTCGCCGCCGCAGGCCGCGGCGAGCGGCAGCGCTGCGAGGGCGAGGAGCAGGACGAGGAGTCGAGGGAAGGAACGTCGCAGCACGGCGTCCATCGGGGTCGAACACCACTCCTTGCATGAAGTGTGCTGGCCAGCCGAGAGGTAGGGTACCAAGCGGAAGCTTTCGCGGAAGGGCGAGATGGGGCGGTTTGATAAGTTCGGGAAGTTTATCGTGAGCGGTGATTCACGCCGGGGAGGACTCGCGCGACCGCGGCGTGCGTGCGCGTACGCGGCTGAGTGCGAGCTCGAGCGGCGGGCGGCCGAGGGCGACGAACGCGGCAGCCTCGAGTGCAGCCACGGCGACGCCCGCGAAGGCGACGAAATCCCCGAGGCTGTAGATGTTCGGCCGGTAGCCGGGGACGTCGAGGAAGAAGCGGTCGGAGAAGAAGTAGAAGCGGACGTCCTTCCGCCAGAGGACGATGTCCTTGGAGTTCTCGACCTGCCGGCCGATCCACTCTTCGGTCACCTCGGGGAAGGCGCCGCTGTCGCGGATCACCTCGTAGGCGATTGGCATGAGGCCGCCGTGAGCGGCCATGGGGAGGAAGTTCATCGCGATGCCTGCGGCGACGATCCAGGCGGCGAGGTACCGCCGCAGGACGAGCGCGAGCGCGATGAAGGCGAGCGTGGCGACGAAGAAGACCCCGGCCCGGAGCCAGGCGAGCGGGCTGTCCGGGCCGACTGCCGAGATGGCGACATCCTGCAGGATGTAGAGGATGAGTGCGGCACCCAACGCGCCGAGCTCGCGAGACCGTACTCTCGGCCTCGCGAGCTCGACGTTGGTGCCGTTGGCGCCCATCAAGGATGAGGTGGTGCCTCAGTAGTGCATGATGGGAGCGGCGCCACCGAGGGCCACCGCCGCGAGCGCGGCTACGGCAAGTGCAGCGGTGATGAGTCGAGCCTTCATTCCGTTCCTCCTTCGTGTCACCCCGCAGTGCGGCGGGTGATGTCACGACGGAGGCTACGGCTGAGGTTCTCGCGAAATTCTCGCGAACCGCGCTAGACAGCAGCGCCGGTTGCAATCGCGGTGCGAAGCCGGAGTAGCCGCTCGGGTGGGTCTTCACCCAGCTCAGCGCGAAGACCCTCAGCGAACTGGTCGATCAGGGCGAGCGCCGCCATCGCACTTCCGCCGAGCGCCTTGAAGCGAGCGAGATGGTAGACGGCCTCGTCGTTGAGCGGGTCAATCGAGAGGATTTGCTCCAGGAAGTCTGCTGCCTGTTCGAACTCCCCTCGTCCTGCGTGGAATCCGGCAAGCGTGGCGAGAGCCTCAACCAGGCGCCGTTCTAGCTGAACCCGCAGCGCTGCCGCCCACTCCGTTTGGACGATCTCAGCGAACGGACCCCGGTATAGCGCCACGGCAGCCCGGAACAGCTCGGCGCGACGCTGGGAGCCCGGAGGAGCCGCGCGGGCGTCCTCGAGCAATCGCCGAAATTCGTCTACGTCCCACTCAAAATGGGCGTCAGGGTTCAACACATAGCGGCCGCCGTCCTTCACGATGCAGTCTCGATATAGCGCCCGCCGAACCAGATAAAGATTGGAATGGAAGGCGCTATTGCATTTATCGCCCGAAATATCAGGGTAGAGGAATGCTACTGCTTCTTCCTTCGAGAGTCCGCCCCTGTGGGCGAGGAACAGCAATAGAAACTCGACTGCCTTCGCGCTCGCGAAGCTCTCCACAGGCACCGGAGTGTTATCTCGGTATACCCTGATTGTGCCGAGACTCTCCACTCGGACCGTGGGGTAGCTCAGGATCCTGCTGGTGCTGGCCGAGTGCAGGGCAAAAGCAGCGTCTGATAGCTTCGAGCGAAGCAGGGGCGAGACATCGTCGCGAGCGGCAGCCCACTGGGCGAAGAGCGGGTCGGACCGAACGACGGAAGTCAGCCCGGTGACCTGCCAGGGTTCCGACAAGAGTCCAGAGAGTTCGCGCAGCACTCGCTCCGCCTCGGTTCGCCGTCGCGACCGGAAGCACGCCATCGCGTAGTGAAGCATCGCTTGGCGCAACAACCCGTCCGCACCGGCTCGGCGAGCGAGTTCGATGGCCTCCTTCGCAAGGTTTGCCGCTCGGCCGTGTTCGCCCGCTGCTGTCGCTGCCGCCGCTGCGAAGAGTCGGCAAGCGGCGATCTCGTACGGGCTCCCGAGCGCATCGGCGACAAGGTTTGCCTGCTTCGCGAACAGGTCCGCCTCCATCGCTTCACCGCGAGCTGCAGCGACGGCAGCCAATCCGCCAAGTGTCATCGCTGCAAGCGAGTCATCGGTGACGCCTTCATCGCATAGCCGAAGCGAGTCCCGATACGCGCGGGCGGCGTTCTCGAAATCCCCCTGAGTGAACAGGGCGTCGCCCAAGGAGGCGGACGCGTAGGCGAGGGCTCGGAGGTTGCCCGCGCGTTGCGCAATCTCTCGCGCCTTGCCGGCCGCGGCGATGGCGCTCGCCGGATCTCCGACCGCCAAATAGGCCATGCAAAGATTGTTGAGAACCCAAGCGAGGTTCCCATGGCCCCCAAGCTCGTTCCACTCCTGGACACAGGCGCGCAGCTCTTGTATCGCTTTAGGCACCTGCCCCGCCATGAGCGCCGCCTGTCCCAGGGACGACCTGGCGAGCAGGCCGAGAGGACTGAGGTCCGGGCGGGCCTCGCAGAGAGCGACGCAGCGCCGCAGCTCCTCCTCCGCAATAGGTGACGAACCCAGCGCGAGCAGCGTGTGCCCGCGGTACCATGCAAGTTCCGCGCTCAGTCGAACCTCGTTCCGGAGGCCGCTTCGCCCCCCAGAGAGGTGTCGTTCGGCCTCGTCCAGGAACCTCAGAGCCTCTTCAGAACGCCCGACTAGTCGGGCTGCCCTCGCTCCAGCGAGGAGTGCGTGGAATCTGGCCTCCGCGGCCGCATCGGTCTGTTCGGCGATCGCCCTGGCCTCCGCAAGGGCTTGTCTCGGACGCCCTGCCAGGGACCATGCACGAGCCCGAAGCGCGCGCAGCAGGGAGTCCGAGCTGACTTCCTGCTCGCCCAGTACCTCGAAAGCCTGAGCCAGTACCGTAAAGGCGCCACGGTCGATGAGCTCGTGCGCAGCGGAGCGCAGGAGCCCCTTCACCGTGTCGAGCATTCGAAGCTCAGTCGCGATCGCAAGCGCAGAGACGGCGTTGCCGGAGGCAACGAAGGCTCGGACTGCCGCTTCCGCCGCCTCCTGAGCAGCGAGCGGAGTTTCAGCGAGCTCGCGAAGTAGCAACTGCCGAAAGAGAGGCGCGAGGCGCATGGCGCCATCACTCGACTCGACGAGAAACCCGGACTCCCTGGCCCACGCCAGGGCGCGTTCCCAACGATCGCGGCCGACCAGCTCTGCCCCAACGCTCTCATCGCACTCCGGAAGCACCGAGAGTCTAAGGAGCGTCGGACGCAACGGCTCCGGGACCGACCGCCACACTTCTGCAGCGAGATACCGTTCCCAGCTTCGTTGGCTGGGACCCCCTTGGGCACGCGTTCGATCGAGTGGCACCGCGCCGCGGAGGACGGCCATGACCGCGATCGGCCAGCCGCCAGTGGCCTCGAACAGTTCGGCCGCATCGACGTCGGTTCCGGCAGCGGCGCAAAGCGCCTCGACTTCCGCGAGCGTGAAAGCGAGATCAGAAGCGCCGAAGACGGATGCCTCACCAGACGCGATGCGGCGATCGAACCCCCGCCGGGCCAGGGGCTCGCGGGAGAGGAGCAGGACCTCGCCCCGCTCGCGCGTGAACTCGGCCACCCACTCGACCAACGCCCAGGCCGGCGCCTCCCGCTCGAGCTGATCGAGCGAGTCGAGCACGAGCAGCGGCGCCGCGGTGCATGTCTCGTACCAGCGCGCGAGGATGCCGGCCAGGTACGAGCGGTAGTCCTCGCCAAGGGAGATGCTCACGGGAGCCCAAGCATCCGGCCCGAGCACCGCGTGCGCCAGCCGTTCGGCGAACGCCTCCTGTGTCGAGCAGGTGGCGTCCACGGAGAGCCAGCACGCATCGAAATCGCGCTCGAGCTCGCGCACGAACGCTGCCGCGAGCGTCGTCTTCCCGAACCCCGCGGGCGCCTGAAGGACGATGAGGCCGTTCCCGACCGCCGCATGGAGCCGATCCAAGAGCGCACGACGTTCCAGGAGGTCGCGCGGCAGGCGCGGCACACCTCTCGGCCGCCGCTCGCGGCTGGCGGGGCCCATCGTCGCCAACGACACCGGGCCCATCGTACAACATCTGAGCATGGCTCGGTCAACGGATCCGGCGCCCCGGACCCGTCGTCACCGAACTCTCTCCGGCTCCTCACCCGGCCCGAGCCGCGAGGCGGACGACCAAGACGTTGAGAGAGGCCCGATCGGGGAAGCCGGAAGGGGCCGTTCGGCCGGGGAGAGACGCACCCGACGCCCACGTACCATACGCGCGAGGGAGGGACAGCTATGCGTGTACTCGTGCCGCTCGACGGAACTCAGGTCGGTGAGCGCGCCTGCCCGACCATCGCCGGGTTGATGCGCCTGATCGACGCGGACGTGCTGCTCATGCACGTGATTCGCCCGCACGAGGTCCATGGACGTTTTTCGTCCTCCGCGCGGCAAGAAGATTCGCTCGCTCCGCTCGGCACGCCGATGGGCCAACGGCTACCGGTGGAGGAGCCGCTGCCTCGGCCCGCCGAGGACCGCAGTCAGGCGTTCGCCCGCGTTCATAGCGAGCGCGAAGACTACCTCCGCGACGTGGCTGCGCGCTACTTCGCAGGGTGCCGAGTCGAGGTGCTCGTGGTCGGTGACGAACAGCCCGCACGAGCGATCGTCGAGTGCGCGCGGAAGCACCAGGTCGATGGGGTGGCGATGGCGACCCGGGGGCGAGCCGGCCTGGCTCACACGCTGTTCGGCAGCGTCGCCGAGGCCGTCATCCGCGAGAGCCCTGTCCCCGTCCTCGTCGTCGGGCCGAAGGCGGTGAGCGGATGACGAATTCGGAGCTCGAGCTGTGGCTCCGCGAGCGAGGGGTGGAGGGAGCGCGGCGCATCGTCGCCGCTGACGAGCGGGCAATCGTGCTCTCGAAGACCCCCGAGGGGTTCGTCCCGCGGCTGATGAGCATCCTCGAGCGGGTGGAGGCGGCGCTCAGTCCTGACGCCTTGCGGGAGGCGTACCGACGCACCGCACGCCCCGGCGAGCCGCGGGTCGACGCCTGGGAGCGGGCGTGCCAGCGAGCCGTGAGCGAGGCGGTCCAGGGCCAGCAGCTCCCCCCGGATGTCGTGGACGAAGTCATGTACGGCGTCGAGTCCGTGGGTGCACTCCTGCGCGCCGTGCTCTGGCCCGATCACCGCGTCGGCGACGGCTCGCTCCCCACACCCGCGGAGCAGGCGGCGTTCGAAGATGCCTGGGCGGCACTGGAGCGAGGGTCACTCTTCACGCGAGTCTACGGCACGTTCGACGGGCGGCCTGTGGTCGCGCACTGCCCTGGCGCCCTCATCGCGCGACAGCTCTTCCGAGCTGGCTGGGAGATCTGCGCGTCCGACGGTGAAGCGTCGGCTGAAGACATCGGAGGCACTCAGTCGGACTCGCATCCCCACCCGTTCCCGTCCTGATCGAACCGGTGCGGATCGGGCGGGAGCACACGGAAGTTCCGGTACGGGATGTCGCCGCAGTCCAGGTCTGGAGGCGGAGGCGGGATGCACACGTCCGGATAGGCGGGGTCACACGTGGCGGAGGGCGTCGGGGTGGGGGTGGGCGTCGGCGCGGGGACTTCCTCCTCCTCGCACCCGAAGCCGTCGTGGTCGGCATCCAGGCCGTGTGGGTCCGGCGGGAGCACGCGGAAGTTCGTCCCGGGAACGTCGTCGCAGTTCAGGATCGGGGGCGGAGGGGGAATGCAGAAGTCCGGATACGACGGGTGGCACGCCGGCGTTGGGGTCGGGGTCGGAGCAAGAGGTTCATCCCGCGCGACCCCTGGGACGACAATGCGGTACGAAAGCGCCTCCTCGGATTCGGCATCACCGAGCGTGCCACCGAGGGCCACGATGCCGAGGAACGAGGCGATCGCGAACAGCAGTCTTAGCAGAAAGGCCGGTTTCGACATGCGGGCGCGATCATACCACGGTCGCGACCCAGACTGATGCCGCCGAGGCGAAGGAGGACGCTGTACGGATTCATAGCAGGGGGGAGGCTCGAACTCCCGACCTCACGATTATGAGTCGTGCGCTCTGGCCAGCTGAGCTACCCTGCCGTGCGGAAGGAGCGCGCCACGTCGCGCTCCACGGTCCAATCTAACAACGAGCCGGAAGGCGGGCAACGAGCTCAGACCACGCGCGCAAGCGACCCCTCGACGGGATCCTTCCGCACCTCGATCCGCCGCGGGAAGCGCTCCTTGAGCGAGTCGAGATGGGTGACAACGAGGACGAGCTCGAACTCCGGCGCGATGGCGTTGATCGCCTCCACGAGCCGGTCGATCCCCTCTTCGTCCTGGGTCCCGAACCCCTCGTCGATGATCAGCGTGGGTAGCGACGCCCCGGCTCGTTCCGCGAGGAGCCTCGCGAGGGCAATCCGAAGCGCAAAATCTACCCGGAACGCCTCGCCGCCCGAGAACATCTCGTACGGCCGCACGCCCAGTTCGTCACCGATGAGCACGTCGAGGGTCTCCGTCACGCGGTCGCGATTCCCCTTCAGCTCGCGCTGGGTGCGGAGGTCGACGTGGATCCGTCCGCCCGTCATCCGGTCGAGGAGCTCGTTGGCGATATCGCGGATGCGGGGGATCGCCTCGTCGATGAGCATGGCCTGCACGCCGTCGCGTCCGAACGCCACGCGGAGTTCGTCGTACAGCTGCTCCTCCTCGCGCGCGGCCGCGATCGATTCCCGCAGCTCCTCCAAGCGCATCGCCTGCTCCTCGAGGGTTCGCACCCGCTCGCGGAGCTCGCCGATGGCGACGTTCAGCTCGTCGCGCGCGCCCCGGAGCGATTCCACGCGCAGCTCTGCTTGCTGCAGCGCCTCGCGCACGTCCTCGGTCTCCGCCAAAAGTGCCTCCGCCTCCCGAAGCCGCGACGCCGCCTCCTCCCGGGTCTGGACCGTTCGCATGCGGCGCTCGGCCAGGTCGCGCAGCTCCCGTTCGAGAGCCTGCGCGCGCTCCTCGGCCCGCAGAAGCTCCTGCATCTCCTGCTCGACGGGGTCGAGCTCGCGGACCCTTCGCTGCAGGTCCGCATGGCGCTCCCCGTCGTAGGCGAGCTCGCGGAGGGCCATCGCGAGCCGCTCCATCGCTGCGCGCTCCTCCGCCGCGAACGACTCCTCCTGCAGCCGGCGTTCGAGCTCGGCGCGTTCGTCCTCGAGCTTGGGAAGCTCGGCGGCTGCGTTCGCGGCCAGCCGTTCCGCGCTCTCGACGTGAGCCGCGAGCTGGCGGCGCTCCCGCTCCAGCGCCTCCGCGCGCTCCAGGAGTGACCGCCGCGCCTCCTCCAGCCTCTGAGCCTCCGCCTCCTTGTCCGCGGCGCTGGCGAGCAGGGCCTCGTACTGCTGGCCCATCGCTTTCCGTTTCGCCTCCGACTCCGCGAGCAGCTTCCGGACGTGCGCCTCCGTGAGCGGCTGATGACAGAGCGGGCACTCGGGGGCGCCTGCAAGCCCTTCGATCTGCCGCTCCTGCTCCTTCAGCTCCCGTGCCTGCGCCGTCAGCGCTTCCGCTTGGGCGCGCGCCGCCGAGGCCTTCTGGCGGGCCTCGTCCGCCTGCACGCGCCGCTCCTCCGCCTCCCTCAGGAGCTGCTCGCGTTCGGCGTCGAGGTGTGCGAGCCGCTCCCGTTCCGGAGCGATTGCCTCCAGCTCGGTGAGCGCCCGCTCGAGCTCCGTCCTCCGCCGTGCGAGCTCCTCGAGGCGCGACCGGAGCCGCTCCCGCTGCTGGTCGATCGTCCGTTGGAGCTGGTGCAGCTGCCGCTCAATCGCCCACATCTCGCGCTGTCGGGCTGCCAGCGCCGCCTCCTCTTCTCTTGCCCGACGCAGCTCCTCGTAGCGGGACCTGATGTCCGGGCCGCGTTCGAGGGTTCGCGCCGCTGCCTCGAGTTCGCGCTCCGCCCTCTCCTGGCGGGCCGTGAGCGCCGCTTCCTCCTCCTCAAGTTCGCCGATGCGCCGTCGGAGCTCGGCCACGGCGCGCTCCCGTTCCTCGCGCAGCGCCGCGGCCTGCCGCAGGCGCTGGGCTTCTGCTTCCGCTGCCTGGAGGTCGGCCACGACCTTCGTCGCCTCGACCTCCCGCTCGTGGAGCTCTCCGCGTGCCGCCGGCAGGAGCTCGACCTCGGCGGTGAGCCGCTCCGCCTCCTCCTCGAGCGTTCGCCGGCGCTCCCCCCGCTCCTTCCGCAGTTCGTTCGCACGCTGCGCGAGCAGCTCGTACTGCTCGAGGTCGAGGACCTTGCGGAGCACCTCCTTCCGCTCCGACGGCGGCCGGGTCGTGAACTCGTTGCTCCGCCCCTGGGCGATGAAGGCGCTGTTGAGGAAGGTGTCGTAGTCGAGGCGGAGGAGCCGTTCGATCTCCCCGCCCGTATCGCGAAGGGACGTACCCGAGAGCGCCACCCAACTGCCGTCCTCCAACCGCTGGTACAGGTCGAGCGCGCTCCCCCGCCCTCGGGTCCGCTTCCGGACGACCCGGTATCGGCGGCCGTCGAGGTCGAAGTCGAGCGTGACCGACATCTCGTTCGCGTGGAGGCGGATCCGGTCGTCGTCCCCGCGTCCGCGGGCTTTCCCCCACAGCGCCCAGGTGATGGCATCGAGGAGCGCCGACTTCCCGTGCCCGTTCGGTCCCGAGAGCACGGCGAGGTGGACGCCGGAGAGGTCGAGCTCGCAGTGCCGGTAGGAGAGGAAGTTTCGCAGTTCGAGGCGGCGGGGGATCATCCGCTCTCCTCCATGCTGGCGAGGAGGTCCTTCGCCGCCGCCAGGAGCCGCTCGCGCCGTTGCTCCGGAACGTTCTTCAGCTGGAGGTACGCCTCGAGCACCTCGATGGGTGAGCGATGGGCGAGCTGCTGCCCGGCGGGCGCCAGTGTGCGGGTTCGTACCGGCGTGATCTGCTGGATCCCTGCGATGAAGTGCGCGTCGCGCAGCCGCTGGCGGACCTCGAACGGCCGAAAGTTCGCCGCCTGGTCAGCGTCGAGGAAGACCCGCACGCGCACGATCGCGTCTCGGACGTCCCGAGCATCGACCGCCCGGCAGACTTCGGCCGTGGGGTCGATGTCCTGAGGCGAGACGTCGATGGTGACGAACCGCCGCGTCGGCACGGGCACGAACCGCGGCGTCCCCCCGACGAGCCGTTGCCCCCGCGGCTTCCGGGGGTCGAGCTCCACGTAGACGAACCCCTTCTGCTCGCCCTCCTCACCGAAGTCGACCGGCTGCATCGAGCCGGCGTACCACGCGGGCGACTCCGTCCCGCTCAGCTCCACGGGGCGGTGGTGATGCCCCAATGCGACATAATCGAACGCCGCCGCGTGGAGCACGCTCTTCTGCACCGTCGGTGCTGTGCCGAGCATCATCCACTGCTCGCTGCCCGGATGCTCCTGGACGCTCTGGTCCCAGACGGTGAGGTGCACGGCGAGGACGGCGGGGATGTCCGGCTCGAGGTGGCGAACCTGCTCCTCCACGGCGTCGTACAGCGCTTCGGCGACGTGCTCGAAGAGCTGGTCTTGGGTGAGGCTGGCGAGCTCCGGGCGCGCCGCGGTGAACCGGCTGAGCTGGGGCCAGGGGATGAACGCGACCTGCAGCGGACCCGAGCGGGTCTCGAGAACCTGCGGCCGGAATCCGTGCTCCTCGAACCAGGCGGCGTCGCCGACATAGACGCGCGGCACCCCGAGGGTCCGGAAGATCTCGAGGGCGTGCGCGCGGCCTTCTGCGTTCGGGAGGTCGTGGTTCCCGACCAGCAGGAAGACGGCGATCCCGGCCTCGCTCAGCCGCCGGATGCGGGCGGCGAACTCCCGCTGCTGCGTCTGCGTCGGCTCCCGGTCGCGGTAGGCATCGCCGGCGAAGATGACCGCATCGACGCGCTCGCCGATCGCGAAGTCGACGAGGGCGTCGAAGGCATCGAGGAAGTCCTGGAAACGGGAGCTCCAGGGACGGTCGTCGAGCGGCCGGCCGTACCGCTCGACGCCGAGATGGAGATCGGCGAAATGGATTAGGCGCATTCGCCTTCATGGTAGGGGCGAGCGCGTCCTCCTCCAAGCCCGCGCTGTCACCCCGCGAGGAGGGCCGGGAGCTGGCGGGCGTGGTCGCGCGAGTGGATGCGGAGGAAGAGGAGCCACTCGCGCCAGTTCAGGTCGCCGAAGAACGGGTGGCGCCAGCGGACGTCCGTGCGGGCGTGCTCGTCCACCGCCGCGAGCCGTTCGGCAGCCTCCTCGAACGCCTTCCGCTGCAGCTCGAGGAGCGCGTCGCGCTCGGACGGCAGCGCACGCTCGCCCCGCTCTGCAGGCGTGCCGCCGGCGAGGACCGTCTCGATCTGTTCCAGCACCGCGAGATTCGTGCCGACGATGTGCTCGAGGCACTCCTTCGGGCTCCATTCCTGCCCAGGTGCCCGAAGGGCGAACCGCTCGACGGGCACCGCCCGCGCCGCCTGCTCCAGCTCTGTGATCGCTTCCCGCACCCGTTCGATGAGCTCCGGGAGCGTCCGCTGCGCTGCCTGCCCCTGCAGGTACCCGACGATCCTCTCCAACTCCTCTCGCGGCATCGTCATCGGCGCCACCTCCGGCGTGTAGATGGGTTGCATTGTGAGACCGACCGGCGGGGGGCACAAGCCGGCGTTGAGCGTAGCGGAGAGGGTCCGGACCCTGGCGGTGTGGAGCTCGTGCGGGCGGTCGTCCTTGGGGTCGTGCAGGGCGTGACCGAGTTCTTGCCCGTCTCGTCTTCCGGCCATCTCATCCTCGTTCCGGAGCTCTTCGGCTGGCCCGACCAGGGGCTTGCCTTCGACGCCGCCCTCCACGCGGGTACGCTGCTCGCGCTCCTCCTCTACTTCCACCGGACGTGGGTCGAGTTGGCGGCTGGCGCCGCGCGTGACCTGACCGGGCTCAGGCCGGGACGCCTCCGTGAGCCCTCGCCGGAGTCGCGGCTCCTCGCGCTCCTCCTCCTCGGGAGCGTGCCCGCCGCCGTCGTCGGCCTCCTGCTCGACGACTGGATCGAGGCCCACCTCCGGCAGGCCTGGGTGGTGGCTGCGACGCTTGCCGGTGTCGGCGCGCTGCTCTGGTGGGTCGAAGGACGGCCGCGCGGTGAACGGGGTGTACCAGAGCTGGGCCCGAGGGACGCCCTCCTCATCGGCTGCCTGCAAGCCGCTGCCCTCGTGCCCGGAGTTTCCCGGTCTGGCGCCACCATCCTCGCCGGCCTCCTCCTCGGCATGCCGCGCGAGGAGGCGGCTCGGTTCGCGTTCCTGCTGGGGACGCCCGCCTTCGCCGGCGCGTTCCTCCTCAAGGCGCCGGACCTCGCGAACGGCGACACGACGATGGCCGCGGTGGTCGTGGGGATGACGACCTCCGCGCTCGTCGGCGCGGCGACGGTCGCTTGGCTCCTGCGCTACCTCGTGCGGGGCTCTCTCCGCCCCTTCGCGGCGTACCGCGGGGTGCTGGCCCTGCTCGTCCTGCTCGTCGTCGGGCTGCGCTGAGCGCGCCGTGCGCGGCGGCGGGACTCGGAGTAGGATGCCGCCGAGACGGAACGGGAAGGAGTGACGCCCATGGTGCTGGAGCGGCTACGGTTGGACGGCAAGGTGGCCATCGTGACGGGCGGCAGCCGCGGCCTCGGGCGGGAGATGGCGCTCGCGCTCGCGAATGCGGGAGCGAACGTGTGCATCGCCGCCCGCGGGGTGGAGCAACTGGAGGCGACAGCCGCCTTCATCCGCGAGCGGACGGGACGAGAGGTCCTTGCGCTCCCGACGAACGTTCAGCGGCGCGAGGAGTGCGACCGGCTCATCGAACGGACCGTCGAGCGGTTCGGCAAGCTCGACATCATGGTGAACAACGCCGGCATCGGTGACCGACGAGGCGCCGGCGTCCGCATCTGGGACCTGGAGGATGCCGACTGGCACGACGCCATCGAGGTGAACCTGTACAGCGCGTTCTACTGCTCGCGCGCCGCGATCCGGCAGTTCCGGAAGCAAGGGGGCGGCGGCGTCATCGTCAACGTCGCGAGCGGCACCGCCCTCCGATCCGCTCCCGACTCCCTCGGCTACGCTGCCGCGAAAGCCGGCGTCATCTCGCTGACGAAGAGCGTCGCCGCGCAGGTGGTGGGCGAGGGCATCCGCGTGAACTGCATCGTTCCGGGGTTCGTCCTCCAAGCGCCGCCGGAGAGCGAGGAGCAGCAGCAGTTCGTGGTCCAGCGGGGGCGGTTCATCCCCGTGGGCCGGCTCGGGGAGGCGTGGGAGCTCGGGCCGCTCTGCCTCTTCCTCTGCTCTGACGCCTCGAGCTACATCACTGCGGAGACGTTCGTCATCGACGGAGGCGGGTTGGCCGGCGGGATCGCCCCGACGGGCTACAGCCCGCTGCAGGCGGAGGAGGTGACCCGTGGCTGACTGGAACCGGAAGCCCGGCTTCGAGCTGGCCGGGAAGCGCGCCGTCGTCGTGGGCTTCGCCACGCCCGTGGGCGAAGCGATCGCCCTCGCCCTCGCGGAGGCGGGGGCCGACGTCGCGACCGCAGCAGCGACGAACGACGCCGAGGAGGCGCTGGCGGCGAAGCGGGTGGCGAAGCGGGTCGAGGAGCTCGGGCGCCGCTCGTTCAGCCAGGCATGGGACGTCGCGCTGGGCACGAACGTGCAGGTGAGCATGCGGCAGCTCACGAAGGAGTTCGGCGCCCCGAGCATCGGCGTCTTCGCTGCCGACCACTTCTTCGCGAAGCCGATCGAGCAGACGAGCGACGCGGAACTCGCCCGCACGTTTCAGCTGAACCTGTTCGGCGCCTACCACTTCGCCCGCTCCTTCTTCCGGGAGCTGCCCGAGGGTGTGCCGGGGAGGCTGATCTTCGTCGTGCCGCTCTTCGGCGAGCGCGGGCTGAGCCACCTGAGCGCCTACGGCGCGGCCAAGGCAGGGGTGATCGGACTCTGCCGGATGCTCAGCCAGGAGGGCGCCGCACGCGGGATCACCGTGAACTGCATCTCCACCGGGTGGATGAGCTGGACACCGGGCCGGGGCCCCGACGACATCAACGCGAACCGGCTGCTCCGCTACATCCCCATGCGCCGCTTCGGACAGCCGGATGAGGTCGCGCCCCTCGCCGTCTGGCTCGCCTCGGACGCGGCCGGGTTCGTGAGCGGACAGCTGTTCCACGTCGACGGGGGCGTCTCCGCTCACCTTTGAGGTTCCGTTCAGCTGCCGGCCCGCTCCCGGCGCTCCTCCGCCGGCTGGCTCATCGAGGCGATGTCCTGCTCCTCGGCGAGGACGATCACGATGTCGCCTGGCTGGAGCACGTAATCTCCGCGCGGTCCGACGATCAGGTCGCCGCTGCTCGTACGGACGCCGAGCAGGGTCGCGTTGTGGGTCCCGCGGAGGAGGTCGGCGCAGGTGCGCCCCGCCAGGTTCGTGGCCGGGTTCACCTCGAACTCCGCCAGCACGAGGTCCCCGTGCCGGCCGGCGGCGAGGGTGTCCATGAAGTCGGCGGCGAGCGGCTGCAGGGCGGAGAGCACCATGCGTCGTCCTCCGAGGGTGTAGAGGGAGAGGACGCGGTCCGCCCCGGCGAGCTTCAGCTTCTCCTCGTTGTGCGGATACCCGACGCGTGCCACGACATAACAGTTCGGGTTCATGGCCTTCGCCGTGAGGGTGATGTACGTGTTCCCCGCGTCGGAGTCGCTGGCGGCGAGGAGCACGCGGGCGCGGGCGATGCCGGCTTGGTCGAGCACGCGCTCGTCGGCGGCGTCGCCTTCGACGACGAGGTAGCCGAAGGAGCGGGCCAGTTTCACCTGCTCTTCGTTGCTCTCGATGATGACGAACGGGACACCGCGATCGCGGAACTCCCGCGCCACCTCCTGTCCGACCCTCCCGAAGCCGCAGAGGATCGCGTGGTTCTCCAGGCGCTCGATCTCCATCTCCATCCTCCGTTGGGCAACCCGGGTGGTGAAGTCGCCCGCCATCGCTTCTTCGATGAGCACGATGAGCGTGAAGAAGAACGTCCCCACGCCGAGGACGATCAGTCCGATGGTGAACACCTTCGTCGCCGCGTCGAACGGCTTCACCTCGCGGAAGCCGACCGTCGTGAGCGTCGTCACGGTCTGGTAGAGGGCGTCGAGGAGGCTGAGGTCGGCGAGCACCATGTAGCCAACGACGCCGACCACGGTGACGAGCACGAGGAAGAGCGCCGCCAGCTGGAGGCGTCGGCTGGGGAGTACGGCGAGCAGCAACGCGACGCGCATGACGGCGCTATTATGCTGGCGCGGCCGATCGGCGGGCGAACGCCTGTGCCGGTCGGGCCGGTGGAGAAGCTGCGTGCCGTTCGCTCGATCGGGAGAGTGGGAGATCTACTGGGAAGCGCGCGGGCCGGAGGACGCCCCGCCGCTCCTGCTCATCATCGGGCTCTCGCATCGCATCGAGCACTGGCGACCCCTCGCTGGGCTCCTCGGACGTGAGCTCCGGCTGCTCCTCTTCGACCCTCGGAACATCGGCCGGAGCGCGAAGCGTGACGTTCCGTACACCCTTGGGGAGGAAGCGGCCGACGTGGCGGCGGTGCTCGACGCCGCCGGCGTCGAACGTGCGTGGGTCTACGGCCGCTCCCGCGGGGGGATGCTCGCTCAGGAGTTCGCGCTGCAGCATCCGGAGCGCGTCCGGGGGCTCATCCTGGAGGCGACGACCGACAACGGGCCGGAGAGCGTCGGCGCCAGCGAGCGGGTTCGCGCGGCGCTCGCCATCGAACCCGGTGTCACTCGTGAAGAGATCTTCCGCCGTCAGGACGAGGCGATGGCGGCGCCGGGCTGGCCTGGGCGGGACCCGGAGGCGTTCGCACGACTCCTCGCGGTTGACCTCGAGGCGCCGCCGCGACGGTTCGCCGTCCTGCGGCAGCAGGAGGCGATCGCCTCCTGGAGCGCCCACGGGCGGCTCGGCGCGATCCGTTGTCCCACGCTCGTCCTCTGCGGCGACGCCGATGAGATGGTCCCCCCGGCGAACAGTCGTCACCTCGCGGAGGAGATCGAGAGCGCACGTCTCGTGCTGCTCCCGGATACGGGTCACCTCGCCATGTGGGAGCGGCCGGCGGAGCTCGCGGAGCTCATCACCGGCTTCATCCGGGAGCACGAACCGAGCGACGCTCGGCTGCACAGGACATAACACTCGGCGACGAGGGGGGTCAGGAGGTCTCCGGCGAGGTCGGGACGAGGGTCGCGAGCAGCCGCTCGCGGACCTCAGAGGGGAGCGGCGCGGAGCGGCCGTCCTCCCCGAGCCAGACCTGCACGCTCTCGCCGTCTGCGATGAGCTCCGCGCTCCTCCGGATTTCGTAGCGGAGACGGAAGCTGGACCGCCCGACATGCACCGTCTGCGTGTGGACCTCCAGGAGGTCGCCGTAGTATGCCGGGCGGTGGTAGCGGCAGCGGGTCTCGACGATCGTGAAGAGGCCGTGGTAGGGGACTCGGCGGGCCTCGGTGGCGATGACGCCGATGCGGGCGAGGTGCGCGAGCCGCCCCTGCTCGCAGTACTCGTAGTAGCGGGCGTTGTTCACATGGCCGTCGGAGTCGACATCGGTCGAGCGTACGGGCACCGCCGTCACCGTCGTCCTCCCATCCTCCGTCGGCTCCATGTCGGTTCCTCCTCGCTGCGCCGTCGTCCATTCGCTCAGGCAGAGGGATGATACCAGCCGCCGGAGGCAGGGACCCCCGGCGGCGGAGCTGCTCCTGAGCCGGTTACTGATCTTCGCACTATATATGTTATGTACGCGCCGGCACTGGTCACGCGGGCAGGCTCGGTTCGTCTCTTGCGAAATAACCGAGCGGTAGGGCATGATCGCGCCGCGTTCGAACGGGCGCCGGGGCGGTCGTGAGCGCGGGCACCTACATGTTCAGCGGAGGGAGGAGATGGGCGCAGCACCAGTGGTTCGCCGGGAAGAAGGGAGTGCAGGCGACGTGCGCACGTACGACGCGGTCGTCGTCGGGGCAGGCTTCTCCGGCCTGTACATGCTCTTCTGGCTCCGCGACAAGCTCGGCCTCCGGGCGCGGGTCTTCGAGAAAGGGAAGGACGTCGGCGGCACCTGGTACTGGAACCGGTACCCCGGGGCCCGCTGCGACAGCGAGAGCGTCTACTACTGCTTCTCCGACCACCTTTCCGAAGAGATCCTCCAGGAGTGGAACTGGAGCGAACGGTACGCGACCCAGCCCGAGATCCAGCGGTACCTCCGCTGGGTTGCGGAGAAGATGGACCTCCTGCGCGACATCGAGCTGAACCGGACGGTCCTCGCCGCGCATTATGACGAGGACCGCGCAATCTGGCGAATCACGCTCGACGGCGACGAACAGGTCGAGGCGCGCTTCTTCATCACCGCCGTCGGCTGCCTCCACGCCATCAACATGCCGAAGTTCCCCGGCCTGGAGCGGTTCCGCGGCCGCTGGTACCACACCGCCGACTGGCCGGAGGAGGGCGTCTCGTTCGCAGGTCGGCGGGTCGGCGTCATCGGGACCGGAGCGACGGCCGTCCAGGTCATCCCGGAAGTCGCGAAGGAAGCGGCCCACGTCTACGTCTTCCAGCGCACGCCGAACCACTGCATCCCCGGCCAGAACCGGAAGATCTCCCCGGAGGAGATGGCGGAGATCAAGCGGAACTACAAGCAGATCTGGCAGAAGATGCGCGCGAACCGCGCAGGATTCCCCTACAACCCGTCGAACCGATCTGCACTCGAGACGCCCCCAGAGGAACGGTGGCGCATCTACGAAGAGGCGTGGCAGCGCGGAGGCCTCGGCTTCGGGCAGGAGACGTTCGCCGACCTCATCATCAACGAGGAGGCGAACCGCACCGCCCAGGAGTTCTTCGCAGCGAAGATCCGCGAGATCGTGCGCGACCCGCACGTCGCCGATCTCCTCACCCCGAAGTACCCGTTCGGCACGAAGCGGCCGCCGCTCGAACACGGGTACTACGAGACGTTCAACCGCCCGAACGTGACGCTCGTCGACGTCCGCTCGACGCCCATCGAGGAGATCACCGAACGCGGCATCCGCACGAGCGAACGGGAATACGAGCTCGACGACATCATCTTCGCGACCGGCTTCGATGCGATGACCGGTGCGCTCTTCGCCATCGACATCCGCGGCCGGGGCGGGGTTTCCCTGCGCGACCGATGGGCCGACGGGCCGCAGACGTACCTCGGGTTGGCGACCCACGGCTTCCCGAACATGTTCATGATCACCGGACCGCAGAGCCCCTCGGTGCTCACGAACATGGTCGTGGCGATCGAACAGCACGTCGAGTGGATCGCAGACTGCATCCGCTACCTCCGGGAGCACGGCTACGACGCCATCGAGGCGGCGCCGGAGGCGGAGCAGCAGTGGGTGGCGCATCACGCCGAGGTGGCGAACCTCACGCTCATCCCGAAGACGGACTCCTGGTGGGTCGGTGCGAACATCCCAGGCAAGCGGCGCCTCCTCTACCCGTACGTCGGCGGCCTGGACGCGTACCGCGCGATCTGCGATAACGTCGCCCGTGCCGGCTACCAAGGCTTCTCCCTCTCGCGGCTGGAGGAGGGGCAGTCCAGCGCGGCCCGGTAGCCCGCTCCGCCGGGGCCGTCCGCTGGACGCGGTCGGAGGCCGCCGTGCCTAGCGGCACGCTCCCCCCGCTCGCCTGGCAGCTTCCGGGCGGCGGCATCGCGGTTCGCCGCGGTCATGGGGCCACCGTACACCTCCACGAGCGCGGGCGATGGCCTGCGTGGTCCCCCGACGGCGAGTGCCTCGCCGTCTCCCTCCTCGATTGGGAGGACGGCGTGCCGAGCAGCGCGCTCGCGGTCTACGACGTCCACGGTCGCCGGCTCGCCACGCCGTACGTGTCGCCTCCCGGCAGCCCTGCCTTCATCGCTCCGGGAGTTCCGCATTACGTCCACTGGTCGCCTACGGGGGAGCGCTTCGCGTTGGTGGCCCCGGCGTCGGAGGGGCTGCAGCTCTTCGTCGTCGAACGCTCGAGCTGGGCGTGCGAGCGGGTCTTGGGTGGCGCGCCGATCTTTCCCGTGTGGTCGCCGGACGGTCGCTGGTTGGTGATCCATGCCGAGCATGACCTGCGCCTGTACGACGCCGTGACGAGCCAGAGCCGGGTGCTCATGGCGGGCAACGTCGCTGGCTTTCGTTCCCCAGCGTTCAACCTGGCAGGGGAACGGCTTGCCTTCGCCACGTTGCGGGAGGGCGGAGCGGATCTCTGGTGTGCGGCCGTGCCGGGCTTCGAGTCGGTGCGCTGGGCCTCGTTCGCGGGGGGCATCACGTTCGCGTTCGTTCCGGGAACCGAGGTGCTCGCCGTTGCCGTGAGCAACGACCCTGAGAGCGGCGCCTTCGACGAACTCGTGCTGGTCGGTCCGGACGGAGTGCGGGCGACCCTCTGTCGGGGGCCGTTCGCGGCGTTCTTCCTCGATCCGCACGGGCAGACGGCGGTGCTCGTCGTGCCTGCCCAGAGCCCAGACGGGCGGTTCCAGCTCGTGCTTCGCTCCCTCGCGGACGGGCGTGTCATCGCGGCCTCGGACTACTTCTATCCGTCCTTCCTCACGCGGCTCGTCATCGGGTTCTTCGACCAGTTCGCGCGGTCGCACGCCGTGTGGGCGCCAGACGGGTCCGGTGTGGTCTTCGCCGGCAGGCGTCCCACGGAGGGTCCGCTCCCGGCCCTCTCGGACGCGCCCGAGCTTGTGCTCTACTGGCGTGCGCAGCGGGGCGCTGCGCTGGAGATCGTCGTCGAGGGGGAAGTCGCGTTCTTCGCTCCAACGATGAGCACGTAAACGCCGGGTTATCGAGCGCGATTGTCGCGCGTTTCGGCGCGCCGGTAGACTCGAGTTCGGCAGAGGATTCCTCGACTCGACGAAGGAGCGCCCTTCCGGATGGAGACCACCCAGCCCCGTCCGCTCACAGCCGGCGAGCGTCTCGCACGCGTAGCGGTCCCGCTCTTCCTCCTCCTTGCGATTGTGGCGCTCTCGTTCGGCCTGGGGTACCTCGTGAACGAGCTTCGCGGTGACTCGGGCGCCACGGGGACGGCGTCGCCCGTCGCGTCGCCGAGCTCGGCGGACGCGGATGTCGTCGGCGCGGCGCTCATCGACGAAATCTACCGCGTACTGCGCGAGCAGCACGTCGACGGCGAGCTCCTCACCCCCGATGCCGTGCGGCAGGCGGCGATCGAGGGGATCCTCCAGACCCTGAACGACCCGCACACTGAGTACCTTACGCCCCAGGATGTCGCCGCCGGAGCCCTCGACCTCGGCTCCACCTACCAGGGCATCGGGGCGAGCGTCACGGACCGGAACGGAGTCATCGAGATCGTCACACCCTTCCGGGACTCGCCGGCGGAGCGCGCGGGCATCCGGCCCGGTGACATCATCCTCGCCGTCGACGGCGAGCCGACCGACGGCTGGAGCGACATCGAGGCGGTGCAGAAGATCCGGGGGCCCGCCGGTACCCCGGTGACCCTCACCGTGCAGCACACCGACGGGACGATCGAGGAGATCACCATCATCCGTGGCGACATCGTCATCGAGAGCGTGTTCCTCGAGCCGCCCTTGGAGGTCATTCCCGGGGAGTCCGGCACGAAGCTCGTCGACCGGCAGGGCCAGGAAGTGACGGACATCGCCTACGTCTACATCTCCCAATTCCACGACCGCACGGCCGCGGAGATCCGGGAGAAGCTCGCCGACGTCGAGCAGCGGGGCTACCGGGGCCTGATCATCGACATGCGCGCGAACCCCGGCGGGCTGCTGAGCGCGACGATCGATGTGACCGACGAGTTTCTCGACGAGGGGCTCATCCTTGAGGAGGTGGATGCCGACGGGAACGTGCGGCAGTGGACGGCGCGACCCGGGGGCGTCGCGACGGAGATCCCGCTCGTGATCCTGCTCGACGGGGGCAGCGCCAGCGGAGCGGAGGTGATGGCGGCGGCGCTCCAAGACCACGGTCGCGCGGTCGTCGTCGGGACCCGCAGCTTCGGCAAGGGGACGGTGAACCAGGTCGTGGAGCTCCACTCCTGCGGGCTGCCCGAGGGGTGCGGCGCCCTGTACGTGACCGTCGGACGCTGGCGGCGGCCGAGCGGCAAGGAGATCGAAGGACTCGGCGTCACCCCGGACATCGAGGTGGAGATGACCGAGGACGATTATGTCGAGCAAGGCGACGTCCAGCTCTTCGCCGCGATCGACTACCTCCGCGGTACGCTGTCGGTAAACAGGTAGCGTCGGCAGGCGGCGTGGAGGTAGGCAGTTGGCGGCTCGGACGGGAACGGCGGAGCGCATCGTCATCGCCCAGAACCGTCGCGCGCGCCACGACTACGAGATCCTCGAGACGTACGAGGCGGGCATCGTCCTCACCGGGCCGGAGATCAAGTCCATCCGCGAGCGAAAGGTGAACCTCCAGGGGGCGTACGCCCGGATTCGGGACGGGGAGGTCTGGTTGGAGGAGATGCACATCGCCCCCTACGACCGTGCGGGGTACACGCCGCAGGATCCGAAGCGGAGTCGGAAGCTCCTCCTGCACAGGCGGGAGATCTCCCACCTCCAGGGGCTTGTCAGCCAGAAGGGGCTCACGCTCATCCCGCTCTCCCTCTACCTGAAGAATGGGCGAGCGAAGGTCGAGCTCGGTGTGGCTCGCGGGCTGCGGAAGTACGACAAGCGGGAGAAGATCCGCGAACGTGAGCAGCAGCGCCAGATCGCGCGTCACCTCCGGCATTCGGTGTGAGCGTCCTAGAACATTTGTGCGATCGTGGTATACTACTCGCTGGAACCTGGGGACGACGGGATTCGACAGGAGGGTAGGTAGCCGGGCAGCAGGCCGAGGTAGGCCGTCACCCTCGTTAAACCGGCGGCCAACGAATAGGCGCCAACGATCGCCAGCTCGCTCTCGCCGCGTAACTGACGGCGAGCGTCCATCCGGTTCTCTCCTCGGCGGAGCCGGAATGGGCGTGACCACAGCCGAGGTGCCGCGGGCCTGACGCCGATACGGCTCGCGAAAGACTCATCGGCTGGTCGGCCGCGGTGGGGCCCACCTCCGAACGCGGGCGACGAGAACCGAAACGGTGGGGAAGCCTGTGGAAAGCCCGGAGCCGAACCTCGCTGGACCGGGGGTTCGACTCCCCCGCGTCTCCACCAAAACGAACGCATCAGGGCCGGCCTGATGGCCGGCCCTGTCCTGTCGGGGCGCTCCCCTTCGTCGTCACGGCTCGACCACGAAACGCGTGCCGTCGCTCCTCCCGAAGACGTCCGGGAACAGGGACTCGAAGGCGCGGGCAGGTGCGGCGAGATAGGAGCCGGGAGTGGTCGCTCGGGCGTAGTAGGTGTACTCGTACACCCCGGGCGGAAGGTAGTTCGCGAACAGCACGACGCGGTCGTCGCGAACCTCGGTCGCCTGCCACGGGCTCCAGTACCAGCTCACCCAGGGAGCGACGTACTCCGCAGCCTGCCGCTCGGCGGCTGCCCGACGCTCCGCCTCCAGACGGGCAATGAGCGCGGGATCCGTCGTCGCCAACCGCGCGTCGACCGCCTCCAAGCCGGCCGGAAGCAAGTCCTCGACAGCGACGTACTGGTGCGCGTGCTCCGCCACCACCGTCAGCGTTACTCGTACGATGTCCCCGACGTTCACGCGGGTGACGAGAGTGTCCGGGTCATCGAGCCGCGTGTACCTGCGCGCGACCGCGAAACCGCGGTTCAGCGCCGCCTCCTCCGCCGCTGGGACGGCGTAGCGGAGGTTGAGGACGTAGTACAGCCTTCCCGGGCGGTCGAACTCTCGCTCGAACTCCACGAGGTGTCCGGGCCGCGAGCTGAGCTCCGTAAGCGAAATCGTCGCGCGGTAGCTCTCACTCGATTCACCTGTGGCCTCGCCCTGCAGCACTTCGTCTCCGTCAACGAGCACCCGGAAGCTGAAGTCACCCGCGTGCTCGCCCGTGAGCGAGGCGTACTCCGCGAGCGCCGCCACAGCGAGGCCTCGATCGGTGGCGCTCTCCCAGTCTTGGGCGCCCCGGGCGTGCACGAGCCACCGTACGGCAGCCGGGAGAAGCGGGTGGTCCGGCGCTGCCCTAGACAGGGCCCAGACGACGAGGGCAGTGGTGGTGGTTGGCGAGAAACGCGGTCCGCCGCCGCCGAGGGGCTGCTCCCAGTGAGCGCCGGTAGCCGAAGGAATCGCAGACGCCGCGAGGTCCGCCAGCAGCGTGTCGAGCTCCTCGCGACCCGTCTCGTACCCGAGAGCGTGGAGCGCCAAAACGAGGGCGGCCCGGCCGATGTCGGTCAGTTCGGACCGCTCTTGCTGTGCGATCGCCCGCGCAGGCGAAAGCACGTCGCTGACGCTTCCGGTCACCGCCGCCATGCCCAGGAGCATCAATGCACGGTCGTCGGCATCGGACGGGGCGAGGACGTCACGAGGCTGGTTCATCACCTCCCGGAGGTAATACCAGGCGCGCACGGGCGGGTCGGCAGGCACGGACACCCCGAGCTTCTTCGCCTCGCCGAGGGCGAGGAGGACGAAGCTGGTGACGAACGGGTCAGGCGGACACTCGTTCCGCGGGCACCATGCCCAGCCGCCCTCGGGGCGCTGGTAGGCCACGAGCACAGCCACGTCCGCGCGAATCCGACGCAATTGCTGGGCGTCCGCTTCTCCGGTCGCGGACCCTAGCCGCTCGACCGCCGTGGTTGCGAGCAGCCGGGCAGCGATGTCGACCGTCGTCTCCCATGCCCGCGGTCGCAGCGGCTCGAGCTCTGCGGTCAGCGCGCCGAGCAGCGATGCCTGAACGAGGATCTCGAGGCTCCCTTCCTCCCGGATGGCGAACGGCGGCAGGTAGAGGAGCTCCTGCGCGGGCTGCTCCGTGACTACACCTCCGGTTGCCGTTCCCTCGTACGTCACGGCCGCGTGTACGGGAATGCCGATGGCGACGGAGTCGCTCAGCCCGGACTCGCCGCGCGCGTCGAAGCGCACCGTCGTCTCCCCCGTCGTCGTCGCCACTGCTGGCCACGCGACGAGTTCCGATTCGTGAGCGGCGACGATCACTTCCTGGCTCGCGTCCTCGCGAAGCTCCAGCCCCTCGGCGGAGACGCCGATACGCACGCGGGCCTCCGCATCGGTTCGATTCTGGACCACGGCGCGCAACTCGAACTCGTCACCGCGCCGGAGGAAGCGAGGCAGGGCGGGCCGTACGATGAGCGGCTTCGTCACCGCCAGCGAGGAGGTGCCGTCCCCTACCCTCGTATCGGCGGTGATGGCCCGCACGAGCACCCGCCATCGCGTGAGGTTGTCCGGGACATCGAGGTCGAAGCTCGCATGCCCCTGCTCGTCGGTCGGCAGCTGCCCAATCCAGAGCGCCGTGTTTCGGAACTGCTGGCGAGTTATGTCTCCTTCGAACCCGCCGCCGCCCTTCCCCGTTCCGGGCAAGTCCGGGATCGAAAAGTTGAACCGCTCCAGGGACGCGGACATCGAGGATGCGGTCGCCACACCGAGGAGGCGCTCCGACCAGAAGGCCGAGAGGCCGTCCGGACCTTCGCTCGGGTGGAGCGCGAGGAGCGCCTCATCGACGACGGCGATGGCCAGCTCTGCGGACACCCCACGTCCAGCGCCGTCACGCACATCCACGTCGAAGCGGATGCGGTCGCCGGGAGCGGCCTCGCTCGACGTCGGGGTGACGGAGACGGTGAGCGCGCGGGTGCTCGTGGACACCGGCAGCTTCGCGTAGCCGACCGCGTACCGGGGGACCGGGTCCGCATCGCTGGGCGGCCGATACAGGACCACCGAGAGGTAGACGTTGGGGACCGCCTCCGGGCCGACGGGCACCCGCAGCAGCTCGTTGTTGGTCTGGAAGCGCCGCGTCTCCCATGTCCAGACGTTTCCGCGCTCGACAGTGAGGAGGGCCGTGGCTCCGGAGAACGGAGCGGGCACGAGCACCCCCGCGATGTCCCCGACCTCGTACCGCTCCTTGTCAGGGACGAGGGAGAAGGTGTCGGTGTTCCCCACGAACCAGCTGGTGAGCCCGGGTCCGTGCACCCACACGTGCGTGGCGGACCGCGCGACGCGCCCGGAGCGGTCGCGCACCTCGGCCACGAGCCGGAGCGTGCCTGGCTCCTGGGGAGTGTAGGAGAACCGGGCTATCCCGTCGGCGCCGGTCTGCGCGGTCAGCGTATCGAGGAGCGTGTCCACGGCGTCGCTGCGGTACCGCCGGCCTCCTCCGGGCACCTCCTCCTTCGTCACGACCCAGCGTCGGTTGTACACCCGGAGGACGACGTCCACGCCGGGCACCGGCGAGTCCTCGGAGTCGAGCACGACCGCCAGGAACTCTGCCGCCTCACCGGTCGTCACCACGAACTCTTCCGGACGGATGCCCACGATGTACTCGCCCGGACGAACTTCGACGCTCGTGGATGCGGCGACGGCCTGCGCGTTCACATCGGTGACGGTGGCCGAGATGAGGAACGTCCGTGCCCCTTCCCGTTCCAGCAGCGTCGCCGGCACCTGCAGGCGGGCCGTTCCGGTCGCGGTCGTCCGGGCGTCGCCGCTCGCCCGAATCGGGTCCACCTCCGCCTCCTCGGCCCACGGATCCTCTTCGGTGAAGGAGAAGCGCTCGTATCCTTCGGGGGGCGGAGCAGGCCAGGAGAGCGCCGACCACTCGACCGAGGCATCGGAGACGGGTCCGCCGAAGAAGTACCTCGCTGCCAGGTCCACTTCGATGGTCTCGCCGGCGGCATAGAGCTCCCGCAGGGGATCGAGCGTGAGCTCGAACTCCGGCTTCCGGAACTCCGCCACGCGGAACTGCCCGCTGCCGATGTCGTACCGGTACGCGGGCCCGAACTGCGTTACCGGGGCTTCCCGATCGAGCAGGAGCAGCGTGTAGTCGCCGATGGGCGCGCCTTCCGGAATCTCGAACTGGCCCACGAAGCTCCCGAACTCGTTCAATCGCAGCGAGAGGCGCTCCAGCTCCTCGCCGCGCGGGTCGAGCAAGACGAGATCGAACGGCGGGTCGGCAGGGGGCAGCTGGTACTCCCTGTCGTCGTCGCGACGGAGAACGACCTTGTAGTGGACCGTCTCGCCCGGCCGGTAGAGCGGCCGATCGGTGTAGATGTGGGCCGCCCAGCCGCGCGGCCAGAGATCGAGCGCGAGGTCCAAGTCGTAGAAGCCGGTGGGCCACCAGGAGGAGTGGGCGATGCCGAAGTGCTCGCCGTCATCGACGATGACGGTGTAGGTCGCCTTCTCCGGCTTCGTGTAGAACGGCCCGGGAGGGACCGGAAGCCTGGCCGTGCCTTGCTGATCGGTGGTTGCGGTTCGGTCGGGCTCCCCGGGAACGAGCACGGTCACGGGGACTCCGGCGAGCGGCTCGCCGGTGGCCGCCTCCAGCACCCACACGAGGAGCTCCCCGTGACCTCGTTTCCCCACGACGACCGTGTTCGTGACCGCCAAGAACATCTCGCCGCTCCCGGGGCTTGCCTCCAGGACGTAGTACCCCGGTTCCAGCGGCGTGCCGTCGGTCAGGGACGTCGAGAGGATGACGGCGCGGTTCGGCGGGACGTCCACCCGCTCCCTCCAGCGGCGCACGAGCACCCGCTCCGGGGCGAAGGGGTCGAACCGCCCGGGCCACTGGCCTCGAAGATCGCGGGGAAGACGCCAGAGGGCGAACTCGACCTCCTCGACGTTCGTCGCCTGGTAGTGCACCACCGGCTCCGACGAGGTGAGGAGCACGCCGAGCGGCGTGACGAAGTTCGGGGCATAGGCAGGCGCCAGGAGTTGGACCTCGCTCGGCAGCTGTCCGGTCGTGAACGAAAACGAGTAGCCGGCCATCTCCTGCCCGTAGCGGTCGCGAGCGCCAGGCCGCAGGCTCACCGTGTAGCTGGTGCCGGGCTCCAGAACCACGGGAACGTACAGCTCCCGCTCCTCCCACAGGTAGAGCGGCCCGAGCTCTTCATCCGGGATCCCGGAGACGGAGAGGCGGCCTTCGAGGGAGTCCTCATCCATTGGGTTGGTGAAGCGGATGATGATCCCGTACCGCCCGGCATTCGTGGCCCCGTCCGCCGGCTCCGTGGACTCGATCCCTGGCAACCCGACCGTGGTGAACCGGGACGTGCGCTCTTCGCTCGTGACGTCGCCGTTCGCAGCGGGGAGGCCGGCGGCCACGCGGACGACGTACGTCGTGTTGTGGGCCAGCGATCCATCGGGGCGGAACGTGGCCGCCGTGCGGTCGTCGTTCCAGGTGACCGCGCCAGCGACCGGCGCGCCGTCCGGTCCGAGGAGCTCGATGCCCGACGCCGCCTCGGGCGCCATCGGCTGGTTGAATTCGACGACGACCTCCTGCCAGGGGCTGGCGAAGGTGGTCCCGTCGTCCGGCCGAATGCGGCTGACGGCGGGGCGCACCGTCGTGAAGCTCCAGGTGAAGTCCTCCCGCAGCACCCCGTCCACCGCCGCCGAGAGGCCGCGGCGGACCGTGACGCGATAGGCGGTGCTGGGCGCGAGCGCCTTGGGGACGAAGCGGTAGAGCGAGGTGTTCAGCCACTCGCCGGTGCCCTCCACCGGCGGGTCGAAGGTGAGGACCGGCTCCTCTCGCTCCGCCTCCAGCATCGTGAGCGGTGCCACGGAGCGGTTGAACTGCACGAAGATCTGGGCATCGAGGGGAACCTCCCGTTCTCCATCGCCGGGAATGACGTACTGGGCGCGGAGCTCTCCCTCGACCGTAAAGGTGGCGCGGACGTCTTCCTCGAGGCCTGCTTCCGGCCGCGCCGGAACGGACACGGTGTAGGTCTGCCCTCGTACGTATCCGGGAACGTCAGGCTGGAACAGGAGCGTGCGAGCGGTGAGCCAGGTGTACGTTCCTTTCACCGACGGCTCGATTCGCAGCAAACGCTCCGGCCGTCGCTCCTCCGGAGGGCGTTCGAACGTTACGCGAACGGGTTCGAGCCAAGGGACGTCCTCGCCGGTTGGCGCGAGGGCGAACCCCGGCGGCTCTTCGAACCAGAGCAACGGACTCTCTTCACCCCGAAGGGCGAACCACCAGACTGCGGCGCCGAGGGCGATGAGCAGCAAGGTGGCCCCGCCGACCGCGAGCGCTCCTCGAGCCGAGCGGCGATACGGGACCACGTTCTGCAGCCCCTGGAGAAGGTTCTTCGCGCGTTCTCGTGGGGAGATCATCGTTCGAACACCTCGAACGTGCTGGTGTGGGAGAGCCGGCTGCCATCCGAGAACGCCGCCGTGGCGACGGCGACGTGCGGTCCGGGCGAGAGGGTGACGGGGACGCGCAGCTCCGTGCTTTCGGACGCGGCCACCAGCCGGCCGTCGAGCCGCAGCTCGAGGCGGCGAACGTCCCCTGATGCTACCGCTCGCAACAGCACCTCCTGCGAGCCGACCTCGGGCGCGAGCCATACGACCGAGCCGTCGGCGGGGGCGCTGACGACTACCGACCGGGCGTCCGGCGTGGACGCCACTGCGAATCCGACGCTCTTCGCCCACGCAGCGAGGGGACCCGGAGCGGCTACGGCGAGACGGCCGTCTTCGGTCCGCGAGTAGAAGGACTCCGTCTCGGCTGGTTCGGTGCCACGCACGAAGAGCTCCCGCTCGACGCGCGGGCAATCCGGCCCTGGGCGGAGGCCGACCGGCACGCAGATCGGCGCCTCCACGACCTCCTCCGGCCGCTCCATCCAGCGCGGCGGGAAGATCTTCGAGGCCGCCAACATCACGTCCCGCCAGAGCGGCGCTGCTCCGTCCAGCCCGGTCACGTTCTCCATGGGGGCTCCGTCGGCGTTGCCGACCCACACCCCGACGACGAACGACCCGGTAAAGCCAACCGTCCAGTTGTCGCGGAAGCCGGTGGTCGTCCCGGTCTTCACCGCGGCTGGGAACGGAAGCTCGAGCGGGGTGCCGTATCCGAACCCGAGCGCGCGTGCATCTCGATCGGAGAGGATGTCGGCGAGGATGTACGCGACGCCCGGCGATACCACGCGGCGGGGCTCTCCCTGCGGGCGCTCGTAGAGGACGTTTCCGTCGCCGTCCAGCACCCGCGTGATGGCGAAGGGAGGATGGTACGCGCCTCCGTTCGCGAACGCGCTGTACGCAGCAGCGAGGTCGAGCAGGCGCACTTCACCGGCGCCCAGGGCCAGCGCGAGCCCGTACCGCTCCGGCTCCCCGAGGCCGAGGCCGAGGCCGTTCGCGAGCTGGAGCACCCGTTCCGTACCGATGCGGCCGAGCGTCTCGATCGCTGGTACGTTGAGCGAGGAAGCGAGCGCCACCCGAAGCGGCACGGGCCCGTGCCAACTCCGATCAGCGTTCCAGGGCCCGTATCGGTGCTCGTCCGTCTCGAAGAGCGTCGGGACGTCGGAGAGGGGAGTTGCTGCCGTGAGGCCTGCATCCAGCGCCGCCGCGTACACGATTGGCTTCACGGCCGAGCCCGGCTGCCGTCGCGCGAGGGCGAGGTTCACATCCCCCTCGACGTTCCCCACCATCGCCCGGATGGCGCCGCTCGTCGGGTCGAGCACGACGACGGCGGCATTCGTGACGCCGTGGTCCCGGAGCCTCGCCACGTGCGCCTCCGCCAGGCGTTGCGCGGCGAGCTGGAGGCCGGCATCGAGGGTCGTTTCCACCACGAGGCCGGTGCGCTCTGCGAGATCAGGCCGCGTGCGGCGGAGCTCCTCGAGGGCGTACCGGACGAACTCCTCGCCGATGGGGCC
>ERZ795042.522-NODE-522-length-30562-cov-23.194644_pt1 | contig 30562 bp, 29 predicted proteins | sample MGYA00375126_ERZ795042 | MGnify/ENA primary metagenome ERZ795042 (study PRJEB30171, sample SAMN05518105) | compost metagenome | isolation source: Feedstock adapted compost from Newby Island compost facility, Milpitas, CA | place: USA:Newby Island compost facility...
ACCCCCACCATGTTCACGCGCTCTTCGGCGCATACGGTCGAGATGTCCCGGAGGAGCCCCACCCGGTCCCACGCGTCCACGCGGATGTCCGCGGGGTAGAGCTTCGAGGGAGCACCCCACTCGACCTCGACGATCCGGTCCCGCTCCTCCTCCCGGAGTACGTTGATGCAGTCCGCGCGGTGGATCGTCACGCCCCGGGAGCGGGTGACGTAGCCGAGGATCTGGTCACCGGGAACCGGGTTGCAGCAGCGCGCGATGCTCGTGAGCACATTCCCCACCCCGAGCACCCGCACGCCGTTCGCCGACGGCTGCGTCGGCTTCGCCTTCGCCTCGGCGATGTCCGGGAGCGCTTCCTCTTTCGGCTCCTCCGGCTGCAGGTAGGCGGCGAGCTTCCGTGCGATCGTCGTCGTGCTGATGCCGCCGTACCCGACCGCGGCGAGGAAGTCCTCCCAGCTCGCGACGTTGAACAACCGAAGGAGCTCCTCCTGGTACTCCGCGGGGTCGAGCCCGAGCCGCCGCATCTCCTTCTCGTACATCTCGCGGCCGCGCTCGATGTTCTCCTCCCGCTCCTGCTTCCGGAACCACTGGCGGATCTTCTCCCGCGCGTGGGAGGAGCGGACGTACCCGAGGTGGGGGTTCAGCCAGTCGCGAGAAGGGCCCTTGCTCGAGCGGCTGCGGATGATCTCGACCACGTCCCCCGTCTGCAGCTGGTAGTTCAGGGGTACGATGCGGCCGTTCACCTTCGCCCCGACCGTCTGGTGGCCGAGGTCCGTGTGGATGCGGTAGGCGAAGTCCACCGGCGTCGCGCCGGCGGGGAGGGCGATCACGTCCCCCTTCGGGGTGTAGACGAACACCTGGTCGCGGAAGATGTCGGTTTTCACCGACTCGACGAACTCCTCGGCGGCGGTCATCTCCCGCTGCCACTCGAGCAGCTGCCGCAGCCAGGCGATCCGCTCCTCGTCCTGCCCCTGCAGCCTGCCGCCTTCCTTGTACCGCCAGTGGGCCGCCACCCCGTACTCGGCGACCCGGTGCATCTCGTGGGTGCGGATCTGGATCTCGAGCGGCTTCCCGCCGAGGGCGACGACCGTCGTGTGGAGCGACTGGTACATCGAGTCCTTCGGGTTCGCGATGTAGTCGTCGAACTGGCCTGGGATCGGGCGCCAGATGCCGTGCACCACGCCCAGCGCCTGGTAGCACTCGCCGACGGTGTTCACGAGGATGCGGAGCGCGAGGAGGTCGTAGATCTGGTCGAACGACTTCCCCTGTGCCGCGTACCTCTCCATCTTCTGGTGGATGGAGTAGATGTGCTTCGCGCGGCCGGTGACCTCGGCTTCGATGCCGGCGCGCTCCAGGTGCTCCTTGACGATGGCGACGACCTGCTCGATGTACCGCTCCCGCGCCACCCGCTTCGCGGCGAGCAGCTCGGCGATCTCCCGGTACCGCTCCGGCTCCAGGTAGCGGAAGGCGAGGTCCTCGAGCTCCCACTTGATCTGCCAGATCCCGAGCCGGCTGGCGAGGGGCGCGAAGATCTCCATCGTCTCGCGCGCGATCCGGCGCTGCTTCTCGGGCGGGAGCGCCCAGAGCGTGCGCATGTTGTGGAGGCGGTCGCACAGCTTGATGAGGACGACCCGGATGTCCTCGGCCATGGCGAGGAACATCTTCCGGAGGTTCTGCGCCTGGACCGCGTCGCGGCTCAGCTGCTCGGGCGACGCGAGCAGCTCCATCTTCCCGAGCTTCGTGAGCCCCTCCACCAGCCGCGCGATCTCCGGGCCGAAGCGCTCCCGGATCCGTTCGTTCGGAACGCCGCAGTCCTCCTGCACGTCGTGGAGGAGCGCCGCCGCGATGGCGCTCTGGTCGAGCTCGAGGTTCGCCACCGCCAAGGCGACCGCGACCGGATGGGTGATGTACGGCTCCCCCGAAAGCCGCGTCTGGCCTTCGTGGCACTCGCGGGCGAATTCGTACGCTTCCCGAATGACCGGGAGACGCTCCGCAGGCAGGTACGCGGCCGCGCGCTTCAGGACGTCATCGATCGATGGCGGCGCCGAGGAAGGGTCGGTCGGGGGAAGGAGTGCGCGCATGGTTTCCCAACCGGTGGTCGTACCCTATCCTAGCACGGAGCCTGAGTGGGCCACTCGACGGAACTGCCGTGCCTCGCTTCCAAGCCCCTCGCGGTACCCAAGACGTGCTCCCGGCCCAGCAGCCGTACTGGGAGCGGGTCACTGCCGTGGCCAAGGAGGTCTGCACGCTCTTCGGCTTCCGGCGAATCGACACCCCCGTCTTCGAGTACGCAGGGCTCTTCGAGAAGGGGAGCGGCGACACGACCGACGTCGTCGAGAAGGAGATGTACGTCTTCCGGGACCGGGGCGGTGACCTCCTCGCCCTGACGCCGGAGGGCACCCCGGCGATCTGCCGGGCCTACCTGGAGCACGGGATGGCGAGCTGGCCGCAGCCGGTGCGCCTGTGGACAATCCACCCCATGTTCCGCTACGACCGTCCGCAGCGCGGACGGTACCGGCAGCACACGCAGATCGACTGCGAGGTGATCGGCTCCCCCTCCCCGTTTGTCGATGCTGAGGTGATCGAGCTGCTCTGGACGATCTACGAGCGGCTCGGGCTCCGCAACCTCGAGGTGCGCATCAGTTCGATCGACGACCCGGAGCCGCGCCGCGCGTACGTCGAGCGGCTGAAGGAGTACTACCGTCCCTTCCTGCCGAAGCTCTCCGAAGACAGCCAGCGGCGCTTCGAGCGGAATCCGCTCCGGCTCCTCGATTCGAAGGACGAGCGCGACCTCCCGTACAAGGAAGGAGCACCGAAGCTCGTCGAGCAGCTGAGCCCCGCAGCCCGAGAGCACTTCGAGGCGGTGCAGCGGGCGCTCGAAGCAGCGAACATCCCCTTCCGCATCGACCCGCTCCTCGTGCGCGGCCTCGACTACTACAACCGCACGGTGTTTGAGATCGTCCCGCTCGAGGACGAACGGGCGCAGAGCACGGTCGGGGGCGGAGGCCGGTACGACGGACTCATCGAAGTGCTCGGCGGACCGCCGACGCCCGCCGTGGGGTTCGGGAGCGGCATCGAGCGCATCATCCTCGAGATGGAACGGAACGGGATCGTCCTCGAGGAGCCCCCCGCAGCCCAGGCGTACGTCGCGGTGCTCGGGGAAGCGGCAGCGCTGGCAGCGCACCGCCTGGCGAGGGCGATCCGCGAGCGCGCCGTCGCGACCGTCGTCGGAGAGCCGGACCGCTCGCTGAAGGCGCAGCTCCGCTCCGCCGACCGCCTCGGGGCAGCGGTGGCAGTCATCCTCGGGGATGACGAGGTTGCGGCAGGGGTGGCCTCGGTGAAGCCGCTCCGGGGCGAACTCGCCCAGGAGACTGTGCCGCAATCCGAACTCGCCGAGCGGGTCGCCACCCTCGTTCGGCAGCTTTCGGCAGGACGCACGTAACGTCCCTCACCGCTGGCGCCCCCGTCGAGCGCTCTGTGAGAATGGGAAGGAGACGGAGGACCAACCCCGCTGATGGACGACACCGTACGCGAGCGGCTCGCGAAGGTTCGCGAGCGCTTCCAGGAGATCGATCGGGAGCTGGCGCGGCCCGAGGTGGCGGCGGACTACGAGCGCGTCGCCTCGCTCTCGAAGGAGCGGGCCGAGCTCGAGCCGCTCGTCCAGCTCTTCGAGGAGTACGAACGCGTCCGCGCCGACGCGGAGGCGGCGCGCGGGATGCTTCGGGAGAAGGACCCGGAGCTCCGGGAGCTCGCCGAGGCGGAGCTCGAGGCGGCGGAGCGCCGCCTGGAGGACCTCGACCGGGAGATCCTGCGGCAGCTCCTGCCGAAGGACCCGCGCGACGAGAAGAACGTGATCATGGAGATCCGCGCGGGCGCGGGAGGAGAGGAGGCGGCGCTCTTCGCCGCGGACCTCTTCCGGATGTACTCCCGGTACGCTGAGCGGCACGGCTGGAAGGTCGAGGTCCTCAGCGCCTCCGAGTCGGACCTCGGCGGCTTCAAGGAGATCATCTTCGCCGTGAAGGGGAAGGGCGCCTACAGCCGGCTGAAGTACGAGAGCGGCGTCCACCGCGTCCAGCGGGTCCCGGAGACGGAAGCGCAGGGCCGCATCCACACCTCCACCGCGACCGTCGCCGTCCTCCCGGAAGCGGAGGAGGTCGACGTCCAGATCGACGAGAAGGACCTCCGGGTGGACATCTTCCACTCCTCGGGCGCCGGCGGCCAGAACGTGAACAAGGTCGCCACCGCCGTCCGCATCACCCACATCCCCACGGGCATCGTCGTCGTCTGCCAGGACGAGCGCTCGCAGCTGAAGAACCGGCTGAAGGCGATGACGGTGCTCCGCTCCCGGCTGCTGGACCTCGAGCAGCGGAAGCGGGACGAAGAGATCGGCCGCACCCGCCGGATGCAGGTCGGGACGGGCGACCGCAGCGAGAAGATCCGCACGTACAACTTCCCGCAGGACCGCATCACCGACCACCGCATCGGCCTGACGGTGCACAACCTGCCCGACCGGCTGGACGGCAACATCGACGACATCATCGATGCGGTCGCAGCCGCCGCCGAGGCGGAACGGCTGCAGGAGAGCGTGGCATGAGAGCTCGGGCGCTCGCCCGGGACCTCGCCGCCATGCTCTCCGCTGCGCAGGTCGAGGACGCCCGCTTCGAGGCCGAGCTTCTCGTCCGGTACGCGGCGGGCTTGGAGCGGGCGGACTTCTTCCTCGACCCCGAACTGCACGAACGGACGGTCCAGCTGGCACGGGCCCTGGCGGAGCGGCGCCGTCGGCGCGAGCCGATCCCGTACATCCTCGGGGTGCGCGAGTTCTACGGCCGCCCGTTCCTCGTGACCCCGTCCACGCTCGTTCCACGCCCGGAGACGGAGCTCCTCGTGGAGTTCGTGCTCGCCGAGCTCGGCCGCTCCGAGCCGGCCCTCGTCCTGGATGTGGGAACCGGCTGCGGCTGCATCGCGGTCTCGATCGCCTGCGAACGTCCCGCCGCGACCGTCGTCGGTACGGACATCAGCCGGGATGCCCTGTCCGTCGCGGCGCGCAACGTGGCGCGCTTCGGCGCTCCGGTGCACCTGGTTGCGACGGACCTCGTTTCGGGGCTCCGCCGAGCGGACATCATCGTCGCGAACCTCCCCTATGTCCCCCGGGAAGAGATCGAGGCCCTGCAGGACGAGATTCGTGAGTGGGAGCCGCGCATCGCCCTCGACGGCGGTCCCTCCGGAACGGCGCTCATCGAGCGGCTCGTCGCCGCTGCTCCCGCCCTCAGGCCGCGTGTCCTCGCCCTCGAAGTGGGGGCCGGGCAAGCGGAGCGCGTCGCCGCCGCTTGCGAAGCAGCGGGCGCCCACGCCTCCGTCCTCCCAGACCTGGGCGGAGTGCCCCGCGTGGTGGTCGCCCGGTGGCGGTGAGGCTCGTCGCCCTCGACATCGACGGCACGCTCCTGCCGCGAGGGGCGGGCGCGTCAGCTGCCCCTTCCCCGGAGGTGCGGAGCGCGGTGCGCGACCTCGTGAGCGCCGGCGTAACGGTGATCCTCGCCTCAGGGCGGATGTACCCAGGGACGATCCGCATCGCGCACCACCTCGGGTTGACAACCCCGCTCATCTGCCAGCAGGGCTGTGCCGTCCATCTCAGCGACGGGGAGGTGCTCCACCTCTTCCGCATCGACCCGCACGTCGCCTTGGAGATCGCCGACTGGGCTCGCGAGGCCGGGCTTCCGTACGAGTGGTTCGACCACTCCCGGTACGTCGTATCCCGCCCGAACCCGGACAGCGCCGAGTACGCGCGGCTCTCCGGCGTACGGGCGGAGTACCATCCTCGCCCGGAGCGGCTCGGGTTCGCGCCCACGGGGGTCGGCGTCATCAGCGACCGTGCGACCGCGCCTGAGGTGCACCGGACCATCGCCGCGCACCACGGCGAGGCGCTCCACCTGCTCGACTTCCCCACGGTGACGGTCGCCGTTGCTCCCGAGGCGAACAAGGGCCACGCCCTAGCGCTGCTCGCCGAGGACCTCGGCGTCCGGCGCGAGGAGGTCGTTGCCATCGGCGACAGCGTGAACGACGCGCCGATGCTCGCCTGGGCCGGCCTCGGCGTGGCGATCGCCCACGGGGACCGGTACGCCAGGGACGCGGCAGACCTCATTCTGGAGGAGGGCGAAGAGCGCCTCGTTGCCTTCCTCCGCGCGCTGCGTTGATCGTCAGGTGGGATCGATGCGGTGCCAGAGGCGCATGAGGTAGAGCCCCACCGCCATGAGCCCGACGAGCGCGCCGATCACCGGGATGCCGACGCCCATCCAGTCGAACCCCGCGGCGCCGGCGGGTGGGTACGCCTGCTGCCCGGTTGCGGCGCGGAGGGGAGCGATGAGGAGCTCCTCCGCGCGCTCGTCGTCGGGGAGGAGGCGGACGGCGTCGGGGCTCGGCCACCGGAATCCGCCCGGCGCCCGCACGAGCCCTGCGAGCACCCGAGTTCCCGCCTCCAGCTCCGCCTCCGGGCAGCGGCCGTCGCGCTCCAGCGCCAGCGGCCCAGACACCGCTGCCCCTTTCAGGTAGTACTCCGGGACGATCACCACGCCCGCTCCGCGCTCCTCCACCGCGCCCGCCACGATGACATCGAACGCAAGCGCGGTCGCCTCCGCCCGCTCGAGGTCGAGCGCAGGACAGGCCTCGCCGCCCTCCTGCGCGGAGGCCGCCGTCGGCCAGCAGAGGAGGAGTCCCGAGAGGGCGAAGAGGAGAGAGCCGAAAAATTTATCTTTCACGAGGGGTGACAACGCCCTGAGCGTGCGCTAGAATCCACGTTGGCCTTCGGTTGTCCGCTCCGGCCGAAGGCCGCCGCTCGAGTAAGGCCCCTCGTCTCCGCTCCGCGAGGGGCCGCTTTTTTGTCTCGAGCGCGGCTGCGACCGGATGGGGCGCACCCGCTCCAGGTCCTGGACCGCTGTTCACTGCTGGATGTTCGTCATCCCGAGCGCCTGCGCCATCTGGTACGTCTTGCCTTCGTACTTGATGGCAGGCGCAATCACCATCTCCGCCTTGTGGAACTCGCGGATCGTCCGCGCGCCGCACATCCCCATCGCCGTCTTCAGCGCCCCGACGAGGTTCTCCGTTCCGTCGGTGCGGCTCGTGGGGCCGAACAGGATCTTCTGGATGGTGGTGTTCACGCCGATGTTGACGCGCGTACCGCGCGGGAGGTGCGGGTGCGAGGTCGCCATGCCCCAGTGGTACCCGCGGCCGGGCGCTTCGGTCGTGCCCGCGAACGGCGACCCCATCATGACGCCGTCGGCGCCGGCGGCGAAGCACTTGCAGACGTCGCCGCCCGTCCGGATCCCGCCGTCGGTGATGATCGGCACGTAGCGGCCCGTCTCCTTGAAGTAGAAGTCGCGAGCGGCAGCGCAGTCGATGGTCGCCGTGATCTGCGGCACGCCGATGCCGAGCACCTCGCGGCTCGTGCAGGCGGCACCCGGGCCGACGCCGACGAGGACGGCAGCGATGCCCGTCCGCATCAGCTCGAGCGTGGCGCTGAACGTCACCGTGTTCCCGACGACGACGGGAATCCCTACCTCCTTCACGAGCTTCTCGAACCGGAGCCCCTCGATGCTCCGCGACTCGTGACGGGCCGTCGTCACGGTGCTCTGGACGACGAGGATGTCCGCGCCTGCCTCCTTGATGATGGGGGCAAGCCGCTTCGTGTTCGCAGGCGTGACGGCGACCGCGGCCACGGCGCCCCCCTCCTTGATCTGCTGGATGCGGAGAGGGATGAGATCCTCCCGGATCGGCCGCGTGTACGCCTCCTGCACCACCGCCGTCGCCTCCTGAGGGCTCGCCGAGGCGATGCGGTCGAGCACCTCCTCCGGGTTCTCGTATCGGGTCCAGATGCCTTCGAGGTTGAGGACGGCGAGCCCGCCGGCCTTGTGGAATTCGACCGCGAACTTCGGATCGACGACGGCGTCCATCGCCGACGCGAGGAACGGGATGTCGAAGTGGTGCGGACCGATGTCCAGCCCGAGCTCCACGAGCTCGGGGTTGATGGTCACGTCTCCCGGCACGATGGCGACTTCGTCGAACCCGTACGCGCGCCGCAGCTGCTTGAATTCTGGTACAGTCACGGAAGCCTCCTCCTGCAACGCAGCCTCGCCGTCCTTCGCGTTCGCGGGACGGGCCTCGAGGTGGACCTTCGGCTGGGACAAGGCTGGACTCGCTTCCACCACGAGCGGGGGTATTTCCCTCGAGTCTATGGCCGCCGTTGCAGGGGGTCAACGGAGATCCCAACGCCTCGGAGGTCGGCTCCGATGGATTTCGCACCAAACCCAACCCACGAATCGCTCCGGGCCGAAGCCCGCGCCCTCGCGAGCAAATTCGACGACTCCTACTGGCTCCGTTGCGACGACGAGCACCGCTTCCCGTGGGAGTTCTACCAGGCGTTCGCCGACGCCGGCTGGCTCGGCATCTGCATCCCCGAAGAGTACGGCGGGGCGGGGCTCGGCATCAGCGAGGCATCGATCCTGCTCGAGGAGGTCGCCGCCTCTGGAGCAGCCATGAACGGCGCAACGGCGCTCCACCTCACCATCTTCGGGCTGAACCCGGTCGTCCGGCACGGCTCGGAGGAGCTCAAACGGGAGATCCTCCCCGAAGCCGCGGCCGGCCGTCTCCACGTCGCCTTCGGAGTCACCGAACCGGACGCCGGTTCGGATACGCCCACGATTACGACGTTCGCCCGGCGCGACGGCGACCGGTACCTCATCCGCGGACGGAAGGTGTGGACCTCGAAGGCGCTCGAATCCTCGATGGTCCTCCTGCTCGCGCGCACCACCCCGCTCGAGGAGTGCCGGAAGCGCACGGACGGGATGACGCTCTTCCTCGCCGACCTCGACCGCCGGTACGTCACCATCCGGCCCATCCCGAAGCTCGGCCGGAACGCGGTCGATTCGAACGAGGTCTTCTTCGACGACCTGCCCGTCCCGGCCCACCGCGTCGTCGGTGAAGTGGGACGCGGCTTCTACCACCTCCTCGACGGGCTCAACCCGGAGCGGATCCTCGTCGCTGCCGAAGCGCTCGGCATCGGCAAGGCGGCGCTCCGGCGCGCCACCGAGTACGCCAAGGTCCGGAAGGTGTTCGGGCGGCCCATCGGTCAGAACCAAGGCATCCAGTTCCCGCTGGCCGACAGCTACGCGAAGCTCCAAGCGGCGGAGCTCATGATCCGGAAGGCGGCCTGGCTCTACGACCACGGGCTGCCGTGCGGCGCGGAGGCGAACATGGCGAAGTACCTGGCATCCGAGTGGGCGTTCGAGGCCGCCGACCGAGCCCTGCAGACCCACGGAGGGTTCGGGTACGCGAAGGAGTTCCACGTCGAGCGGTACTGGCGCGAGGTGCGCGTGATGCGGATCGCGCCCGTGACCCAGGAGATGGTGCTCAACTACCTCGCCCAGCACGAGCTCGGCCTGCCGCGGTCGTACTGAACGAGGTGGGCGATGGCGCTCGACGAGCAGCAGTGGCCCGCCGGCCTGTACGTCGTCGGTACCCCGATCGGCAACCTCGCCGACCTGTCCGCGCGCGCTGCCGAGACGTTGCGCCGCGCCCGACTCGTCGCCGCCGAAGACACCCGCACCGCCCGGAGGCTGCTCGACCACGTCGGCTCCCGAGCACCGACCGTGAGCCTCACCGAGCACAACGTCGAAGCGCGCGTCCCCGCCCTCCTGAGCGAAGCGCGGCAAGGGATCGCCGCCCTGGTCTCCGAAGCGGGGACGCCGCTCGTCTCCGACCCGGGCGCACGGCTCGTCGCCGCCGCCCACGACGCAGGCGTCCGCGTCGTCCCCGTTCCGGGACCCTCCGCCCTCACCGCCGCGCTCTCCGTGAGCGGGTTCGAGGCTTCCGACGTGCGCTTCCTCGGCTTCCTCCCGAAGCAGCCGGGGAGGCTCGCCGCACACCTACGTGAAGCGGCGACGGGCGCGCGGGTGCTCGTCTTCTTCGAGCGCGCGAACCGGCTCCCCCGCAGTCTCACCGCCGTCGCGGAGGCGTTCGGCGACCCGCTCGTCGTCGTCTGCCGGGAGATGACGAAGCTCCACGAGGAGGTCGCTCGCGGACCCGCGTCGGCCCTCGCCGGCCGGTTCGCCCGCGCCAAGGGAGAGTGCACCGTCGTCGTCTCGCTCCCCGCCCGCGCGCGAGCAGCCGCCGACGACTCCGCCCGCGCCGTCCTCGCGGCGATGCGGCGGGCCGGCGCCCGCCGCTCCGCCGCAGCGGCGGAGGTCGCGCGGCTCTTCGGCGTATCCCGTCAGCGCGCTTACGAATGGTGGGAGGAGACGGAGGACGAGCAGCCGGCCCCTACCGGGGAGCTGTGTTAGACTGCCCCCGAGCCCGCCAAGCCGCCGAGGTCCGTTGACCGTGCCTGAACGCATTCTCGTCTGTGTCGCGTGGCCGTACGCGAACTACCTCCTGCACGTCGGACAGATCGCGGGAGCGTACCTCCCGGCGGACATCTTCGCGCGCTTCCACCGCATGAAGGGGAACGAGGTGCTCATGGTGTCCGGTTCGGACAGCCACGGCACCCCGATCACCGTGGCCGCCGACCGGGAAGGCGTCGAGCCGCGCGCGATCGTGGAGCGGTACCACCCGAAGATCGTGGAGACGTGGGAGCGGCTCGGAATCTCCTTCGACCTGTACACCTCGACGCTCACCGAAAACCACTACCGGACGGTGCAGGAGTTCTTCCTCCGCCTCCTCGAGAAGGGGTACCTGTACCGCGACACGATGGACCAGCTGTACGACCCGGAGGCTCAGCGCTTCCTGCCTGATCGATACGTGGAGGGGACGTGCCCGCGCTGCGGGTACCGGGAGGCGAGAGGCGACCAGTGCGACAGCTGCGGCGCCACCCTCGACGCCATCGACCTCATCGAACCGCGCAGCCGCCTCACGGGCGCGCGGCCGGAAGTGCGGCCGTCCGAGCACTTCTTCCTCAAGCTCTCGGCGTTCGAAGACCAGTTGCGGGAGTGGGTGAGCAGCCAGACGCACTGGCGTCGGCACGTGCTGAACTTCACGCTCGGCTGGCTGGAGGAAGGGCTGCGGGACCGCGCCATCACCCGCGACATCAGCTGGGGCGTGCCCGTCCCCGTGGCAGGGTTCGAGTCGAAGCGGATCTACGTCTGGTTCGACGCGGTCATCGGCTACCTCTCCGCCACGCGCGAGTGGGCGGCCACGCACGGAGACCCCGAAGGGTGGCGCCGGTTCTGGGAGGACCCGAGCACGCGCTCGTACTACTTCATCGGGAAGGACAACATCCCGTTCCACACCATTATCTGGCCGGCGATGCTGCTCGGGTACGGAGGGCTGAACCTGCCCTACGACGTGCCCGCGAACCAGTACGTGAACTTCGCCGCCGGCCAGAAGCAGAGCAAGTCGAAGGGCACCGGAACCTGGGTGCTCGACCTGCTCGACGTCTACGACCCCGACCAGGTCCGCTTCTACCTCACGACCATCATGCCCGAGACGAGCGACTCCGAGTTCCGAATCGAGGAGCTCGTGCGGGCGAACAACGAGGTGCTCATCGCCACCTGGGGGAACTTCGCCAACCGCGTCGTCGCGATGACGCACCGGTACTTCGACGGGGTCGTGCCGGCGCCGCGAGCACGGTCGCCGGAGAGCCAGGCCCTGCTCGACGACGCCACCGCGGCGTTCGAGCGAGTGGGCCGCGAGCTCGAGGCGGTGCGCTTCCGGAGCTCCCTCCAGGAGGCCCTCCGACTCGCCCAGGCAGGGAACCGGTACCTCGACAGCCGCGAGCCGTGGAAGCGGGCGAAGGAGGACCTCGAGCACGTCGGCGAGACGCTCGCCACGGCGCTCGACGTGGTGAGCGCGCTCGCCACCATCCTCCACCCGTTCGTCCCGTTCAGCACCACGACGCTCTGGTCCACGCTGGGCCACGAGGCCACGCCGCTCGATGGAGGCTGGAAGCTCATCCCGGTCCCCCCGGGCCGGCGGCTGGGCCCTGCCGCTCCCCTCTACCGGAAGCTCGACGTACCGGCTGACGTGGCATGAGCTCGACGCTCCTCCTCGCCGATACCCATTGCCATCTCCAGGACCCGAAGATCGCCGCCCGAGCCGACCGCGCCGTCGCAGAGGCGGCGGAGGCAGGCGTCCGCTTCCTCCTCGTCTGCGGCTACGACGAGGACTCCTCCGTCGGGGCGATCCGCCTCGCCGAACGGCACGAGACGGTGTACGCGGCCGTCGGCGTCCACCCGCACGACGCGCGCTCGTTTACGTCGGACACCCTCCGGCTCCTCGAGGAGCTCGCCGCCCACCCGAAGTGCGTCGCCATCGGCGAGATCGGCCTCGACTTCTACCGGAACCTCTCGCGGCGTCCGGAGCAGGAACGCGCGCTCGAAGCCCAGCTCGAACTGGCGGCGACGCTCGGCCTGCCGGTGTCCGTCCACTCCCGCGCCGCCGAACGGGAGATCCTCGCCCCGCTCAGCCGGTACGCCGCCGCGGCGAACGCGCTGCGCGCGCAGGAGCGACCCGTCGGTGTCATGCACTGCTTCGGCGGGACCCTCGAGGAAGCGCGGCCTTATGTCGAGATTGGCTTCGTAATCTCGATCGCCTGTCCGATCACCTACCCGAAGAACGAGCGGACGCGGCGGCTGGCGCGCCACCTCCCGTTGGAGGCGCTCGTCGTCGAGACGGACGCCCCCTACCTGCCGCCCCAGGAGCAGCGCGGGCAGGTGAACACGCCGGCGAACGTCCGCCGAGCCGCGGAGGAGATCGCTCGCGTCCGCGGAGTCTCCTTCGCCGACGTCGCTCGGGTCACGACTGACACCGCGATGCGCGTGTTCGCGCTCCGCGCGGGAGTGGGGAGCCGATGATGGAGACGACGCTCCGCACGCTGTACGGTCCGGTCGCCGAGGATCTCATCCTCGTCGAGGACCTCCTCGAGTCGGTGAAGCGCGTCGACCTCGCCCCCTTGCGGCGGATGCTCGAACACGCCCTCGAGGCGCGCGGCAAGCGGCTCCGTCCGGCGCTCGTGCTCCTCGCAGGGACGTTCGGGAACTACGACCTCAACCGCCTCGTGCCGCTCGGCGCCGCGATCGAGCTCCTCCATACGGCCTCCCTCGTCCACGACGACGTCGTCGACGGCGCCACGAGCCGCCGCGGCCGTCCCACGGCGAATTCGCTCTTCGACAACGCCCTCACCGTCCTCCTCGGCGACTACATGTTCGCGAACGCCGCCGAGATGGTGACGCGAACCGGCAGCCTGCACGTGACGCGGCTCTTCGCCCTCACGCTGATGAAGATGACGAGCGGGGAGCTCGATCAGGACGCGGCCGCGTTCGACGTCGGGAAGGACATCCAGCACTACCTGTGGCGGATCGGCGGGAAGACCGCCTCCCTGTTCGCGAACGCGACCGAAGGAGGTGCGGAGCTCGCAGGCTGCGAGCCTTCCTGGGTCGAGGCGCTCCGCTCCTACGGGTTCGACCTCGGCATGGCGTTCCAGATCGTCGACGACGTCCTCGACTTCACCGGCGACGAGGAAACCCTTGGGAAGCCGGTGGGGAGCGACCTCCGCGAAGGGAACCTCACCCTGCCCACGCTCCTCTACCTGGAACGGGCGCCGCGCGACAACCCCGTGACGAAGTTCGTCCGGGCGCGCAGGAACCGGGAAGCGCTCCTCGCCGAGGCGATCGCCGCCATCCGGGCGACGGACGCGATCGAGCGGGCGAGGGACATGGCGCGGGAGTACGCGGCGCGGGCCCGCGCCTCCCTCCGAGTCCTTCCCGCGACGCCCGCGCGGGAGAGCCTGGAGGCGATCACGGAGTACGTGCTCGAACGGCGCAGCTGAGCAGGGTCAGGACTTCGCCTTCGGCTTCTCCGCGGGCGCCCCGTACTTCGGCGTGCCCTTCTTCAGCACCCTGCCGGCCTCGTACATCGACCGGACCTCCTCCGGCTTCACGTAGTTGCCGTACAGGTCCGTGAGCTCGCCCTTCTTCGCCAGCTCCTGCATGTCGCGGATCTCGGCCAGCTCCGCCTTCGTGAGCTTCGGCTTCGGCTTCGGCTTGTTCACCTCGGGATGCTCGTTCGGCCGTCCGCGCGTGAGGGGCTTCGAGACCTTCTTGCCGAGGTGGTAGTACTTCCCGTCGTCAGGGATGCGGCGAGGGTAGCCGTCCCGCCAGGTGAAGGCCGCGAACGAGGTCGGCATGATGCGGGGGGCGTCCTTGTAGCAGACAGGGCACGGCATCGGCTCAGACGCCTCGCTCACCGGGCGCCGCTCCTCGAAGATCCCGTCGCAGTTCTCGCAGTAGTACTCGTAGATCGGCATGCGCTCCCCTCCCCTTGGATCTCGTGCGACGATTCTACACGCCCGGTGCGCTCGCCCGCGGACGGCGCTGCTCGAGCACGAGCACGTCCTCCAGGTACCGGAGCGTCGCCGGCTCCGCCTCGAGGTGATGGCGATAGGCCGCGTGGAGGGCGCGGCCGAGCTGCGCCTCGGCCTCCGCCGGCCGTCGGAGGGCCAGGTACTGCCGGAGGGAGCGCCGCTCCGCCGCCCGGGCGACGCGTACCGCCTCATCGCTGAGCAGGAGGCCGGCCATCCCGAGGCGGCGGCATCGCTCGCAGAGCAGCCCACCGGCTTCGGCGGCGAAGAACGGCGGCGCGCCGCCGAGCTCGCCGCCACACCGCGCGCACGCGTCGAGCTGGAGCCCGAAGCCGGCCTGCTGGAGGAGCCGAACCTCGAACCAGCGGAGCGCGCCGAGCTCGCCCTCGTCCAGCGCCTCGAGCACCGCGAGCGCCAGTTCGAGCGGTTCGTTCGCGGGCTCGCGCTCGGGGATCATCCGCTCGATTAGCTCGGCAGCGTAGAGGGCGGCGGCTTGGGGGACGAGGTCCCGCTGCAGCCGGGGGAAGCTGCGGATCGTCTCCACCTGGGTGAAGACGTCGAACGTTCTCCCGCGAGCGAGGAGGAGGCGGCTGTAGGTGAACGGCTCCAGGTGGCCGCGCATGCGGCTGCGCGGCTTCCGGATCCCGCGCGCGACGGCGACGAACCGTCCGTGGGCGGCGGTGAGGACGGAGAAGAGCGCGTCCGCTTCTCCTATGGGCCGTCGACGAAGAACGAGGCCCTCGGCGGCGTAGAGGCGAGGCCGCTCCGTCATCCCTCCAGAGCGTGGCGCCCTTCCAACGCCCGCGTCAACGTAGCGTCGTCGAGGAAGTCGAGGTCAGCGCCGGCCGGGATGCCTCGCGCGAGGCGCGTGACCCGCACCCCGTACGGCTCGAGCAGGCGCGCGACGTACATCGCCGTGGCCTCCCCCTCCAAGCTCGGGTTCGTCGCCATGATCACCTCCCGAACCTCACCCCCCTGCACGCGCCGGAGCAGCTCCTGGAGGCGGAGCTGTTCGGGGCCGACGCCTTCGAGAGGGTTCAGCACTCCGTGGAGGACGTGGTAGAGCCCGCGGTACCCCGCACGCTCGAGCGCGAACACATCGAGGGGCTGCTCGACCACGCAGATCGTGGACCGGTCCCGGCGAGGGTCGCTGCAGAAGCGGCACGGATCCGCCTCGGTGATGTGGCAGCACTGGGAGCAGAGGCGGACGCGCCGCCGCATCTCGATGATGGCGGTGGCGAGCGCTTCCGCGTCCTCCTTCGGGACGTGGAGGAGGTGGAAGGCGATGCGCTGCGCGGAGCGGGGACCGACGCCCGGCAGCTTCCGCAGCTGCTCGATCAGCTCCTCGACCGGGTCGCGCGGGACATCGTGAGCCACGCGCTATCCGCCCCCGAGCCTGGGGATCTTCAGGTTCCCCGCGATCGCCGCGAACGAGCGCTCCTGGAGTTCGACTGCCCGCGCCGTGGCATCGGCGATCGCCGCCATGATGAGCTCTTCGAGCAGCTCGACGTCCTCCGGGTTCGCGACCTCGGGGTCGATCTTGATGCCCTTGATCTTCTGGTCCCCCGACATCGTCACCCGTACGGCGCCCCCACCGGCGGAGCCTTCGACGGTGCTCTCCGCGAGCTCCTGTTGGGCCTTCGCGAGCAGCTCCTGAGCGGCGGCAAGCGGGTCCGCCCCCCGGCCTGCAGGAGCCCCCGCGCGCCGCAGATACCTGTTCCTTCCCGCACCCTTCGCCATCAGCTTCCGTCCTTTCGCACCGGTGTCGCGCCCATCCGCCTGGCCATCTCTGCGAGGTGTCCGCCCCGAGGACGAGCGGCAGCCTGCGGGTTCCGCGGCACGTGCCGCACCTTCAGCCGAACAGGGCGGCCGAGGATCGCCGAGGCCTGCTGTTCGACGAGCTCGCGCGCATCCGTGTCGACCTTCTGCATATGGATCTCGTGGTAGAACCCGAGCTCGAGCTCGTCACCGTCCATCGAGAGCACCTCGCAGGAGCCGTTCAGCCAGGCGCCAAGCTTCACGCTCACCATCGAACAGCGCTGCCGAAGCTCCCGCAAAAACCGCTCCTCTCGGCTGAGCCCGGCATCGTTTCCGGCTGCGCGAGCTGGCCGTGCTCGCGCCGGCGCCGCCGGCTGTTTGCGCTCGGGCGTCGCGGCCGCCGGAGGCGTCTCCGGCGCGAGGAGGACGCTCGCCACGGCGACCTCGAGCGGAACTGGGCTCGCCGGATCGAGGCGGAAGTCTGCCCGAGCAAGCTCGGCGATCGCTCTCGCGAGGAAGGCGACGCCGTCGGCGCGGCCGCGGGCAGCCTCCAAGAGCTGGGGACTCTCCGCCTCCCCCTCCTCGGCACCCGCCATCTTCCGCAGCGCGTCCCGGAGGAGGTCGATGACGCTGCGCGTGAACTGCGCCATGTCCAGCCCGCTGTCGCTCGCCTCCCGCGCCAGCGAGAGCGCGGTCCCGAGGTCCTCCTTGACGATCGCCAGGGCGAGCGCCTCCGCCCGCGGGTCATGAACCATGCCGAGCGCCTCGTACACCTCCTCGGTGGCCGGCGCAGGCCCGTACCGCGACACGACCTGCTCGAGGAGCGTGATGGCGTCTCGCAGCCCGCCGCGTGACTGCCGGGCGATGGCGAGGAACGCCTCCCGGGAGAGGCTGAACCCCTCCTGAGCGGCGATGTACTCGAGCCGGCGGACGATCGCCTCGTTCGGGACGCGGCGGAAGTCGAAGCGCTGACACCGGGAGATGATGGTGGCCGGAACCTGGTGCAGCTCCGTCGTCGCCAGGATGAAGACGGCGTGCGGCGGAGGCTCCTCCAACGTCTTGAGGAGCGCGTTGAAGGCGCCTGTGGTGAGCATGTGGACTTCGTCGAGGAGGTACACCTTGGAGCGGAGGTCGCTCGGCGCGTAGGCGATCTTCTCGCGCAGCTCGCGGATGTCGTCGATGCCGCGGTTGCTCGCAGCGTCCATCTCGATGAGGTCGAGCGCCCGACCTTCGAGGATGGCACGGCATGGGCCGCACTCGTTGCACGGGTCCCCGCCGCGCAGCGATTCGCAGTTCAGGGCCCGAGCCAGGATGCGAGCGGTCGTCGTCTTCCCCGTCCCGCGAGGCCCGGCGAACAGGTAAGCGTGCGCGACCTGCCCCGTCGCCAGTGCGTTCCGCAGCGTCTGGATCACGTGGTCCTGCCCAACGACCTCGTCGAAGGTGCGGGGACGCCACTTCCCGTACAGCACCGGCTACTCCTCAGACGCGGGACCTTCGCGGCCAGTATAGAACGGATGTACCACACTCACGAGCGACGGTGTTCGTGTTGCGGGCCGAGGTCTCCCAGGTAGTGCTCCTCCCGGCGCCGCATCCGCTCCTCTTCTTCTGCTCCCAACGTGTGGTCGTACCCGCAGAGGTGGAGGAGGCCATGGACGACCACGTGTTCGAGCTCCCGCGCCACTGGGATGCCGTACCCGTGCGCCTGCTCCTGCACCGTCTCCAAGGAGACGTACAGCTCGCCGAAAGGCTCGCCCGGCAAGGGTTCGCCGCCGGCGAACGGGAACGAGAGCACGTCCGTCGGGGCATCGACGCCGAGGAACTCCGCGTTCAGCGCGCGAACCTCCTCCGGCCCGGTGATGACGATGGTGACGGGCGCCGGAGGAGGAACCCCTTCGCCGGCCAACACCCGTTCCGTCAGCTCCCGAAGGTCGGGGACGTCTCCGACCGGTTCGGCCGTCTCCCAGATCACGGTGACGAGGTAGCTCGGGACGTCAGCCACCGACGTTCACGGCCGGGCGAAAACCTCGACCGCCTCTCTCGCGGCGTCGACCAGCGGCGTCGGGAGGATGCCGAACACCAGCACCCCCGCGGCCGTAATCGTGAGCGCCGCCGCGAGGGCAGGGCTCGGGCGGAAGGCGGGGCCTTCGGCGTCGCCGAGGAACATCTGGCGCACGACGCCGAGGTAGTAGAAAGCGGAGACGACGCTGTTCAGCACCCCGACGATGACCAACCAGGTGAGGTCCGCCTGGATGCCCGCATTGAACACGTACAGCTTCGCCCAGAACCCCGCCGTGGGAGGGATCCCGGTGAGCGACACGAGGCAGAAGGCGAGCGCGAGCGCGAGCAGCGGGGAGCGCCGCCACATGCCCGCGTAGTCGGCGATCCGGTCGCTGCCGATCCGCTGCGAGATGGCGATGACGGCAACGAAGGCGCCGAGGTTCGTGAACGCATACGCTGCCACGAAGAGCAGCACCGCGCTCGCCCCGAGGGTGAACTCGCCCGCCTGCGCGGAGACGGCCGCCACCCCGATGAGGAAGTTCCCCGCCTGCGCGATGGAGGAGTACCCGAGCATCCGCTTGATGTCGCTCTGGACGAGCGCCATGACGTTCCCGAGGGTCATCGAGGCCGCCGCCAGCACCGCGAACAGCATCGACCAATCATCGACGAGGAAGTCAACCGCGAACGCCTCGAAGAAGAGACGGATGACGACGGCGAAGCCGGCCGCCTTCGACGCCACGGAGAGGAAGGCCGCCACGGGCGTCGGCGCGCCTTGGTAGACGTCCGGCACCCACATCTGGAACGGTACCACCGCCATCTTGAATCCGAATCCCGCGACGGAGAGGGCGATCGCCACGATGAGGAGCGAACGATGGCTCTGCCCGGCCGACGCGACGAAGGCGGCGATCTCGCCAAGCTGCGTCGTTCCGGTCAGGCCGTAGAGGAGCACGAAGCCGTACAGCAACACCGAGGAGGCGACCGCCCCCGTGAGGAGGTACTTCAGCCCGGCCTCGCTCGACCGCTCGTCCTTCCCCCAACCAGCCAGCACGTACTGCGGGATCGAGGAGAGCTCCAAGGCCACGAAGATGGTGATGAGGTCGCGGGCGCTCGCGAGGAACATCAACCCGGCGGTCACGACGAGCAGGAGCGCGTAGTACTCGGCCTCCCCGCGCTTCTCCCGGCTCACCCAGTCGATGGACGCGAGGACCACCAGGGCCGCGATACCGGCGAACGCGTACTGGAAGAAAACGGCGAACCGGTCGAGGACGAAGGTCCCGGAGAACCACGCGGGATACTCGTCCCGCGCAACCCAGGAGGTGGTGTACATCGCGGCGAGCGCACACCCGGCGAGCGCCACGACCGGAAGCCAGCGGCGCGACGACCGGGGCGAGATGCTTCCGAGGAGCAGGACGGCCCCGGCGGCCACGAGCAGCGCGAGCTGAGGCCCGACGACATCGAGGCTCTTCATGCCGGCAACCTCCCAACGATGCTCGCGATGGCCGGCTCCAGCACCTCCGTCACCACGCGCGGGTACACGCCGAGGAGGACGATGAGGGCGGCGAGCGTGCCCACCGCCGCATGCTCCCACCAGTACCGCTGGTCGGAGAGGTGGTCCCACTCGTGCCGCACCGGCCCGAACACCACGCGCTGCAGGAGCCAGAGGATGTACCCCGCCGAGAGGACGACGCCGAAGATGGCCGCGAGGACCGCGGCCTCATACCGCTCGAACGTCCCCAGGAAGACCGTCACTTCGGCCACGAACCCGGCGAGTGCTGGCAGGCCGAGGCTCGCCATGCCCGCGAACACGAGCCCAGTCGCGATGAGCGGCATCTGGCGCGCCAGCCCCCCGAGGCGCGCGATCTCCCGCGTGTGCGTCCGGTCGTACATCAGGCCCACCATCACGAAGAGCAGGCCGGTGATCAGTCCGTGCGCCAGCATCTGGTACGTCGCCCCGATCAAGCCCGTCACGCCGAGCGCGCTCACGCCGAGGAGCACCACCCCCATGTGGCTCACGGAGGAGTACGCGATCAGCCGCTTCATGTCGGTCTGACGCAGCGTCACGAACGCCCCGTACAGGATGCTCACGACCGCGAGCGCCGCCAGCCAGACCGCGAACTCGTCCGCCTGGTCCGGGAGCATGGCGAGGCAGAAGCGGATGATGCCGTAGCCGCCCATCTTCAGGAGGACGCCCGCCAGCATCACGGAAACGGCCGTCGGGGCGTCGGAGTGCGCGTCGGGGAGCCAGGTGTGGACGGGCACGACCGGGAGCTTCACGGCGAAGCCGATGAGCAGGAAGAGGAACACCCACCGCAACGGCAGCAGCGTCTCCCCAACGCCACCCGCCGCGAGCGTCCGCACGTCGAACGTGCCGGAGCCGAAGGCGAGGAGGAGGATGCCGACGAGCATGAACGCGGACCCGGCGATCGTGTAGAGCACGAACTTCGTCGCCGAGTACTCCTTCCGCCCCGATCCCCAGATGGCGATGAGGAGGTACATCGGCGCGAGCTCCAGCTCCCAGAACAGGAAGAAGAGGAGCGCATCGAGCGCCGTGAACACGCCGAGCACGGAGGTGCTGAGCACGAGTAGGCAGGCATAGTACAGCCGTTGGCGGTGCTCGATGCTGAAGGAAACGAGGACCGCCGCGACCGTCAGGATGGTGGTGAGGAGGACGAGCGGCATGCTGAGCCCGTCTACCCCGAGGGCGTACCGAAGCTCGAAGCCGGCGGCCCGCACCCAGGAGACGTCCTCGACGAACTGGAACCCGGCGGCGTCGCGGTCGAAGCGCACGAAGAGCCAGAAGGAGAGGGCCAACGCAGCGAGCGCCCCGCCCAGCGCCACGTACCGCGCTTGCCGCTCCTGACCGGCGGGAAGCAGCCCCACGAGCACGGCCGTGGCCGCAGGGAGGAAGACCAGCGCAGTCAGCTCCATCGAGTCCTCCGACTCACAACGGATTCGCGATAGCGATGACGACGACGATCGCGACGACGCCGGCGACGAGCGCCGCGCCGTACGTCTGCGCCTCCCCGGTCTGCAGCGCCCGCAGCCGCTCCCCGGCCGCGTACGTCGCCCGTCCCGTTCCGTTGACGAGACCGTCGACGACGTACCGGTCGAAGAGCTCGAATCCGCGGCAGACGCCGCCGTAGAAGAGGCGCCGCACGAGTACGTCCTCGTACAGCCAGTCGAGGAAGTACTTGTTCTCGAGCACGATCGCGACCGGGAGGGCGACTTCGCGGATCGCCGTCGACGAGACGACGCGGCGGTGGTAGATCGCCCACGCCAACGCGATGCCCGCGAGCGCTACGGCGGTCGAACTGAGGGCGATCCCCCAATCGAACGACACCGCATGATGCTCCGCCTCCGGCAGGGCCCCGGACACGATCCTCCCGAAGCCGTCGGTGATCCCGGACATGTTGAAGACGCCCGCCACGACGGAGGCAACGGCAAGGAGGACGAGCGGCACGGTCATGACCGCCGGCGACTCGTGCGGATGCGACGGGTCAACGTGAGCGTGGGCCCCGTCGTCGCCGTGCTCGGCCGGCGGCTCCCCGCCGCGGTACTCGCCGAAGAACGTGAGGAAGATCGCCCGGAACATGTAGAAGGCGGTGAGGAAGGCCGCCGCGAACCCGACCGCCCACAGGCCGCGGTCGTACTGCCACGCGTCCTTCAGGATCTCGTCCTTCGACCAGAAGCCGCTCAGAGGGAAGATGCCGGCAAGCGCGAGCGCGCCGATGACGAACGTCCAGAAGGTCACCGGCATCGAGCGCCGGAGACCGCCCATCTTCCGCATGTCGAAGGTATTCGTGGCGTGGTTGACGGACCCGCTGCCGAGGAAGAGCAGCGCCTTGAAGAACGCGTGCGTGAAAAGGTGGAACACGGCAGCGACGTACCCGAGCGCGCCGAGCGCCAGCATCATGTAGCCGAGCTGGCTGATCGTCGAGTAGGCGAGGACGCGCTTCAGGTCGGTCTGGACGAGCGCGATCGTCGCAGCCATGAGGGCGGTGACGGCCCCCAGCCACGCGACGACGTCGCGCGCGTCCGCCGAGACTTCGAACACGGGGAAGAACCGCGCGACGAGGTACACGCCCGCCGCCACCATCGTCGCGGCGTGGATGAGCGCGGACACGGGCGTCGGACCCTCCATCGCGTCCGGCAACCAGACGTGCAGGGGGAACTGCGCCGACTTCCCTGCCGCCCCTGCGAAGACGCCGAGCCCGAAGAGCGTCACCGTCGTCGAGGAGAGCGCGCCGGTGAGCGCGAGCTCGTGGATCTCGTCGACGCGGAACGTCCCGCCCTTCGTCCAGATGAGGAGCATCGCCGCGAGCAGCCCGAGGTCGCCGACGCGGGTGGTAAGGAACGCCTTCTTCGCCGCCGCCGCCGCGCTCGGCCGGTGGAACCAGAACCCGATGAGGAGGTAGCTCGCCAGCCCGACGAGCTCCCAGAAGATGAAAATCATGAACAGGTTATCGGCGAGCACGAGGCCGAGCATCGCGGCGGTGAACAGGGACATGTGCGCGTAGTACCGCCCGTACCCCGGATCGCCCGCCATGTACCCCTGCGAGTACACCTGGACGAGGAAGGACACGCTCGTGACAACGACGAGCATCACGCCGCTGAGGCCGTCGAGCCGCACCCCGAGCTGCACCTCGAGCGGCCCCGCCTGCAGCCAGTCGTGCGCGTAGCGGACGACGCCCCCGTTCGCCTCGATGACGTCGAGGAGGGCCACCACGCTCAGAGCCAGTGAGACGCCGACGGCGGCGATCGTCGCGTACCCGGCCAGACGCGGGATGCGCCGCAGCACGGCCGCGATGAGGGCGAACGACACGACTGGCGATGCGAGGATCGCCCAGAGCAGCCACTCGGGGGTGTCAGGCGTCGCCGTCTCCGCAGCGAGGAACATGCGCCTCCCCTAAATCTTCCTCAGGATCTCGCGAGCGACGTGCGGCTTCCCTGCCGGCACGTACAGCGTGCGCTCATCCCACATCGAGGCGCGCTCGCCGTACCCCACCGGCGGCACGACGCGCACGCTGAGGCCCTCGGCGGCGAAGAGCTCTCGCCACGTCTCAGCTACGAACCCGTTCTTCACCTTCATGAACGGCACCCACATCGCTTCACATCCGCAGGAGCGTGATTCGGTCGACGTCGATCGTCTCCCGGACGCGGTAAACGGAGACCGCCAGCGCGAGCGCCACTGCCACCTCCGCGGCCGCGACCGTGATGACGAAGACGACGAACACGGGACCGGCGATCTGCGCCGGCCCCTCGGTCAGGCGGGCGAAGGCGAGCAGCGCCAGGTTGGAGGCGTTCAGCATCAGCTCCACGCCCATCAGAACCCCCACCGCGTTCCGCTTGCTCAGCGCGATGAACAGCCCGAGCGTGAAGAGCAGCGCCGAAACAGTGAGGAAGTGCTCGAGGGTGACGCTCACTCCTCTTCCTCCTTTCGCTCCTCCTCGGGAGAGCGAACGAGCATCACCGCCCCCACGAGCGCAGCGGTCAGGAGCACGGACGCGAGCTGGAAGGGAAGCACCCACGTCCCCAGCAGCTCCCGGCCGAGCTCGCCGGCCGAGAGCACGTACGCCCGTGCCGACTTCGCCCAATCGGTGTCGTGGATGGCGAAGAGCAGCACGGCTGCAAGCCCGACGGCTACGAAGAGCGCAGGGACCGCCATCCACGTCTCGCGGTTATCCCGGCCGGCACGGGGGGTGAGGACGATCGCGTACAGCATGAGGACGGCGATCGCGCCTACGTAGATCACAATCTGCGCCATCGCGAGGAACTCGGCCGAAAGAAGGAGGAAGAACCCCGCGATGCCGATGAAGGCGAGCACCAAGAAGAGCACCGCATGGAACAGGTTCCGCGAGACGATGACTCCGCCGGCCGAGACGAGTGTCAGCGCGGAGAGCCCCCAGAAGGCGAGCGCCGGGCCGGTCCCCTCGATCACTGCCCACCTCCCGCACTGGAGTCCGCCGGAACGTATCCGAGCGGCTCCTTGACGAGGCGCGGGCGGGTGCGCACCCGCTCCGGCCGGTAGCCGAGCGCGCGAGCCCAGCCAACGAGGAGCACGACGGCGAGCACGATGTTGATGGCGGCGAAGAGGTAGACAATCCCGTCGCCGAGCTCAGCCTCCTTCCACCAGAGCCGCTCGGCCGCCACGACGAGCAGGTTCACCGCCGCGAGCGGAAGGAGGTACTTCCAGGCGAGGCCCATCAACTGGTCGATGCGCAGCCTGGGGAGCGTCCCCCGCGTCCAGATGAACACGAAGTAGAAGAGCTGGGTCTTCACGATGAGGATGAGCCAGGGCGGGACCCACTCTTCGAGGCCGAAGAACGACCAGCCGCCGAGGAACACGGTGGAGCCGAAGGCCGCCGCGGCGATCGCGTAGCCGATGTCCATGCCGTAGAAGAGCCCCCACTTCATCCCCGAGTACTCCGTAAGGTAGCCAGCGACGATCTCGGACTCCGCCTCGGCGATGTCCGTCGGCGTACGGTTCAGCTCCGCGCTCGCAGAGATGAAGTAGATGATGAAGGCGAGCGGCTGCAGGAAGACGAGCCAGATATCGAGGTCGCGCTGCCAAAGGATGATCTCCTGCAGGGAGAGCGTCTGGGTGAAGAGGACCACCCCGAGGAGCGCGAGGACAAGCGCCACCTCATAGCTGATCGCCATCGCGACGACGCGCATGGCGCCGAAGAGGCTGTACTTGTTGTTGCTGCTCCAGCCGGCCATGAAGGCGGCGAGGACCGGGAGCGCGGCCACCGCGAGGTAGTACACGAGACCGGTCGGCAGGTCGGCGATGACCATGTTCGGACCGAAGGGGATCACGGCCCAGACGAGCACCGCCGGAGCGACGAAGACGACCGGCGCCGTCCACATCACCCAGCGGTCCGCCCCCCGAGGAGTGATCGCTTCCTTCTGGATGAGCTTGATGGCGTCGGCGATCGGCTGCAGGAGCCCGAACTTCCCGACCCGGTTCGGCCCGAGCCGCGACTGCATCCGGCCGATGAGCCGCCGTTCGCCGTACACGCCGAGGTACAGCTGCGTCGGGAGCACGAAGAGGAGGAACGAGGCCACGAACCCGATGAGGGGCGAGACGATGTACGCCACCTCCGAACCGAGGCCGCGCTCGATGAGCTCCAGGATCTCGCGGGAGAGGTTCCCGAGGTCGCGGAGATCCCACCAGTGCTCGCTGACGAGGAACGGCAGCCAGATCACCGGTCGATCTCCCCCACGACGATGTCAATCGACCCGAGAACGACGATGGCGTCGGCAACCGTCCCGCCTACCGTCATCTCCTTAAGCAGGGAGAGGTTGATGAAGGACGGCGGGCGGATGTGGAACCGGAAGGGCGAAGGTCCCCCGTCGCTGACGACGTAGTACCCAAGCTCGCCCCGCGGCCCTTCGACGCGGGCGTACGCTTCCCCCTTCGGCGGCCGGAGCGCCAGCGGCACCTCCGTCCGGAACGGGCCGCCGGGCAAGCCGTCGAGCGCCTGCTCGATGATACGCACCGACTGCCGCATCTCCTCCAGGCGAACGATGAAGCGGTCGTACGAATCCCCGTTCTCCCCCACCGGGATGTCGAAGTCGTACTGCTCGTACCCGCAGTACGGGTCCGCCTTCCGGATGTCCCAAGCCACGCCCGAGCCGCGGAGCATCGGGCCGCTCAGGCTTGCGTTGATCGCCTGCTCCGCGGTAATGACGCCGATTCCCTTCGTGCGGGCGATGAAGATCTCGTTCTCGCTCAGGAGTCCGTGCAGCTCGTCGATGAACGCCGGAAAGCGCTCGATCACCTTCCGGCAGGCGGGGACGAAGTCCTTCGGGAGATCGAACGCCACGCCGCCGATCCGCATGTAGTTGCAGGTGAGGCGGGCCCCGCTCGTCATCTCGAAGAGGTCGAGGATCCGTTCCCGCTCGCGGAAGGTCCACATTACCGGCGTCTGCCATGCACCGGTGTCGTTCGCGAACGCGCCGATGGCCATGCAGTGCGAGGCCAAACGCTGGAGTTCGGCCATGATCACGCGGATGGCATTCCCGCGCGGCGGGACCTCGATCCCGGCGAGCTTCTCCACGGCGAGGCAGTAGCCGAGGTTGTTCGACATGCTCGAGAGGTAGTCGGTGCGATCGGTGAAGGGGATGTTCTGGGTGTACGTCCGCTCCTCGGCGAGCTTCTCGATGGAGCGGTGGAGGTACCCCATCACCATCTCGGCGTCGATCACCCTCTCCCCATCGACCGTCGCCTTGATGCGGAAGACGCCGTGGGTCGAGGGGTGCTGCGGCCCGATGTTGACGACGAACGGCTCCGAGCGGATCTCGGTCATTCGACGTACCTCACGGGCGGAGGCTCGCGTCGGGCGGTGCCGCTGAACTCGTTCAACCCGGGCTGGATGCCACCTGGGAGCGAGAGGAAGTCCTTCCGCAACGGCCACCCCGGGAACCCTTCCCAGAGGAGGATCCGGTACAGCTTCGGGTGTCCCTCGAAGCGGATGCCGAAGAGGTCGTACGCTTCGCACTCCTGCATCCAGGCGCCGTACCAGACGGGCACCACGCTCGGCACGACCGGGTTCTCGCGGTCGAACACCTCGACCTTCGCTACCGCCGCATGGTTCTTCTGCAGGGAAGCGATGTGGTAGACGACCTCGAACCGGCTCCAGTAGTCAGCGGCGCAGAGGTTGATGAGGTAGACGAAGTCCCCGTCGTCGCTGTCCCGCAGCGCCCGCATCGTCTCGACGAGCGTCTCCGCCCTGAAGTACGCCGCAACGTCGTCAGCCCGTTCGACGGAGCCGGGAACGAGCTCCTGCGCCAGCTTCGCCAGTTCGTGCCCGCTCCACCAGCGCGTCGCCGCCATCAGCCCCACTCCATCGCGCGCTTCCGCCAGGCGTAGACACCGCCGATGACGAAGGTGGAGAGGAAGAGCAACACCTTCAGGAAGCCTGCGCTCCCCACCTCGTCGAAGACGACCGCCCACGGGAAGAGGAAGACGATCTCGACGTCGAAGAGGAGGAAGAGGAGGGCGATGTAGTAGAAGCGGAAGTTGAACTGCACGAGGCTCGGCCCTTCCGTGACCATGCCGCACTCGTACGTGTCCTCCTTGACGGGGTCGGACGGGACCCGCGGCCGGATGCGGACGTACTGCAGCGCCCAGGACGTCACGAGCGCCCCGAGCGGGAAGATGATGGCAACGATGACCAGGATGCCGATGTGGCCGTAGGTACCGAGCACCGCGCAGCCGCTTGTGAAATTCGTCCCGAAACGGTCGGGCCGGGCCCGACTATAGCACGGCCTCTCCCCTCGCACAAAGCCGAACCAGCCCCTCCGCTCCCCGTCGTATCTCCCCGGCCGAGGGGTCCATCGGACAGATCGATACCTCGTGCCGCGGGTATTCCGTGGCTGGAGGTCTCCCGTACAATCCGAAGCACGCGCCCCAGGGAGGGCGCCGCCGAGGATGGACCGAGGAGGAAGGTTGGATGCTCGTTCAGGAGAAGAAGGACCTGTACGAGATCGGCGAGATCCCGCCGATCGGGTACGTGCCGAAGAAGATGTACGCCCAGGTCATCCGCCAGAGCCGGTTCGGGGAGCCGCGGAAGGCGTTCCAGAAGGAGATCATCGACGTTCCCGAACCGGGTCCGGACGAGGTTCTCGTCTTCGTCATGGCAGCCGGCGTGAACTACAACAACGTCTGGGCCGCGCTCGGGATTCCGATCGACGTCATCGCCGCCCGCCAGAAGAAGGGAGAGCCGTGGGACCACCACATCGGGGGCTCGGACGCCTCCGGCATCGTCTACAAGGTGGGCTCGAACGTCACGAACGTGAAGGTCGGCGACCGCGTCGTCATCCACTGCGGGATGTGGGACGTGAACGCCCCCGAGATCAAGAGCGGGAAGATGGACCCGATGTTCCACCCCTCGTTCCGCATCTGGGGGTACGAGAGCACCTGGGGCTCCTTCGCGCAGTTCACCCTCGTCCAGGCGCACCAGTGCATGCCGAAGGCCGAGCACCTCACCTGGGAGGAAGCCGCCGCGCCGACCCTCGTGGGCGCGACGGCGTACCGGATGCTCTTCGGCTGGCCGCCGCACACCGTCCAGGAAGGTGACGTGGTGCTCGTCTGGGGTGGCGCGGGCGGCCTCGGCTCCATGGCCATCCAGCTCGCCCGGCTCGCCGGCGGCCGCCCGATCGCGGTCGTGTCCAGCGAGTCGAAGTTCGAGTTCTGCAAGCGGCTCGGGGCTGTCGGCTGCATCAACCGGAAGAACTTCGACCATTGGGGGCGGCTCCCGAACTGGGAGGATACGGAGGCGATGGAGCGGTTCACCGCTGGGGCACGCGCCTTCGGCAAGGCGATCTGGGACGCGCTCGGCGAGCGGAAGAACCCCCGCATCGTCTTCGAGCACCCCGGGGAGGACACCATCCCGACCTCCATCTTCGTTTGCGATACGGGCGGGATGGTCGTCATCTGCGCGGGGACCACGGGGTACAACGGCGACGTCGACCTCCGATATCTCTGGATGCGGCAGAAGCGGCTGCAGGGCTCGCACTTCGCGAATGACGAGCAGGCGTACGCCTTCAACGACCTCGTCCGCCAGGAGAAGATCGACCCCTGCCTCTCGCGCGTCTTCTCCTTCGACGAAGTGGGCGAGTGCCACCAGCTGATGTACGAGAACCGTCACCCGGACGGGAACATGGCCATCCTCGTGGGCGCGCCGCGGCCCGGACTCCGGGACCTGCCGTAGCGCCACGCCGAGGGATCGAGGCGGGATGCGCGCTGCTCGCACGCGCATCCCGCCTCATAATGTCGAGGAAGTCCAACGAGTCCGGAAAGGAGCGCGATGGTTCGCGACTACGCCGCCGACATCCAGGACCCGATCGCCCGCGAGATCGTGACGAACGTCGGGATGTGGGTCGACCGGGAGGTGATCCCCCACGTCGCCGAGTACGAGCACGACGACATCTTCCCGGAGCCGATGGTGAAGGGGATGGCGGAGATGGGGCTCTTCGCCATCAAGGTGCCGGAGAAGTACGGCGGGCTCGACCTGAGCTTCGAGTGCTACGCCGGCGTCTGCATCGAGCTCGCCCGCGGGTGGATGAGCCTCGCGGGCATCCTCAACACCCACGTCCTCGTCTCCTGGGCGATCAACGAGTTCGGAACGGACGACCAGAAGGAGCGGTTCCTCCCCCGCATGGTGGCGCCGGAGATCCGCGCCGCCCTCAGCATCACCGAGCCGGACGCCGGCTCTGACGCCCAGGCGATCAAGACGACCGCAACGCGCGACGGCGACGAGTACGTCATCCGCGGCCAGAAGATGTGGGTGACGAACGGCCAGCGCGCGGGCGTCTACCTCGTCCTCACGAAGACCGACCCGACCGCCCAGCCTCCCCACCGCGGGATCTCCGCGTTCCTCGTCGAGAAGGACACGCCGGGGTTCTTCGTCGGCCGCAACCTCCCCAAGCTCGGCTACAAGGGGGTGGAGACGACCGAGCTCGCCTTTGACGACGCCCGCGTGCCCGCTCGGAACCTGCTTGGCGGCGTCGAGGGGCGCGGCTTCCAGCACGTGATGAGCGCGCTCGAGGTCGGCCGGATCAACGTCGCCGCCCGCGGGGTCGGCGTCGCACAGGCCGCGTTCGATGACGCCATCCGCTACGCCCAGAAGCGGGTCGCCTTCGGCAAGCCGATCTTCGAACACCAGGCGCAACAGATCCGGCTGGCGGAGATGGCGACGAAGATCCGCGCTGCTCGCCTCCTCACCCTCGACGCAGCCCGCAAGAAGGACGAAGGGAAGCGGAGCGACCTCGAGGCAGGGATGGCGAAGCTCTTCGCGACCGAGATCTGCCAGGAAGTGGTGCTGGACGCCATGCGCATCCACGGCGGCGTCGGCTACAGCAAGGAGCTGCCGCTCGAGCGGTACTACCGCGACGCGCCGGTGATGGTCATCGCCGAGGGCACGAGCGACATCCAGAAGCTGGTCATCGCGCGGAACATCGTCCGCGACTATCCAGTCTGAAGGAGGAGGCGAGCATGGCCGTACACGACGGGCGCGAGAAGTTCGGACGGTACTTCGAGGACTTCCAGATCGGGGACGTGTACAAGCACTGGCCTGGGCACACGATCACGGAGGCGGAGGACCACCTCTTCTGCGCGCTCACGATGAACCTCCACCCCCTCCACTCCGACCGCTGGTACGCGGAGGAGGAGACCCAGTTCGGCAAGAACGTGGTCGTCGGGAACTTCGTCTACTCGCTCGTGCTGGGGATGAGCGTGCCTGACGTCTCCGGAAAGGCGATCGCCAACCTCGAGGTCGAGAGCCTGCAGCACAAGGCCCCCACCTTCCACGGCGACACGATTCGCGCCGAGACCACGGTGATCGACAAGGTGGAGTCGAAGACGAAGCCGGACCGCGGCGTCGTCACCGTGGAGACGCGCGGCTACAACCAGCGCGGCGAGGAAGTCGTCTACTTCCGCCGCAAGGTCCTCGTGCCGAAGCGGAA
>ERZ795042.528-NODE-528-length-30159-cov-24.382308_pt1 | contig 30159 bp, 25 predicted proteins | sample MGYA00375126_ERZ795042 | MGnify/ENA primary metagenome ERZ795042 (study PRJEB30171, sample SAMN05518105) | compost metagenome | isolation source: Feedstock adapted compost from Newby Island compost facility, Milpitas, CA | place: USA:Newby Island compost facility...
ACCCGGCACCGAACCGCTCCCGCCACCCTCCGAGTGGTCGAGCGCGTCATCCTCGTCGCTCCCAGGCTCATCCAGGTTCGGCGCGGGCTGGGCGGGAGCGGCAGGCGAGACGAAGCACCGGTCTTCAGCGAGGAACGCCACGTCTCCCGTCCGGAGCGCGCACCGCTCGGTCCCGCGGAAGTCGAGGCGCACGCTACCCTCGAAAACGTCGACGATTCCGATCCCCGCCGCCTGGGCACGGAACGCCGCACCGCTGCTCGCGCGCACCTCCCATTCCCCCAGAGTCAGGCGAACGGCGGCGCTCGGGCTCGCGACAGTCAGCGTTCCGGCGTCCAGGCGGAGGAAGAGCGCCTCGGAGTCATGGCCGACGAGCTCGAACCGCGACCCCGCGCTGACGTCGAGCCGTGCTGCCGGTTCGGGGAGGAGCAGGCTCGCCGCCGTGCGCGCGTAGACGGTGCGGCCGGTCTCTACCCGGTTCGCTGGCTGCCCGCCCACGCGCAGTTCGCCGGCGGCGACGAGTGCTCCAGGACGGGGATCGCTCGCTCGCCAGTTCGCAAGGAGCGGCCAGCTCGCCGCGACGATGGCGGCCGCCACACCCGCTCCGAGAGGGATGGCGATCCACCGTCGGCGGAGCGTGACGCGTCCGACCGGCTCGTCCGGCACCTCCTGGGGACCGAGGTGGGAGACGATGCGAGCCCAGATCCGCTCCCGTTGTTCCGGCGAGAGGGGAGGCAGCGCCACCTCGCGTAGGATCGCTTCCAGCGCGAGGAACTCCAGCTCGCCGTCCGCTCTACGACGAAGCATCTTCCACCACCTTCCGCATGCGGCGGAGCGCCCGGAGCAGCAACGCTCGAACGGCGCCTTCCCGCTTGCCGAGAAGCTCGGCGATTTCGTGGTGTGATTTTCCACCATAGAATCGCAAGACGACAACGTCACGCTGTTCGGGCGTGAGAACTTCGAGGGCTCGTTCCACGGTGTGGCGGAGCACGGGATCTCCCCTCGTGCTTCGCGCGGTCTGGCTTGCGAGTTCGAGCGGGAGTTCACTCGGCGCTCCTCGCCGAGCCCTCCAGTAGTCGCGCACTTCGTTCCGGGCGATCGCGAAGAGCCAGCGACGGAACTGCCCCGAACCCAGTCGGTACTTCTTCGCCGAGCGCCAGACGTTGAGGTAGACGTTGGCGACGATATCCTCCGCCTCCGCCTCGCCTCGGCAGTGCGCGCGGACGTACGCGTACAGGTCAGAGACGGACCGCTGGTACAGGAGCTCGAACGCGCGCTCATCCCCTGCGGCGACGGCCGCCGCTAGCTCCTCGAGGTCGACGTCAGCCGGTCGTCCCGAGGCTGCATCGAAGGCTCCGAGACGGAAGGAGTCCTCCACCGTTCCCACACTCTACGCCATGTACTTCGGCGGGACCATTCGATTTCCGTGTGAAATGCGCTTCTCCGACGACGCGATCTCCCCAACGGACACCGGAATGACTCCGTTCCACGCTCCTGTCACCGATCGTCCCCCACTCCGGTACGAACCGTCCGTAACGTTTCGCCCGCTCTCGCGGTAGTTCGGCACAGAAGACGCGCCACCTCTGTCAGCTAGTGGGAAGATCTCATGCGAATCCGGCTGGTTCGGGTGAATTTCAAGCGATCGCTGAAGGGAGCGAGGGAGCGGGGCCAGTCGCTCGCGCTCTTCGCCGGGGGAGCAGCGGTCTTCGCGGGTCTCGTGGCGCTCTCGGTCGATGCCGGCCAGCTCGTCTTCATGCGCACGAATCTCCAGAAAGCAGCGGACGCGGCGGCGCTCGCTGCCGCGCAGGAGCTCCCCGAGCGCCCGTCGGAGGCCCTGGCCGTCGCTCAGGCCTACGTGGCGGAGAATGCGGGGAGCGAGGCGGAAGCGTCCGTCACCATCGCCCAGACCTACAACCCGAACGACACCGTCACCGTCGAGGTTTCGCGGGAGGTGCGCTTCGCCTTCCTTCAGGTCCTCGGCGTCGATTCCCGGGTGGTCAGCGCCCGGGCCACCGCACGAGTGGGGTACTACAACGGGGGGACGGGGATCGTCCCCTGGGGATTCATCGCGAGCAACGATCCGACGAGCACGCTGCTGCAGAACGAGTGCTTCGATGGCTGGAACCCGGACGGCACCCCGCGGTTCAAGCAGAACCAACCGTGCACGATCAAGTTCGGTGCGGGATCCAACTCCGGCGGGGACTTCGGCGCGCTGGCGATCGACGGGCCTGGAGCCGCCGAGTACCGGGACGACATCAAGCACGGTTCGAGCCGGGTCGTGAAGAGAGGGGACCTGCTCGAGCCGCAGACCGGGAACATGAGCGGTCCGACGAAGCAGGCGGTGGAGTATCGGCTCTCGCAGCCCCCGCCAGAAGGGTGCCCCGGCAACGACCGGGACGACGTCCTCATCCAGAACGCCGACGGGACGGTTTCCATCCGGCCCGGATGCGAGACCTCGGCCCGCATCCTCATCGTCCCGGTCGTGGACAAGATCGACAATCCACGGAAGTCGGAGGTTCTCGGATTCGCGTTCCTCTACCTCTACGACCAGTCGGTGGGACAGGGGAACCAATCGAAGGTGGAGGTAGAGTTCGTGAGCTTCGTCACCGCAATCCCAGGTGGCGTGTACGACGGCTCGAGCTCCGAGGCGCGAGCGGTCTCGCTGGTCGAGTGAAGTGCGCCCGAGGCGCACATTTGTTCGTTGACACGGTCACGGTGCCGGCCTAGCATCCGGAAAGAGGCCGTATGCCGAAGTTCATCTTCGTCACTGGCGGGGTGGTGAGTTCAGTCGGAAAAGGCATCACCACCGCCAGCATCGGCCGGATCCTCAAGTCCCGCGGCGTCCGCGTCAGCATCCAGAAGCTCGACCCGTACCTGAACGTCGACCCGGGCACCATGTCGCCGTACCAGCACGGCGAGGTGTTCGTCACGGCCGATGGGGCGGAGACAGACCTCGATCTCGGGCATTACGAGCGGTTCCTCGACCAGGACCTGCCGGCCGCGGCATCGGTGACGGCGGGGCAGGTCTACCTCGCGGTCCTCGAACGGGAGCGACGTGGCGACTACCTCGGCGGCACGATCCAGGCGGTCCCCCACCTCACGAACGAGATCAAGGCACGCATCTATGCGGCCGCGGAAGCCGCGGAGGCGGAGGTCCTCATCTGCGAGGTCGGTGGCACGGTCGGCGACATCGAGGGCCAGACGTTCATCGAGGCGATCCGCCAGATCCGGCACGAGGAGCCGCGGGAGAACTGCCTGAGCGTGCACGTCACCTTCCTGCCGTGGATCGGCGCGACGCGCGAGCTGAAGACGAAGCCCACGCAGCATTCGGTGCGCGAGCTCCGCTCCCTCGGCATCCACCCCGACGTGATCGTCGCGAGGAGCGACCATCCGGTCCCGCTCGACATCCGGGACAAGATCGCGCTCCACTGCGACGTCGATCCCCGCGCGGTGATCCCTCTCGAGACGGCGGAGTCGATCTACGAAGTCCCCCTCATCCTCGAGGAGCGGGGGCTGGGGGACTTCATCCTCGAACGGCTCGGCCTGCAGGGGACGCGAGACCTGAGCGAGTGGCGCGCGATGGTCGAGCGTTTGAAGAACCCGCGCGGGCGGGTGGAGATCGCGATCGTCGGGAAGTACGTGGAACTCCACGACGCGTACCTGTCGGTGAAGGAGGCGCTCGTCCACGCTGGGATCTTCCACAACCTCGCGGTGGACATCCGCTGGGTGCATGCGGAGTCGCTCGAGACCCAGCCCGCAGCCGAGCTCCTCCACGGTGTGGACGGCATCATCGTTCCCGGCGGCTTCGGCGAGCGCGGCTGGGAGGGGAAGATCGCCGCGGCCCGGTACGCGCGCGAGACGGGCACCCCGTACCTCGGCCTCTGCCTCGGGATGCAGGTCATGGTGACGGAGTTCGCCCGCCACGTCTGCGGACTCGCGGGCGCGAACTCGACGGAGTTCGCACCGGAGGCGCCCCACCCCGTCATCAGCTTGCTCGAGGAGCAGCAGGGGATCACCCAGCTCGGCGGCACGATGCGGCTCGGAGCATACCCCTGTCGGCTCGTGCCGGGGACGATCGCGCACCGGGCCTACGGCACCGACCTCGTCTACGAGCGGCACCGCCATCGCTGGGAGTTCAACAACCAGTATCGAGCACAGCTGGAGGGTGCGGGGCTCCGGGTGAGCGGCATCTCTCCGGACGGCAACCTCGTCGAGATCACGGAGGTAGCCGACCACCCCTTCATGGTCGGGACGCAGTTCCATCCGGAGCTTCAGAGCCGGCCGAACCGCCCGCACCCGCTCTTCCGCGAACTCGTCGCAGCGGCCCGCGACCGCCACCTGAAGCCGCTCGCCGGAGCGGTGCCGGTCCCGCAGCGCGAGGCCCCCGCGCCTTCGTAAGCCGCAGACCGGATACACTCGTCGCTCGACCTCCTGCTGGGAGCTGCCCCACATGGACGGATGGCGCTTCGTGCACGTCCTCGCCCTGATCTGGCTCGGCGCCGGGCTCGGGGCCACCTACCCGCACATCCTCCGCGCCTGGGCCACGCGCGACGTCCAGCAGCAGATGTACTCACTCGTCGAGGCAGCGAACAACGAGACCCGCGTCCTCCTCCCGGGCGCGATGGCGAGCGGGATCACTGGGTTCTTCTGGGCGGTGGCGGCAGGCTACAACTTCTTCACCGACCTCTGGCTCACCGCCCTCACGCTCCTCTACGTGTTCTTCTACTTCATCTGCCTCCCGCTCATGGGCTTCGGGCTGCGGCGGGCCCGGATCGCAGCCCTGACGGCGGCGAAGCGGGGGGAGGTGACAGAGGAGCTCCAGGAAGTGCTCGACGACAAGGTCCCGCTCGTCTTCGGGACGCTCCTCGTCCTGAGCGTCCCCATCCTTTCCATCCTGGCGGTGTTCAAACCGTTCTGAGGCAGCGTTCCCCGCTCACTCCATGTGGAGCGCGCGCCGGACGTCCGTGTGGTCGAGGTCGAGCTCGAAGGTGTTGTAGTGGTACGGAGTCCCCGTCTGCGGGTCCCGTCCCTCCCTCGGCTCGCCGTGGCGGAGCACGCCCCAGCTGATCATGCTGTTCACCAGGTTCCGCACGTCCCCCTCCTCACGCCCGACGACCGGCTTCAGGCACTCGACGATGCGGTTGAAGGTGAGCCAGTTCGTCCCAGGTGACCAGCGCGCGTCGTGGATGGCGCGGATCACCTCCCCGCGGGCAGCTTCGTCCAGGTCGTTGTAGTTGAAGCGGGAGTAGTCGTACCGGGGGAGGTCCCTCGGCACGGCGGAGCCCCTGGAAGCGAAGTCGGGCGTCTCATCGGGGAGGAACACCCAGTCCGAGAACTCGTGGTCGACGAGCTTCAGGTAGCCGAACTCCTGGAGCGCCGTCGCGAACTGCTTCACGCGGCCGCGCGCCACCCGCTGGAACTCCCCCGGAGCGAGCTGCTTCGCGAGCTCCTGGCCGATGAGGGAGAGCGGGAGATCCCTCCCGGCTCCGCGGTACTCGCGCACGAGGTTCACGATGCGGGCGAGCACCTCTGCCACCTCCCGCGTCTCCGCCGACACCGGACCTCGGGCCCGGGCGAGTTCGAGCGCGCGCTCCGCCGCCTGCACCAGCCGCGGCTCGAGCGTCGGCGGAGGCTCCGGCTGCTCCGCGGCCGTCAACGTACGCCCCGGTTCAGGCTCGACGTCGAGGTCGTAGTACAAGACCACGTCCGCCTGCTGGACGAGCTGCGGGGACATCGCCCAGGAAGCACCGATGACGACGAGCCGCTTCCCGCGTGCGCGAAGGAGTCCGGCCACGTGCATGAAGCTGTGGTCGCCGGAGACGATGACGAACGTCCCCAGGTTCCGGTAGAGGTGGCTCGCGTCGATGCAGTCCGCCGCCAGCTTGACGTCAACCGAGTTCTTGACCGTCGTTTCCCCCTCCGCGGTCGTGTACCGCTTCGTGAGGACGTAGGTCGGTTCGAGCCCCGCAGAGAAGAGCCGGGGGGGATCCTCAGCGTGCACCGGGTCCTGCCAGTCGGCGTAGGCGCGCGCGAGCACGAGCCGGCCGAACCGCTCCGCCGCCTCCCGCAGGGCCGTGACGTTCGGCCGGCGCTGCCGCTGGGCGAGGCTGAACTTCAGGTTCTCCCAGTCGACGAAGAGCGCGACGTCGTACGACTCCCAGTGCTCCTCTTCCCGCATGGCCGATCCTCATGGTAACGAGGGCGGCGGGCAAGCCGGCGGCGGTGAAGGGTGGTTTGCCGGGCGTAGTTTGTACCTGGCGGGGATGGTAGAGTGACGTCGCCCGAACGCCGGCGGGGTGATTGCCGCACGGCGGCAATGGCGTTCGCGGTTCGCGATACCCCGTGCCGGCCCTGAAGAAGGGGAAAGGACGGACTCGCGAGTGACGGAAGCGCTCCAGGTCGGTCAGTTCGCCATCGTCGACGGCGAGCCGGTCGACCGAGGTCCGAACGCAGGCGTCTTCTCCGGTCGCGGTCCGGCCGGCGACCGGGCGGAGCTGTTCGTCGTCGCCGAGGGCACGACGCCCGCCGGCGAGGCGTTCGCTGCGCACGTGGTCTCCGCGCTCGGCTCCTCGTTCGCCCACCTGGACATGAGCCTCACAGGAGGCCTGAAGCGCCTCGTGCGCGAGGCCGCGGCGAGCGTGGCCGACTGGAACGCGAAGAGCATCGCCCAGCACCGCGTGGCGCTCGGTCTGACGCTGTTCGCGCGGCGCGGCGACCAGTCCGTGCTCGCTCAGGTCGGTCCTTCTGCCGCGTTCCTCCGCACCAGCGAAGGGCTGGTGCGGTACCTGCCGAGCGAAGCGCATGCCCGGCCGCTCGCCCTCGACCTCGACGCGGCACCGCAGCTCACGCGCATCCCGTTCGCTCCGGGGGATCGGCTCCTCCTCCTCTCCACGGCGGCCCTCCGCTTCCTCGACGACGAGCTCCTCGAGGGCGTCCTGCGCCTGCCGGGCGAGCAGGCGCTGCGGGAGCTGTACCACCGCCTGCGGGGGCTCCGCGACGTCACGGTGATGCTCATCCAGCACCCGCCGGCGGCGGAGGTCGAGACGCCCGTCTCCGACGAGGAGTTCGTGATCGACGCCACGGACGACGGAGCGGGCGCCCCCGCCAAGGATGCGGTGCAGCCGAGCCTCTTCATTGAAGACGACCACCAGGTCGACCTCGAGCGCGCTCGGCGTCACCTCCTCGAAGTAGCGGAGCGCACACGGCAGCGCCAGGGTCTCGGCGCGAAGGCGGAAGAGCCCGTCTCGCTGGCGCTCGCCGCGGGCGGCGAATCCCTCCCGAACGTGGCGGTCGCACACGAACGCGGGGCAGCAGCCCGGAACGCGCTCCTCGCGCTCGCCCAGAAGGCGCAGCTCCAGCTCGCCGAAGCTCCCTCGGCCGAGGCGAGCCTCCACGCCGCCTCGCCCGGGAGGCAGAGCTTCTCCCGCAGCCTCACGCGGCCGAGGACACCGCCGCCACCGCCCCCGCCACCCGAGGCCGAAGCGCCGCTGGCGGAAGAGCTTGCCGAGGAGCGACGGTTGAGCCGCCGCAGCACGAGTCACCCGGCTGGCGGCGAGCGTTCGGCGCTGCCCGTAGGCGGACTGCGCGCCGAACCCCTCGTGCGCCCGCGCCGCCGCAACGGCCGCTGGCGTAGCCGGCGGGTGCTCGCCGAACGCCACGCAACGGCTGCACCCGCGCCCCCGCCCTGGCTCGTCGTCGTCGTCGGCCTCGCCATCCTCGTGACGCTCGTCGGGTTCCTCGCCGGCCCCTCACTCTTCGACGGCGGCACCGAACGGCGGTGGGAAGACCTCGTCCAGGACGCGCAGGAGCGGCTCGCCCTCGCCGACGTTCAGACGGATCCGAGCGAACGGCGCCGGCTGCTCGAGGAAGCGAGAGCCTCGCTCCTCCAGGCGCGCGACCTGGCCGGGAGCCAGCCCGAGGTCGAGCAGTCCCTCACGAAAGTGAACGATGCGCTGGCGGCGTTGGACGCCGTACGGACCCCTACGTCCGTGGTGCAGGTTGGCGACCTCGGTACCTTCGGCGACCTCCCGATCACGCCCACGCACCTCCTCGTGGGAGAACGGGACGCCTTCCTCCTCGACGCCGCCTCGCGCCAGGTGGTCCGCCAGCCGCTCACCGGCGACCCCGCCTCGGTAATCTTCGCGTCCGACGCGGAAGCTGGCCGCGGCGCCCCGCTCGCCATCGCCCTCGCCGAGGCCTCCGAGGCACCGTCCGAGACGGTGTACGTGCTCGACGACGCCCACGCGGTCTGGGCGTTCGACCCCGCCACGGGCGAGCTGAGGCGAACCGACATCGAGATCCCATCGGGTGCCTCCATCTTCGACATGGACTTCGAGAACGGCTCGCTCTATGCGATCGACCCGACGAAGGAGGTCGTCTACCGGTTCCGGTTCGAGGGGGGCGGCTTCGGCGCGGCTGAGGTGGTGCTCCAGTCGCCTGACCTCGCGGCAGCGCGTCGCCTACGTGTCATCGGCGAGGAGATCTACACGACCGACGCGAACGGCACCGTGCATCGGTTCAGCGGGCAGCTGGCGCTCACGCTCTCCCAGGCGGGGATCGACGAACCGCTGGCGAATCCTGCCCCGGTCCAGCCGTTCGCGAACGGGACCATCGCTCTCGCCGACCCGGCGAACGACCGCGTGGTCGTCCTCCGGAACGACGGGACGTTCGACCACCAGTACCGCCACGTGAGCTTCCAGGGGCTCGCGGCCTTCGCCGTGGGCGGGGAGACGGGCTACGTCTTCGCAGGCGGGCAACTGTGGCGGGTCGAGTGGTGAGCGCGTAGGGCAGGCGGCTGCTATAAAGCTTCCTATGGCTAAGGTCGTTGCCTTCCACGACGGGTCCGAGTTCGCCCAGCGGATGCTCCCGCACGCGGCGCGCCTCGCCGGCGCTGCGGGAAAGCCGCTGCTCGTCGTTCGCATCCTCAACCCCCGCACGGACCTCGCCGGCATCGAGGCCCCCACCACCGCGGATGCCGCTCGCGTGGCGAAGGCCCGCTGGGAGGGAGAGCTGCGGGAGGCGCTCGCGCAGGCCGGTGCGGAGGGCGAGGTGGCGGTCGAAGAGCTTCGACGCGAGGAGGATGTGCCGAAAGCCATCCTTCGCCTCGCAGCGGAGCACGAGGCCGTGGCGGTCGCCCTCGGGACCCATGGAGCCGGACTCGCCAGGCATCTCCTCGTCGGGAGCACCGCCCTCGCAGTCCTCGCCCGCACCGATGTGCCGGTGCTCATCGTCGGCCCGAACGTGGAAGAGGAGCCGCCGGCGAACGGCTACCGGCTGCTCGTCTGCAGCGACGGTACGGCGAGCGCAGACGCGGTGGTGGACCGCCTCGGGCCGCTCCTCTCCGGGGGCACCGTCTCCGTCCTCCTGCTGTCGCTCTACCAGCCGTGTCTCGGCGACCGCGGACCCGAGCGGGAGCGTGAGGCGCTCCGGGAACACCTCGCGGAGCTCGCCTCGCGGCTGCCGGAGGCGGTCGAGCGCGAGCTCCTCGTCGAGGACGTCGTCGATCTCGAGAGCGTGGACCACGCCATCCTGCGGGTCGCGGCGCAGCAGCGGGCCGCGGCCATCGCCATGTCGACGCACGGGTACAGCCCCTGGCGTCACCTCGTGTCCGGGAGCGTTGCCGTCGGGATACTCCAGCACGGCACCGTCCCCGCCCTGCTCGTGCGCGCTCCGTAGCGTCCCCCGCCCGCGCCCCCAATCGGGTACCCTCGAACCGTGCGCGTCCTTGCGATCGAGTCCTCGTGTGATGAGACCGCTGCCGCGGTCGTCGAAGACGGCCGCGTGGCACGGTCGTCCGTCGTGGCGAGTCAGGTCGACCTCCACGCGCGGTACGGCGGCATCGTCCCCGAAGTGGCGAGCCGGAAGCATCTCGAGGCGATCGTCCCGGTCGTCACCGAAGCGCTCCGGGCTGCAGGGCTCTCGCTTGAGGAGATCGACGCGGTGGCCGGCACGCAGGGTCCGGGGCTGGCCGGTTCGCTCCTTGTCGGCTTCAGCTTCGCCAAGGGGCTCGCCTACAGCCGGCGCCTTCCGTTCCTCGGCGTGAACCACCTCGAGGGACACCTCTACGCGAACTGGCTCGTCGAGGGTGAGGAGCCGGAGTTCCCCGCGCTCTGCCTCGTGGTCTCCGGCGGCCACACGGACCTCGTCTTCATGCGCGGGCATGGGCAGTACGAGCGCCTCGGCGGGACCCGCGACGACGCGGCCGGGGAGGCGTTCGACAAGGTCGCCCGCCTCCTTGGGCTGCCGTTCCCCGGGGGGCCGCCAATCGCGCGCGCCGCCGAGGAAGGAGGACCGTCCGGCCTTTCGCTGCCGCGTGCCTGGCTGCCAGGCACGGCCGACTTCAGCTTCAGCGGGTTGAAGACCGCCGTGCTCCGCGCCGTCCGCTCCGGCCGGTACTCGGTGCCGGACATCGCCTGGGAGTTCCAGGAGGCGGTCGTGGATGTCCTCGCCGGGAAGACCTCCCGGCTCGCGCGGGAGCTCGGGGCGAGGAACATCCTCCTCGCCGGAGGAGTGGCAGCGAACCGTCGTCTCCGCGAAGAGCTCGCCCGGCGCTCGCCCGTTCCGGTGCGGGTGCCCCCACCGCACCTCTGCACGGACAACGCGGCCATGATCGGCGCGGCAGCCTTCTTCCGGCTGCGCCTCGGCGAGCGCACCCCGTGGGACGCGGACGTGTACACCTCGAACGACTGGGGCACCGTGACCATCGCGGCGCGCACTCCCGCGGCGCCGGCCACGTAACCGCCGCGCCTAGCGCCGCGCTTCCGGCAGCCGCTCCGGGTGATGGAACCGGACGAAGGAGCCGTCGACATCCGGAAGCTCGCAACACTCGACGGCGAGGTGGAGCTCCCGCGTCTCCGGCTGCAGCGTCACGTGCGCGATGCCGTGCCGCTCCCGGAGCATCGCCGCCAGGCCCGCGATCGCCCGCTCCGAATCGGCCATCGAGTCCACCTCGACGTGGGCGCTGAGCGCCACGAAGTGCGGCGCGAGAGACCAGACGTGGAGGTCGTGGAGCGCCCGCACGCCGGGCACCCCCAGCGCATCCCGCTCGATCTCGGCCAGGCTGAGATGCCCCGGAGCGCCTTCCAGGAGGATGTCGACCGCTTGCCGCAGGAGGGCGAGCGCCCGCGGCACGACGAACGCCGCGATCCCGATGCTCACCACGAGGTCGATCGGCGTCCATCCGGTCGCAAGGAGAACGAGTCCCGCGAGGAGGACGCCGACGGAACCGAGCGCGTCCGCCGCCACCTCGAGCGCCGCTCCCCGCGCGTTCAGGTTGTGCTGCCCGTGGTGCGCCAGCAAGCGGAAGACGACGAGGTTCACCGCCAGCCCGGCGATGCCAACGAGCATCACGGGCCAGGGGGTGATCTCCACGGGGCTCTGCGCACGCTCGATCGCCTCGTAGACGATGTAGCCCGCGATGCCGAGCATGAGCAGCACGTGGAGCGGGACGACGAGCACCTCGGCCCGCGCGTAGCCGTAGCTCCGGCGCGCGTCGGCCGGACGGCGGGCGATCACCGTCGCCGCGAGCGCGAGGACGAGTCCGGCGGAGTCGATGAGCATGTGGCCTGCGTCGGAGAGCAGGGCGAGGGAGCCGCTCAGCACCCCAGCCGCGGCTTCGACCCCCGCGAAGGCGAGGGTGAGCAGGAGGCCGAAGAGCAGCGCACGTCCCGGATCGTGCGGGTGTCCGCTCACGGCTTCAGTCTACCGCGGGAACTCCTCGCCCCCGCTACGATGGTGGGCGGTTCGAAGGAGGTAGCGATGGCCGTTCGCGTGCGCTGGTTCTCGACGCTGGTGCCCCGCACCCGATCGAAACAGGCGGAGACGTCCGTTCCCTGGCGCGAGGGGTTGACGCCGCGCCACCTCCTCCGCGAGGAGGGGTTCTCGGACGTCGACGCCGAGGCGATCATGGCCGTGGTGAACGACGCCCAGGCTGACCTCGACACGCCTCTCGCCGACGGCGACCGTCTCGAGTTCATGGTGAGCATCCAGGGCGGCAGCCGATGAGACGGGCCGATGGGTGCGCTCCTCCTCTTCGCCGTCATCGTCCTCCCCTTCCTGCTCTGGTCATGGTGGCGACGGAGGAACGAGGAGGACGCGGACCTGGCTGCCGGCGTGGTGGGGTGGCTCCTCCTCGCGGCAGCAGCGGCCACCCTCGCCTGGTGGTGGCTCGCGTGACTCCAACCTGCTCGAAAGGGTGACTTCATGGACCTCGGACTCACGGGGAAAGTTGCACTCATCACCGGCGGGAGCGAGGGGATCGGCCGCGCCACGGCCGAGCTGCTCGCCTCCGAAGGCGTGAAGGTAGCGATCTGTGCCCGGCGCGCGGCCCGCCTGCAGGAGGCGGCCGAAGAGATCCGCAGGCGGACCGGCGGCGACGTGCTCGACGTCCCAGCCGACGTCACCGTCCCAGAGCAGCTCGCTGCGTTCGTCCGGGCTGCCGCAGAGCGGTGGGGACGGATCGACATCCTCGTGAACAACGCCGGGACGGCCGCGGCGGCACCCTTCGAGCGCGTGAGCGACGAGGAGTGGCAGAAGGACCTGGACCTGAAGCTCTTCGCCGCCATCCGCGCGAGCCGCGAGGTCATTCCCCACATGCGGCGCGTGGGCGGAGGCCGCATCATCCTCATCACCCACGTCGGGGGGAAGGCGCCGGGACCGAGCTCGCTCCCCAGCTCGGTGAGCCGCGCTGCGGGCATCGCGCTCACGAAGGCGATGTCGAAGGACCTCGCGAAGGAGAACATCCTCGTGAACACCGTCTGTGTGGGGCTCATCAAGAGCGCCCAGATCGAACGCGCCGCCCGCGCGCGATTCCCAGACCTCCCGCTCGAGGAGGCGTACGCGCGGATGGGGGAGAACATCCCCCTCGGACGGGTGGGCGAAGCCGAGGAGGTCGCCCGCGTCATCCTCGCCCTCGTCTCCAACCTCGGAAGCTACGTGACGGGAGCGGCCGTCAACGTCGACGGGGGCATGGGCGCGACCGTCTGACCGAAGTGGCAGGGCCCTGGCGAACACCGTAGAGTGCGCTCGTCGCCAGACGGGGAAGGCGGGAACGAACGATGGAGTATCGACAGCTCGGCCGCACCGGGATCCGCGTCAGTCCGATCTGCCTGGGAGCGATGATGTTCGGCGGCCGCACCCCGTACGAGGAGTCCGCCCGCATCATCCACCGCGCGCTCGACGAGGGGATCAACTTCATCGACACCGCGAACCGTTACGCGATGGGCCGTTCGGAGGAGGTCGTCGGTCGGGTGCTGAAGGAGGCCGGCGTCCGGGACAAGGTGATCCTCGCGACGAAGGTGCACGGCCCCATGGGGGAGGGCCCGAACGACTGGGGGAACAGCCGGCGCCACATCATCGAGCAGTGCGAGGCGAGTCTCAGGCGGCTGCAGACCGACTGGATCGACCTGTACCAAATCCACCGGCCCCAGCCGGAGATCCCGATCGACGAGACCCTGCGCGCCCTCGACGACCTCGTCCGCGCAGGCAAGGTCCGGTACATCGGCACGAGCACCTTCGCCGCCTGGCAGATCGTCGAATCGCTCTGGGCCTCGAAGGAGTTCGGCCTGCACCGATTCGTCACCGAGCAACCGCCGTACAACATCCTGGACCGGCGGATCGAACGGGAGCTCGTGCCGATGGCCCAGACGTTCGGGATCGGGCTGATCCCGTGGAGCCCGCTGGGCGGAGGCCTCCTCACCGGGAAGTACCGGCGGGGAGCGCCGATGCCGGAGGACGCCCGCTTCGCGCAGCCGAACCTCCTTCCGGCGCAGCGGCGACGGTGGACGGAAGCGATCTTCGACGTCGTAGAGGCGCTCGAAGCCCTCGCCCAGGAGAAAGGCTGCACCCTCTCGCAGCTCGCGCTCGCCTGGTGCATGCACCAGCCTGGGATCGTGAGCCCGATCATCGGGCCGAGAACGTACGAGCAGCTCGAGGACAACCTCGGCGCGCTCTCGGTCACGATCACGGACGACGACCGCCGCCGGATCGACGCGATCGTGCCGCCCGGCCGGATGGTGTCCCCGTTCTACGAGGCGAACTTCGGTCCCCACCCGTTCAGGGTGGCGTTCTGAGGGGCGTTCTCCCCACAGTTCACCGGAAGCGAACGAACGGTTTCAGGGGCTTTACCAACGCGTGACGCAGCCGAATCTTCCGATCGAGGGGGATTCCATCTCCAAGGACCGATCGGGAGGACCGCCATGCACGCACGCCTGCAGCGGCTCGCGAGGCTCGCACTGAAGGCCTCGCCGACGGAGCGGGACGTCGTCGCCGCGGCGAAGTCCGTGGGCCGCTACCTGGGGGCGGAGGAAGCCTACGTCATCCGCTCGGGTGACCCCCACTTCGTCCGCATCGGCTGCCCCTGTCCGACCGACCGGTACGAGTTGAAGCAGCGCGGGTACTGGCTCATCTGGCGGACGCTGGCGAACGACCCGACCGTGCCCATCGCGCTCGCCCAGGCGGACGAGCGGTACGTGCTCCAGTGCGTGCCGGCGCGCCCGAAGGAGCAGGCGACGCACGTCGCGATGATCTTGCCGGGATACGAGAGCAACTCGGAGCTGTTCGTCGCCCGCGGCCCGTGGCCGAAGGGGCTCAGCGAACGGCAGCTCCGCTTCCTCGAAGTCGCGCGGCCGCTCCTCGCGAGCCTCGTCGCGAACCACGTCGACGTCCAGCGGCGGGAGCGGCAGAAAGAGCAGCTCCGCGCGCTCGCGGACGTCGCCGCGGCGTTCAACGAGGCGGGTGACCGGGAAGCGGTGCTCACCCGGCTGGCGACGGCGCTCGCGAAGGCATCCGGCTACGACTGGGTGACGATCTCGGTGTACAGCAACGACCTCGAGCGGGTGATCGACGTCGCCCAGAACGTCACGCGCCACTCGAACACGTTTACGGCCCAGGGGTACTTGCAGGGCGCGTTCGCCTCCAGCGGCGTGCAGATGCGGCGGGACACGAGCCTCGGCCGGCAGCTCGTGGAGCGCGGCGAGCCCTGGCTCGTCCCGGACGTCTTCGCCGACCCCTCGAGGCCGGAGATGCGGCTCTTCGGTGACGAAGAGCAGACGCGAGGCTGGCAGAAGTTCTACGAGCGCGCCCACATCCTCTCCGTGGCGGTCTTCCCGCTCGTGTACGAAGGGAAGCCGCTGGGGACGGTCGCGTTCTCCTCCAGCCTGAAGCGGCAGTTCACGCGGACGGAGGTGCAGTTCCTCCAGGCGCTCGTCTCCCAGGCGGCGACGGCCGTGAAGGGCCTCCAGCTCTACCGCGAGCTCGAGGAGTGGCGTGAGGAGCTCGCGCGGCGAGAGGAGCGGTTCCGCTCCCTCGTACAGAACGCCGCCGACCTCATCACCGTCGTCAGGCCGGACTCCACGATCGAGTATCAGAGCCCGGCCGTGGCCCACGTGCTCGGCTTCGTGCCGGACGAGTTCGTCGGGACGAGGCTCATCGAGTACGTCCATCCGAGCGACACGCCCGCCTTCGCCGCCGCGTTCGAGGACCTCGTGGAGGGTGACGCGCGCCGCATCGAGCTCGAAGTGCGGCTCCGGCATCGCGACGGCAGCTGGCGCCACCTGGAGGTGGTAGGGACCGACCAGCGGGAGAACCCCGCCATCGGCGGCATCGTGCTGAACATGCACGACGTCACGGAGCGGAAGCGCCTCGAGGAGCAGCTTCGCTACCAGGCGCTCAACGACCCGTTGACGGGGCTCGCGAACCGCGCGAGCTTCACGGACCGCCTCCGGCGCGCGCTCGCCCACGCGCACCGCACCCAGACCCACGCGGCCGTGGTCTTCCTCGACCTGGACGACTTCAAGGGGATCAACGACAGCCTCGGCCACTCCGCTGGCGACCGGCTGCTCATCAGCGTGGCGAACCGCCTGCGGGCGACGGTGCGCGCGAGCGACACCGTGGCACGCTTCGGCGGCGACGAGTTCGCCATCCTTCTGGAGGAGCTCGAAGAGCCGGACGACGCAGCCACGGTCGTCGAGCGGGTCCTCGCCGCCCTCGAACTTCCGGTCGTCCTCGACGACAAGGAGATCCTCGTGCGCGCGAGCGCGGGCATCGCCGTCAGCGGACACAACGGGGCGGGCAGCGAAGCGGAGCAGCTCCTGCAGAGCGCAGACGTCGCGATGTACGTCGCGAAGGCGCGCGGGAAGGGCTCGTACGCCATCTTCGAGCAGAAGATGCAGGCGCAGGTGGCGGCACACACCGAGCTCCTTGCGGACCTCCATCAAGCGATCGCCCGCAACGAGCTCACCCTTCACTTCCAGCCGCTCGTCCGGCTTCGCGGCCGGCAGATCTACGGCTTCGAGGCGCTCCTGCGCTGGCGGCACCGGGAGCGGGGGCTCGTTTCGCCGGCGGAGTTCATCCCGCTCGCGGAGCAGTCCGGCGCAATCGTTCCCATCGGCAACTGGGTGCTCGAACAGGCGTGCCAGCAGGGCGCGGAGTGGACCGAACGGTACCCGGGCCTCGGCGACTGGACGATGAGCGTCAACATCTCCGCCCGTCAGGTGCAGCATCCGAACTTCGTGAGCGACGTCCGCCGCATCGTCGAGGAGAGCGGCTTCGACCCCGCCCGCCTCATCCTCGAGCTGACGGAGAGCGTGCTGGTCTTCGAGCCCGATCTCGTGCTCGAGCGGCTGAAGGCGCTGAAGTCGATGGGCATCCGCCTCGCCATCGACGACTTCGGCACGGGGAGCTCGTCGCTCGCCTACCTGCGGCGCTTCCCGTTCGACCTGCTGAAGATCGACCGCTCGTTCATCGAAGACCTCAGCGGCGATGGCGTGGACCGGCAGATCACGCACGCCATCATCGAGCTCGGCCGCGTCCTCCGGCTCGAACTCGTCGCCGAAGGCATCGAGGACTCGGAGCAGCTCTCCCGTCTGCAGCGGCTGCGGTGCGACCTCGGCCAGGGATTCCTCTTCGCGCGGCCGCTGCCTGCGGAGGACGCGGAGCGGTTCCTGGGCCGCTTCGCACGCCGGCTCCGCCGGGCCGCGTGACGGGCGAAGGCACCTCCCGCGGAAGGCGTCACGGCCGCGCCGTATAGTGGGCGCGGCCGTACGCCATCTTCGCGAAGGAGCGCACCCATGCCCGAGCTCACCGGCGGGGAAGCCGTCTACGAAGCCCTCCGCGCCCTCGATGTGCGCCACGTGTTCGGCATCGTGAGCGTGCACAACATCCCCATCTACGACGCCATCCGCCGCGGCGGCGGTATCGAGGCAATCGCCGTGCGGCACGAACAGGCCGCCGTGCACGCAGCGGACGGCTACGCGCGCGCCACGGGACGGCTGGGGGTGGCCATCGCATCCACCGGCCCCGGCACCACGAACGCGATGACCGGCCTCTTCGAGGCCGCCTCCGCGTCGAGTCCGGTCCTCCTCGTCACCGGGCAGATCGAGTCGGTCTGGTACGGCAAGGGAAAGGGGTTCCTCCACGAAGCTGAGCGCCAGCTCGACATGCTGCGCACCGTCTGCCGCGAGGCCGCCACCGTGCGCTACGCGGAGGAGATAGGGGAGCAGGTGGTTCGGGCCGGCCTCGCCGCCCAGCGGGGACGCCAGCAGCCGTGCGCGGTGGAGATCCCGATCGACCTCCAGTACCGACGGACGCAGATCCCGATCCCGTTCGTCGAAGGGCCTCCTCGGCTCGCGCCCGACCCCGGAAGCCTGGAGCGGGCGGCGGAAGCGATCGCCCGCGCTCGGCGCCGGCTGATCTGGGCCGGCGGGGGCGTGGTCGCCGGCGGTGCGCACGAGGCGCTGCTGCAGCTCGCCGAACGGCTGGCGGCACCGGTCTTCACCACCATCAACGGGAGAACGGGAGAGGGAGCATCCCCGAGACCCACCCGCTCGCCCTGGGCCCGCTCACGAACCACCCGGCCTTCGAGGAGCTCTTCCGGGACGCGGACCTCCTCATCGCCGTGGGTACCCGCTTCCAGGGAGCGGCCACACGGAACTGGTCCCTCCGCCTGCCGCAGAACCTCGTACACATCGACGTCGACCCGGGCGTCATCCACCGGAGCTACCCCGCTTCCGTGCCGGTGGTGGGAGATGCGTCGCGGTCGCTCACCGAACTGCTCCGGCTCCTCGAGGCGCCGGAGAACGACCGCAGCTTCACCGAGCGCGCCCTCGCGATCCGAGAGGAGGTGAGAGCGCAGATCCGGCGCGACATCGGTCCCGACTACGAGGCAATCATGGATGCGATCCGCGAGCTCACGCCGGAGGATGGGATCATCGTCCGCGACGCCACCGTCCCTGCCTACCTGTGGGGGAACCGACTCCTCCCGATCCTCCGGCCCCGCACCTCCATCTACCCCGCGTCGGCGGCCATCGGCCCCGGACTGCCGCTCGCCATCGGCGCCGCCACGGGCACCGGGCGGCGGACGGTGCTCATTCAGGGCGACGGCGGCTTCATGCTGAGCGTGGGCGAGCTCGCGACCCTCGTGCAGTACGATCTGCCCGTCACGATCCTTTTGTTCAACGACCGCGGGTACGGTGTCCTCCGGACGATCCAAGCGAGGACCTTCGAGGGGAGGACGATCGGGGTCGACCTGACGACGCCCGACTTCGTTCGGCTCGCGGAGAGCTTCGGGGTGTGGGCGGAACGGGTCGCGAGCCCCGAGGCGTTCCGGAGGGCGTTCGCGCAGGCGCTCGCCCGACCCGGCCCGGCGCTCTTGGAGATCGACATGTCGCAGCTCCGCCCGATGGCGGGACTCGGATCTCCGCCGCGCCGCGCGTGAGGCTTCAGCGCTGCTCGACGACGAGCTCGCGAGGCGCCCGCAGCTCGAAGGCGGGATCCCACTGCAGGGAGCGGATGCGGTACTCCCCGATCCGTTCGAGGAGTAGCGGCAGCGCCTCTTCGGCGATGAGGCGGGCGAGGGGAGCTCCGAGGCAGAGGTGCGGCCCGGCGCCGAAGGCGAGGTGGTGCTGCGCCTCGCGACGGACGTCGAGGAGATCCGGCTCCGGGAAGACGGCGGGATCGCGGTTCGCAGCGCCGACCATCACGAACACGACCTCGCCAGCCGCGACCTCCACCCCGCCGAGGGCGAGGTCGCAGCGAGCGACCCGCGCGATGGCGTGCGTGGGTGAGTCGTACCGCAGGAGCTCGTCTACGGCGCTCGGCCAGAGCGCCGGCTCCTTCCGCAGCATCTCTCGCGCGTCCCGCCAGCGAGCGAGCGCGACCACCGCGTTGCCGATGAGTCCAGCCGTAGGCCCGGTACCGACCAGCGCCACGTGGACGAGGAGCGCGAGCAGCTCAGCGAGCGTGATGCGGCCTCCGCTCTCCGCTTCGAGGAGCTCGAGCAAGAGGTTCGGCTTCGCCGGCGGAGCGGAGCCTGCGCGAACCTCTTCCACGAAGCGAGTCAGGCGGGGAACGGCGGCCCACGCGCGGCCGAGGTCTGCCTCCGAGAACCAGCCCGCCTCGCGCACGCGCCCAATCGCGCGCAGCCAGGCGCCGATCTCCCCCTGTCGGTCCGCGGGGACGCCGGCCAGCTCGAGGAGGACCGCCGCCGCGAGCGGCTCGGCGAACCCCGTCATCAGCTCCACAGGGTCACCCCGCGGAGGGAGAAGGCGGGCGACCGCCTCCCTGATCCGCGGTCGGAACGCCTCCACCGCGCCCGCGGAGAGCGGCCGCGAGAGCACGCGCCGCAGACGCGCGTGCGCCGGAGGGTCCATCGTGGAGAGCGAGGGAACCTCGGCGAAGGGGACCCGCCGGCGCGCGATCGAGCGTGGAAGGTTCCCTACCGACCGGACGGTCGACGGGTCCGACGAGAAGCGGCGGGTGTCCCGGAGCACCTCCAGCGCGAGTGCGTGAGTGAGGACGATCGTGGCGCCGAACGGGACGGTTCGGTGCACGGCCCCCGCGCGGCGCAGGCGGTGGAGCACGGGGTACGGGTCTCGCCGGTATCGCGGCTGGAGGGGGTCGAACGCCAGCACGCTCCGCATTCTAGAGAGCCGTTCGGCCCACCCGGCGAAGCCGAACCCGACGTCTCATCGATGTCGCCTATTGGTTCGGCTTATCCACTGGCCCGCGCTGCGTCTGCACGGCCCGCGCCGCGTCGGCGAAGGTCTCGAAGGAGGCGGTCACGCGCTCGGCCTCCTCCGGGTCCAGGCGCGCGAACACGTCGGTGAGGTACGCCTTCGCCGCGACGGTGATCTCCTCCAACGCCTCCCTGCCCGCTTGCGTGAGCTCCACCCGCACGACCCGCCGGTCGCGCGGGTCGGTGCGGCGGCGGATGAGCCGCTGCCGGCTCAGCCGGTTCATCAGCCCCGTGACCGTCGACGGACGCACCCCCATCCGCTCGGCGAGGAACCCGACCGGCACGCTCCCCTCCGCGTGGAGGATGTACAGCAGGCGCAGCTGCGCCATCGTCAAGCCTCGGCTATCCCACCGTTCGAGCCGCACCGGGTCGAGCGCCACCACCGTGCGAGCGTAAGCGCGGGCCGCTCGATCGATGAGGTCGGGAGGGATCGACCGCTCCATTTGACGCCACCAGCTAGAATTTTCCTAATAGCGAACGAACTCACCGCGGGGGTGCGCTTCCATGATGGCCCAATCCGGTACAGCGGCCAATTTCGCGACGCCGTTCGGCGGAAACCCGTACCCGTTCTTCGCTCAGCTCCGCGCGCAGGCGCCGGTGACGAAGCTCCCGGGGCTGAACGTCTGGGCAGTGGCGAAGTACGCGGACTGCGTGCGCATCCTGCGCGACCCGGAGACGTTCTCCTCCGTCGTGGGCGTCAAGCAGCTCGCCGGCGAGGCGCCGCCCTCGATGCTCTTCAGCGACCCTCCGGTGCACACGCGCCTCCGCTCGCTCGTCGCGAAGGCGTTCACACCGCGCATGGTGGAGCTGCAACGGCCGGCCATCGAGGCGTACGCGCAGCAGCTCATCGACCGGATGCTCGAGGAGGACGAGGCAGATCTCGTCGCCGCGCTCGCCTACCCCCTCCCGGTCCAGGTCATCGCGAACATGCTCGGCGTCGCCGATGGCGACCTCGCCACCTTCAAGCGATGGTCGGACGACATCATCGAGAACGTGGGGACGGTGCTGCTCACCGGTGACGATTCGGCAGTCGCCGAGACGAACCGCCAGCTGGACGAGTACTTCACGGCACGGGTGGAGAAGCTCCGCCGGGAGCCGGAGGAGAACCTGCTGAGCGAACTCGTCCACGTGGAGACGGAAGAAGGGAAGCTCACGCTCGACGAGCTGTTGATGTTCTCCCGCCTGCTCCTCGTCGCGGGGAACGAGACCACCACCGGGCTCATCGTGAACGCGGTGCGCGCGTTCGCCGAGTTTCCGCACGTGTACGACCGCGTCCGTGAGGAGCCCGGGCTGCTGCGCACTGCCATCGAGGAGGCGCTCCGCTACTACGCGCCCTTCCCGGCGACCATCCGCCGCACGACCCGCGACGTCGAGGTTCGCGGCGTGACGATCCCGGCGAACGAGCGGCTCTTCGTCCTCCTCGCATCGGCGAACCGCGATGAGGAGGAGTTCGAGCGGCCGGACGAGTTCATCCCCGATCGGGAGCCGAACCGCCACCTCGCCTTCGGCATGGGGGCGCACTACTGCCTCGGTGCGCCGCTGGCGCGGCTGGAGGCGAACGTGGCCCTCGCGAAGCTCCTGCCGCGTGTGCGCCGCTTCGAGCTCCTCGAAGAGGTGCCCGTCGCCGTTCGGCCGGGCGGTCCGAAGTCGTTCAAGGTGCGGTTCGTCCGCGCCTGACCCGGGCTCCACAGCGGCCCGCCATCGGCGTAGAGTGTGCCTGCCATCACGAGCAGGGAGGCGCCCCCATGTCCCAGTACGAGCAGATCATCACCGAGACGAAGGGCCGCGTCGGCATCATCACGCTCAACCGACCCGAGAAGCTGAACGCCTTGAGCGCCACGATGTCCCGCGAGCTCCGCGAGGCGCTCCTCTCCTTCGAAGCGGACGACGAGATCGGAGCCATCATCCTCACGGGAGCGGGCCGGGCGTTCTGCAGCGGCGCCGACGTCTCCGGCTGGGGCCGGGAGCTGCAGTCCGGCGAGGCGGGGCAGCGGATGCAGCAGCGTGCCGAAGAGGAGGCGGAGAACTGGACCGACCTGATCTCGCGGGTGAAGCCGGTCGTCGTCGCGATGAACGGCGACGCGATCGGTGCCGGGCTCACGATGACGCTGGCGGCCGACTACCGCATCGCGGCTGAGAACGCGAGGCTCTCGATGCGGTTCGCCGCCATGGGGGTCATGCCCGAGCTCGAGAGCACCCGCATCCTCCCGCACATCATGGGGCTCACGCGAGCGCTCGACGTCATGCTCACCGGAGAGCTCATCCCCGCGCCCCGAGCCGCCGAGCTCGGGATGGTGAACGAGGTCGTCCCGCGCGAGCAGCTCATGGAGCGAGCGCTCGAGAAGGCGAACCAGTACGCCCGCCTCCACCCGCAGACGACGCGCGCGGTGAAGCAGCTCGTCTGGTCGAACGTCTTCGAGTCGGACACCGCCGCGGTCAAGCGGCGCGAGCGCATCGCGTTCGCGGAAGCCCAGCGGCGCCCCTCCCACCGCGAGGCGGTGCGCGCCTTCCTCGAGAAGCGCGAGCCCGACTTCTACCGAGCCGTTCGCGAGGCGGAAGCGCGGACGTGAGGCTGCCTCGTCACTCCTCGACGTTCGGCATGCCCATGATGTTGTAGCCGGCGTCGACGTACAGCACTTCGCCGGTGATCGCGCTCGCGGCGTCGCTGCAGAGGAAGGCGGCCGCGTTCCCCACGTCATGGATGGTGACGTTCCGCCGCAACGGCGCCATGCTGGCGAACGTCTTCTGGAAGGTCCGGAAGCCGCTGATGCCGCTCGCGGCGAGGGTGCGGATCGGCCCCGCGCTGATCGCGTTCACCCGGATCCCTTCGGGCCCGAGGTCCTCGGCGAGGTACCGGACCGTCGCCTCGAGGGCGGCTTTCGCCACGCCCATGACCTTGTACTTCGGAACCACCTTCTCGGCGCCGTAGTACGTCAGCGTGAGGACGGCCCCTCCCTCGCTCATGAGCGGTCTCGCCGCTCGGGTGAGGGCGATGAGAGAGTAGACCGAGATGTTGTGCGAGAGCAGGAACCCGTCACGGCTCGTCTCCACGAACCGCGCCCGCAGATCCTCCTGGGGCGCATACGCGATCGAGTGGACGAGGATGTCGCAGCGGCCGAAGCGCTCCTTCGCCTTCGCGAACGTCTCCGCGATCGATGCGTCGGAAAGGATGTCACAGTACTCGACGAAGTCGACCCCGAGCTGCTCCGCCAACGGGCGAACGCGCTTCTCCAGCGCTTCGACGGTGTAGCCGAAGCCGATCTCTGCACCTTCGCGATGGAACGCTTGGGCGATCCCCCAGGCGATGGAGTGGTCGTTCGCGACCCCGAAGATGAGCGCCTTCTTCCCGTCCAGTGCACCCATGGCAGGGCAAGGGTACCGGCTCCTCGACACCCGGTGAAGTACGTGGCGAGCACCTGACAGACGCGCCCCCTTGACATCTGCCTGCGCACGGCCGAATAACAAAGTACGGCGAGATGCGAGCCGCCTAGTATGCTCCCCGGCGTTGGCGCAAGCCGACGCCGGGCTTGTTTTGTCTTTTCGGTGATGTCGCCGTACCGCGCCGCAGTACTGATCGACGGCGGGTATCTCGATGCGGTGCTCCGAGATGCGAATCTCGAGGGCAAGATCGACATCCCTGCGCTCGCGGCGGCACTGGCGAGCCCGGCAGAGCTCTACCGCTGGTACTACTACCACTGCATGCCGTACCAGAGCGACCCACCGACCGAGGAGGAGCGGCAACGCACCGCACCGATGAACAAGTTCATAGAGCGCCTGCGCGAGAGCGAGCGATGCATGATACGGCTCGGGCGACTGCGAAAGATCGACATCCCCGGGGCCCGTCCGAAGCTCAAGCAGAAGCAGGTGGACGTCCTCATCGCAGTCGACATCGTCAACCTTGCTACGAAGCGGCTGATCCAGGAGATCGTGCTCATTTCGGGCGACAGCGACCTGTTGCCAGCTCTGGCCATCGCGAGGGACGAAGGTGTGATCTTCCGTCTTGCCTACGGAACCGGACGGTGCTCGCCACACCGAGAGCTCCGCGCTCACGCCGACGAACGCCAGCCGTTGGATCGCGGATTCCTCGCGCGCTTTGCCTGGGGTGGCGCCCTCAGCGGATGACGAAGTAGCGCGCCTCCGGGTGGTGGACGACGATCGCGCTCGTGGTCTGCTCGGGGTGCCACTGGAACGTCTCGCTCAGCTCGACGCCGATTCGCTCCGGGCGCAGCAGCTGCGCGATCTTCGTCTGCTCCTCCAGATCGGGGCAGGCGGGGTAGCCGAAGGAGTAGCGCGCCCCTCGGTACCCGAGCGCGAAGAGCTCCCGGATCGTCGGCTTGTCCTCGCCCGCGATCCCGAGCTCCTCGCGGATCCGCTTGTGCCAGTACTCGGCGAGCGCCTCCGCGGTCTCGACCGCGAACCCATGCCAGTGGAGGTAGTCGCGGTACTGGTTCCGCTCGAAGAGCTCGCGAGCGAACTCGCTCGCCCGAGGGCCGACCGTGACGAGCTGGAACGCGACGGTGTCGTACTCCCCGCTCTCCACCTCGCGGAAGAAGTCGGCGATGCAGAGCCGCCGGCCGCTCGGCTGCCGCGGGAAGTGGAACACTACGGGCTCTCCTGCGGGCTCGCCGTCCCGGACCTCCGGCCAGACGATGAGGTCGTTCTTGTCCGCCTGACAGAGGAAGTACCCGTACACCACCTGGGGGATGAGGAGTCCTTCGGCGATCGCGCGCTCCTGCCAGTACCGGAAGATGGGGCGGACTTCCTCTTCCAGGAAGCGTTCGTACTCCTCGGGCGAGCGCTTCCCCCGCTGGTACTGCCACTGTCCGCGGAAGAGCGCCACCTCGTTGATGTACGGGTAAACCTCCCGCAACGGGATCCCCTTCACCACGCGGGTCCCCCAGAACGGCGGCCGGGGTACCGGGACGTCCCGCCGAACGTCGCTGCGCGCGTACTCGAACGCCTCCGGAGGCAGCGATCCGCCGAGCGCTTGCGGGCGAACGGGTTCGTACGCCTCCTCGTCCTCTCGTTCCGTCTCCTCCGGAGCTTTTTCCGCCCCGGCCCCGTTCGGCGCAGCCCCCGATTTCTCCGCCATCAGGCGATCGAGGGTGTGGAGCCCTTCGAAGGCGTCCTGGCAGTAGAAGACGCGTCCCTTGTACACGCGCCGCAGCTCCTCTTCCACGTACTTGCGGGTGAGCGCGGCCCCACCCAACAGCACCGGGAAGTGGAAGAGCTCCCGTTGGTTCAGCTCCTCGAGGTCCTCCCGCATCACGATCGTACTCTTCACGAGGAGCCCGCTGAGGCCGATCGCGTCGGCGTCAACCTCGAGCGCTTTCTCGATGATGTTCTGGATGGGCTGCTTGATCCCGAGGTTGTACACCGTGTAGCCGTTGTTCGAAAGGATGATGTCCACGAGGTTCTTTCCGATGTCGTGGACGTCACCCTTCACGGTGGCGAGCACGATCTTCCCCTTCGACTGCCCCTCCACCCGTTCCATGCGCGGCTCGAGGTAGGCGACGGCCGCCTTCATCGTCTCGGCGCTCTGGAGGACGAAGGGGAGCTGCAGCTTCCCTTCCCCGAACAGGTCGCCGACCACCTTCATCCCGTCGAGGAGGAACTCGTTGATGATCGTGAGCGGGTCGTACCGCTGGAGCGCCTCCTCCAGGTCCTGCTCCAACCCGCGGCGGTCGCCGTCGATGATTCGGCGTTTCAGCCGCTCCTCCACGGGTAGTTCGGCGCGCGCCTCCGCCGGCGCAGCGCGGGACTCCTCCCCCTCGAAGAGCGCCATGAACCGGAGTAGCGGGTCGTACCCCTCCGGCTCCTCCGCGCTCGGCGGCCGGCGCCGGTCGTAGATGAGGTCGAGCGCCACCTGGACCTGCTCCTCCGGGATACGGTGCAAGGGCAGGATCTGCCGTGCGTTGACGATGGCGGCGTCGAGCCCCGCGCGCCGCGCTTCGTGGAGGAACACCGAGTTCAACACCCGCCGGGCCGCCGGCTTCAGTCCGAAGGAGACGTTCGAGACCCCCAGGATCGTGAAGCACTCCGGGTGCTCGGCCTTGAACTGCCGGATCGCTTCCAGCGTCTCCAGCGCGTCCCGCCGCAGCTCCTCCTGCCCGCTCCCGATGGGGAAGGTGAGCATGTCGAAGAGGAGGTCGGACGGATCCATGCCGTACTCGTGCACCGCGATGTCGTAGATGCGGCGAGCGACGCGCAGCTTCCATTCCGCCGTGCGAGCCTGTCCTTCTTCGTCGATGACGAGCGCCACCGCGGCGGCGCCGTGGCGCTTGATCTCCGGCAGGAGCCGCCGCATCTTCGCCCCGCCGTCCTCCAGGTTGATCGAGTTGACGATCGCCTTCCCGCCGTACAGCCGCAGCGCGGCCTCGATGACCGGCGGCTCCGTCGAGTCGAACATGAGGGGGAGGGTCGTCTGCGTGCGGAGGACGCTCACGAGCCGCCGCATGTCCTCGACGCCGTCGCGCCCCACGTAGTCGACCATCACGTCGAGGACGTGGGCGCCTTCGGCTGCCTGCTCGCGCGCGAGGGCAAGCATGCCGTCGAGATCCCCGGCGAGCAGCCGCTCCCGGAACGCCTTCGAACCGGTCGCGTTCATCCGTTCGCCCACGACGAGCACGGACGCCTCCTGGCGGAACGGCACCGAGGTGTAGAGCGAGGCGCAGGCGGGCTCGAACTTCGGCCGGCGCGGCTTCGGCGGCCGCCGGCCGATCGCCGCGATGGCCGCCTCGAAGTGCGCCGGCGTCGTGCCGCAGCACCCCGCCGCGATGTTCGTTCCGAACTCTTCGACGAAGATCCTCTGATACCGCGCGAACTCCTCCGGCGTGAGCGGGTAGCACGCCTGTCCCTCGATCACCTCCGGGAGGCCCGCGTTCGGCCCGACGAAGACCGGGCGCCGGCAGTGCTCGGCGAGGTAGCGTACGTGCTCCACCATCTGCTCGGGGCCCGTCGCGCAGTTGATTCCGATGACGTCGACGAGGTCGAGGCTCTCCAGCACCGTGAGCGCGCAGGCGATGTCCGACCCGAGCAGCATCGTCCCGGTCGTTTCGATGGTGACGGAGACGATGACCGGCAGCCGGACGCGCAGGTGGTCGAACGCCTCCGCGATGCCGGCGAGGGCGGCCTTCGTCTGCAGGAGGTCCTGGCAGGTCTCGACCTTGAGGACGTCGATGCCACCCTCGATGAGCCCGATCGCTTGCTCCCGGTAGCTCGGGACGAGCTCCTCCCAGCTGATCTGCCCCAGCGAGGGGAGCTTCGTGCCCGGGCCCATCGTCCCGAAGCTGTACCGCGGCCACTCCCGGGTGGAGAACTCGTCCCGCACCTTCCCGATCTGCTGTGCGGCCAGGCGATTGAGCTCGCGCACGCGGTCCGCCAGGCCGTACTCGGCGAGAACGACCGCGTTCGCGCCGAAGCTCACGCTGTCGACCGCATCGCATCCGACCGCGTAGAAGCTGCGCTGGATGCGCTGGACCGCCTCGGGGTCGGAGATGACGAGGTACTCGTTGCAGCCGTCCTTCCCCCCGTAGTTCGGCGGCGGACGGAGGGCGAGGATGGACGAGCCGATCGGACCCGCGGCGAAGAGGACCTGGCGGGAGAGGCGCTCCAAGAACGGATGGTCGGGCGGTCGGTACGCCATGCCTTCCGGGTCACCTCGAGACTCAGATTCCGCTCCCAAGAGCTAGGCAGGCGGCGCCCCGGCTGCTTCGAGGTCGCCGCGTAGCTGCTCCATCAACCGCTTCCGGCGGAAGAGCTCGATGTCTTCCGCGTACTTGAAGATGCAGCCGAGCGTTTCCTCGACGGTCCCTTCGTCCAGGGCGTCCCGGTGGAGGGCCACGAGCGCCATGCCCCAGTCGATCGTCTCCGCCACGCCGGGCCGCTTGTAGAACTCCTCCTCCCGCACCCGCTGCATGAAGGCGCAGAGCTGCCGCGCGAGGCGTTCGTCGATCCCGGGAACCTTCGCCCGCACGATCTCGAGCTCCCGCTCGAACGAGGGGTAGCCGAGCCAGAGGTAGAGGCAGCGCCGCTTCAGGGCGTCGTGGACCTCCCGCGTCCGGTTGCTCGTGAGGACGACGAACGGGGGACGCTCGGCCCGGATGGTGCCGAGCTCAGGGATGCTGATCTGGAAGTCGCTGAGGACCTCGAGGAGGAACGCCTCGAACTCCTCGTCCGCCCGGTCCACCTCGTCGATCAAGAGGACTGGAGGCGTCGGTCCGTCGGCGACGAGCGCCTCGAGGAGCGGCCGCTTGATGAGGTACTCCTCGCTGAAGATCTCCCGCTCGACAGCGGAGGCCGCTTCATGCCCGGCCTCCGCCAGCTTGATGCGGAGCAGCTGCTTCGCGTAGTTCCACTCGTACAGGGCGTGGTGCGCGTCGAGGCCCTCGTAGCACTGGAGCCGGATGAGGCGCGAGCCGAGCGCGGCGGCCACGGCCTTCGCAACCTCCGTCTTCCCGACGCCCGCCTCGCCCTCGAGGAACAAGGGCTTCCCCAGACGCGCAGCGAGGTACACCGCCGTCGCGATCTCGCGGTCGGCGAAGTACCGCTGTTCGGCAAGCGCCTGCTGCACGGCTTCGATCGAATCGAACACGTCTCTTATCGTACTGCCTGAAGTCCGGTTGCCGCTGAGGAGCGCCGATGGATACGGGTCTGCGCATTTTCTTCGTCTGGCTGCACATCCTCGGCATCGCGCTGTGGGTGGGACCGCAGTTCTTCCTCGCGTTCGCCTGGGTCCCGACGTCGCGGCGCATCGCCGACCCGAGCACGCGCGTCGCCGCGATGCGCAGCATCACGCGCCGGTTCGGGTACATCGGCGGCATCGGGCTCCTCCTCATCGTGGCCGCCGGCAGCTACCTGATCGCGACCTGGCGGGACTACTGGGGAATCCCGGAAGACGTCGGGTTCCTCGAGCTCCGCTACGGGTGGATCTTCACCATCAAGATGCTGCTGCTCGTGGTGATGCTCGCCCTCGTAGCGCTGCACATCTTCCGCATCGGGCCGCGGCAGCTCGAGCTCGTCGAAGCACAAGCGCAGGGGCGCGAGATCGACGAAGGCGAACTCGCCCGGCTGCGCCGCCTCTCGATGGCCCTGAGCATGCTCACGCTCCTCATCACCCTCATCATCATGGTCATGGGCGTGAGTCTGAGCATCGGCGAGTACTCGACCCAGGAGCTCTAGGGTTCCTCCTCGCCCTCCGCTCCTACCGAGGGCTCTGGGGCGAAGGGGACGACGAGGAAGACGCCGTTGTGGTCGCTCGCGTACAGGTAGCTCCCGTCCTCCATCTGCCGGGGCTCGTCGGCGAACGGCTGGACGGAGAGCGCAGCCCAGCGGTCGGAGAACACATACTCCGACCGGCGGTCGGGCTGGGGGAGCGGCTCTGCCGCCTTCACCGTCGGACGGCAGCAGGTGAGCGATGCCGGCTGAGCGGCGGCCAGGTCGACGTACCCCCGTTCAAGGAAGATGCGGACGACAGGGGAGTCCGGCTCCGCCTCCAGCCCGGCGAAGATGAGGACCGGCCCGCTGCCCCGCGTCTCTTCGACCCAGGCGAGGAGGTCGCGCGCCTGCGCCGCCCGCACCGCCTCCGGTCCCGCCAGCCGGGTGACGTACACGTCGAACTCGCCGAGGCGGCCCGGACCGCGCACGACCACGTGGAGGGCGGCGCGCGCCTCGCTCTCCGAGACGCGCGGGTTCAGCGTCTTCCGCTCGGAGCGAAGGATGGCGTACGGACTGCGCACGAGCAGGTACTCCCCTTCCTCGAAGCCAGCGATCTCCCGCAGCTCGCGGCTCTCCTCCTCGGTGAGGCCGGGGAACCAGGGCGTCGCGCGCGCGAACGACGAGCCCTCCATGCCGAGCCCCGCGGCCAGGCGCGCCCAGGCGGAGCCGTGCTCCTCGGTCCAGGTTGCCTCGTTCACCGCCACGATGTCCGGCCGCAGCGACTGCAGCTCCTCGATGACGATGGCGAGCCGCTCTTCGAACGTCTCGCTCGCCACCGGGTCCGTTTCGTCGAGGACGATGGGCGACATGAGGTTGATGTAGGCGATGCGAATCTCTCCCGGGGTGTCGTCGGGGGTCCCTTCGGCCGCGGGTGCGCTCGGGCTCGGTGACGCCCCGGGCGTGGGCTCCGGCGTCCGCGGCGGCGCCGAGGGCGA
>ERZ795042.529-NODE-529-length-30111-cov-80.579751_pt1 | contig 30111 bp, 25 predicted proteins | sample MGYA00375126_ERZ795042 | MGnify/ENA primary metagenome ERZ795042 (study PRJEB30171, sample SAMN05518105) | compost metagenome | isolation source: Feedstock adapted compost from Newby Island compost facility, Milpitas, CA | place: USA:Newby Island compost facility...
CCACGGCCTGTACGCCAGCCGCTTTAATCGCGATCGGTGCATGCTCGCGCGAGGAGCCGCAGCCGAAGTTCCGCCCGGCGACAATAATGTCGCCGGGCTGCACCTTGCTCGCAAATTCTGGGTCAATGTCTTCCATGACGTGAGCCGCCAGCTCTGTTGGATCAATGGTGACGAGGTAACGAGCTGGGATGATCACGTCAGTGTCGATGTTGTCACCGAACTTCCACACGCGTCCACGAATTGCCATCTTCCTGTCTCCGCCTTTCCTAATTGAGCTGGGCTGGCGAGGCAACGCGCCCGAGCACGGCGCTGGCAGCCGCAACTGCTGGTCCGGCCAGGATAATTTCCGCATCACGATGGCCCATGCGACCGCGGAAATTACGGTTGGTTGTCGAGACGCATCGCTCACCCTTGGCCAAGACGCCCATGTAGCCGCCGAGGCAGGGGCCACAGGTCGAGGTCGAGAAGACTGCGCCAGCCTCAAGGAAGATCTCATCCAGACCTTCTTTGGTGGCCTGCCTTGCTACCTCCTGGCTACCGGGGATGACGATGCAGCGCACACGTGGGTGAACTTGCCGCCCCTTCAAAATTTCCGCCGCGATGCGCAGGTCACTGAGGCGTCCATTCGTGCACGAGCCAATGACGACCTGGTCAATCGGCAGATCGCCGACCTCATCGGCCGGGTAGACATTCGACGGCAAGTGCGGCAGCGCAACGAGTGGTCGCAGATTTGAGACATCGAATTCAATCACCTGGGCGTACTTGGCATCGGGGTCGCTTTCCACTGGCTCATACGGCTTATCGGTCACTTTCGCAAGCCATTCGCGGGTCTTTTCGTCAAAACCGAAGATGCCAGTCTTTGCCCCAGCCTCGATCGCCATATTGGCCATCGTAATGCGGTCATCGACCGGCAACGCATCAATGACTGGGCCGGTGAACTCCATGCAGGCATAGAGCGCGCCATCGACACCGATTTGACCAATGGTATAGAGGATGAGATCCTTGCCGCCGACATCCGGCGGGAGCGTGCCCTTGTAGACGAACTTGATTGTCGGCGGTACGCGCATCCATGTTGTTCCAAGCGCCATCGCAGCGGCGATGTCCGTTGAGCCCATACCCGTAGCAAAGCAGTTGAACGCCCCATAGGTGCAGGTATGGGAGTCACCGCCGATAATGACCATGCCCGGCAGGGTGAGGCCATTTTCAGGCAGGACAACGTGTTCGATGCCAGCGCGGCCGATTTCAAAGTAGATCGCCCCCTGAGCAAGGGCAAATTCCCGCATGATCTTGGCCTGCTCAGCAGCTTTAATGTCTTTGGCCGGGACGAAATGATCCGGCACAAAGACCACTTTCTTGGGATCAAAGATGCGATCAACACCGACCTTCTGCAATTCGGCGATAGAGAGTGGGGCAGTGATGTCGTTGAGCATGATGAGGTCAACTGCGACCTCGACGATATCCCCTGGCTCGACCTTACTACGGCCAGCGGCGCGAGCCAGGATTTTTTCCGCCATTGTCATACCCATGGCTACCGTCGTACCTCCGTTGTGACTAAAGCCGACCGGTTTAACGCCATCAGATAGGCCTTAATGCCTGCCTCGATAATGTCCGTTGCCACGCCGCGGCCATTATAAACAGCCTCACCGCAGCGCAAGCGTACAGACACTTCTCCCTGCGCATCTTCCCCCGGTGTAACCGCCTCGATGTGGAACGCTTCAAGCTCACACTGGTGGCCGACGAGCCGGTCGATCGCCTTAAAGAGCGCATCGATCTGGCCATTGCCGGTTGCGGAGGCTTCGCGTTCTTGGCCATCGACCTTCAGCTTCACCCATGCTTCAGCCCGCCCATCTGAACCAGAATGAGCGCGCCAGCCAAGGAGCTGATACCGTTCAGGGACCTGCGAGAGTTGCTCCTCGACAATCGCGATGAGATCGGCATCGGTCACCGTCTTCTTGCGATCACACAAGGCAATGAAACGCTGATACAGCTCTTCAACGCGCTCCCGCGGCAGATCGCCATACCCCAATTCGCGCAGTCGCGCGGTGAAGCCAGCGCGCCCAGAGTGCTTGCCGAGGACAAGGCGGCTGGCTTCCCACCCGACCGATTGTGGCGTCATGATCTCGTAGGTCGCTCGGTGCTTGAGCATGCCGTCTTGGTGAATGCCTGCCTCATGCGCAAAGGCGTTGGCGCCAACGATGGCCTTGTTGGGCTGGACGTGAATACCGGTGATCCGTTGGACAAGTTTACTCGTCGGCACCAGTTGCTCAGTAACAATCCGCGGCAAGATGCCGCCATAGTAGTCACGGCGGGTATGCAGCGCCATCACGACTTCCTCGAGCGCAGTGTTACCCGCACGCTCACCAATGCCATTGATCGTGACCTCAACCTGACGAGCGCCAGCTTGCACCGCAGCGAGCGTATTGGCCGTTGCCAAGCCAAGGTCATTGTGGCAGTGCGCGCTCACGACAACGCGCTCGATACCCGGCGTATGCTCCATGATAAAACGGACAAGCCGAGCAAACTCCTCAGGAGTGGCATAGCCCACCGTGTCAGGGATGTTGATTGTCGTTGCACCAGCCTGGATCGCCGTGGCGAAGATCCGGCAGAGAAAGTCCGGATCGCTGCGAGTCGCATCTTCGGCCGAGAATTCGACATCGCTGACATAGCGACGGGCACGAGCGACGGCCGCGTAGGCGAGCTCAACGACTTCATCGGGCGTCTTGCGCAGTTTGTACTCCATGTGAATGGGTGACGTTGCAATGAAGGTGTGAATGCGCGGCGATTCAGCGAAACGCAAGGCTTCCCAGGCTGCGTCAATATCGGCATCATTGGCACGCGCCAGGCCACAGACAACCACGCCTTTGACCTCGCGCGCGATGCGTGCGACAGCAGCGAGATCGCCTGGCGATGCAGCCGGAAATCCTGCCTCAATGACATCAACGCCAAGCTTTACCAGTTGTCGCGCGACCTCAATCTTCTCGTCTTCTGTCATCGTTGCGCCGGGCGACTGTTCGCCGTCACGCAGCGTTGTATCGAAGACAATCAAGCGCTCTGTCATGGTAACCTCCTTGCCTTGGGTAACAGCTCGGCCTCCCGCGCGGGGAGGCCGGCAACGGGCAACAGGTTGTCGTCCGCAGGCTACCTTTGCCGCATGCCGGCACTCCGCGTGGCCCCTCCGCGGGGCTGGCTAAGGACGAGCCCAGCAAGAAGGCTTCGTGCAGGGGTAGAGAGACTGATGCGTTGCAGCGAGCGGTTGCCCATCCGATACCTCCCCGTAACCCGAAATACTGTCGCGCTAGAAAGCAGTGGCCCGTCCCCGAAGGGACGGGCCGTCCGTGGTGCCACCCTTCTTGGCGTTTTGCCCCAGCGGGACAAAACGCCCACTCTTCGCGCTGTAACGGGCGCTCCCGGCGCTAACTCAGCGATCATTCACTTTGCTAGCGCAGCTCCGGGGCGAGTTCGCGCCTTTCATCCCGACCAGGCTCCCACCGCTCCCTGGTTCGCTCGACGGGGGCCAGGCGCTACTACTCCCCATCTCCGCCATTTGGGGAAGATGGTAACAGCATTGACGGAGTGCTGTCAAGAGGTCGTGGCACATAACTTGGACAGGCCAAGAGCGTATCCGCGTCGCTCAGCGACCGGCGGAAGAACTGGCACCAATGCGGCTCGGGGCCATCTGGTGCGGCATTTTCAACGAAATAGTGGCATCCGGCACAGGGCTCAGCAACAACGACACGATAGCCGGTCTGCTGCAGCGCTTGGCTCAGCGCTTCTAGTCCGCGCTCAAGCATCGCCAATGCATCAGCATCGACGTGGACAAGCGCGGCTTCGAGCCGCTGCCCAAACTGATTCAATTGCTGGCAGACTGCTTCACCGTCCGGCGTGAGATTCAGGAGCGTCACCCGGCGATCACGCGCATCGGTGTAGCGCGTCATCCAACCGCGACGCACGAGACCATCAATGATCCCAACAGCCGTTGCATGCGTTACCCCAAGCGCTTCAGCCAACCTCCCGACTGATGTTAGGAAGGGTTTGGTGTAGCGAACGAAGAGCAACGCCTCGGCTTGCGTCGGCGTTAACCCAAGCATGGCAGCCTCATCCGCGAGCATCGTTCGGATGGTATGACTCAAGCGGATGAGCCCGATACCGACCTGCGCGCCACGCGATTGCGCGCGTACAGCAGGGTCGTAGATTGTCATCGATGCCTCCTCACACCCGCCTATCCGGCCTGCGCTTCCCCACAAGGATAGCGGGATTCGGCAAAGAGCGCGAGAGGGGAAACCAACAATGTTCGTGCATTTGCACACGCAGCGCCACGCTCGGCAGTCATTGTTGCACATCGTCCAAGGCTGAGAGGGTTTGGGCAGGTGGTCAGGCGCAGACGAACTGAGTAAGCTGAGAAAAGGGAGAGTGGGCTGAGCATACGCCCCCGTAGTTCAGTGGATAGAACGGCGGCCTTCTAAGCCGCATGTCGCAGGTTCGAATCCTGCCGGGGGTGCTCATGAGAGACAACAAACAGGAGGATGAGCAGGTGGACCACATTGCATTGCCAACGGACTTCCACCGGCGCTTGTTGACGTGGATTCAGCAGGAACAAGGTCTTGTCCGGTGGAGTGTGCTTGCCATCGCCGTCGGCATTGCAGCAGGGGTCGGGGCAATCGGATTTTTTTGGCTGCTTGAGCAGAGCACCGCTATCTTCCTCGGGCATCTTGTCGGCTATTTACCACCGGCTCCTTTCGCTGAGGGCAACCATCCACCTCTCGGCTCCGCGGTTTCATGGAAGCTCCCCCTTGTCGTAGCACTTGGCGGTCTCCTCAGTGGTCTCCTTGTCTTCTCTCTTGCTCCTGAAGCTGAAGGACATGGAACGGACGCAGCAATCGAATCCTTCCATTTTCGAGACGGAAAGGTTCGGGGGCGCGTCATCCCAGTCAAAGTGATCGCCTCGGCTATTACGATCGGCACCGGTGGATCGGGAGGACGTGAAGGACCAACGGCCCAAATTGCTGCTGGTATTGGTTCGCTGATTGCAGAGATCCTCGGCCTATCGCCAACCGATCGTCGCCTTCTTCTGGCTACTGGTATGGGGGCAGGCATTGGGGCCATCTTTCGCGCTCCCCTCGGTGGAGCACTGCTCTCCGCTGAGATCCTTTACTTGCACGACTTCGAAGTTGAAGCGTTGTTTCCAGCCCTTATTGCCTCCATCGTCGGCTACACGATCTACAGTGCATGGGCTGGGTGGGAGCCGATCTTCGGTGCACGTCCAGATCTGGCCCTCACGTCATGGCGTGAATTGCCTGCTTATGGTATGCTTGGCTTTCTTTGTGGCCTCGTCGGGCGGATATACGCAACTGGTTTCTACGCTGTACAGCGGCTTTTCAGCCGCTTGCCTCTTCCACGGTGGGCCAAGCCCGCGCTTGGTGGCCTTCTCGTCGGCGGCATCGGGCTCGTGTTCCCACAAGTGCTGGGCACTGGTTATGGGTGGGTTCAACTAGGTATGGAATCGAGTACTGCCCTACAATTTCCGATTTGGCTCTTGCTCGCGCTGCCACTGCTCAAAATTCTTGCCACGGCACTCAGCATTGGCTCAGGCGGCTCGGGAGGCATCTTCGGTCCAGGTGTCGTGATCGGCGCGTTTGTCGGGATCGCCTGGTGGCGGCTCCTCGACCTCGTTGGCGGGCACGCCGCAGCGAGCCCAGCGCCCTATGCAATTGTCGGCATGATGGCACTCTTCGGGAGCATCGCACACGCCCCTCTTGCGGTCATGCTCATGGTTGCCGAGATGACTGGCAATCTCTCGCTACTCGCACCAGCGATGCTCGCGATTGGGCTAGCCAGCGTTGTCGTTGGACAACAGACGATCTACCGCAGTCAACTCCCGCGACGCGCCGACTCCCCGGCGCATCGATTGCAGTACACCTTTCCTCTCCTCCACGGCCTGTCTGTGCGTGACGCCATCCAGCCAGCTCCGCTACTGCTTCACGGTAATACCCCCCTCAATGACGCAGCACGGCAACTCCAAGCTGCTCATCTTCCCGATGCACTGGTCATTGATGAACACGGAACCTTGCTTGGAATCGTCACGTTGCAAGAGGTTCATGAAGCCGCTACACATCTCGATAGAGGGTGCGTTGCAGACATTACGCAGGCAGTTCATCCACTCCCTGCAACGATGCCCCTCGATGAAGCACTGGCAGTGCTTCTCTCACACCATCGCGACTGGCTCCCGGTCATCGACGCCACTGGAACCGTTCTCGGTATTTTGCACGCTGACGGCATCCTGAAGACGTACCAAGCAGCGAGCCGACGAGCAGTACGACAACTGCACTGGATGACCAGCGATCGTATTATGCTTGAGGTAACGTTGCCAGCCGATTCGCCTTTAGTCGGACGAGCTATCCGTGAACTCTCATTGCCGAAGCATGTCTTGCTTATCGCTGTACGCCGTGGGGGAACGCTGCTCCTGCCACGTGGAGAAACAAGACTTGAAGCAGGAGATACGATTACGTTTGTGACCGAGCGTCATCATGCAAGAACGGTTTTGGCGACGTTCGGGCTGCCAGAGCAAGCACTGGTGACGACACTCAAGGAGAGCGAACTGTGATCCGTGTAACGATTCGCTACTTCGCCATTGCCCGTGAACTATGCGGTCACAGCGTTGAAGAGCGGGAGATCAGTGAGGGGACAACGGCGGGCGAGTTGCTTGAAGCGCTCCAGGAACAATGCCCTCCCCTGGCCCGCCTTGGCCGGGCGTTGCTCCTCATGGTCAATCGCCGGTATGTTTCCCCCGATCATGTCTTACAATCCGGCGACGAGGTTGCTGTGATTCCACCTGTCTCGGGCGGGGGTGGACCTTTTCGCGTGACGGACGAGCCGCTGCAACCGGAAGCAATTCGTGCGGCTGTTGCCGATCCTCAGGCTGGCGCGATTGTCACATTCATCGGCACCACGCGGAACCACGCCCGTGGACGAACAGTGCGCTACCTCGAATATGAAGCTTACGCCGAGGCAGCAGAGGCTTGCTTCGCGCAAATCGCTGCAGAAATTGCCGACCGCTGGGGCATTGAACACGTTGCCATTGTGCATCGCACTGGGCGGGTCGACGTTGGTGAAGCAAGTGTTGTTATCGCTGTTGCCTCACCCCATCGCGCCGAAGCCTTTGCCGCGTGTGCCTACGCTATTGACCGACTCAAGCAGATCGCGCCCATCTGGAAGAAAGAAGTCTATGACGATGGGGAAGTATGGGTCGGCAGTGAAGCAGCCTATCAAGCGGCCTTCGGTCACGGAGCAGCGGCTCAGGGCACCGGGGGCGCAGAACGCAACGCTCCCCAGACGATCGCCTCAACGCGCTCACCTGGTGCATAAGGCCCCTCACGCGGCGGGATAACAAGGTACGCGTTTGCACCAACAAACGACGCGAGGCGCGACGACTGTTGATTTCCGGTATTGCGTCCGTAGAGCCTGCCATCTGCCCCGACCCAGACAATGCCACGTTGATACTCGATGCGGTCACTCGTCTGTACCGGCTGGTCAAGGGTTACGAGCACGGTCTGTGGCCGGGCTGGCTCTTGCCCAAGCATTCGACGGATCGCAGTGCGCACGAAGATATCGAAGCCAACGAGCGCCGAAACAGGATTCCCCGGCAGACCGAATACCACGCACTTGCCAACCGTGGCAAAATGGAGCGGCTTGCCAGGCTTCATGAATAGCCGGCGGAAGTAGACCGTAGCAATCTCACCAAGCACATCACGGACAAAGTCACGATCACCAACGGATACGCCGCCAGTTGTCAACAGAATGTCGCTCTCTGCCAGACGCTGCTCGAGTACTGCGCGCAAGGCCTCGGGCGTATCCGGCGCGCGTCCTGCCCAAACGAGTTCCGCCCCAGCGCGCTGGACTGCTGCAGCGAGAACCAGGCGATTCGAATCCCAAATCTGCCCAGGGCGTAATGGCTCACCGGGTTCCACAAGTTCATCACCCGTCGTCAGCACACTCACCCGCGGTCGGCGTACGACGGCTACAGTACCAACGCCAAGACTGGCAAGTACGCCAAGCTCAGCTGGGCCAAGCACGGTACCTGCGGGTAAGACGCGATCACCTGCATGGACGTCAGCTCCAACTGGACGAATATTTTCACCGGCGCGTAACGCGACATCGCGCACGATAATGTGGTCATCGCGGAGTTCAACCCGCTCAATTGGCACAACTGCGTCCGCTCCGCGTGGCACTGGCGCACCCGTCATAATGCGCACGGCTGTGCCAGGCGTTACTTCAAGATCCCCGGCTTGCCCGGCATAGACTTCGCCAATGACTTCGCGCCAGGGAGAGGCATCATCATGAATCACGGCAAAACCATCCATGGTCGCTGCAGGGAACGGGGGAACGTCGTGAGGGGCAACAACGGGCTCAGCAAGGACCCGCTCGGCTGCCTCAGCGAGCCGGACATACTCAACTGGCAAACGCTGCACGACCTGCTCAACAATCGCTAAGGCTTCGTCTGGAGGCAGTAGCCGATTCTGCGTCATGATTCCGCCCGCCCTTCGTTCGCCAATCTTTTCGCTATTGCACAGCCTCTACGTTCTCTAGGATAGCAGAGCACTAGGCCGGAGCGGCCGAGGCTGCACGCGCCGCGCTGAGGTCGTCTGCCAAGCCCCGGTCACTGCCGAAGAGCGTCCGGACTCGGGCCCGATACGCTGCGATCTCCGCTTGCCGCCGAGCAGCGTCCCAGCCTAACTCGTGCGCCATGATGTCAGCAACACGCTCAAGCGTTCCTAGCCCATGCTCCCAGTCGGCAAACGTCACCCAGAGGCGGCGTTCCAACACGTCGTCAATTGTCTGCGCAAGCTCGTAGCGACAGGCATAGGCAACCTGCGCCTGCAGGTACGGCAAGCCAGGCACCAGAGGCTCAGCAAGGGCTGGCTGCTCCTGCGCCAGTATTAACACCTGTTCGGCTAAGACACCATGGTCGTGGATGAGCGTCGGCAACGACGCGGCGATGCCAAGGGCATTGGCCCGCAGGTTTAGATCACCCCGTCGAGCGACAAGCCCTCGCGCGCCGATGAGTGGCAACCGCCGTGTGACATGCCGCATTGAACCGCCGAGTTGTGTCGCAAGAAGATCAACCGTTTCCTCTGCCATCTTGCGAAATGTTGTCAACTTGCCACCAAGGATCGAGACCAGGCCATTGCCATGATCGATCAACTCATGATTACGCGAGAGTTGGGCTGTGCTTTCTGCCATGCCGCGGCGGATGAGTGGGCGATAGCCAGCGTAGGCGCTAATGACATCGCGCCGGGTCAACGGCCGCAACAGATACTGGTTTGCATGCTCTAAGAGATAGTCAACATCAGCATCATCGGGCAGCGGCTGATCAAGTGGCCCTGATCCGGTATCCGTCGTGCCGAAGATGACGCGTGGCCCCCACGGCACGATGAAGAGCAGGCGCCGGTCACGCGTCTCGGGGAGAACCACTGCGGCTTCGTCGAGTTCGACGACTTCGCGCGGCAGGACGAGGTGAACGCCTTTGCTTGGTGCGATCGAGACCTGCGGTGGCTCGCCGGTTAACCGCGCAACGTCCTCGCCATGGATACCTGTCGCGTTGACAAAGACACGAGCGCGCACGAGGAACTCGCGGCCGGTCTGCAGGTCACGCACCTGAGCCGCCGCCAGACGGCCATGCTGCCGCTCAAATCCGACCACCTCGCAGTAGTTACTGATGACCGCACCATGGGCCACGGCTGTCAGCAGGACGTTCAGGACAAGTCGCGCATCATCGGTCCGCGCATCGTAGTACATGTACGCGCTGAGGAGACCATCACGACGGAGCAAGGGGGCAAGATGGTCGAGTTCAACCCGGCGCAAGCGGCGATGCCGACCGACATTGAGACGGCCAGCAAGGACATCGTAGGCTGTCAGACCAAGGCGAATATAGAGATCAAGCAGTGGGCCTGGTGGCGGCGTCTGCTTTAACCCGAGCGGATGGCGATTGAAGCGATAGAGAGGCAGAACGAACGGCAACGGCTCAACGAGGTAAGGCGCTAACCGCAGCAACCGCCCTCGCTCGACTAAGGCTTCGCGGACCAGAGCGATATCGAGCTGTGGCAAGTAGCGGATCCCACCGTGGACGAGCTTGGTGCTCCACCGGCTCGTGCCACTGGCAAAGTCCCGGCGTTCGACGAGTGCGACACGGAAGCCACGCGCCGCAGCGTCCAGCGCAACACCAGCGCCAGTGATGCCACCGCCGATGACCAGCACATCAAACGGCTCGCTGGCAAGTCGATCGACAAGGGCTGTGCGATTCAATGGTTGAAGAGCTGACATGGAAGCCCCACTTTCTCTCTCCGCTGCCCTTTTCCTGCGCTCGCCACCGCGACTGGGGAAACAGTTCCGGTGTGGGCGCATCAGTTCTTCTTCGTTTGATTGTAAACTGCAAGTGAAGATATGCGGAACAGGATAAGGTTGACGCAGTACAATTGGGGAGAGAAGCACACGGACCAGCGCCGTACGTGTACACGTCCGACGAAGGCAAGGTTCCAGCAGCCATGACGATGCCAGTACCACAGTCGGCGCCCGAGCCAGTGGTTGCCGACGTACCTGATCATCCCAATACCAACGCGCCAACCTGGGACGAGGTTGAGCCAGCGTTTCGTGAGGTGATACCGCAAGGTGATCTCAGTCTCTTGCGGCGCGCGTACGAGTTCGCGGCCCAGGCACACGAGGGGATGGTGCGTCGTTCCGGCGAGCCATACATTATGCACCCGCTTGCCGTCGCACTCATTCTGGCACGAATGCAACTCGACCACGAAACGCTGGCCGCAGCACTCCTGCATGACGTCCTTGAAGATACTGCTGTCACCCTTGATGAACTGCGAGACCAGTTTGGCGAGCGCATTGCGAAACTGGTCGATGGCGTCACCAAATTGAGCCGGATCCAATGGCGCAGTGGAACACTTGACGACGAACGAGAAAAGGCGCGCCAAGCTGAGAACCTGCGCAAGATGTTCCTTGCCATGGCTGAAGACGTGCGCGTGGTCTTGATCAAACTCGCTGACCGGTTACACAACATGCGCACGCTCGACGCGCTGCCACGGCCCAAGCAGCTGCGCATTGCCCAGGAAACGATGGAGATTTACGCACCATTGGCAAACCGGTTGGGCATCGGCCAGATCAAAGCTGAACTCGAGGACCTCTCCCTCAAGTACCTGGAACCGCAGACCTATGAGGCGATTGTCCAGGCGCTGGACCGTCGTGGCCAGGACCGTGACCAGTATCTTCAGGAAGTGATTGCCCAGGTAAAGCGTGCCCTTGACGAGGCTGGCATCCCAGCAGAAGTAACTGGACGCGAGAAGCACATTACATCAATTGTGCGCAAGATGCGCCAAAAGAACCGGACATTTGACGAGATCTATGATGTTTTAGGTATTCGGATTATCGTGAATACCAAGCAGGAATGTTATGCCGCACTAGGCGTCATTCACAGTATGTGGCACCCGATTCCTGGGGAATTCGACGACTATATTGCAACACCGAAACAGAACCTTTACCAGTCGATTCATACTGCGGTGATTGGGCCACGCGGCATTCCGCTCGAAGTCCAGATCCGAACCCACGAGATGCATCAGATCGCCGAGTATGGCATTGCAGCCCACTGGCGCTACAAGGAGGGGATGCGTCCTGACCCCTCGCTGGAGGCCAAGATCGCCTGGTTCCGGCAGTTACTCGAATGGCGTGATGAAATTGCCGACGCGCAGGAATTTGTCGAGTCGTTAAAGACCGATATTTTCCCAGAGATGATTTATGTCTTTACGCCGAAGGGCGACATCATCGAGTTACCAGCAGGAGCAACGCCGGTCGATTTTGCCTATCGCATCCACACGGAAGTTGGCCACCAGTGCGTTGGTGCCAAAGTCAACGGGCAAATTGTGCCGCTCAATTACAAGCTCCAGAACGGCCAAGTCGTGCAGATCATGACGTCGAAGACGCGGATTGGGCCGAGTCGCGACTGGCTGATTCCTGGGAACGGGTACGTCACGACGGCGTCAGCCCGCGAGAAGATCCGACAGTGGTTCCGCCGACAACAGCGCGAAGAGAATATTGCTCAGGGGCGGCATTTGCTTGAGCAGGAGTTGCGGCGTCTCGGCGTTGACCTCAAACCAGAAGACGTGTTGAAGCTCTTCCCACGGTATCAAAAGCTCGACGATTTTCTGGCAGCGATCGGGTACGGCGCCGTCAACCTTCAGCAGATTGCGGCCCGGATTGCCGAACATGAGGACCGCAAGGCACTGAGTTCGAGTGTCGTCTCGCCAGCCACACCGATGCCAGCGTTACGGGTGACCGGCATTGGCGACATCTACACGCGGCTGGCGAACTGCTGCAAACCCGTCTACGGCGATCCGATCGTCGGCTACGTCACACGCGGCCGTGGTATCACGGTGCATCGCGCTGACTGTCACAACATCGTGCACACGAGTGAGCCAGAGCGGATTATCCCTGTTTCATGGGGTGACTCGGCACAGCACTACCCAGTCACCATCCGCATCGAGGCATGGGATCGCGTCGGCCTCTTACGTGATGTGACCACGCAAATCGCGGATGAAGGACTGAACGCGCTCTCTGTCATGACTCGCGTTCATCCTGACCGTACGGTGACCATCCTGATGACTCTCGAGGTCAGCAGCGTCCAGCAACTGAGCCGGATTATGCAGAAGCTCGAGAGCATTAAGGATGTTTATGACGTGCGCCGCGAAGCGACGACAGCTGCCGAAGACGGCCATACGCTCACTGCGAACTAAGCTGGCGTTACTGGGTATCCTCGTGCAGATCAGCTTCAGGCGATTCGTCTACTCCAGTCTCCCACGCAGATTCATCGTCTGAGCCAGCACGGCGTGCAGCCCGCGCCGCCAAGCGCTCACGCTTCGTCCGCCGGCGATGCTGCAACTGGCGTTCAGCTTCCAGTGCCGCTTCGTCCCAGACAAGTTCATGCTCAGCAATATGCACCACATCACCAGGCTGAATGCCAAGCTGCTCAAGCCGGTGCGCAATACCCCATTTCTTCAGCATCGCCTGGTAGCGTTCAGCAGCCTCGGGATTACTGAAGTCAGTCATGTGGGTGAGGCGTTCAATCCGGCGACCACGGACGACGAAGTGATGCGCGGAGATACGTTCAGCCTCCCATGCCTCCGGCCGCTCGGCGGTCAAGGTGTACACACGCCGCTGTGGCACGCGCTCCGCTTCGGGTCGTGGCAAACGCTGCAGCGTCCACCAGAGGTGGTGCAACAACTCGCCAACGCCTTGGCCAGTTGCAGCTGAGATCGCAAAGACGTCGTATCCACGGGCCATCAACGCTTCGCGCAAGCGCGGAAGCTGTTCCTGTGCTTCTGGCAGATCGAGTTTGTTGATCGCAACAACTTGTGGCTTGCCGGCAAGGACTGGTGAGTAGGCGGCAAGTTCCGCATTGACGATGTCAAAGTCCCGGAGCGGGTCACGCCCCTCAAGGCCTCCCGATCCATCAATGACATGGACAAGCAAGCGTGTACGCTCGATGTGCCGCAGGAACGTGAAACCAAGGCCAGCACCGCGCGAAGCCCCTTCGATTAAGCCGGGCAGGTCGGCCATGACGAAGCTACCGCCGTCACGCCCTGGGATCGAAACCACGCCAAGTACCGGCTCAAGGGTGGTGAAAGGATAATCGGCAATCTTTGGACGAGCTGCGCTTGATGCGGCTAGTAACGTTGACTTGCCAGCATTGGGCAAGCCGATGAGGCCGACATCGGCCAGGAGTTTCAACTCCAGACGCAGCCAGCGCGCCTCACCTGGCTCTCCTTTTTCGGCAAACCGTGGTGTTTGGCGAGTAGGGGTGGCAAAGTGCTGGTTGCCACGTCCGCCGATGCCACCACGCGCAACACACAGTGTCTCGCCGGGCTCAACCAGGTCACCGATGAGCCCTCCTGTCTCGTCGTCGTAGACAACTGTCCCCGGTGGAACAGGGATATAGAGATCAGCGCCGTTGCGACCAGTCTGATTCTTGCCACGCCCTGGTTCGCCATTTTCTGCGTGATAGTGCTGCTGATAGGTAAATGGCAGCAGCGTGTTGAGCGAGGGGTCAACGCGGAGATAGACACTCCCCCCTCGGCCGCCGTCTCCGCCGTCTGGGCCGCCACGAGGAACGTACTTCTCGCGGCGGAAGCTGACAGCGCCGCTTCCGCCATTGCCAGCTTTGACAAAAATCCGTGCCGTGTCGTACAGCATGAACACCCCTTAGACAGGACGCACCATGTGCGTCGTTCTCGCATCTCATCAATGATACGGGATGACGTGGCTATTCGAGGAAGTCGCGCAAGAGTCGACTGCGTGACGGGTGCCGCAGCTTTCGTAACGCTTTGGCCTCAATCTGCCGGATGCGCTCACGCGTCACGCCGAAGGCACGACCAACTTCTTCAAGCGTGTGGATACGGCCATCATCAAGTCCAAACCGCAATTCGAGCACGCGACGCTCACGCTCGTTCAGGGTGCTTAGTACTTCCTGCAAGTGCTGGCGCAAGAGCGTGAGCGCCGCGGCCTCAGGCGGTGTGAGCACGCGCTCGTCTTCGATGAATTCCCCAAGTGTGGCATCGTCTTCCTGTCCGACCGGCATTTCAAGCGAGACCGGTTCTTGCGCCGCCTGCAGCAGATCGCGGACACGTTCAACGGGCATGCCAGCAACCGTAGCAAGCTCGAGCGTTGTTGGCTCACGGCCAAGCTCTTGCGCAAGCTGGCGCGAGAGGCGAGACAGCCGGTTCATCGTCTCGATCAGATGCACCGGGATGCGGATAGTGCGTGCCTGGTCAGCGATCGCTCGAGTAATCGACTGGCGAATCCACCACGTGGCATACGTCGAAAACTTGAAGCCCTTATGTGATTGAAATTTCTCAACAGCGCGGATCAAGCCGAGGTTGCCTTCCTGGATTAAGTCAAGGAGGCTCAGCCCGCGGCCGAGATAGCGCTTGGCGATACTGACAACAAGCCGCAGGTTCGACTCGGTGAGCTGGCGGCGAGCGCGTTCACCATGCTGGTGAATGACTTGCCAATGTCGGTGCAATGCTACAGCTGGGGGAAAGGGCGGCAGAGGCAGCGGCGTCTGGGAGATGAGCGCGGCGGGGGTAATAGCGCGCTGCCAATCCTGCGGCAAGAGGAGGAACGCCAAGCGACAACAGCGTACGCGTTCCTCAAAGTCGGCTGGGGACAACTTCCATTGTGCAGCACAGTGGGCGACAACCTCTGCTGGAATCCACGTAAATGGGAAGAGATGCCGGAAGACCTCTTCCGGCGATGTGATTGCATACTCTGGTGATACCGCATCAAGCAGGAAGCGAACGAGCGGCCACGCGTCCCAAAACTGCTCCCAGAGCATTGTAAGCACGCGTTCCGGCCCAACGCCATGCTGTGCCTGCCGACAGGCCGCTTCAACAGCGAGTAAGTGCGCGCGCAATTCAACGGCAAGGGCAAGTGCCAACTCTTGCTCTGCCGTTAGGAGGGGATAATGGCCAATTTCCATGAGATAGAGGCGAACGGGATCGTCGGCGACGAGCGACATCAACTCATCGTCGGCCCAGGCTTCGGCAGCATCATCGAGTTCGGCAAGCGCCTCAGGGCGGCCGAGCGCGTCCTCAACTTCTTCAATCATGACGCCGCTCGCTGCCAGTTGCCCGAGGAGCACATCGAGCTCGCTCGCTGAAATCTGCGAGCTGAGTTGCAGCAACTGATCACGCGAAAGCATCCCCTCCTGTAAAGCCGCCTCAGTAACGGCTTCGACGGTCAAGGAGTGATTATCTCGTTGCGGTTGAGCGAATGCTGCGCGTGACGTTTGGGCATCACGTCGTTGCTGCTTGACTTTGGCCACCGTCTCCTCTCCACTCGGTCGACCAACGCACGGGCCTTCATCTAGCGGCAGAGCCAGTCATACTACGCCACACGGAAGTCTTCAAGAGTTTGACAAAGATTGATCGGGTTATGCAAGAGGGTCACGGCGTAGAAGGTCATCATACGTTTCACGACGCTGCCAAAGAACCCACGCGCCATCTTGCACAGCAATGACCGCTGGCCGCAGTGCCCCGTTGTAATTGCTTGCCATGGCAAGGCAATATGCACCAGCAGAGGGAACAGCGAGAAGATCGCCCGGTTTGACTGGCGGCAATGGCAGATCGCGGATAAGCACGTCGCCCGATTCACAGTACTTGCCGACGATTGTGACGATCTCTTCGCCCTCCCCTTCGCGATTGGCCAATGCCGCCGTGTAGCGTGCCCCATAGAGCGCAGGGCGAATGTTGTCGGCCATGCCACCATCAACACTGACATAGCAACGAACGCCTGGTATCCGCTTGATAGCACCAACACGATAGAGCGCGACACCCGCCTGCGCAACGAGCGAGCGGCCAGGCTCGAGCGCAAGCGCAGGCAGGGGAAGCCCTCGCCGCTTCCAACTCTCGGCAACTGCGCGGACAATCTCCCTGACGGTCGCAGTTATGTCGACTGATGGATCGTCAGGCGTTGCTGGCACTCCGATCCCGCCACCTGGGCTGATCACGTTCGGCACAACGCCGTGCTGTGCAGCCATTGCCTGCGCGAAATCCGCAAGCCGCTCAATCGCCACACGATACGGTTCACTGGTGAAGAGTTGGGAGCCGAGATGGACATGATAGCCAACAAGCGTGAGTGCCGGCTGATCCAACACTGCTGCAACGGTCTGGGCCGCTGCACCGGTTGCAATCGGCAAGCCAAACTTGGAGTCGAGCTGGCCGGTACGACGATAGGCATGCGTAGCGGTTTCAACCCCAGGGTTGAGCCGCACCATTACAGACAGCGGTTGTGGGGCATCAGCCCAGAGCTGTCCAAGGAGCTCAACCTCGGCGTGATGATCGATAACGACGACTCCAACGCCACGCTGTCGAGCAAAGCGGAGTTCCTCTTCCGTCTTGTTGTTTCCATGGAACACAAGGCGCTCAGCAGGGAAGCCAGCAGCATAGGCGATGGCAAGCTCACCACCCGAAACGACATCAAGCCAGAGGCCCTGGGCCGCGAGCTGACGCAGCAAACCAACGCATAGGAACGCTTTCCCAGCATAGACAAGCCGGGTTTCTGCTGGGTAACTGCGCAAGCTCTCGCGATACCGCTGCACGTGCAGGTCAATCGTGGCAAGGTCGAAGATATACAGTGGCGTGCCATGCTCAGCGGCAAGCGCTGGCAGAGACACACCGCCGATGACAAGATGGCCATTAGCTTGACGTGCCATGGTTACCGGCCAAATCTCCTGGAGTTCAGCCACTGGTTTGCCTTTCTGCTCCCAATTACCCACGTCACCATCGCCAAGTACGAAGCAGGGCGATTATAGTGGATGACGCTACCCACGAGAGAGCAAACTCGCTACGCTTAGCGCACTGCCACAGTTGGGGCAGGAATACGGTCAGCCACGCTTGTGTCATCCGAGTACTGGCGAAGGAAAACAATATGGCGACGCCGCTTCTGCATGTCGAGGGGATAAGCAAACAGTTCGGGGCATACGAGGTTTTCCATGACGTTACATTGACTGTGCACGACGGCGACCGCCTTGGCTTGGTAGGGCCGAACGGTGCAGGGAAGAGCACGCTACTTGCGATCCTCGCTGGTCAGCTAGAACCCGATACGGGGACGATCATTCGTCGTCGTGGGTTGCGGATCGGCTATCTGCCACAGCTACCGGACTTTGCTGGTGCGCTGACGGTGCGGCAGGCCGCTGAGCAAGCCGTTGCGGCAGTCCAGGAACTGCATGACGAGCTTGAGGCCGTTGCTGCAGCACTGGCGACCGCGCACGATGAGGCATACACCGAGCTTGCCATGCGCTTTGATGAGCTGAGCCGGCGGTTCGAAGCAGCCGGGGGTTTTGAACTCGAACGGCAGATTCAGGAAGTCTTAGCCAACCTTGGATTCCCTCAGGCAATGTGGGAAACACCTGTCGACCACCTGAGTGGCGGCCAGCGAACGCGACTGGCGCTTGCGTGCGCCCTCTTGGCCGCTCCAGATTTGCTCCTCCTCGACGAGCCAACAAACCACCTTGACCTCGCTATGCTCACCTGGCTAGACCGTTTCCTTGCGCAGTGGCCTGGTGCGTTCGTCCTTGTCTCACACGACCGCTACACGCTCGATCGCGTTACAACCGAGACCCTGGCACTTGAGCAAGGCACAATCACACGCTATCCCGGCAATTACTCTCAGTACGTCGTGCTGCGAGCCGAGCGCATCAAGCAGCAACAGGCAGCGTACGAGGCCCAGCAGGCCGAAATCGCTAAACTTGAAGCCTTTATTCAGCGATATCGAGCGGGGCAACGCGCCCGTGAGGCTCGCGGCCGAGCGAAGCGACTAGCCCGGATCGAACGCATCGCCCCCCCACGCGAAGCGCCACGATTGCGACTCCAACTCGAAGAGCAGTACCGGAGTGGCCAGATCGTGCTCGAGAGTAGCCCACTCACCATTGGCTATAGCAGCACAGGAGAACCGCGCGTCTTGCTCCGTACTCCACCGCTTGTAGTGCAACGCGGCGAACGGATTGCGCTGCTCGGCCCAAATGGCTCAGGCAAAACCAGCTTGCTCCGCACACTTGTCGGAGAGATTCGGCCGCTCGAGGGGGAACTCCGCTTCGGCTATCATGTCGCCCCGGCTTACTTTGCTCAGCAGTGGATCCTGGATAACCCAGCGGAAACGGTGCTCGACTTGCTCTGCCGCCGTCTTACGCTCCCGCCGGACGAAGCACGAGCGCTCGCAGCCGACTTTCTTTTCCGTGGCGACGATGTTTTCAAGCCAGTGGGCGTGCTCAGTGGGGGAGAACGCAGTCGACTTGCACTTGCCTTGCTCGTCGAGACACGAGCCAATGTTCTCCTCCTCGACGAGCCGACCAATCACCTTGACCTACCGAGTCGAGAAGCGCTTGAAACCGTGTTGGATGACTTTCCTGGCACACTCCTCTTCGCTTCTCACGATCGCTATCTCATTGACCGGATCGCGACCAAGCTCTGGCTGATTGAGAACGGAACATTGCGGATTGTCCTAGGTAACTACTCGACATTGCTTGAACAAGGAGCACTGTCGCTAACGCCAGCGCCTGCCGGATTACCTCGCACTGTGGCGAGCACTGCGGCGTCAACGTCGCGGGCGAGCGCTCGGCCACCCACCCCGTCAACGCGTTCGCCAAGGGAGCGTGCCAGAGCATTGCGGAATGCCGAAGAACGCATCCTTGCACTTGAAGCACAGCTTGAGCACCTCGCCGACGCACTCGCTGAGGCAAGCGCTCGTCAGAATGTAGAGGAGTTGCAAGAGCTCCAACGTGCCTACGAGCGCACCGAAACAGCGCTCCACGATGCCTACGCACATTGGGAGGCATTGCTTGAGGAAGACGAAGGGCAGGATAGCGCTCGATGAGCAAGCAGCAACGGCCGTATCGCATTGGATTAACTGGCAACATCGCGTGTGGGAAGTCGTTGGTTCTCCGCATGCTTGCGGAACTCGGAGCCGATGTGATCGATGCTGATCAGGTGTCGCGTGAGGTTACAGCGCCGGGGGAACCGGCCCTGGAAGCAATCCGCGAAGCCTTCGGCTCGAGTGTCTTTCGAGCCGACGGCACACTCGATCGTCGAGCACTCGGTGCCGTGGTGTTCCGTGATCCAGAGCAACTCCGCCGGCTGGAAGCCATCCTCCACCCACGGATTGCTGAGCGCATTCGCCGATGGATTGCTGCAAGCGACAAGCCCGTGGTGGTTATCGACGCAATCAAGTTGTTCGAGTCCAGCTTAGCCGCTGAATGTGACGAGACGTGGGTCGTCACCTGTCATCCCGAGCAGCAGCTTGCCCGGCTCATGGCCCGTGACGGATTCACCCGAGAAGAGGCACTACTGCGCATTCACGCCCAGCCACCACAGGAAGAGAAAGTGCGTCGTGCAACGCGGGTGATCGACAACAGTGGGACAATCGAAGAGACGCGGCGTCAGGTCTTAGCAGCCTGGCACGATGTCTGCCAGCGTCTAGCCGCACGATCCGGGACGGTAGGGGAATAGCCCCCCACGCCGGGGCGTTTGGCTAGGTGAGAAAGGGGAACGAGGATGGCACAATGGCATGACGTGCAGGTCTGGTTCGATTATCTCTGCCCCTACGTCTATCGGGCGTCAATGCTCCTGCTCTGGCTTCAGGAACACTATGATCCGTCGCTTGTCGTGCACTGGCGCTACTTCTCCCTTGAACAGGTAAACCAGAAATTTGGCCCGGATTGGAAGCTTTGGGAGCAGCCCGACGATATCCCAAGCCGCACCCGGCTTGCGTGGAAGGGGGCAGAAGCGGCTCGGCAACAAGGCGATGAAGCGTTCCGGCGCTTCCACCGCGCGCTGCTCCGCCTTCGCCACGAAGAGCGGCGTGACTTAGCCGATCCCGAAACGATTTTTGAAGCAGCCCGGCGAGCGGAACTCGATCTCGACGCGTTCGACCGCGCCTTCAAGCAGGCAACGCTTGCCGCGCTCGCACGTGACCACGAAGAGGGAGTCCAGCACTACGGCGTCTTCGGTACGCCAACGCTCGTCTTCCCAAATGGGCGAGCAGCGTACCTGCGGTTGAGCACCTTGCCCGAAGAGGCCAAGCGGGGCGCGCTCTGGGAGCAACTCGTGGAGATGATTGCCAATACGCCGGAAGTCGATGAGATCAAACGGCCAACGCCGCCACAGCCTGCTTGATGCACACTGTCCCGGCCAGACGTGGAATACTCTCAAGTGAGACGCTGGTTTTGCGGGCAGTTGAGGGGTACCGTGGAAGCATCACTCCGTCTTGGACGCATTCGTGGCATTGAGATCGGCATCCACTACACGTGGCTGATCGCCTTCGCCCTGCTGGCGTACTCGCTTGCCGCGGGCGTGTTTCCCCTTTGGTATCCCGATTGGACACCAGGGCTCTATTGGAGCATCGGCGCGATCTCGAGCCTTCTCCTCTTCGCCTCCGTACTTGCCCACGAGCTTGGCCACTCACTGGTTGCCCAGGCACGCGGCATTCGTGTCGTGCGCATTGTGCTCTTCATTTTTGGCGGCGTTGCGCAAATTGCGGACGAGCCGCGCCGCGCCTCCGATGAGTTTGCCATCGCCATCGCAGGCCCGCTTGTCAGCTTCGTGATCGGCATCCTTGGGCTACTAAGCTGGCCATTGGTCAATCCGGTCAGCGAGCCTGCCGGAGCGATTCTCCATTATCTGGGATACGCAAACTTGCTTCTTGTGGCTTTTAACCTGATCCCCGCCTATCCGCTCGACGGTGGGCGCGTCCTGCGGGCCATCTTGTGGGGGGCACTTGGCAGCATTTACCGCGGTACCCGGATTGCATCACGCATCGGCATTGGCATTGGCTTTCTCTTCATCGCCATCGGCATTTTCCTTGCGTTCCGAGCCCCCTTGCAAGGGATTTGGCTGGTGGCCATCGGCTGGTTTCTCCAAAACGCTGCCCAGCAGGCCTATCAACAGCTCTTGGTACGACGCTGGTTCGAGGGCATTACGGTTGGTCGCGTGATGGCACCAGCACCATGGGCGATCGAGCCAGACCGAACGATTGACGAACTGGTCGATGCGCTCCTGCGTTACAACACGCGCAGTTTCCCGGTCGTTGAGGACGGCCGCCTTGTCGGTATTGTCACGATTACGGACGTCAGCCACGCTCCTCGTGATGAATGGGCGACCCGTCAGGTGCGTGACCTCATGACACCGTGGGAGCGCCTGATTGTGGCCACGCCCGATACCGACCTCGAGACTGTGCTCGAGGCGATGGTCGAACGCGATATTCACCAGGTGCCAGTTGTGCAAGGGCATACGCTGATCGGCTGGCTGACCCGCAACGCTGTCCTGCATTTCTTACAACTCCGACGGCAACTCGATAACTGGGAACAGCTCGACCGCGAGCGCTCGCCGTTCGCGCGCCCGTAACACGCTTGGTCAAGGCCATCCCGCACTGCAGCAGGATGGTGAGAAACAGGATCATCGAGCGAGGGCAATTGGGCTTAGCACGCCCTCGCTCTCCGACAATGTGCAGTCAGCCTCTCCAACTGAGAAACGCTGGGCGTGCACCGGGCAATGTCATAGAGCGATACGCTCGGTGCACGCCCAGCTCGCGTGGTTAGCGGCGAGTCAGATCAGGGTTGGGGCCAAGATCGCGAACAAACTGGGCCACCAGGCGGATCGCGCGATCGACATCATCGAGGCTAATAAGCTCGTTGGGCGAATGCATGTAGCGGTTAGGGATCGAGACAAGCCCACAAGGGATGCCCGCACGCGCTGGGGCAATCGCGTCCGCATCGGTGCCAGTGCGCGCTGGCGCAGCTGACAGGGCAACCGGGATATCAAGGGCGGCAGCGGCGGCCTGTAGTCGAGCGAAGACTCCCGGATGCACCATCGAACCACGGTCGAGCACTGGGCCACCGCCGATGCGTACATCGCCACCGCCACGCTTGTCGGCCTCGGGATGATCTGTCGCATGGGTAACATCAAAAATGACGGCAACTGTCGGCTTCAGCGCAAAGGCACTGGTGCGAGCCCCCAGGAAGCTGATCTCCTCCTGGACCGCGGCAACCGCGTAGATATCGGCTGCCGGCCGATCATGGCTCAGCGCCCGTAAGACTTCGAGCGCGATAAACGCACCAATGCGATTATCAATTCCACGGGCGACCAGCCGATTGTTGAGCAGGGATACCGGTGGCTGCTCGATCACAATCGGATCGCCAATGGTAACCAGGGAACGCGCCTCTGAGCCGTCTCGCGCGCCGATATCGATCCACAGGTCTTTGATACGACTGGCCCGGCCTTTGTCCTCTTCGCTGAGCAGATGGGCGGGCTTTCGCCCAATGACACCAATCACTGGGCCGCTCTTCGTCAGAATGCGCACACGCTGCCCCGTCAAAATCTGGTCGTCCCACCCACCGATTGCGCGGAACCAAATGTAGCCCTGATCATCGATGTACGACACCATAAGCCCGATCTCGTCGATGTGCCCCTCGACGATAACGACTGGGCCGTCGCCGCGCAATCGCGCAATGCTGTTGCCGTTGTGGTCTACGAGCACCTCATCGGCGAAGCTTTCGGCTTCAGCACGCCATACCCGGGCTGCCGGCTCCTCAAAGCCTGAGGGGCTTGGGGCTTCAAGGAGCCGAAGCAGAAAACTTCGCTGCCGCTCTTCCATACGATCCCTTCCCCTCTAGTTCACCTGGCAATGCGGCGGTAGCCCGTTCAACACGTTGCACACGTTGGTAATCGCCAGGAACAACGTACGCTCACGCGCTTCTTCGGTCGAGCCGCCGATATGCGGCGTCATAATCACATTTTCGAATTCGGCAAACGGATTCTCGGTCAGCGGCTCGACTTCGAACACGTCTAAGCCTGCGCCTGCAATCTTGCCGGCGCGCAGTGCCTCGACCAACGCACTCTGCTTGACAACTGGGCCACGCGCGAGGTTGATCAGGAAGGCGGACGGCTTCATCAAGCTGAGCGTCTCTTCGTTGATGAGGTAGTGTGTTTGCGGCGTGAGCGGCACGTGAATTGAGACGAAATCCGACTCCTGAAGTAAGCGCTCGAGTGGCACATAGTCAATGCCGTGGGCGGCGGCAAATGGGATGTCCCAGGCAATATCGTAGGCCAGGACGCGCATGCTGAGGGCACGGCCAAGCACACCAAGCGTCTTGCCAGCCCGACCAAGACCAATGATGCCAAGCGTCTTCCCAAACAACTCGGTGCCAAAGAGTGGCTGCCACTGGCCACGACGCAGTGCGCGATCCGCCTCGCCAATGCGGCGAGCAAGGGCAAACATCATGCCTAAGGCGAGCTCGGCAACCGAGCGGTTGTTGCATCCTGCGCAGATGCAGACGGCGATACCACGGCGGGTTGCTTCGTCGATGTCGATGTGATTGTAGCCGACGCCAGACGTGCTAATGACTTTGAGCCGGTTTGCGCTGGCCAGGACGCGTGCAGTAATCGGCTCGATTCCGGTAATCAACCCGTCAACGTCTTTGACGAGTTCGACGAGCTGATCTTCCGTTAAGGGATATTCCACTGGCCGATCAACGAGACGACAACCATATCGCTCGAGCAAACGAGCGATCCGCTCATGGTCGCCTGCATACTTCCAGGGTAGCACCAGGACATCTTTCCCCATGGGCCTTTCCACTCCTTCCACATCATCAACGGCCCTTTTCACCCGCGCCATTCTACGCCGCATTGTGCGGTCATGCGACAACTGAGGACGAATTGACGTGGGTACCAGCGCATGTTAGCGTTAGCATGGGGAGTGTTGTTTAAGGAGTACGAACGACGTGACACAGCTGATCCAATTCCTGCTTGACCTTTTAATGATCTTGCAGTTGGCTATCGTGATCCGGGCAGTGCTGTCATGGTTTGATCCAACAGCGAGTAATCCCATTTCACGCTTTCTCGTGCAGCTGACCGAGCCACTCATCGCGCCAATTCGCCGTGTGCTTCCGCTTGTTGGCGGCGTGCTTGACCTTTCGCCACTTGTCGCGCTAATCCTGCTGCAACTCCTCCAACGTATGATCGTCGCAGCAGCAATGCGTTAGCGAAGGCGCTCAGCATGTTCCGCGCCATAAACGCCAGGTAACGGCTGGTAGACCACATCGGGGTAACCAAACGCCTGCGGGCCGACAACTGCGAGGGCTTCAGGCGTCCGCAGCGCGCGTGGGGCCGGAATGCCGAGTACCGCAACCCGCAACCCGTAGCGAAGCACCTCGGTGGTTACAGGCTCAGCCGTCAGCGCATCGACGATGCAGACGAGATCGGGAACAACGGCGACGACGTCCTGATCACGGCGCGCAATCAGGTACTCGTTCTGGAAATCAATCCGCAGATGGGTGCCGCGGTACTCATCGAGCCCTTCCAGCTCGACCCAGCCACGCGCGAAGCCGGCAACGAGTCGCCGCTGAACATCGATGATCTTGCCTCGGAAAAGCAGGTGTCCACCAGTCGTCTCGCACACTGCAGCAATTGGGTCAGCGTGCATGCGGCGGGCATCGAGAACAGCTTCGCCAATGGCTGCAGCAAAGGAAAGCGTATGCGGGATCGCGGTGGCGCGCGTTTGCGCCCCCGAAAGCATCGGAAACGCGTAGCCAGCAGCACCGCCCATCTGCACGGTAACCGCACGAGCGTAGCGTTCCAATGTCTTCGCATCACGAAGCCACGGGAAGACGACGACATTGTGGTAAATATCAGCGAGGGCAGCTGGTGTCGCGGGGATACCAGCGATGGCAAACGATTCCATCTGCAACTCAGGGAAGGCTCGGCCCATGCCATCGCCGTCAACCAGCGGTAGGCCAGCTAGGGCACTGACAACCATTGGGCGAAGGGCGTTTGCGCCGCCGATCTCGCCAGGGATCAGGTGCGTTGCGCGCTTTCCGGTATGAGCCTCAAGCGCGCGCAACGCGACAAGCCATTCATCGCCGCGCGGAATACGCTCAATACTGACCGTCGGTGCGCCCATGCCACCAACTGAGACGACAACGGCATCATCTGGCAACGCATCGAGTGCGATAACGGTGATCTGCGCACCCTGACGGAGCAGTCGCCGCACCTGCAATTTGCCGTAATAGGGATTGCCACCCCCTCCAGTACCGAGAATGCCAGCGCCGATCGCAATCGCCTCGAGCTTGGCTTCGTCCACCTGCCACATCACGCTGCTCCTCGCAGATCACCAACCGCTTTCACTCGTATTCGAACGGCATTCGACGGTAAATACGCGAGCGGAATTTCCTCGAACTCAACAATCTCGATGGTCTCGCGAGCTGCACCTGCTGCGTACGCTGCTTTGATCGCTTCCTGACGCGCTTCAGCGAGCACCGCGTCGCGTGTCCTCCCCTCCAGGGAGAAGACACGGTCGACTTCGCCGCTCACCTGGGCAATTGCTGCACCAATCGCATTGGCGACCGCAGCATGCGGTGGGCGCACAATCGTCGAAGCGCCCGGCAGCGTATCGGGCACGAGGACACTGCCGCCTCCAACGACGATGACCGGCAGTGGATCAGGTTTCAGCTTCATGCGATCGACGAGTTCAGCAAACTGCTGGTCGATTCGCCCCACGAGGCGCTGCACAATTGCGGGATCAAGATCACGAACACGCGCAGGATCGCCAAAGCTGGCACGCCCAGCAGCGACGGCGATATCGCTGGCAGTCACGCACGTGCCACCGAAGATTCGCGCACACTCAACGAGACGATAGCCAACACTCTGTGGCCCGACGGTCAGCTGCTCCAAATGAACGATGCTGCCGCCGCCTAAGCCGATGCTCAGGACATCAGGCATACGGAAATTCGTGCGGACACCGCCGATCTCAACGGCAAACGAGGCTTCGCGCGGGAACCCGCGGACAAGTACACCGGCGTCCGTCGTCGTCCCACCGACATCAAGGACAATCGCGTCGTGAACACCGCTGAGAAACGCCGCGCCGCGCATACTGTTGGTTGGTCCCGAAGCAAAGGTAAGCACGGGATAGCGTGCGGCAAACTCAGCGGTCATAAGCGTGCCATCGTTCTGGCTTAAGTAGAGCGGAGCGCGGATGCCAAGACGCTCGAGTGCCTGCTGAAAGCCCGCAATGGTACGTTGGGCAAGCGAGACCAAGCACGCGTTGAGCGCAGCAGCATTTTCCCGCTCGAGCAAGCCAATCCGGCCAATCTCGTGCGAGAGGGTGATTGCAACGTCAGGGAGGGCATCTCGGAGCCACTGGGCAACGGTCCGCTCGTGGTCAGGCACTGCTGGCGAGAAGACACTGCTGATGGCAATGCTCCGAACGCCATGTGTTTGCAGCGCTGTAACGAGCGCAGTGACGGCATGAGGATCAAGCGGCGCAATTTCTGTCCCGTCAAACTGATGCCCACCGGGCAAGATCTCGACGAGAGCCGCTACCACCGCGCGAAGATCGTCAGGCCAGTCTTCCAGTGGCGGAATCGCGGTCGTTGCTGGAGCGCCAAGGCGGATGACTGCGATACGGTCAAGTGCTTGGCGCTGGACAACGGCGTTGGTGAAATGTGTTGTGCCAATCATCACAGCGTGAATGTCTTCGGGACTCGCCTGAAGTTGCTGGAGTACCGCCTGTAGCGCTTGCAAGATGCCGGTCGTTACATCCGGCGTCGTTGGCCGCTTCGCCCACGCGAGAACGGCGCGACCATCGAGTGCAACCGCGTCGGTGTTCGTTCCACCAACATCGATCCCGATCCGCATTCCATCTCCTTCACACACCGCGGGTCAACTACTGACGCGGGGAGTAAGCCACATGCTCACGAGTACCTGAACGAGCAGGACGATCAGGGCAAGCAGCCCGACGTTCGTCAGGGTAAAGGCTTCGAGTTCGCGTAACAAGAGGCAGCCGGCAAAAAAGAACGCCGTCAAATAGGCCACGGCGCGCGCTCGCAGCGCATCGTAGCGTTGCCCACGCCATGCGGCAATCCGTGAGCCAAAGACGAAGACTATCAAGGTGAGCAAGGAGGCAACAGCAACGGTCAACGAGACAAGAAAGACAATCAGGGCTGGGAGCCGTGGGGCACGTTGTGGATCAACAAACGCCAGGAGGTAGAGCAACATGCCCCAGCCAAGCATTGCTTCCCATTCAAGTAAGGCGATTTGGGCGAGCCGGGCCAGTGGGATGAACGTCAACGCTGGCGCGAGCACAAAGAGCGCGAGCGCAATGCCGCGCCCCGGCCACGTCATGACCTGCACGGCGGGATCACCGAGCACAATGACGACGCCGACCCAGCTTGCAACAGCGAGCACCGTGATGATGAACGCGAGCGCAATCCGTCGGAAACGCATTGGCCCTCCCTGTGTCTGCTTCCCGTCCTAAGCCGGGCCGAATAGTGTCCCGTGCACTGCGTATACTCAAGAGCTGAGGAGGAAGGAGCGACAGGACACTGAGCCAGATGAACGATCCAGAGATTCGCGTTGACGACATTGTCCGCCTGCGTAAGCCACATCCGTGCGGAGCAACCGACTGGGTGGTGGTGCGCATCGGTGCGGACATTGGCCTGCGCTGCCTTGGCTGTGGACGCCGTGTGCTACTGCCGCGGCCATATTTTCGCCGCCGGCTTAAGGCTATTATCGGCCATATCTCGCCAGCGGCAGAAGCTGAGTCGTCGCATCCATCATGATTGAGCTTCATGCCCCACCAACCTCGACGTCTACGCCGGGCGCGGCGCGTCAGCAGCCACTGCTTCGCCACCGGCCATTCCTGCTCCTTTGGCTTGTGCAGACCCTCTCCCAAACCAGCCAAAACATGGTGAACTTCTCCCTGCTCATTCTGGTCCGTGAGATTCTCGATCGCCATCAGGTTGTTCATGTCAACACGCCTGTCGGGCTCGCAGTGTTAAGTTTTGCGCTTCCGGCGTTATTTTTTAGCCCACTCGCTGGCGTCCTGGCCGACCGACTCAATCGGCGTACGCTGTTAATGGTGACCAATGCCCTGCGTGGACTCGCAGCCTTGGGGTTTCTGATCATTGATCCGCAGTGGCCGCTGGCAATCGCTCTTGGTGCACTGTATCTCATCACGTTCGTCTCGGGCGCTGTGGGACAGTTCTTCGGGCCAGCACTCGCCTCGGCATTGCCAGACGTGGCCCCCCACAACCAGATTGTGCAGGCAAATGCGCTTTTCAACTTAACGTTCACCGTTTCGCAACTTGTGGGGTTCGCTGCGGCTGGGCCGGTACTCATCAAACTGCTGGGGGTGGAGCCGGTACTCGTCGGTATCATGGCGTTGTTCGGTGTCTGCGCCGTTCTCAGTTACTGGATTCCTGCTAAGCCGCCTGCTGAACCAATGACACTGCGCAACACGCAAGCGATCGCACGGCAGGTCTTCACCGACCTTGCCGAGAGCACACGCTACATCTTGCAAACAACCGAGGTGCGCAAAGCGCTGACCTACCTCTCACTTGCTACAGCGACCTATCTCATGGTCGCCGTGCTTGGCCCAGGCTATATCACGCTTACCTTGCATCTTCCCAGCACCGACCTCGCCTACCTCGTCGTTCCAGCAGGACTCGGCGTCGTGCTTGGTACGATTCTTGTACCGCGTGTCACAGCCCGTCTCGGGGCGATCCTGACGATTGATCTCGCGCTGACTCTTGGCGGGTTCTTGTTGATCGGCTTGGCTGTGCTCGGCAGCGTTACCAGCGGACAGCGGCACCCGAGTACCACGGCCATCGTTATTGCAGCATCGCTGGCCGGCCTGCTCGGGTGCGTGAACGGCTTGATCCTCGCGCCAAGCCAATCGCTGCTACAACTCGCTCCGCCGGAACACATTCGCGGACGCGTCTACGCGGCATTCTTTATGGTGTCCAATGGGCTTGCCTTCGTTCCGGTTTTCTTCTCTGGCGCGCTTGCCGACCTTTTCGGTATCACGAGGGTGCTCGGCGTGATTGGGCTTGGCCTCGGCGCGATCGGAAGCTGGCAACTGACAATCACGATCCGCGCACTGCGTCAACGCGCGGCACCGCGTTAAATCGAAAGCACCCTGCGCGGCTGTACACGCTCCTGGAAGGTATTGACGATAGGCTGCACACGATGCCAGAGTTGGCAGAAGTTCACTGTCCAGCCAATACCCCATGCATGAGGAACGAAGAGGCGCTCATCTTCGCAATTCCAGAGGCGCGCTCGCAGTCGCTCGACCGTCAACGGGCGGAAATCATAGGGTACAAGGCCGCCGACTCTGCCGTACCACGTGCGCGCTTCCGCTGGCCGGCTGAGTTGGTCATACAGCGCTGCGCCGATGAGTCCGAGTACGCCCCATCTCGCCAGTTGGGCAAGCCTTCGCATCGCCGATCCCTCCCCGTTTACCTCTCGTGCTTCTCCCATGCTTAACTGTATCGCGTCTCCTCAGTCCTTGCCGACGTACCCGCCATCATTGATGCGCAGGGGGACGAACGCGACGGCACCGAGGCTCGTTCGCACAAGATGACCTTGTCGTCGTTCAAGCACGATCAGCTCCTGTCGCTGTCCCTGGCCAAGCGGTAACACGAGCCGGGCGCCATCGGCGTCGCGTAATTGCTCGAGGAAAGCTGGCGGAATAACCGGCGTGGCGGCGGTGACAAGGATGCGGTCGTACGGCGCT